>Ga0179593_1610974_pt1 | contig 11136 bp, 14 predicted proteins | sample CZODoug2_1_08_16_FD_185931 | JGI IMG/M metagenome (GOLD analysis project Ga0179593, IMG submission 185931) | Vadose zone soil fungal communities from Angelo Coast Range Reserve, California, USA - CZODoug2_1_08_16fungal (PacBio error correction) | ecosystem: Environmental > Terrestrial > Soil >... | reverse complement strand
CTTTCTTGGCCGTGTGATTCAGGCCTCTCTGAAGGGTACCGTCTTCAGCTTCCAAGGATCTCGAAGAAGACGCATCCACCCAAGTGAGAAACCCCCTTACTGGTCATTCACTTTCGCTGGTGCATACCCTAAACACTTTGCCTATGGTGAACTGCCCAGATCTTCCCCAAAATTGAAGATCACAAAGTTCCCTCCCCTCGCAGGGTTAGAAGCCCCAGTTAATCGCAGGATTCCCCTTGGGCGGAAACCTGCACGCCGGGAGTTTATCTATGGTCTAGTAGAACAACAAACGGTTCGGGCGGGGTCTCGAGTCTCATACTGATGCGGTTTCCGTTTAAATTGGTGCCCCGAGGAGAAGTCCCCGCAGAATTATTACCAATCCCGTAATATCATTCAACTACTTCGAGAGTCTTTGTCCAGGCAAGCATTTTTAGAGCTAGTCCCTGTCTCTGCGGCAAGGGACGCTTCGAGGGTCCGAACCCAAAGGATTCAAGGGAGCTTTGTAGCTCTCGCTTTAAAGTAGCCCGCTTTTGCCGAGTCCTCTCTAATTCCATCTTTAGGCTCCCAGACGCTTCGACCAGCCGTAAACCCCTGGTCTCATCAAGGAACGAGTACCTAAGGTTGGAAGACCCACCAGACGCGAGGGACCCCTCAGGAACCGCTCTCCTTCGGCACACCACGTCGTCCGTCAAGTCACGATTTCCTCATATACGGGCGACCCTGATACTCCCCGTCTAACACGCGTTAAAGACAGCCCTGCACCAACCCACACTGCCTTATTACGTCTTCCATGGTGTCTCTTCCAAGACTCATGCCATATAACTTGCCTCGGCACACAGATCAAATATCCTAGCACATCATTCCGTTGGGTTTGAGACGAGAATGGCACTGTTTAGTGCATCCCTGGAGGTCTCATACCCCGGCTCTCCGATGGGATGGTACCTCCCCCCCCCTCCCGCCCCCCTTATCCGAAAGCTTTCTTTTTATGACTTTTCCCAGTATAGCGCGAGCAGGAGGCTTGGGAAGGTGACATCCTTCAAGTTTTAGGTTAAGCCTTTGGAAGTCAAAGTCGGATTGAGGAAGTCTTTGCCCCTTTCATTTTCTCCTTATTTTGATATTCGTTTTCTCATTAAGTGTCACGATTCGCCGCGGTGCCCCAGTTCCAGAATGAGACAGTCGTAGCTTCCCTCTAGTTTGTTTTTTTTTCTCAAAGCGTTCTCAGCTAGATACTAATTTCATCGAGATACCCCTCAGATTGTTGAGTTGATGTCCCATTTTTTTAAATAATCTTTTCTTTTTCCCCTTTCAGATACGGAATTTTTTTATTCTTTCCCGAGGTACGGTTGCTATTCTAAGACCGCTCGTATAGCCCCAGTAAGTTTCTCCATCCTGAAAGTCTTTTGCGCCGATCAAGATTCCCTACATTCACCAAGAGTCCTGAGAAAATTCGAGTAGTAGATTGTTATTTTCGTCGGGTCCCCCCCGTTACGTCTGTCCCCGAGCACCCCCAGAGGGTATGAATATCCACGATTTCGTGTTTCCCCAGGTTTGTTTTCTTCCACTCATCTAGGCCCCTGACTTTTCCTATCGTCACTCGGTAAGTCTGGTCCCTGGAAAACCGTGCAGCTTGGCATGCTCTTTTTTTCCAAGGATTTCTATGTGCACAGACCTTATAAGAAAAAGTCCTTTATAAGAGACAACGTGCGCTTCTTGGTGTCAGTCGGCCGCTAACTTCCTCTTCGATAGCTGTTTGGAAGCTTGCTGGTCCGTTTGCTCAGACACGAGCTGCCTTCTCTTCATCTGGCCGAGCCCTTCTTCCGCCATTAGACTTACAGTGTCGCGAACTCTTTTACCTGCGGCGCTGCCTACGCTTTGAGCCGACTTGCTTGCTTCGTCCAAACACTAACCCTATCTCCCCCTCCGTACAGTCTCTTTATCGGTCCACTCTCTCTTACCAGCAAGGTTGTATCCTCTTTTTTCCGTAGTGTCAGATTCGGATCCGACTCCTTCCTGAAGTGCCCCATGAGGAACCCTACTCCCCTTCCCCCGTAATTTTTTAATATGCGCTGTCCCTGAAGCACGCCACCTTTAGATCCCCGTGGGAGACTTTGATCTCGTGCCGCAACTTAACTGATGTAGCCCCTGAAGGAGGTTGACCTGCTCCCTCTTCCGCGCCAGAGAGGCTTTTTAGAACCCCTCCTCTCGATACCCACTTGAGGAGGCTCGGAGAAGATAGGTGACGGCGTTCCCCGTGCGGCCGGTAGCCTCGACACCTGCTCTTCCTCCCCCCGGCAAGTCTTTCTAATATTATTATTTTACTCTTTTCCGTGGCGGATTTTTTCTCAGAGAGGATAAATTTAAGGAATGTCTTTCTCAGGGAAAAGAACATTTAGTGGATAAGCAAGGAGCCCTTTTTGCATCCGAAGTCAATACTCTCGGCACCCCTTCCTCTTGACTAGCGTTAGCAGTTACGCCCGATTTTCCTCGTAAGAGATGAGTCACTCTTGATCAGACTTCAACAGTTTGTGTCACAATTTCCCTCACCCACAAACCGTCCAGCGTCAAGGCCTACTCGCCCCCCCCTTCTGAAGCGTCTTCTTTCTTACTTCTCTTCTACCCCACACTCCCTCAACAAATCCTCCTATTTATCAACTCTCCTCCCATCGGGGGGGGCTGTGGTCGTTTCCTTTATCAATGAGAGTTTCACTGGGCTTATTTGTTGAAATGCAGTCCCTTTAGAGGTTTCCTTCTCCCGACTTGAAAGACCCCCAGTCAACCCCCCAGTCGAATCTCATGAACCTTCTCAGGCCACATAGACCGCCCAGGCATTAAGTAGGTTCTGAACTAGTCTTGCTCGCCCGCCTAGACAGGAAGGACAGACTCTCCACGCATCAGGTTGGTTGTTGACCCCTCCCTTCCCGGATGGCATCAGAGAGAAGGCATAGTTCTATCTTCCCATGTACCCCCGCCCGCCAGCTTTTTCCTGCCACAACTCCCGCCACGAAGAGTGAATTTTTGCTTCCCGACCTATCACCCCCTCCGTGGGACTTCGATCCCCCGTAAAGACCTGGTAAAGCCCATTGTAGGCCATTCCGTAGGAGTTTTTCCGGAAGAACTCTCTGTTTTCAGTACATGCGCTCCCCCCCCCCAGTCAACTGCCTCCAAAATCCAGAGCGCATGCCTCCATTGACATCAAAGGACTCCCCCCAGGACGCCTTCCTCGCAACCACCCGATCTCCCTGAAGAGATTCTCCTGTTTTCAGCCGCTTAAGTTCCCTCCCCCCCCCATCAGAAATTAAGCACCACATACGACCTGGCCCGGAGACTGACGCTCTGCTCACGTATCTCCGGGCCTCCGTGAGGATAAAACTAAGGTGACACCCACGAGACCTACGAAGCGTAGCTCTTCCAAGAGACCCCACAGGAAATTCTTTCCGCCTGGGGATACATAAACCCCCCAGCCGGCCTTTAATGCCGTCCAACAGGGAAACTCTTCCCCGGAGCGCCCCCCCCGGCACCCACCTCCCCTAGCAAGCTCAGAGAAGCAGCACTAAAAGGTGCGTGCTCGTTGTCACAGAAAAGCCGCCGGGTTAACAACAACTCTCACAGAAGCACATGGAGTCACTTCACCACCTGCCAGTTCTCCCCTTCCTCCCTCCATTCCTCTCCCCCCATCCCCGTGCCACCGTCTTCCGGATCTACTGAGACCTTTTCCCTGATCTTACTCCCCTCCCACGTCCCTTGGGTCTTTTCCCCTTCACACCGGAATCTTCCTGAAGAGACCAGGAGGGGGCAGAATCTCCTGACACCCGTTCCGGGGCCTGTCGCCGATTTTCCCGAAGTCACGTCATCCTCACGGGTCCTCCAGTGTTCTCGCTGGAAGTCTCCCCCCCCTCGTGCGCCACGGACCACAACTCCACCCCACCGATCTTGATTCTTTTCCTTGAGCCCAACATTGTCTGATGTTCGTGTAGACCCCAGACGAACGCTTCTACCGTCCACGATCTGACGGGGCAAACCCCGAGAATCCCGACGGCCGAGGCTTTGACAGACCCCTTTTTCCCCAGACAACTACCCTAATTATCAGATATCCCACGCCTTAGCCCGGTCCTATTCCTACGAAATTCCCCATGTAACACCCCCGCGCTGCAGTAAATTCCCGCTTATCTCACGATCCGACCTGCGTCATTGATTTTTTTATCTTAGTAGCGAAGAAACGATGTTGTGATAGAGTGTTGTTAGTAACCTCAATGGGAACACTTTCTGCACGGCGATCCATTCCTCCCCCCCCGAGAGTCTCTTTGATGTAGTTGGCACGTCACGTCTTCTCCTGGTGGCTCGTCCTACGGTCGTGAGCCTCAGGCGACGGAAGGTGTCCACACCCCTCGCACCGCTCCCAACCCCTCTACCCCCTCTCCTCCCTTGGACCACGTTTTTCCTCGCCCCATACCCATCGACAGAAACTCCCCCGCGCCTCCCTTCCCCCCCTCCACGCCCTCCCGACCCTATCCCCCTTCCCACACCCTCATCCTCTTCTCACCTCCCCTTTCCCTCTTGCTTCCTCTCCACTCCCCATCCCCCGTTCCCTTTCGTCTATCACAGTTAAATCACTCACGAGCTGCAGGGGCCCCTTCTTTAGTCACTCCACTTCTCAGGTCACTCCCCGATCGCGCAATCCTGCGTTTTCGGCGGGACTGTACAGTTGCGATATCTCCTCTCGAAAGTAATTAATGTGGTTCTTCCCCCCCCCTCAAGCCCCCCTTCCCCGACAAGGTCCCGGCCCCCCTTTTTTAGATCCGGACGAACCTGACTTCGAGCCGCCTTCTCTCAGATGCCGGCGGATCCCCAAGAGCTAACGTCCTCAGGAGCTTTTCGTAAAAGATTTCTCTTTTTCATACCGATCGGCTGGCCAAGCTCCTGATGTGTCCTTCCCAATCGAAGCCTGCGTGCCGGTACTCAAAAGCGCCCTTTTCTTTCCCCTCTCATTTTTTAAGTGCGCCCAGCTAGTGGGCCTTCCCCGGCGCAATCGGGGACAAAACTCGTGCCCGTTGTCTGAAACCCTTTTAAGTCGGGCGCGGATTTGATCTCAGGGGATCGGATTTGCGTGCTACTATAGAGTTTCCCCCGTCTCATATTCCTCAGTCCTTCCCCCTGGCATATCGATCTTCTATTCCGTGTTGTTCAGATAGATTTTCTTAAGGGACGCTAATTTTCCGAAGGGGCCTCTTCCCAGATTTTTTTCCCAGACGCTCTTGACCCCCATTTTCCATCCGCATCCTTCCTCTCTCGTGGCATCAACTGTGATTCCACTTTGATTTAACTGAGACCTTTTTCGCAGCAACCCTCCTGTCCACGTTTTTGAGAGCTTCAATTCCTGCTCTATCTTTGCAGTTTTAACCCCCTCGACTCCCTCTGGCTTTTCTAACCCAAAACAGCCGTTCGAGTGCCAGCGATCTTTCTTGACTTTCTTCCCCTCGGCGGTCGCTTTCTGGGCGCCTGTTTCCCTTCCGCTGCTTTCGTCCCGGTCTTCTTCGCACGGCATTCTTCTTTGCCTTGTAGCCTTCTTTCTCTCCTTCGCCTTGTCTCCTGTCTTCTCATGAGGATGTTTTCCGACCATAGCTTTGACTGCAATGATGCTTGGAGATCTGATTTCTAGTATCGCCAGTCCGCGAACCCGTTCTGACGCCCCAACCTTTTCCCAAGGCTGAGGCACAAGGAACGTGAGTCTAGGACACTTTCGAGCCCCCGTATCATGGCTTTTGACTTCGTTTGGGCCCCCTTTCTCTAGAGTGGATTCCAGTACACTTCCCTCCCGCCCCCACTGAATCCGCCACGTTAAGAGGAAGAGCCTATATTCCTTGCGTCCTTCCCGAGCACCCTAAGGCCAGACGTTTTTTGAGAGCGCATCCTCTACGTGCTGCCGACCTTTCTCGCCTTCCACGCTGTCGCCTCCTTGGCCTGCTCGAGATGGAAAGTGTCCTTTGAGACGTCTTCTCCTTCCCAGTGAGTCGGCTTTAGCCTCTCGGGTTCAATGGTTTGGTTACCCGAGCCCCTTCTAGTCGGTTCTGGCTGTTCTCTTCTGATCCAGCTCGGCTCGGGGCGCTTTTCCCCTTTTGGTTGAGACTTCTGGTTACTGAAGCCGTTCCCTCAGACGTTCTTCCCGTCACGAACCAGGAAGAGATGAGTTTTACTATATTTTGTCTCACCAGATTTTTCAGAACTCGCGATCCTTCCCTAACAACCCTGTCTAGAATGAGTTTCTTGCGTGATGGCTCCCCCCCCCCCCCAAACCCCCACCCCAACCCCCCAGGTAATAAAGTTCTCGATTAAACTTCGCTCCCGGTGATGATGATCTGTCGGCTGTGATTACCGTAGATTACTACTTCTAACGTTTCTCAGAGCTCTCGCCTGACTGGAGCGTTTTTCTGCCGATGGGCAGGAGGAACGCTCCCCCCTCTTTGAATTCGACAACTCTTCCTCCCTTCTTCCTCGTGGGGTCCCATGAATTTAGTTTGAAACCGCACCTTCCCCACATTCCTAATACTCGGTCGTTTTTTTTGGTGTTGAGGCTTTCATATCCTCCCCCCCTCACTCTTTCTTTCCGGAATTGATGATTAAGGAAAACTCTTCGCTTAAGTGAATTTTTTAGCGTCAGTCGGGTCCTACAGACTTATGCGGGATCTAGATCGCGGAAGAGTTTTGAGGGGGTCGTTGGATGCATTGCGAGTTTCGTTTGCGCTGGACTTGGCCTTGTCCTTTTTCCTATAACCCCCCTTTTTTTTCCCAGGGACTGCCCCAAGGCGCATTAAAACACCTTGGACACTTCAGACTTCGACCGTGGACTCTTTTCGAGTCATCAGGGTTTCTTTTTCTCCCCCGACTCTCTGCTGATGGACTTCTAGTTCCCCCGCCGATCACAGCTACCCACGTAAGGAAGCTGAGCCCAGCTTTCATTCTCATTTTTGTTTTAGTCGTCGTGACTCGGCCGGTTTTTTTCAGTGCGGCTTTGACAAGCTTCACCCTCTGACGAAGGTGTATTCCCTTCTGAATTACTACCGCCCTCCCCCTGTCCTTTTTTCAGGTTGGATTTTCCCCTTTCCACGACGTACTCTCGTGTACGCTTTTTCCGATGTTCTAATTCCTAGAGAACCGCTATTTGGCCCTTGTGTCGGTGACTGAGGTCCCTATCCACGTCCTTCTTACCCCTTTTAGAGGTACTTATCGCGACTTCCTGTTTCGCCTTTCCTCTTTTTTGTTGTGCGAGACGTTCTCCCCCATGTCCTTTCGCTAGAGCCCTACAGCCCCAGGTGTGTTACGCCTACGGCGAAATTGTCCCCCTCTCATCAGTAAAAGACTGCGCCCGGCCTTCCCGACTTTTGCGAGACCTGCGTCGACGACACCGGGCAGACATCGACGATACGGTACAGATTTTTTTGATCTTTCGGGTAGTGAAGAATCAACTGCCGTCTTTCTTTACGGGCGCTGTCTTTCCCCCCCGGTTGCCCCCTGAATAAGTCGTTGTCCCCTGGGCGTCCCAGTGTTCGACATGAGTCAATCGGCTGATTCGTTAAAGAAGCACGTCCCCCCCCCGTATCCCCTCTTATGAATACGATGTAACTTATGAAAGATCTTAGACCCGCTTCCGGTTTTTGTTTCTAGCAGCCCATCTGGAGAGCAGATGCTTAAAAATAGCCTCTTGCGAGACTCCCTTTTTTTCTTACCCAGTTTAGAAGGTTTTGATTGCCTATTAGAGTTGTGTTCATCCCGTTAAAGATTCTTCTCGTGCCTTCAATTCCATTAATCTTTCCAGCCCCCCCCTAGCCTTTTTGAAGACGGCCTTTCAGCAGACTAAGTTTCCTAATCCACGACGGAACCGGAGAGGCACAATTCGAATTCTTCAGTGATTCCCCTTTCCCGGGAATACCCACAGATAGAGGAAATGACACGAAAGGAACGACGCTGCGATTCTTAGGGGGACCCCCTCCACGACACGAAAGACAGACCAACGTGTTCTCGTCTCACTTCTGAAGAACTGCCTTTCATATAACCACACCTGACATGAATACGCATTTAAGCCAGATTTCAGAAGAACAAGGTTTGCGGAGAGGCTTCTCCGCTGTGAAAACTTTTAAGCCGCCCCTTTCATCCTAAGTTGGTCGGGTCTAGAAGGGTGCGGAGGGGTTGGTATTTTTATTACCCCTCATCTATACTCCAGTAGTCTTGGGTGGACGCTTCTCCTAACTGGGGCGGTGAGAGCCGACTCGCCTGAGGCACCTCAGGTCACTCATTTAAATGTTCCTATCCACCCACGGCTGTTAGAAGACTAGGCCTCACTTCCTTTCCCCCCCCAACCTCCCGGAGTGCCGGCAATGGCCCAAGCAAAACTCCACCGTGCTCGAGATTTTTTGGTCTTCTCGACTTCTTTGCCTGCCTTTCCTTAGCCCCCCACGAAGAAGGCTTCCCGGTACGGCCCCTCTTCCATCGCCCCCCTCGAAGCAAATTCCCCATCCCCAGCCTTTTCTCGAAGCACACGCCCTTCGTTTTTCTTCATAGGACCGGCCCCCCCTATGAACAGAGACGCTGATGCACATTTTCCCCCCATGATCCGTAGAGTCGGTCCTCTCCCTTGAAGATTCGAGACTTAGTTTCTAACCATCTGAGAGGTCGTGTAGCATAAAGTTTCGAAGAAATTAGTTATTAAGTATCGACTCAACATGCTTAGTGAGTTCTGGTTATAAGGAAGCCGGGTACTGACACGGAGATCCTTTCTAAGTAAGGGCCGAGGGAGGAAGGTATCTGGCCCCCCTAAATTCGAACGTCCCCTCCAAAGGTATCCCAGACAGACTTAAAGGTTAGGCGGACATTTTTAGCTTTACAAGCATTTTCCCCTGAGGCTGTCAGCGCCCCCCCTTCTGGAGAGCGCCTCGAATTTATCTCTTTCTCTTTTCTCTGCATTCCCCTAATGTGGTGCTTTTTTCCCCTAGACAGGAGAAACTTAGCCGGCTCTGACCCGTCCATCTCAGCCGGATGCAGGGGTCCGCCCCTAGATCCGCTAGACGGCTGGCGTCTCTTTGGATGCTCGTTTTCGGCCTGCGTCTTAGATCGTCACCGATTTTCCCGACTGTGCGCCCGCTCTCCTGGGTTTGTTATTTCTCTCCCAGCAGCTCGGGATGTGTTCTTGTTCCCCCCCAGAGCCCTCCTCGAGGAGAAGCTGGCTCACCCTCCCGACGAGTGCTTGCGCTTCATTCGCTGAGGGCAGGCAACTTCCCGTGTGACAAACACTCTCCCCTTCCTCGGGCGCGGTATTTCGAGAGCCCCGTCTACGTCGAGACTTGCCGTCCTCTACCTTGAAGAAGTCAAGGACCTAATTCCTCCTTCCCCATCATCTTGTACTTCTCCCCCCTCCGTTTTTATCGAGCCCTGCTGCAGGTTCAGGCGTGCCCCTGTGGAAGGGTCCCCCGGCAAGGGATACCTCGCCCCCTAGACCACGTGTCCCTCACAGAGACGTCATCGGCGCGTTGCCCCCCCCCAAGGTTTCCCCCTAACGGGTGCATAACTAGCTCATTTCTACGCTCAAACCCGTCCCCCTCCTTCCGCTGAACTCCCACTTTTTGCTTGGGAAGTGACCCCACCCCCCTCCCAACGACTCGACTACGGTTTTCTTAGACACCCTCCGTTTTCTCTAGGGTAGCGATATTCATTCTCCCCCTCTTCGACTCGGGGAAGATCTCGTCCGTTCGACTCCACTTTTCTCTAAGAAGTCCTCCTATCCGTTAGCCTTTTATCCTGCTGTCGCCCCCGGAAGCTTTTTCCTAGTTATTTCCGGCGCTATTGTTCCCGTGGAAGACTTGCCCCCCATTTGAGGACTTACTCCGGAGAGGGAGCTTTCTTATTTAAGCTTCCACGAATACTTTTTTCCTATAGTCTAAAGTTGTGGCCCTTCACTTTCTTTTAACAGGTAGGCTAGAGAAGCTAACTCTGGGGCCCTACAAGTCCTTCGTTGGACACCACCCGGATAGCTTGTTCCGCGTGCTAGACTACCGCTCGTGGCAGAGGCCGATGTTTCATCGCATAGGCAGCCCACCCTTTCCGGCTGAGCCCCCGTTCGATTTTGCCTGAAAGTTTCTCTTTTCCCTGCCCCCTTTCCCCAAGCGCAAAAAGCTCCTATATATAGGGGCTTCCAGAGACTGAATCATCCCTAGCCGTTCCCCCCTGACCTCGGTAGAATCCCCCGCTATCCTATAGTGGTTCCTCTGGATCATCCATCGATCGTCCGTGAGCCGTTGATTCCCTACTCCCTTCCAGCGCCCTTGGCGGTTTTTCATTGCTCCGTCGGCGTTTCATGGTTCCCGTCCTATTTTCAACTCGTTCGACATTGTTGACTCTCGGAGAACGTTCTTTCTTTTTTTTGATGGCTTTTTGGAAGTTTCCCGAGGCGTCGTCGTCCGTTTTTCGTACGAACTGCTTTCCTTCGGGATTCCTTCGGCGAGAAAACCGTTTTCCCCTCCGGAGAGAGCAGGACCCTACCCCCCAGAGAGAGCAGAAGTTTCTTTTGGGGAGTTGTCTGAGTGGCTCCCTTTTTTCTCCCTGACCCTTCCCGCTCGGTAGAAGTCCTTTTTTTTTATCTTTTCCCCTGGTGCCCCTTGCCGTCGTACACGTCCTAGTCGGACGTCCTCCCACTACTCTGTTAGTCCATGACCCGACTCTCTCGGAGGAGTCCCTGCCCCATCACAATGCAGATATACCCCCGTTTTTCCAGTGCGGCGTTTTTTGACACCCGGCCTTAGACCGCCTCAAATCAGTTTCTTGCATCTCGATGGAGTCTTAGGTTTGAAGTGATGCTCAAGACTCTCGGACCCAATGAAAGACAGGCTTCCCCCTGGGGCCATTTCATTCTCGGACTTTTGAGAAGGTATTACAACCCAGAGGACCTACCCCCCCCCTTTGGGAACCAGCAGTTTGATCTCCTTTTATCCCTTCGGGATTCCGAAACTGTATACTTGTCTCCCCAGTCGCCCGCTTGATCGCCCCCGCCTCTTTTCTCCCTCTGGCCCCCCAACTAAACGAATTGAGACAGTAATGGGAGTCAGACGACCAGCCCTGAACCCTTGGAAGAGAGATGCTCTATCCCCGGCG
>Ga0179593_1538972_pt1 | contig 11136 bp, 10 predicted proteins | sample CZODoug2_1_08_16_FD_185931 | JGI IMG/M metagenome (GOLD analysis project Ga0179593, IMG submission 185931) | Vadose zone soil fungal communities from Angelo Coast Range Reserve, California, USA - CZODoug2_1_08_16fungal (PacBio error correction) | ecosystem: Environmental > Terrestrial > Soil >... | reverse complement strand
CTTTTTTTGCAGATAAATTTGCGGAGCCATATTTCGTCAGGTGTTTTTCATAGTTTCTTTTCTTCTTTTCTTATTCTTGACTTCCTTTTTTCTTCCTGCAATCGCCTTTGATCTTTTTTTTCCCCGGTAGTTAGCGATATGTTCTGAGCGGAGTGGAGGGGTGCCCCTCGTCGTCTGTTAGTCTCCCTGTTTTTCCTTTCAGGGCTTTTTTCTTGAGGTTACTTTTGGGACCACTTTTTCTTCCTTGTCGCTTTTTAGCGAACGTTGGAGGTTGAAGTTCTGAGATTAAGTTTTTTCCTCCTTCTCATTTTTGATTTTAGCCTTTTGAGTGCGGTCTGTTTGAGGATCTGCAACAGGCTCTAGTGGTCCTTTCCTCCGCCCGGATTGGTTCTTTCCCTCTGTCCACTGTTTTCCCTTTTTCTCCTTGCAAGTTCCATCTCGGTGTGAGGGCGAAGCCCCGGGCTCCCCTTTTCAATGCTGGTGCCTGAAAAGGAGCTGAAGGATCAGGTTTGCATCTGCGTACTTCTTTTCTTTATTGTGATTTCTCCCCATCCAACACCAGTCTACCGGACAGGGACTTTTCTCTCCTGCTTTTTTTTCCACTTAGATCTCTTCACGCTCTCCCCCGGATTTTCTGTATCTTGGAGAGCAGTTTTTTTGTCAAGTCTCTCCCGATGTGACCTTTTTACTCTTCTTTTTACGATTCTGCGGGATTGAAGTTTTCATGAGGCAGCCACACATACTGAACTATATTTGACTCTTTCTCCTAGAGGGAGGGACTCCTCCCTTCCTTCATTTGTTTACTGTTTGTATCGATTATAGAGAAAGATTTCTAGTACTTTTCCCCCTGTAGGAGAATTTTTTTCAGAATTTTTCCTTAGATTCTCTAAATCTGCCATCTGGGGGCCCCCCCCCCGTGTTGTCCTAACCCCTTCAGCCTCCTCCTTCATGAGCAGCGTTTTTTTTTTTTCGCATTCCCCTTTTTCTCCCCCCTTTCCCCCTTATGGGTCAACGAGCACATTCCCAATAAGCTGCTCTCTTGAGTCTTTTGGCCCCCTTATAACTTCTTTAGTCGCTTCCTTTCTGTAGAGGAATGGTACCTCAGAGCTAAATCAAGCGTTCCCTCTCCTCCCTCGGTTTCAGAGGGTCCGTACGGGGCGGAGTAACCGTCCACTCGTTAGCCTTTCAAGTATTTCCTTCTTCTGATTTTGATCCCTTTCGCTCCCCCTCCCCCAAAGTTAGGGGAACCTTTGACTTTAGGTCTTCTCCCCCCCTTCCCGAACCAGTTTTTGTTAGTTTTTTTTTTCCAAGCCCCTCTTCTGTGACTCTCCCCAGAGATGTGTCTTTAAGTAAGACTTATTGCCCTTTTCTTTGGAACAGAGCCCTTCTTTTACTCTTGGCTTCCTACGGAGCTCTACACACTTTTTTTTTTTTGCTGACTGGCACCGCGGTGGGCGCTGAAGGAGGAAAAAACCTCCCCCATGGTTTGCCTTCTAGCGGCCTTCCCCCTTTTCTCCCTCCCTTTTGGTTTTTTTTTATAGTGGATACATTCCTTCATTCTGCTTTGAAGCTTAAATGAGAGATCCCCTTATTTGTCTGTAATTCCTCTCCAATCTGTTAACTTTTTCCCCTTGTAAGCGGTCTTTTTCTTTCTCCCTCTCATTAGGCCTTCCCTAGCTCCTCAGTTTAACGTATTGTCCTAAATTCTATTTTACACCCTTGGTAACCTCCGCTTCCCACTCGCGTGGAGGCGGCACGCAGACTCCTAACGATAATTATCCATGGGATTCCCCCCCTTTTTCAAAGGGTATCCTTCCCCGTCCTAAAAATGACGGCAACTCTATGAAACAAAGGGGTACTAAAGATAAAGAGTCTTCCCACACGAATAATCGGATTCTTTTTTTATGCTAAACTAGACACGTTGGATTTTCCTCCTCCCACATCACTTGGAAAGACGAGTGACATCCTCGATCTAATCTCTCAGCAGAGATTTAGAATTTCCATTGTCATCGTATATTCAGATCCTCTCTCCTTTACCCTACTCCCTTATCGTCCCCCCGCCGCATCAACGCAGATTTTTGCAAATTCTTGCCTCCTTCAGGGTCCTTCCGAGAAAGGTCCCGCTCAGCTCTTCCGCCGATGCGCGTTTTCGTTTGTTTTTCCCTTACTTCCTTTAACCCGCAGCTTAGAATCCCCTTGCGCTCCTTTTCATACTCATTCCTTCCCTATACCTTCTCTTCTAGATCCCATTCTTCCCCAAACCGCCAAATCATTCGCCATCAGCACGCCACTTTTCCTCTTGGCACTCACCGGCGGTTAAACGTCAATTTTCCGACCCTTCAACCGAGGCTTTCCCGCGAGTTTCCCCGTTTGCCCCCTCATGTGCCGATAGGATGGCAAGACAACCCCCCCAAGGCACCTTATACCCTCTCTATCAGACCCGAGATCTTTTAGTTACTTTTCTTTCCTGCAAGTCGCTTTTCCGAGGAGCTGGCTATACGGGATTGTGTTGTTTGGACGATTCCCCCCCCAATTCCCCCCCCTCTTCTTTTCCACGCCTTTTTCCCCCAGACCCTCTGCAGTTTCCTTCCCAGGCCTTACCGGGACTGTCCCCCCCAAACCCTTCCCTCCTTCTTTTTTTCATCTAACCCCTGGCCGATTCCAGTCTCTGACCCAGTTTGACCGATGATTAAGCTCCGCCGCCTTCGTGCTCCCTCTGGCCCTCTCCCTCCAAGACGAATAGGCTGTCCCCCCTTTTCCCCCCCAAGTCTTTTTGAGTTTCTCCAAGCTCCCCTCCCCACGTCGCTCACAGCGCCGGGCCGCCCCGTCAAGTCCTCCCTCTTCCCCCGTTTCCAGCTGATTTCTCCCCCCAACTCCCCCTCCCCCCCCCGTCCAACATATCCTCGAAATGGGAGATATAGCCGTCATTTTTTCCACCAATCCCCAAAACTTTCTTTCCCCCAATTTCCAGTAGCTTTTTTTTTTCCCTAAGCTCCCCCGCGACATGGAGCTCCCAAAAATACTTCCCGTTTGGTTGCTCTTCTTTTTTACTTTCCCCCCTTTCTCGGAGACACTTTTTTCGTAAGTCTTGGAGAATGATTAATAGTTATTGTCTTTTTTTTGCTAGCCCGTTCTTCTCCTCTGTCATTTTTCTTGATAGAGTTTCCCCTTTCCTTAGCTAGGTTTCGGTTGTCCTTTCCTTTGTGTCTTTTACCTGGTTTATGATCTTTAGCAGGCTCCTCCTTCAGTTTTGGATTTTTCCCCCTTTTTCTTTTGTCGCTTTTTCTCGAACGGTTTCTTTTTAAGTGGAGGACTTTTCTCGAGTCCGAGCTATCCTTCGTTTGTTTTCCTTCTTCTCGGGATTTTTTTTTGAGGATCTTTCCCCTTCAGATGCGGTTAGTGGTGATCGTCAGCACCGTATAGTTGTTCTTTATCCCTTTTTTTTCCACTGTTTCAGACCCCCGTGATTCCCTTCCCCGGAAATTTTTTTGTAGATTTCCCCTAAGGAGTAGGGTTTTGGTCCCATCCCCTGGATTTTTTTCAGAAAAACTTCCTTAGGAGGATTTTTTCCTATTCTGAGTCTAGAGTAGTATCTTTTTCTTAACGTGTTTTCTCCAAACCCCCCCACTCCCTTTCCAGGTTTCGTGGGAAACTTCTAGGTCGCGATATTCGAGTCCTTCGTCATTCTTCTGCGTTAACGCTTTTCTCTGCCTCTCCTGTTCTTGATTTAAAGCTGATTCCTGCATCTATTTCTCGGTTTGTGTCCCGCGTTTGGCTCTTTTTTTTTTCTGGTCTGATTTCAGTGAACGGGGACGTGGCGCGCCCCACCAGTCTTCCCCATGTTTTCTCTTTCTTCGCCTCTTGATGTTCTTTTCGTGTGATGGCGTTAGAAGGATGTTGCGCGTTGGCCGAATGACGCTCGTCTTATTGCGCAATTTTCTACAGGGACCGTCGCAAGGAGGGCCCCGATGAGCCGTGCCGATTTTCATTTATTACCTGTGGACAATTCTTTCCCATTTCTACTCCCCTGTATGCATGCCTGTTCCGTTTTTTCTCGCATTGGATTAAGGTGACCTTTTATCGAGACCCTTATTCATGGGGTTCCACACCATTCTTTCAGTTTCTGTCTTTTTTTTTTGAGACTGTTTTCGTCGGATTTCCCGTGATTAGAGGAAGGTTTCCTCTTGATATTTCTTCTTACTACCTCCTCTGGTGCCTCTGAGAGTATTGTCTCTCCGTGCTGCCAGCTTCCCTTCCTTTGGCTTATTCAACCTTTGTAGCTCTTACCCGAAAGGGTTAAAGAGCGATCTCTGTGATTGAGTTTTACCCCTTTCCCAGTTCCGGAAGTTGGCGACACCTGCAAGTGTGCTGTCCCTCACACTTCCTTTGACTAATTTATAGGATTTAGTGGTCCGTGGCTTTTCGCCGTTACCTAGATGTGACAGCCTAATTATGCTTTCTGGGGAACGTCTTCAAATCTTTTTCTTTCATTTTTTTTCTTGCATCAGGTTTTCCCTTCCTTAGTGGTCTACTTGGAAACCCTCTTTTGCGATCGGACCTCTTTCCCAAAATAATTGTTTCTTTCTGATTCCCTCAATCAGACCGTTTTTTTGGAGATTACTGGAGGCATTCTTGAGAGATCACTAGAGACCCCATTTACTTGTACACTTCCCCGAGTCCCAAGGTTCGTGTTCTTACTCCTATGCTCACACTCGATAATAATTTTCAACTGTTTCCATGCGCATCGGATTCCACCTTCGGTAAGCTTTCATCAGAGTGGATGCGGCCAAAAAGCCCTCCCTAAGAGAAGTCCCTAGGTCAGGAATTCCCACTTCTTACCTTTTTTAACCTTCAACCCTCCTTGGGTTTCCCCCCCCCTTCCAGAGTTCACATCCGGAGGTAAGCGCTCCCCCCTTGATTCATAAGTTGAAGTTACCCCTCGCACCATTTCCAGTTCGAGCTTTTTCGAGATCTGACATAATACGCTCAGCGGCACCCCACGCTTTATATTTTCTTTGTCGCGGCAGGGACCTCTCAGATTACTCCGGATATCCTTCTCAACTCAGCACTTCCCAAACCTTCGATCAGTCTGGAGCGATGGGCCAGTGATTGAATCCTTCTAAATTCCTTCTCCAAGGTCTCCCCCGATTTCCATGACTAGTACTTCTCATTAGGTTATCAAGGTATAATAAGGATTTTTCCTCAGATTAGTTTACTATATCCCCCCGCTTCATTTCCTACCCTACTTCGAATCCTTTTAACTCCCCCAGGTGGATCTCTCCATCTTATAACCCTCTCCACATCGCCCCCCACCCCTTTCCCCCCCCCCATCCTCACGAATACGGCGAGCGGCACTCCCCCCTTGTCTCTCCGAGGTTTTCGCATGACCTATTTTTTTCCCAGTAAAAGACCCTCCCTGAGCGTTCACCCTCCTCTTTGATTGTTGGCTCGGCTTTCGACAAACCCCCCGGACTTTTTCCTCGTCCTTTGTTTCTTGAGATTTTGGCCGCGCCCTTAAGATCGACCGCGCGTTCCTCCTTCGCCTCCCGTCTTACGGTGTTGGTTTGATCCCCCCCAAATTTTCCCCTCAGAACGTTCGATCGAGACTCCCCCTCAGCTGCCCCGTCCCCTGCCGGATTCCTTCCACAACCCCCTTCTTTTGACGGCCTGAAAAAACCCCCCTAAGTTTGCTCCTACACGTGTGACTAGTATAAGCCCTATGACCAGTGGAAAAGGCTACCCGCAGTTAATCCTGCCTTCAGAGTCTCTCATCCTTAAAGACCGCCCTGTCTACAGAGACGTCTCTGGAACCCCGGAGCCTTTTAGAGTTCCTCCGCCACTCCAACTCCCAACCGTCGCTAACACTCCTCCCCCTTTGGAATACATTGGTCACCTAATCCCTACCCCCCCCATTCCTCTAACCTCCTCACCTTTATCACCAGCAATCCGCTACAACTCCCCCCTCGACTCCTCCCCCCCCCCCTTTCTCCAGCCCCCTCTAATTTCCGAATCTTCCGCTCTACTACGCCGAAGAAACCCTCACTAACGAAATGACTGTCTCCCCCCGCTTTTCCTTTCCTTTTTTGTGAAAGCCTTAAAAATTCTTCTCTTTTACCTACTTAAGTTGTGTTGTTTTCTCTCTTTTTTTTGTCTGATTACATGTCGCGTCTCTTACTTAATTCTTTCTCTGATTTTTTGTTTTTTAGTTTCGGCTGTAGTCGGAATTGATTGAGTAGAACTCATTCCTATACCCTACTTGTAGCTCTCTTGAGCTTCTTTTCTAAATGTACGGCCTGAGAATTTCTTCAGTTTTTCTTTCTTAAGTAGGGTGTTGGTCAAATCTTCTCTTTAGTCCCGGTTCAGTTTTTGTCTCTGTGAGCTCCATATTAATTTTTTTCCCTTTATCAGTTTATTTGGTAGGCCTAGGCGGGCTGTCTTTCCCCTCTTTTTTGCTCCGCTTGCTCTGTAAGCTCCTTTTTCAGAATTACCTTTGTTCTCTTCCTTCCTTCCCGTTTCGACTGGTTTGTTCCTGCATTCTCAAGAGGGGATTTGAAGAACTTCCGCTCTTTTCCCCCTCTTTCTCATATTTAAGCCAATGTTTGGCGTAGCCAACCTCACCCAAAGCACCCATCTAGCTTTCCGTTCCCTCCCCTTTTCTCTTTCGAAGCGATCTTCTGGAGCCCCACGGCTGGTGTCTAGCGAGGTTATGCCCCTTTGTTTTTTTGGTTTTTTCTTCTTCCCTCCTTTTCGGTTTTTTGTTGAGTTTCCTCTGTACTTTTTTCTGCATTTGTTCCCCCTTGACTTTTCCTGTCCCACAGATTTAGTCTTTTTCGTAGTCTCGCGGTCGCCAGTGTTTTTTCTTAGCCCTTCTTTTTTCGGTCCTTTGAGATTTATACGCCGGGCGACTTTGAACTTCAGTTCCCTTTCTTTCCTGAGTGATCCATTCTCTTGGAGGAGCCTGAGGCTTCCCCCCATTCAGTCCGTATAACCCCCCCGGTGAGAACCCTTTTTTTCCGAGAATTTTGGAAGCGGGCTTTCTTTTTCCCCTTTTCTCTCGAAAGTTCCCATGGTCGTTTGCTACCCAAGACCACATGTTGCCCTCTTATGACGTTTTTCTCTTTGGACGTTTTTTAGTTTTCTCCCGGAGTCGTAGGTATTATAGGCCTTTTCAATGCCTCGTCTTTTCCATCTCTCGTAGACTTTTCTTTTCTTTCAGTGATTCCAGAGAGGCTGGTACCAGTCTTTTTTTTTAGTCCCTTCCGTTTCTATTTTTCCCCTGAAAGTGTAAACTTTTCTAGATGTTTTTTCTCTGGGATGTGGGCAACTTTCCACCCTTCTTTTTGACAGAGTTTCCCGTCCAGTTCACTGACTCGACACTCACCAGCTCTATTTATTGGTAGGCTGCTTGCCGAACCACTTATTTGTCCTTAGTCCCCGTTTCTTTTTTCTGCTCCGTCTTTTGAAAATACATTCCGCGATTCAGGCTAGCTCACCTCGCGTGGAGCAGTGGGCGACTTTCACTCTTTTTCGATCTTCTCTTCCCGTACCCTAATTGCTCGCGCCCCAGAGTCCCTTCCAATGTATTCCTCCATACCCCCTTTTTTGGTTTGTAGAGATACCGGACGAATTGCCCTTTCAGATCCCCAGCTATCCGCCGACACCCTTCAACTAGCGATCGGTTTGAGTTGTCCGCTCCTGATGCTCACCTACTAAAGTTTAAACTTCTGTTCCACCCAGCCTTACTACCCATCCCCCGAGGAAACCTCCTTTGTTCAAAGTCTACCAGAACATATAACGAGACCATGGGTCCTTCCATGGTTAGACACACCCGTTTTCTACACGGACCCCCGTTAAATTTGCTTAAAGCTTCCCTAGAGAAGGCTCCTTCATGGGTGTTCTTCCCTCCATGAGCCGTCTAACCGCACGTACTGGCCCAAGAAGAGATTTTAGCACCGTCGATCTCACCACCTTTTTTGCTTCCTCAGGAATGCCTCGTCAATTATAAAATAGAAGACTTTGATACGGAAGTAAACCTTTTTCAACCATACTAGATCTCTTTTTCAAAATGTGCTGCTGTGAGAAAACCCCTCCCCTCCTATTATAGACCAGGTCCAGCTACCTTTCAACCCTTGACCTTAAGCCCCAATCCTACGGTTCTCGGGCTACGTTTGGCCTTAGAATCTATACAAAAAGACTCAGGCTTAATAATCCTAGACTGGACTCGCCTTTTCGATTCTAACCCCCCCCCCCCCAACCCCTCCCAAAAATCTTCTAACGAATTCTCCCAATCTACGACTCATCAAATTTTCACTTAGATATTGAGGGAGAGAAGACTTCTTGTTCCCCCAACCTTTCCTTTCTTTCCTCGAAACCACGAGGTCCCAAGCGCGTAAAACCCTCTTCCTCTTCTCGGTTTCCCCCCCAACGCAATGCCCTCTCTATCACACCCTCCCTTTTATCGCCGATCGAGCGGGCCTCTTTTCGCCTCAGTGCCTCATTCCCAGGTTGTGTGGCGATTTTTAGGACGCCCCCTCCCGTTACTACTCTCTTTTCGAAGAGTTACACCCGTCCCCTGTCGCATTTTCCACCCCTCTTTTCCTCCTTTACACTTCGACCTCCCCCCCCCCCTTCTGGGGCACGAGTTATAAAGTTACTTACCCAGTTTATTTCCCCCGGCCCCCAATTGACGTAAGTACAGCCTACGGATACCGCTCTTGAAACCCCGATCATTTTCGAGACTCTCCTCACTCACCCTCCCAAATTTTTCCCCCTCCCAATTCCCCGGTACCGAAGATACAACCTCGACTCGCGCCCGCCCACTCCCCATTTTTCACTCTCTCCCCCCCCTACCCTAGCTTATGGAGACTTTCCCTCCCCCTCCCCCTCCTCCATACCGGCTAAAACACCCCCACCGAAAACAATCCCGATTCGGCTGCCTCGAATCCCTTCCCTTGAGCCATCTCCCCCTCCGTCTTTGTCGAGAGCTTTTTTCAACTACCTGTCGCGGATTTTTCGTAATTATGTCCTTCGCTTAATCTGTTTCTAGTATTCTTTTATTCTCCGGTTTCGTCATTCCGGGATGGGGAGATACAGACAAGGTCGTAGCCCTAGGTTAGGTGTTTCTGTGATATTGTTTTTTTTCTGGATTCTTTAGCCGGTGGGGCGAAGTATCGCAGGGTTTTTCTAGGAGGATCCAGTGGACGTTCGCGGTGATGCTCGTTGCTTTATACTGAGAGGTAGTTTAAGAGCTCAACAGATCATTGAAATATTGCCGTTTCTCGTCCTGCTCTGATTTGAGTTTGTTGGGGATTCCTCCCCCCACGGTTTTTCTTATCGTCCCGGGATCCCTCGTGCTTTTGCCATTTTTTGGTCGTCCTTTTTTTTGGTTCCCCGGCTCCCTTTTGGCCCCCTTTTTCCTACATTGGGACTGCCGGATTTTTTGGCTTTTTCGGCCTTAATATCGTTTCGTTACTATTCTTCATTCACCCCCCCGTTCGAGCCTTTTTGTCTCCGGGAACTCTTTTCCGCCTATTCCCCCGGGGACTCAAGACTCCGAGATTTCCTTTAAAATTTTTTTTAGGATGAGAATCGTTTTTTTTTTTTTTTTATTCTTTTAGTAATCCCTTTTTCATGGCGTCAATGAGATGGAGGGAATCTTTTTTCGCCCTTGCTTCCTTTTCTTCCCCCAGCCCCCAAACTCCTTGATCATGTAAGTCGCTCGAGTTTGCGCTTTGCTGATTTCGTTCGAAGATTTTTGCGTTTTTGGTCGAATTGATCGAGTGAGGATCCTAGAGCCGGGGCTGCAGTCCTCTGAGACACATTTGCGCCGTTTTTTTAGATTTCGCCCCTTTTCTTTTCCTATGCCCCCCCTGTCCCTTGAATCCCCCGAGCTAAAGCGTGTTTGGAGATTATCCAGATGGCGCTTGAGGGCCCTTTCTTTTCTTCAGCCCCCTAAATTGGGGGATTAACAGCCCGTAAAATGTTGCACCCCATCTCCATTCTGCTTTCTCTTTTTTAGACCATTTTCTGGATAGAATGATGTATGATAGAGGACGAATTACATTCCATCTCCCCCCCCCTGTTCTTTTCTACCCCCTGTCGATCTCTCGCTTTCTGGTCCCCAGTACGGGGCTTGAGTACTCAAAGTTTTTTTATCTCCTGCCCCTTTCCTTTTTGATTTCTATTTGATCCTGTGATGACAATAAGGGGGACCGGCGCGGCCGTCTTTCTCCACCTCAACTTTTCCAAGTTTTAGTCGAATACGTCCTAGGAGGGGTAGTTGGCCCGCCTCACGCGGATGTGGCCTCCCCTCCCCGAGATGTTTCCGCTCATTCCCTGAGCAAGTTAAACTGGGAGAGCCTTCGGCTCTGGTGTGATCTCCCTCCGCGGGGCCGTTTTTCCCTCGATCTGAAGGATTGCCCCGTACAAATAATGGGCGAGTGAATGCTTCCCTCATGACTCCCCCTCTTTCCCCTCCTTGTTTTTTCTCTGATCTTTCGCGTTTCCCCTCTCTCGGACCCCATTATTTTTTTCGGTCCTCCTTTCGATCGCCAACGCGCGTCCCAGTCGCCTGCGCCCGCTTTCTTTCTCCGCGCCTTATTTTCCCTCCTGCTTCTCTTTCCTACCTGCGCCTAATTATACTTACAAATTTACGCGCGGCACATCCTGAGGCGGCCCCACCCCCCCCACCCACAATAAACCAACTTCCGCCTACACCCTACAGGAGTCATGCGTAATTTTAAGTCTTAGAACACTTGCTGTCGCCTACAGGCCCTTCCCCCCCCCTTGTCATGCTCCCTAGATTCTTGCTATTTACGTGGGGCTTCTGCGCTAAATAGAACTTCCGGTTCCTCCACTTTTTATTTAGTACAGTTTTTTTGTGCCGAACGATCGGACCCTACTCGCTCCCGCGTAAGCTATCTTGATTTTTTTTCGCGCGGCCTCTTCCCTCACTACTCTGTGCTACTCCTACGGCCACCGTCAAACGCTCAACCGCATCAGACCTGGCAGATGATGTTTACTGCTTCGTTGCCCATTTCCCCTTTATTTCCGAGAAATGTCACGCTCAGACCAGCTGCTCTGCCACGCGCCCTCACCATGCCCGTTTTCTCGGGATTAAGGAACCCGCCTAATTCG
>Ga0179593_1465195_pt1 | contig 11136 bp, 12 predicted proteins | sample CZODoug2_1_08_16_FD_185931 | JGI IMG/M metagenome (GOLD analysis project Ga0179593, IMG submission 185931) | Vadose zone soil fungal communities from Angelo Coast Range Reserve, California, USA - CZODoug2_1_08_16fungal (PacBio error correction) | ecosystem: Environmental > Terrestrial > Soil >... | reverse complement strand
TTACCACTACTTGGTTCCCCCCAGCAAACTTCTGTCCCCCGGACCACCTAGTAGACGATGTCTTCTTCCCCATCACCTGTCCCCCCCCAATTGCCTGATCCTGAATCGGCCCCGGAACTCTCGATATCTTAATCCCGTGGTCTCTACCCCCAACGGCCCCTTTTGTCAAGTTTGCACTGGTGATAGTATCACAACAGGTCGGGATAAGGGTCCCCCCCCGTTAATCCATTTCCGGACGATACCTGCTCCTTCACCTCTTCTTCCGTTTACGGCCGTGACGCCACACCTTGCTTTTTTGAGTAACCGGGTAATGACTGCTCCTAATACCCCGGTTGCAGTCCTACCAACCTCCACCTCCGGACTTATGCAAATCCCAGCGACTTATTTTTGGCAGTCTCATGCCCCCAGAGTTTTTCCCCTTCTCTTCCCGCTAATTCCACACCCTTTTACTTCCCGACCATCGTTCCATCAGAAAATTTGATGCGGGCCTAGATTTCTCTAGTTTTACCTTCTGGGACGCCAGCTCGAAACCCCCCTGCTCCTTCCTCTACGGTGGGACCTTTAAGCCCCGTTCCCCCCACCGCAGTGCCGTCTTCCCCTGGAAACTTCACCCCCCCCCCCCTCTTGAATACCGATTCGGTGTCCTTTTCCACCCTCGGTGTAAACCATTTAAGATCTTTTGCCCGAGGTCCCTTTTGTGGAGTAACATGCTCCTGTTTGAGTTAGAAACATTCTCCCCTTGCCCAACCACTCTCTACTTTTTCACTTTAGATTGACATCTTTTAGCACTACTTCATCCCAATGGAATGTACCGCCACGGCCGCCTCCCGGATGGCAAGATGCAAACCCGCTGGAGGAGGATTCCTCGTATCTTTCTGTCTCTCCCCCTTTCGACCATCAGCAGTTGTGCAAACGTTTCTTTAACCGTTAATTTTCCTGGTGGGACTCCTTCCGGACCCGGTTTTCTCTTCCCCTCGCATTTTAAATTTTCCCCTTAGTACCTCCTCTTTCTACTCCGTCGACCGAATAAGGTTAGAAAGGTTCTTGACATACAACCAACCCGGGGAATATCTCTTTAATTTATTTTGGGCATCCGCGTTTTTCCTCCCTTTATAGGAACGAGAGACTGAGCCTCTTCCGTTTCTCACTGGAATCTGGTTTGCTGCCCCACCGATTTCTTAACCCGATTTTACTCTCTGCTACCTATTTCTCTTCTTTACGTCCGCCTAATACGCTCAATGGTAAAGGCGCCAAATGTTCCCAGTGTTGTCTTTACTTGCTAGACTTCTCTCAGTCCCCTTCTTCATTAACTACTTCGGATCCCTATCCCAATTCCCCTTCTTTTTCAAGCCCGAGACCTCCGACTTCACAAACTGGATTTCTCCACCTTCTGAGTTCTTTTTTTTCTTTCCTTTTCCCCGAGGTCAACCCTTGGTCCGGGTCCCCCCATGAGAGAAACGCTCCGGCCTGGTTCCCTTCCGTTGGAAGCTCCTCTATGACAGGGGTCCTCTTTCCCCTTTTCTCCCGCGTGGCTCTTGACTTGCTGTAGCCGTACGCACAACATCCCCGTTTGATACGGTCTTTCAAGAAACCACGCCCCTTCCAAGCGACTATTTTTCGGATACCTCGTTTTTACCGATCCCAAATCTGCCCGCTTTTTGTCTGTAAGAAACGTAACCTCAAGTCAATCTTCTTCTTTTCCGCTAGAATGACACCTACTGGCCTTTTGAAACAACTTGCCTTTCCCCGATATGAGTAAAGAAGCGGAAGGTTAAAAATGTTTTTTTCCCCCCCCCCCCACCAGCGTTGTAATACTGCCAAACAGAGCTACCTCACAACGACTCCCCGTCTTCTTAATGTTGACAGCTCCTTTGTACTTAATACCTTTTTTCTGACTTTATCAAGACCCTTTGTACGGCAGCTTGCTTTTACATTTTATCGGACGGCAATTCCCCTTCTCGTTAGCGTTGAAGACGTACAATCCTTTCTTATCGCCTCGCTCCCCCCCCTATCGGCATCTTTTTTCTTTTGTTTTTTTCTTGATTTCTAGATTGGCAACTCCAGGTTTTGTCTTCTAACGCCACCGGTATTTCTCCCCCGTTTGTTGAAAAACCTTCTGACCAGGCGGGCCCCTAATCCTTCTTCCCTCTTGGCAGTCTCCCTAAGGTGGGGTTGAGTCTCTAGGCCTTATAACCTTCCCTTCTTCAAGAGCGACTGGTGTCTTTCTTCTTAGACTCCCCCTTCAACTTTTTACTTCTCAACTTATATTTTCATATAAGTGTTGTTGTGAGGAGTCCCCGAGTAAGGCATGAAGTGTGAGGTTCCGGTTCAAAGCTGCTCTGAGGATCCTTTTCTCTCGATAGCTCTTTTTTCCTTTTCTCACCCCCCTCGAGGTCCCCTTCCAGGAAGCTAATTCTTTTTTCCAGCAGGATGTGATGGCAGGAAGACGTATGAAACAAAGGTGTCCCCCCCTTTTTTCTTCGGCACCATCCACATTGCTTCCCCTCAGATTTTACCTCCCTTTACCCTTACACAAACTCTGCTTCAGGCTATTGGCAGCGATGTCTTTATCGAGCTTCCCGCTCTTTCTCTTTTCCTCCACTCTAACTTGGCGATTGTCAGCACTACTTTCCCCTGTAGGGTCTGCGGCGCCAGTGATTGATCTCTCAATTATGACTACAAGCTCATAATATCTCCTTTTTGTTCCTTGGGCAGAGCCAAACACATTTTTTTCCCATTAACCTCCTTTACACTTTCTCTGGCTTCAGTCGTACTTCCTCGAATCTATCTTTCGGTTCCATTTAACTTATGAACCTCTGTGTACATGGAGCGTTCCCATCCTGCTTGCGGTTTTAACGTGCAGGGCGAACACTCTTCTATTGGAGTCTCGAAACTCTTTTTTTACACCGCACTCTAAGACTATTTCCTCCTGTGTTGTAATCCCCCTTCCCTAAGCACCCTGGCTTCTATGTGGAGTTATTAAGAAAGTCGATCCTTGACTCTTTCCAATGGCCTAGTATGCTTCCTTTTCCATCTTTTCTATGTGTCGTTGACAAGTGTCTATGCCTCCTGCATCACGTTGGTGAGGGTGAGCCCCCCCGTGGCACTGAAGACGTGACCGGTTGGAATCTATGGAGATCCCCATTTTTTATGTTACCTTTCTTCTCTTTCTTCTGTTCTTCCTAGTGTCCTCTCTAGGGATCCTCAGAGTCTGAGCTCTGTCTCTCTTGATTCTCCCGGCCACTTACACTTCCTTACATCTCTCCTTTTTTTTTTAATGAGGGACCGACCTTTTCCTCCGTAAGACTCCCTTGGATAGTTCTTTTTTCCGCCTTACTTTATGCCCCTTTTTAGTGGAGCCCTCCCCCCCTTCTCAGGTCTAGCTCGGTGCCGATCGCCCCCTCTCAAAGAGAATAGAAGACACTTCCCTAGTTAGCGAGTGACTTCCATCTATGTTTTTTTATTGTTTTCTCCCTTTCTTCTAACTATCCCGAGGATTCCCCCCCCCCCCCCCTTGGTCGAGCAGGTAGACACTCCGATTTCCATGCTTTTCTCTTTTCCTAACTTGTCAGGCACTTCCCCACCTTTTAAATACTCATTTGATATGCACAGGGAACGGATGTGTTAGCCCCCGGTTATCCCCCAAAGATACAAGAATTGCCCTACCGTCACCAACTAATGGTTCTTCCCAATTTCCCTCTTGCCTTCCTTTTCTTTGACCAGGTCCAGTTGTTCCCTTAGTACTGGCCCCCCTTGAGAGTGAAAGCTAGTCCAGACCTTTTCTTCTTCAGCCCTTTTAGTACATTTACTCCCTCCCGGATAGTTCAATGATTTTACACTGTTTTTTCTCCCGAGGATCCCGTTTTTTTTCTGCGAATAGAATTATTCCCCTATGGGGTGTTTGCCCCCCTGGGAAATTCTTTTGTTCAAAGCTAATTCCCCCCGTTCTTCCTCCGGCTCTGTTGGTTCAGGCGGCAGGCAAGCCTTGAACGCCAACCCCAAGGCTTCCTTTCGGATTCTTGATTCTCTCCTCCTCTGGTGGAATCTCTTTCAACTTCTCACACCTGGATCCCAACCTTCTCTCCATCTTCGCTTCTTTCCTCACGCAGAGTGCCGTTTTTCCCAGAGATCAGTTGCCTTACTCTCAAACCGAGTATCCTTTTGCCCCACACCCTTTTTCTTTTTTTGCCGAAACCCCCTCTTTCGCTCAGTTAGGACCAACGCGCTCTTCCTGGTCCCTGCTCCTTTCAATGAGTGCCCTTCTCTATTCCGGGATGCCGCAACCCCTGTTATTTCCCCGGATCCTGCTTTTCTTTTGCAGACAATCCCTTCGCGAGGCTCTATCTCCTTTTCCTTCTCTTTGAGAGTCGGACCTCCATTTCAAGGTTTTGCGGCTACAGAACGAAGTATTGGTCAGAGTGTATGAATCTTTAGTTTTTCCCCCCGGTATTTTCTCCATCTCTTCTCCTCTTTTCAGATTTTCTTTTTTCCTTTGTGTTTTTGAGAAGGAGTCTTGAGCCATCACTAATGCTGTGAAGCTCCCGCGCATATAACCCTCTTTCCCTATTTGAGTATTATTTCGCCTCCCCCCCACCCCTTGAAGGATGGAGACGAATGGCCAAGCGACGGAAAGTACCTTCTCACTTGCTCTTGCAACCAGGCAACGGTGGCCAGATTGATAGCTCCACCGTGTCTTGAACATAACGTCCCATTAACGGTTCAGCTCAGATTTTCCGGAGAGCTCCGGATCCTATCTTCGAAGACTGTTCCAACAACCTTATGTCTTAGGCAATTCGGGTTCACATTCCACAAAATCAACTCACCGCAGCGGCCACCTTCTCCCTCTTCAAACCATTAACTCTTCTCGCCCTCCGAGACTGAGCTGAAATTTTTTCACAGCAGAGCATTTGCTTTTTTTTTTGAATTTGGAGTCCGCAATATCAATTTTTGCTTTCCTCTATATCTTGCCACCAGAGTGTAGCACAGACTCTAGAACAAACTTCGAAGGAGAATCCGGTGGGAGTTAAGAACCCCTTTCCCCCCCTCATCTCCTTGTTTCTCCCCACACTCTTTTATACTATTACCCTGAATTCGACTCCCCCCACCAAAGTGGTCCCCCGGCTACTTTATCTTCTTCGCCCTAGTGGCATGGAGTGGCTTACTGCTTTACTTCCTGCACTTTAACCAGTACGAACATCGGACGATTCCTTTTCCTCACTTTTTGCCTACACCAACCGACGGAATTGGCCCTGTTCCGACAGCCGCCGCCCATGGATGCCCCTGCACACGTAGTTTTTAATGGATGGGTATCCATAGTTTAGTGGTGCAAAAGTGCCGCCTGTGGCCAACGTTGCTAACTTCTTCACGTTCATTTTTTGGACTTGAGTCCCGGTTCTGGAGGATACGTCGATGGCGTCCTTGCTTCTCAATGATCTTTTCCATCCGCTTTCCCTCATCCTGCACGTTTCTACAGCCACTAACAACAAAATATTTTTCTCTTAAATATAGACGGATAAAATGTGATCGTCTGATGGGTACGTTCCTTCTTCCAGTCTCCTGAACCTTTGAAGTTTCCCTGTCAGATTCTCTTAAATGTCCACAATAGGAGAATCTTTTCTTCCCCCCTTGATAGTTTGCTCGATCTGTATTTCATTCTCTATGACCCAACCCCCCCAGATAAGTTGACAGCTGTTGCCTAGAGTTACCTTCTCAGTAATTTATCAGAAATACTCTTTTTCGTCTTCCCATATCCTTACACACAAGACCTCTCCTCCCTACCTCCTTTCAACAGAGGGAGTACACCCCCCCAAACCCATTTCTCTTCTTTTCAAATATGATTCCCCCCTTTTCACCCCTTGATTCTCGTCCATCCTCCACTTTTCTCTCCTACTGGGCACCGGTCCAGATGGCAATATCCTCTCTTTCCCGGAGAAAAATCACTGATCTCTTTCGTTCTCAGAAATTTCCCTCCTAAAAAACCTCTCCTCTTTTTTTCTTTGCTGGTTTTCCCTACCGTATCACGATAGCCAAAGGTTTCACAATAATGTCTCTTTACCTTGGTCAAATCCATCTGCCGACCGTTTTTGTCACTCCACGTCCAACCTTCCCCGATAGGATGGCACACGATAGCAAATCTACCCGCGGTGACCAACAGGCAACACCCCCCGTGAAGTAAGGGATCTATCCCCCAGTCAACTTTACTTCATCCGGTCATTTTTTTTCTCTACGGACAACACGATCCCCCTTACCCTAGAAAGGAGACTCTTGTGATGCTTTAATCTCGTGCCTCCTATTTTTCAATCCCTGCCGCCGACCTACCACTTGGCCAGTGATCGGATCCACTAGTCCGTGCGTTGTCATCCTTCCCAGTTCCCAGATCTCTCTCCCTCCCTCCTTCCCCCCCCTCTCTTCGATGGGTACTCTCTTCCCCATCTGATGCTTAACGAAATGTTTGGTCAAGGAACTCCCCGGGATGGCTGTTAACTCCTTTGCCACCCTCTCTCCTTTCTTCCTTTCTCCCACATGTCTTTGTACTGTTTGAAATTCTCTTTGCTTCTGAAAAAATCCAGATGAGCGCGAGTCCCTCCTTCTTTTTGATCCGACCACACTTTTCTCCGTGCTTCAGATTCCTTTCCTTATCTTTCCTCCCTCGTTTTTTTTTGATGAATCTATGGAGCAGTTGCAGTCCGTGTGCAGGGAGGTCTCCATCTCCTCTGTAGATCGTGTCTGCGGCTTTTTCTCCCTTCCTCTACAAATACACCGCGCTGTCAAAAGGTACGCGCCACTTTTTCCATCAGCGCTCTTTTTTTAATTCGCCGCCAGAAAAGTCACGCCAACGAAATGGAGACAACTTTCCGTTTTTGCTATTAACCTTTCATTCTTTTCTCGATCTCACTAATGCTGCCCGCTCCTATATTTGTGCGAGTTCAGTATTACAGGCGAGGCCAGATTGGGCGTATTCAAAGCGCCCCCGGCACGGGGAAGCACGATTCAGCATGGAAAAGTGGTCGGATTCTTCTTTCTACCCAATGGGTCATGATTCTTCTCACTTATTAATTGTGCTTTCCTTCAAGAAGCTTTGGCTTTATTGGTTAGGTAGATTGGGTTCCCGATCCAAAAAAAGCCCTCACAGCATGCTTATTCTCCCCTTCTGACGCTTGTATTATCGGCCGTTCAATTTTCCAGTGTAAACGGGTGTAAATTCGGTGGTCACCGTCCTTAGAGTAGGTTTGATAGTAGTCCTTTACGAGGGCGGTCTTTTTCTTTTTACCCAGAACCTTGATCACTACATCTGTCCTTTTTTCATATGGCCCTTAACTCTCTCTCCCTGGCACATCTGGCGAACGTGCCCCGTCGTCCTCTCTTTTGGGCGTAGATAGCCCCGACTCGCTAATTGCCGAGTTTTTTCATGATGGTCATCTTTCCCATTATCCGGTGCCAACCTTCCTACAGTTTCTCCTTATCCCTGGCTCCCTTGACAAAGTGTTTATTTCCGGGGTTTAAAAAATGTGAACTTGGTCCTCGAAGGAATATTTCTTTCTCCGGCTCGGGATACTCGTCCCTATTAGTATATCCTCCTGATTTTCCAGATATGTGCTGCATCATGGTGAAAATTTTTCCCCTCACTTTCGACTGCCGTCAAACATAGTTGTTTGGTTTCATTATAGCTGTCAGCTCCGAGAAGAGAACTCCCCCCCCCAGGTTTGGATTTTTTTCCGGACCTTTCGGTGTTCCCCAAACCCCCCAACTCACAAGCCTTTTGTTGGAGAAGTCTTACTGAGAGCGTTGCCTCAGTCAATCTCAAGCCCTCTTAGTCCTCCATGCATTGGATTGCCTGCGAGTTCAGGCCCTAGTTTGTTCTGCGTCCATTTCCTAAAGATGCTGAGTCGCCCCCCCTCGGTCGTCAGGACGGACACCTTCCAACAAATACTTCCAGACCGGGGTCTGGGCTCCACCACTTCCACTTGAACTCTTTTCTCCAAAGTTGGAAAATCGGCTGTTTTGTCGAGGGCGACACTTCATACTCTTTTCCCCCCTCAATGAAAAGTTCTCCCCTAAGGTTCAATCGGCCATTCATGCTTTTTTTTCCGTCTACTTCCATTTTATCCATTTTCTCCCCCTTTTGCAAACACTTTGTCTTTTTAACTCGGAAGAGGGACTTGTCATTTAAGAGAAATAATGGTACTCCCCCCATTAAAGGGAAAGATCTTCATGTCCACCAGCCTCCCCATGTTGTGGAGTAGACTCAGTAATCCCTTCTTCCACGATTTGTTTAGTTTGAGGCGAATCTTTTTTGCGTTTCTTAACTGTGTCCATGGGCATTCTCCCCTTCTCTTTGTCTGTAGTCTTAGGCCGCCCCTTAGTTGAAGCATCAGGCCCCGCGACTCCTTCTCTGTATAAGGGAGTTTTCCTACTCTCTTCTTTCGATGTCAGCTGTCAACTAGCCACTTGACGGTTTGTCCTCAAAAGTGTCCGATTTTTCTATGGATGTCAGAGGTATGCGTTGCCTGGCCTAGCACTTGTTTTTGCTTCTTTAACGGGTTCGTCGTATCAGCCTGGCATGCAACCGGTTGATGGCCGCAGAACCAGCAAGTTGTGTGATAGGTCTTCGGCCCGACGAATGGCGCCTTCAATTCTCTCTGAAAGGTGATTATGCCGTTGATTGACTAAGTATTCGACACCTTCTGTCAACTTGATCCCGGTTTCGAGTGGCTGCCTCGCCTTTCTGATGCCTTCCCTGAGAGTTCGGCTCTTTCTATATTTCTCATATTCCCCCTGTGTTCCCTATAATCGTGTAACGAGTATTTCCTCGTGGTAGGTCCCCTTATTAAAACCATAGTGCTTTTAGACACCCTTTTTCCTTTTCCCTCACTCTCCGCTGTTCTTTTTTTACCCGATTGTAGAAACATACTAATGTGTACTGTGAACACAGACACTTCCTTGTGAAGAGGCCTACGTCGTAGCAGCGGTCTTCTCCTTCAACAGTTGTCAAGGATTTGAGACCTTTTCCTGCAGGGCACCCTTCTGACCATCCCGAGAGTGCAAATTTCCCCCTCCAAAACTTTTTCCCCTCCTTTTGACCAAAATTTTGCTGGGCCATCAAATATCCATTCCCTTTAAGACGAGACTCTTCCAGGAAGAGAAGGCTCCTTAAACTCGGGGTTTCTTTGTCCGTAAGAGGCCCCCAATTTTTGCCCTCCCCCTCACAGTTTCACCTTGCCCGGCTCATAGTACCTGAACCCATTTTGTCCCCAGAAGAAGGCTCTTTCCTCTTCCCCCCCCCTTCAATCGTGACCGATGACTCCCATCGACTGGATTTGTCCACCTTGTATGAGGAGAAAGAAAATGGTGCTCAAGACCGATTCATTAAAGGAGTCTTACGCGACCCCGACGAAATTTTTCTTCTCGCGAGGCCTCCTGAGGGCTTCCAACGAACAGTCACGCCAGCCTCTTACCCCATCCTTCTTAATCCCGTTGTTCCTCTCCTCAAACCAGGGCACCCCTCCCCCCACCCCCACACACAAAGTGCCTAAACCTGCCAGTGGTCCAAAGAAAAAAAGTTTTTTTTTCCCCCTATAGTAGTCCATAACCCTTTTTTCCCCCCCTAGTTGCCCTTCCTCCCTTGCCGATGGTCCCTTGGTTTCTTCCCTAGATGTTCCGGGAATTACCCGTCGGCCACAGACTCTTCACCTTTTCTCCTTGTAGATTTCTCAGAATGCATCAATTGCCGGTCACATAAAGTAAGTCATCCCCCCTGTATGGGATTGTAAAAAATTTTCTCTTTGTCGTGGAATTTTCCTTGATCGTTCGGGTTTCCCCCTTTTTCGCAAGATCCGATTTTGCCAACTTTCTTCAACCTCTTCGTTTCCAATTGGTCCCTTTCCTTGACCCTTTTTCATAGTGGGGAAATTTGGCCGTCTTACTCTCTATAGTGTCCTCCTCAAACCACTGTCTATATTCGGAATACCCACCCACACCGAGATTTTCTTTTCCCCCCCTCGCTCGGTCCTCACTCTGTATTGCGGAGCGAGTTTATCAGTTGTCTCATTGATGCTTTTTTCCAGTCTCAAATTCCCGCTGGTGTGGTCCCAACTTTCCTTAAAGAATTCTCTCCATGTAGTCGTTCTTCTGCTGAACCTATCCTCCCTTCCCCCCACGATCGTCCTCCTGTGCCTCGCCGATGTGTATGTTCCGTTCGATCCAGCGCCGCAATCTCAGAACGCGTCGGTTACGATATCATAAAAGAGGGACCCTCCGAGCCAGCCACATCCTTGAACCGGTCCCCCCCACTCGGCAACGGGTCACAAGGGACTGAGGTGGAAAAATGAATTTCCTAACCTGGTCACCCGATGAATGCGCTACCTCTCCCCTAGTGAGGCCTGACGAAACTCTCCTCCCTCTTTCACCCTGAGCATCTTTTTCCCCACCTATCCTTCGTTTCCTACTGGCTGAAGAACGCCAACATCGCTCCTTGTGGTCGTGCTGTGACCCTACCCGGTAATTCCATCTTTTCCCCTGGCCACTAAGTTCGTTCTTCTTTATTCACCTTGGTTCGACCGACTCATTTGTTTTGTTTCAGACACGTCCTCCACTCCTACCAGATATGATGGTCCACTTCGACATTACCCCCTCTTGGAAACGGTTGCAAACCAATGTGAATGCCGAGACTATAGACCGTCCCGGCGACCCCGCTACAAGTTCATGTTGCCAAATTTGTGCTCGGCCCATACCTCAGCCCCCAGAGGACGCGGTTCATGAGAAGAGACTTCTGTTCCTCAGTGCTAAGCGCAAGGGCGAACCAGCATTCCCACCTACACTGGGCCAAGGGTCCCGGGCCGCACCTTCGTCTGACATGCCTTCCCCCCCTCTTCCTCGGTAACTCTCTCGACTTTGCCCAGCTTCCATCTGTTGGGTACCAAGGCTTGTTTGACATCTCTTTTAACCTGCAAGTGCTGTAGTCCACGACCAGAGTAGCCCTTCGGTGGTATAACTTTTTCCCCTCCTTCGCAATAATTTTCCCCGCCATTTCCATCCCGTTGCCATCGCTTTGAGCTTCGGCTCCCTGAAAAGCCATGCAAGATCACTCCCGCCGGAGTGTTACTAGTCTAAGTTGACCTATTTCCCCCTCTTCCTGCT
>Ga0179593_1393299_pt1 | contig 11136 bp, 8 predicted proteins | sample CZODoug2_1_08_16_FD_185931 | JGI IMG/M metagenome (GOLD analysis project Ga0179593, IMG submission 185931) | Vadose zone soil fungal communities from Angelo Coast Range Reserve, California, USA - CZODoug2_1_08_16fungal (PacBio error correction) | ecosystem: Environmental > Terrestrial > Soil >... | reverse complement strand
GATCTCCAGTTCTTCGTGACGTAGGCGTGACCCGCTTGGACATGACTAGGAGCGCTTCCGTCTTGAGTTTTTCAGCCCGTTGAGCTGGCAACCACTGATCCCTAGGAGGTAACCTTTTTCCCCTTCCCGCAAGATACGTTTTCGTCGAGCGCGTAGTACCTGTCGGTTTACCAGAGCGGTTCGGCTTTAGCCCCTCCCAGCGTTCCCCCCTCAATCAATTCCAGGTTCCCTGCCAACCAAAAGGATTCTGTGATCAAATGGTACTTCGATAACTGGCTATTTTCATCCGAAGCCTTTACAGACAATAGGTGTGAGTTTTTCAAGTTCCCCTCTAAAAATCATTCTCACACCCGGGTCTGTCCCCTGGACGGCAACGTCTCATCAGTTGGTCACCTCCCGTCCCCCCGTTGCGGATATAGGAACGTTTTTACCGAGCGAGAGCAACCCCACCGATTGATTTATCCTCAGAGCTCCCCCAGCGATGCCTTGAGTTAATTCATCCCCATTAAGGTGACCGGACCGATGGAGCTCATGTTTCCTGGTGACGCTGCCAACCGGTCTTGTAATTAGTCTCCGGCGTTGGTCTTCCCTCTTTCTTCATCTGCCCCCCCCAGTCCTCTCCTCCCCAAGCTCCGCCCACTACCGCCGGCGCCTTTCCTACCCACGATCTATAATTTAAGTTTCCTATAGCCCCTGCGTATCGTACCCCGGGCTATGTTAATGGTGGTCGGACTCTCTTCGTTTCTTGATTTGGCGGATGCCATCCCATAGGATATTGCCTTTCATTTGAGGTCAGTCCCCCCAACCAGGCGATTGAGTGCTTATAATTCTACTGTTACCCCCTCCCCCTTTTCCCTCGTATCCGTCCCGAGCAGCTAGAGGTTCTTTTTATACCCAGCGAACCGGTCCGTTCCTTCCCTTTTCCCTTTTCCCTCGAGAGTCCGACTTGCAAGTGTGTGTTTTTTCCCTCCTGCGCCCCATCACCCCGCCCCCTTTGAAACACTTGAATTTTTAGAACCTCGCTTTTTTTTTTTTTTGACCTCCTTCTTATCGGCGCCTCCGTCTAGTTAACTTTCCAGACATCGTAGGCGTCCCGGGAGCAGCATTATAGGAGTTTTTTGCTTTTGCCTGAGCCGGCGAAAACTAGAGGCCCCCCGTACAAATCCTGTCTCCTACCCCCCCTTCGGAGACCCCATCGAAATATTTCTGCGTCTTTCCTCCGCCCGGACGTCACCGTTTCGTTGTGTCCCTCTCATCCCTTCTCGGTGACGCCTTTTTTAGCCCGGTACACGACAGATAGGACGATCCTCTTTTTTCCCCCCCTTTGATGCGCTACCTGAGGAAATCTGGTGCTCTTTCCCTTTAAAGTCTGTTCATTTACCTTCTTTTTTCAGACTGACTCTTTCTCCGGTTGCCGAGTCTTCTGTGTTCTCCGGGGGTTTTCCTTTATACGTTACTTCCCCCTGGCCAAGTTTTACCGCGGCGGCTTGGCCCTGGGCAAGGACCACGACTGTTTTCCCCTTCCTCTTGGGTAGATGTAATCGATTTGACTGCTATTCTACCGCGGTGTCCCCAGTGCACAGATTTTCTGGTTTAAACTTTCCCCGTTTGTCCTATCTGTGACAAGATATGCGAGTTTCCGCGGTTGCAACTTCCCCCCCTCCGTTTTTTCTCGTATCCCTTTCTTTCCTGGAGATCATACCCAATACCCTTAGCCCCCACCGCGCTGAACCGTTGTCTTTTTATAAGTGTGTCTCACCCTTTTCCCCTCCAACATCCAGGGCTCCATTCCCCTGGAGAACCGCCGGCCGACAGGCTGGCAACCTACAAGGTTTTCTTTCAGGTAGTTCTTCGTTTTTACCATTGAGATTTCCTAGGCTAAGACGAACATTAACGGGCGGGCCGACCCTCTTTTACCGCGAATTCCCCTCGCCTTCTCCGTGACCGGCCGGGCCTTGTTGAAACCTGACAGCGAAGGATTCTTTCACCCATTGCGTCAGCTTCTGGATTTTTTTTTTTTGCGGTTATCCCCTTCGGTTTCGTTGCCGCTACCACCCTTAGTGTACTTCCCCCCTCGAGACCGGCCCACGCCGATTCCTCCTTGGCTTTTCCGAACGACTGGCAAACGGGTGACCCGGTCCATCGGAGGCGTAACCGTCTTTTTTCTCCCATACCTTTTTTTTTTCCACGAATGCGCCATTGTTTTTTTTTAGTGGATGGTGGATGGCAGCGTATTTTTCCCCCTTCGCCCGCTGCTTACACATATCGCAAAACCCACCCAACCCCCACACCCTCGAGCGCTTGGGATTTCCCTCCCCCCTGAGAGCTTCCTTTCCCCCCCCCCTACGGATTGGTGTATACGGGTCCTTAGCCCTTGGCCTATTCGGGCTTTTTCTGCCACTCCTTACCCATCCACCCACCAGCCCTCACTAGTGGACTTCTTTGAGAGAAGGCCTTCGGCTCGCTAATGTGTCAAATCCTTTATCCTCATACGTTTTTTTGTTTGATCCGCTTTTGAACCTGAGAGGGAGCCGGGACAGGTCCCATTATCTCGAACACTGAGGCTTTGGTTTGCCATGTGCTTCCCCGAGTTGGCAATCCTTGTTCCTCGCCCACGTAAGGGCCTCATCACTCTGATAACCGGTTTTTAGACCCCAACCCCCCCGGATTGTGGTTGCCACTGCCGATAAAGTTGGGAGGTTTTCACTGTCCGTCGCAGGAGGGTCTATCCACGCCGCAATTATGTCAACTTTTTCCAATGTAAAACACATCAATTCTTTCTCTTCCAGAACCCCTGTGTTTAGTGGCTCTAGTGCTGATCGCCCCTCCGGCAACTTCGGATCCCCCCTTTGCCACTTTTTTTTTCGTCCCAAGATCGTACGTTTCGCGGTTTGCCTCTGACTTCCCTTTAGCCAACGTAGCTTATGTTTTCCTTGACCCGACACCCCCTTCCAGTGAGCCACGTTAAATTCCTTCAATACTCTCTCTGTTCTGTGATCCCTCCTGTTCGCTCTTTCACTTTCCTCTCATGCGAATTTTCCTCTGTTCCTCGGTCACACCTCCTTGTCCGGTCCCGCTCCGTGAATGTTCGGCCCCTTGCCACTAAACGGACCTTTTTTCCCTTCCACCCCACAACGTTTTATAGGCCTTTCCATGAACCCGCTTTCTCGTTCCGTGCCGTGAACCCTTTAAACTCCTAAGTTTCTCTCAAGTCATCCCTTTAGCTCCTCCCCCGTTCTCCACCAAGCAAACGGTCCTCGAGCGCGTTCTCGCAATTTTAGTATGTTTCTCTTCTGTATCGCCAGGCCCCTTCCTGCTCTTAGACTTTCTGTCTTGCCTGCATTCTAGCCATTCGGATTTTCATCGAATCACTTTCCCCCCTCCCCCGCCGTTTTCCCACGGCACTCGTTCCTTAGTAGTCGTGCGGCGCATACTTAATTCCGATTGTTTCCTAGGCGCGGCCACTCGTGGGTTTCTTGCCGAGGTCCGCAGGGGCCAGTTAGTCGACTTCATCTAAACGGCCCATCACTTCCCCCACTCCAATGCACCCTTCGAGCGCGTTAACCCCCCCCTCCCCCTTTTCAACCCCCGCTTCAGCAGAACCTTGGTTTTTTTTTTTCACCGCTGGAACATTCCTCACTTCCTCATTGTTTTTTTCATCATACTATGTAAGACAGATGCAGTTTCCGGTTCTCAGATGACCGCGGCTCCTGCACCCACTGAAGGCCGGACTTAACACTTCCCCCCCAACCTCCCCCCTTTCTACCCTGCAAGGAGGTATTTCAACTCCCTCATCACGAAGATTTCCCCCTCGCCTGGATTTTTTTCTTCAAGGATGTAAGTTTCCGCGCGACCGGCTTCCTTGGACTCTTCACCACTCTGACTCCTTTATGTCTCTCCGTTGAAAGACGTGACTGACTCGAACTGGGACGCCCCGATTCCAGTCCTCCCCTTTCCCTGGTTTGCTGGCGGATGTTGCTTTACCCGCTTCAGAAGTGCCCCCCCGCACCCCCTCAAGTGAGACTGGCTTGCCCCCGACGGACGTTGAGTTTTCCCTCCCTTCCGGTCGCTTTTTCTAATAACCATTTTTTTCCATTTCCCTCTATTGCCCGATTCCCATACAAACGTTGCTTCCATTCGGCCCAGCTTTAGGTTGGGTCCCAAGCTCCTTCCTCACCTCCGTGTTTATTTTAGGAAAGACCAACTCCTTAATACCTTTGTTGAGAGGCGCCAGAAGCTTACCCCTTTTGCCCCCCCCTTTATATGATACTTCTGTCGCGAGATTCTTTTCCCCTTGACTTCTCGTTCGGTTTCAGTCCCTTTCTTTTGTATTTTCTGAGTTCCCTGTGCTCTTTGCGTGGTCCCTGTTTTCTTCCCCCTCCATGCCCTTACCACGCGTCTTTCTGACGACTTGCCCTTTGACCCCTTGTGTAGCTTGCGACACCCTTGAACTTCCGCTTCTGTAAATTCCGGTTCATTCTATTTAACGTTCCCTGTTGTGGATACCTCGCGTCTGCCCACCTTCATTGAGTTCGTATCGCTAGTCGCCACCCACCCAACGCCTCTTCCTCCGCACCGATCGATGTCCCCCTTCTGGATCCGTTTGCCTTCTTATTAGCTTTTACTTTTGTAACTTTCCCCCGGTTCAGCCCTACTGCGTATCTGTCCTCTTCGAAGCATTATCCCTCTCCCCTTAGACTCCACTTTTTTAGCTGCCTATGGGCCCTTTCCCCCGCTGGTTTTAATACTGGACCTGCCGCCGTTTTTGCGGTCTGAAGTGACTTCTTCTCCCCTTCCGCAGCGGAATCAGTGCTGAAGCTTGGACCAGGCTGTTCAGCGAACCGCTTCCCCCCTTCTCAACTCTAATTTTCTTCTGCGACTTTTATTCCGCCCCCAGGACTCAAGCAGTCTCCACCCTGTTGCCGAAGTCACCTGCCCTTCCCACTTACGGACTCCGCGAGGTCTCCAAAGCAAGGTACTCTCCCTTTTTTCAGTCTTTCCTCTCGACTGAATTCTGTGCTTTTTGTGGGTGGATCGAGCTACCTCAACTTCTCGGACAAAATCATGTTTTCCGAGGAGCGACTCCTACCCCCTCGAATCTGGATTTGTGTTTACCCTCGCGCATGCATCTTCTACTTTCTCTCCGTTGTTTTTTTTGAGTATCTCGGTCCACACTCCATTTTTTTATTCTGTTTAGGCTCGGTTTTTGAGCGTCGCCCTCCCCTACCTTTAGTCTTTTCGACCACTTGCTTTGTGGAACGCTCGGAGTGCCCTTCTTTCCGAGCTCGCGCCTATTAATTTCCCCAGATAACTTCTTTGGGATTCACCTCAGCGTTTCCTCCCGTGAATCCGTTTGATACCTTGCGCGCCCCTTTGTTTGCCTGGACTCGGTGACTGTCTTGATTTATCCTTTCCTGAATCATAAATGGCCTCGATTACACCTCATAGGAAAGTGTTGCATCATTTGTCGGCCGTATTTTTACAAAATGTACTTTTCTCTTTCAATAATCTTTGATCCGACTGCGCTTCTTGCTTTCGAACTTCGCCCTTTTCTTTTTTTCTTCCTTATGTATCCTCATTCCTCTTTCCCTTCCTTTCAATAGGACATTGCGTCCTTTCTACAAAAACTATTCTTACCCCGAGTGTCTTCTCGATTTTTTTTTTAGTTCTGAACGCCCCACTAACCCTTTTTGTTACAGTTTCTATCTCTGGAATAAAGTCTCCTTGACATGGCCTTTTTTCACAGCATGGTCCACATCAGTTGATCAGGGGCCTAGGAGTTTCCATCTCCCCCGGAAATTCCTCCTTTCTCCCTACCCCACTCGCTAGCTGATTGCCCCTCCCCTGGTGCAATTTTCTTTTTTCCACCAGTTCCTGGACGGCGAGCTTGTGACATCGTACGGATTCCCCCTCCCCGGACCTTCAGTCCCATCAAGGCTCTATGCTCCCCTGAATTCTTTCGCTAGCACGTTGTTCAATCTTTTCCTACGGCTTACATGCTCGTGTCCCCCCACATGTCCCTCTTCCGAACGCCCCTCCGGCATCCCCTCCCAGAAAACCCCCCAGTACCAAAGCCTCCCGAAGATCGGGGCCCAATGTTGTCTCCTCGTTCCCCGATGAAGTATAAGTCTACCCCCCTCTTTTCCTCAGGATGCTCCTGCCGGACCGTCCCTCTTTCGAAGTATTCTGAATTGGCTTTCAATGGACCCAAGTGACTTTCCATTTTCATCATGAACACACCCCAACACGTTATTCCCGGGAGTCAGCTTTTACCACTTTTGCGAAATTCTCCGCCAAGAGAGTACTGTCCTGTTGAGTTTCCCCGAGGACCCCGGCCTTCAATCCGGTCCGCGCTCTCCTTGATTCCTCTAAGACTTCCGATGGGTTTCGTTTCCACTTTCCCGGCTTGAACTCTTCCCCGAATAATTCCCGAACCCTGGTTTATTTTTGCACTTTTCTTCGCTCTTATAATTTCATCGTCCCTCCCCCTAGAGTCCCGTCACCCTATTCGATCTTTCCAGGTTTTGTCAGGATGAAGGAGTTGTTCCCTCTGCACGGTAGGCAGGTCCTCTTCCCCCCCACGGCAATACGTGATATTGCTCTTCCCCTTCCGGAAATCCTTTTGCCCCGAGGCTTCCATCCCTAGTGAAGTCTTTACCTCCCTCCTACGGTGTTTGAATCCTCCAATTCTTTTTGGCGCGATACCGTAGACCAGAAGCTGGCCCTCTGTTCCGTGCCAGTTATTCTGATTGTCCTACCTGAGGTAAATATTATATGTTACTGTCACTCCGAAATACAGTTCATGCTTGAGACCTTGTCGTCTAGTGATTATTGGGTTCCTTTCTTTTGGTGTAATGGAGTGGGGGTTTTTTCCTTTACACGTTACTAGGACCTACCTCTACCCGAGAACTCTGTCCAGAGTGTTTTACCCGGGAAAGCCCCCCAGTCGGCCATCTTTCTTGTCCTCGCGTTTAGGATACCCCTAAACCGACCAACCTCACACGCCGTGCAGGACACGTGGCTTGTTCCCCTTGCGGTTGGGACTCTTGCCCAAGCACTTCGAGGCATTTTTTTCATGCCACTTGGAGGGGGGAGGGTCAGATTTACCCGGAATTTTCGTCTGCCCCCCCCAGTCGCCCCCCAACCTTCCGCGCTAACGATTTCTTTACAGTTTGTCTTTTATTCCTCTTTGAGAAGGGGTTCGCTCTCCCACCAAGGTTTCCTTCCTTATCTTCGGAAGCCATGATTTCCATCTTACAACCTTTCCAACCGCCTCACAGTTCTTTCTGGTAGTCATTTACTTTCATGGTGTTTTCAGGCTTCTGGGATGACCGCCATAACTTGATCTTTGTGCGGACCGGCCGTGTCGACGCGGCCCTTCTCCTACTTCCTTCGACCTCGCACACGTTGTGTCCCCCTCTGACACTTTTTGAAATTCCGACACGTACTGCTGATCCTTATTTTTTGTTTTTGCCCCTTGTTCCTGTGCCAAGCACAACTTCTTAGTCCTTTTTCCACCTCCTGCAAAGCCTGCTTTTTGCTTAGTACGTCTTTGAGTACCGCCGTGCCAAGTTTGGGTTTTAATAACCGGTTCAAATGGCTTCGATCACAGGATCCGCACAGTCCCAACCTGCGGTCCCTTTAAGCCCTTCAGCCCTGCGTGTTTGGGATACTTTTCAGAAGTCGAATTTGGTCGGCGGAGATTACTTTCGGCCGCTGCTGGGATGGTACCCCAGCAAACCCCTGTTTCTAGGTTTCACCAACGACGGTCTTGTTTAACTGGTTTATTCCATTTAGAAGCTTTCATCCCCCCCCCCCACCCCCCACCCTTTGTTTTTTTTACGGCTTCCTGTGGCATCCCCCCCCCCCCCCACCTCCCCGTCCCGTCTTGTAAGGTCCGGCTGCGATCATGCCATGGCCCGGATCCTGCTTTTCATTGCAACCTCTCTTCTGTCCTCCTCCTTTTTTTTTTTTTTGTAGTTCCTGATGTACCTGCGCGGCCGTCCCCTTTTTTCCTTCCCGCGCAGCCGACCATTTCCGGCTTTGTTTGGTATTTTTGTGTTCCCGTGTGTCCCTGTATTGCAAGGCATGTTTTGGCCCAAGGGCATGTATCCCCCTGTACAAAACCATCCTGTTTTGCACCGTACCACAAATTTTTTTTTGGAATCCGCAAGAGGTTAGTACGACGTGTTCCCCATGGCCCCCGTGCCTTCTTACCCCAAACGCCGATCTTCCTTTGAACAGGGTTGGGCTTTGGTGATCCCTTATTTGCTTTCCTCCCCCCGGGCTGAAACCTTGTTTCTCCTTAAAAAGTATTCCAATTTCGCGCTCTCTTCCGTTCGACATTTGGCAGGGTAGAGTTGTGATCCCACGTAGCTCGAGTGGTGGTTCCCGCCACCCCTGGCATGTCGCACTGCCAAATAATTCCCTCCAGATAATCTTCCCCTTGTCTCGCTTCTTTCCTGGCCGTTAACGTCCTTTCGAAGAGGACCAAGTTTTCCTCCTTCCCGCTTGCAACCTTTCCTTCTGCCCTCTTCCCCATCCCGCAGCGTCACGCCGCCTCCCCCTTTGGCCACCACACGAAGATTTTCTTAACCCAACTTCCCTTGATGGGTTCTCCCCCTTGTTTCTTGTCCCTAGTTACAACACTCCAGTATCCTTTTTAATTGCGCGCGCATTTTTTTTTTTTTTTTGGAGATTTGACGAAACCCGTTCTACTTAAAAGACCCCCCCGTTTTCTCTAGCTTTCGTTACGGTTTTGACACTGACTTAGTTTGCGTCCGGTGGTATTGTAAGCCCATGCACCTGACGCTTCAGACCGAAACCCTTCTTGCCCCCCTCCCACTGATTTCCCGCAAATTCCGGCGTCGATTCCAAACGCCTGTCACCCCCCAGACAGCTTTTCTTACGGTACACCCCGGATGCTACTTTGGTAGTCGGTCGAATCTACGTCCGCACCTCTTTTCTTCGTAACGCCCGTGTTTTTATCGGTTCCAGCTTTTTTTTTTGCATATTTGCTGTTCGGAGTTATATTTCCGGATCCCTTCACCCCACGCCTGAGACACACAAAGAGGTCGACAATACTCCTAACCACTCTTTTGACACTGCATGTTCCATTCGGGTTCCTGGGACGAACATCCTCAGATTTACCCTTAGTTATCACTATACTTTTTCCCCTTGAAAGTCATTCTATCTCGTACTCTGCTTTCCCCTTCTGAGCCACCATTTAAAAGGGCCCGTCTCCCAGTAACACCGTACACCCGGCCGTCCGCTTCCGGATGGGGACCTCCTCCAACTCCGATCGATTTTTCTGGTGATGCTCCCCCCTATTGGACCCTTTTTCCTCTTTTGACCCCCCCCCCACGTCCGTCCCCGTTTTTATTAGAACACAAAAAAACCTCTTTTACTCTGGACCTGTGGTTTTTTTTCCTCGGTTTACCAGATGTCGTATGTACTCGACCTCCTCCCTCCCTAGCGCCCCTCATTCTTTACGCTTTTGGTGCTTTTGATTTCTGGTTTTACGGAGCCGTCACTCACTCACCGTCGGCGGCTTCTTCCTTCTCTCTTGCAAGGTCCTTTTTACACGCCGCCGTTTTGCTTACTCCCCCTTTCTCGTACTCCTCTGTCGAAGTTCATGTGGCCCGCGTGCCCCTCCCTTTCAGCGCTTACGGACTTTTTTAGGCTCCGATTCTGATGTCCCACATGTCTTCGCTCAATGATCTATTTGTCTGCTCTTTCTTTTTACGTTACGTTTGTGATAGCGGCCCGCCGAATAGATTGTCACGCTGCTTGCCGCCCCTTGCCAGCAGCACGTTACGCGCAACACTGCCCTCCTTAAGATTACCGGACCTTTGCCCCATCATGAGTCACATCCATGTGCCATAGCACTCCGGTGGCGAATCGGCTTCACATCTGGTACACGTTCATATCACGCGGACGCCCCCACCCCTTGACCTTTAACACCCCGACCTACGTGCTATTCATGCGCAATGCCGCTTTGCCTCTTTTCCACTTATACTGTACGGTGCATAATGCTATTCCTCGTCTCAATTCTGCCTTGCCTGCGTTTTAATCGCCGTCGTATCCCCTTGCACCGTTTGTGTTCCGGTGCGCTGCCGATTCTGCACCGCCTTTCATGACCTTTTCCGTGCTAACCTCCCCTTTGAGCACAAGCATTCTCTACGACCATGGCCTTTCTTTTGCGTTGACGTGACTTCTTGTCCTGTTCCCTTATTCGCCTCGGTCTCTCTGAATGGAGGTCCTGACAGCTTTGTCCCCGTTGCTCGACGGTGGTGCCGAATTGCATTTCCAGACTGCACTTTCAGCACGTCGCGTACGCAACCCCTCATGACTGGGGTTTTCCTTTGTTCACCGACTTGCTCCCGTCCGCACGCCGGATTTCCGTGCGGACCGTCCCGTTTTTGGTCGCTACTGTCTGGACACACTGCTAGTGAGAGACGGCCGAGTTCCTCTTCCCCCCGTGGCTGTCCTAACTTGTGTTTCACATTTGTGCTCTTTGCGTTTTTAGAAAATTGCCTGACGGACGAAGTGTTCTGCCCCCTCGCTTATGGTCTCTCCCTCCGTATGTCCTGCCTCCCTCCCACGCTTCCTTGTTCCCTTAAGGTTGACTGTTTGAACCCCCCGTCTTCTTTAGCAAAGATATGGGCTGTCATGCCTCGTGTCTGTCCTTTTCTTCGGGTTATTCTTCCTTCGGCCGCCGCTCAGTCCCCAGAGCGATTCTCGACTGTTTTTCCTGGTTGATACAGTTGGGGACTCACGGCCAGTGGTCCCCTTTCCGTTTGGTCGCCCCTTCCCAGTTTTCTGCTGTCAACGACGACCTCCCGTCCCCTTCGCCGCGGCTTGCCTTTTGGACTTATTGACTGTCGCGAGCACCGTCTCCCACGCAAGATCGTTGTTGAGAGATAATGTAACCTCGATGCCACAGTTTCGGAACTTTTGAGATCTCCGCAGCCTTTGCAGATTCGGCCAGGATCTTTGTCTTTTTCTTTTTGTCCCAGCCAACATTGACGTGGCCCTACTTTCATGGGCGTGCTTCCCGCTCGACTTACCGTTTTGCGCCCACGATTTATCCCCCAGACTTTACCGCCGTCTTTCGCTTTTCTCCTGGTCTATAGG
>Ga0179593_1388425_pt1 | contig 11136 bp, 13 predicted proteins | sample CZODoug2_1_08_16_FD_185931 | JGI IMG/M metagenome (GOLD analysis project Ga0179593, IMG submission 185931) | Vadose zone soil fungal communities from Angelo Coast Range Reserve, California, USA - CZODoug2_1_08_16fungal (PacBio error correction) | ecosystem: Environmental > Terrestrial > Soil >... | reverse complement strand
TGGTCTTTTGGTGCTCCCTTTCGGTAACTAACTTTGTTCTTGGCAAACCAACGTCCATCAGGATAGGATTTCCCCCCCCCCCTGCTTTGTGCTCTCTGCCGAAGCCTTTTTCCATCATTCATACTATGCCTATTTCGCACCCTTTAATTAATATCCTACCCCCTGGGACCTCTCGTAATGTTTTTTTTCCTGCCTCTAGAATCCTTTTCCTTCCCTTCGAAATCGCCCCCTTGTCCCCCTTGTAGCGACGAAACCGGGCAGGTTCCTCTTCTGTAGTTCCCTCAGCACTACGAGCCCTTGCTGCTCTTAACGTTGGTCGGGCCCGTAAATGGGCATACCAACTCCTGCCGGTGGGGTGGCTCAGTTTTCGAGCCCTGACGGTTCTTTTGTCCCGCACCCTTCCGCCTTATTCTATCTTCCCTGAGTCTATCGACATCCCTCCCCCCCTCTTTGAAAAGGATTTACTAATATCCATTCGCCCGCGATTGTTGAACCCTCGGTCCCTTCACACTTCAACGACCTTTTATTCCATCGTCCCTACTTTTGGGATTGCGTGAGCAGGTGGTGAGAAAACTTCCCCCCCATCTGTCGGCCCTTGTATGTATCACGAAGACGTCAATCGCCCGGTAACAAGTCAGAAGACTTCCTTTTTTCCTCCCCCACTGCAGCCTGGGCTCCCCTTTGTATTACGGTTTTTCTTCCCCACTCGCCATTATTTAGGTGAAGCGCTTACCAACCAATGAGGGAAATAAGCCCTCGGTCCATCCTCCTCCTGTCCCTCCTCCATGCCCCCTTCTCGCCCCCCCTTCGCAGCACCCTTTTCTTGCCTTTCGATATTCGCGGAGGTTAAGTTCCCCGGCTCTATTTTTTAGCGCTAATCCTCCCGAATAATTCCCCATGTCCTTTTTCTGACATTTTTTCTCGGTCTTTTTTTCCGATCCCGAAACTATTGCTGACCCCACCCCCTTGTGGTCTTTCTTCCGCGGGAGTAGGACGACTTCCTTTTTATTGAGCAATTGAATCCACCTGGGGCCACTTTTTGTTTAGCGTGTCTTTGAGTTTGCGATTTTCTCTGTTGAATGAAATGGTCCTGGGCGAATCAGCCTCAGCCAATTTGAGGAGATTTTCTATGGGGGAATTTCCGGTTTCCCCCCCCCACCCCCATTATCTCTTCTCTAAAGTAGGTTAATCCCTCTTGGATTGGCTCGTTTTTCCGATAGTCGGGTTCGTCCTCCGATCGGTCTTTTTCCTTTACATAGACTTTGCCTTTTTTCCTCCTTCGCATTGACAGATCCTGGATAGATTTGTTTGGCACCTTCAGTCAAAGCCTTTTCTGGTGGCGGCACCCCTATGACCCCTCTCTCCTCCCCTCCCGTTCACGAGCAGACCTAACCGGACTCTCCCAGTATACATTTATGCCTCCCCCCAGCGCAAGTCTCCTTATTTTTTCGCCACACTCTCTTTTCCGTTGGTAAAATTGACTTTCTTTCTGACTAAAGGACCCAAGGATTTTTTTAAATTCATCCGTTCGATCCAAGCTTGCCCCTTTGCACGTACCTTTCTTTCTTCGTTCCCCTCCGCGCTATCGGAAGGCATGATGCACCACGAGAATTCCCTCTGACAATTTTCTAACCTTTCCCCCTCTCTACGCATTTTAGCGTTAAGGAGAATTATTATCCAAGCTCCGTCTGAGACCTCCTGACGTCTATCTCGAGTAGTAGAGTTTACCGGAAGGAGTTTCCCCCAAATCCCTTTCCTCTGAGGGAGGGATTTTATCTTTCCCATTCCACGTCGTTTTGAGATAGTGGCTGGCGAAGTATCATGAAGGGATTGTTTGATTACTGCTCTTCGCTGCAACCTCTTCTTCCTTCAAGGCTATTCACCCCAAGATCGAGCATTACGTAGATTCTCTTGGTTTAGACCCCGAGACCCATTTTTAGCCCCTCTTGAAGGCACCCCCCCCATATATTATTCCCCGAGGCTAAGGTCGTTGTCGGTGCTCCCCACGGAGTCGTCCCCCTTCCCCCTTGAGTTGCGCTCTGCTCTGTCTCTTCTTTTTGACCGATCTCCAATAAGCGTTCCCCTAAGCACCTTTCCTTGCCCAAACCTGCGGTGAGAAGATATTGATTTGTCATCCCAATAGATCCAAGACCAAGCGGATCAGGCTTCGTGTGCTCGGCTCATATTATCTCCCCTTTGATCAGTCTCAATTTTCATTGGGGAACAGATTTTGTGCGCTTGAGAGCACTGTCCTTTAAGCACATCTCCCTTTGTTGAACCAATCCACCCCCCGCTAGTTTTTCGCGTCCGTCACAGATAAAGTGGCGTTTGTAACTCGCAATTCAGACGCTTTCGCTTTAATGGCTCCCCTATGAGGCCTGCGCGACAGCGTGACCTGCCAAATATTTCCAATATGCATCTTGACATGAGATCCTCTCCAGGTTTAGGCTAGATACCAATCTAAGGCTATTAGAGTTCATGACCCCCCTGGCCGCTAAAAGGGGATGGATATTATCGTAGAGTCTTTTCTGTGCCCTTCCCTTGCGATATGAAGCACACGTATGCTCCCTTTCCTACTCCCCTCCTTTCTCGACACCTCTTTCCTCGACCCCTTTCTTTCCTGTTACCTTGTTCCTCCCCTCCTCTCCCATTTTACCTCCACTCGTCCTGTGCACTAGACCCAACACACACCCTCTTTTCTTTCCGGCCATGAACCAGATGACCTACTCGGAACACGCGCCCTGTCCGTCCCATACTGCCTTTTTACCGAGAGGAAACACTGTTTTCAATTTGCTCAGAGCTGATTTACCCCCTCCCTCTCCCCTTTCCTCCCCCCGAGATCCTCTTACCGTACCCACTAAAGCGAAATCTATCTTCCCATCTTGTTTGTTGATGCGATTTTTGCCCGAGCGGTGGAGAGCCGCATATACAGAGATTTCTCTTGACCGTATGATTTTAAGTTGAACACAGTTTTATCTTGACAGACAAATTTCTCAAGAGTTTGCGGCGCCATAGGAATATTAAGACTCTTTAACTGCCCATGACTTTGTCTAAGAGTCCGTACCTACATGTAAGAGTATTCCTCTCCTTCAGCAGTAGAGTTGACGCGATACTTGTGGTCACCTCTTCTCTGCCCATCGCGAAGGAAGGTAGTGATGATCCTTCCTTGGCCCCGCATAAGGTCCAGACAGGTCTCCCTTCCATTCCCTCGGAGCAGTTTTTGCTTTTCTTAATTTAATAGTTGACTCTTTGACGCTTCTCCCAACTAGGTCTGCCATTCGCAGGACTTCTTCCTCGGCTGTTCGAAATGGGTCACAACAATCCCCCGTCGCTCAGCGCAAACCGGTCGCTAGGAGCGTATAGGCCTAATTTATAACTGCCCCTGCCGGTAGTCCACACCACTGTCCAGAGATCCCCAATGAGTAATGAAGAATCACAGAAGGCTATTGTCGGGGCCCCATAATGGGGAGTATGCTTCTCTCCTCACCCTGAGGATGAATTTTTTTCTTTGTGCCTTGGAGTGTAGGAGGGAAAGACCAGCGATGCTCTCGGCTTATGTACTCCCGTGCCACCGACACCACTTGCGCTCCGACTGGGCTGTTTTCCTCCAAGAGATCCTGATGACAGGTCTAGAACAAGGCTGATTCCCTCGACCCACAGCTAACGCCTTTTCCCTTCCTGTGCTCCCTGTATCCTCCTAGCACCGTAAAAGTCCCGAACCCCGGTAACCTGAACCACATTCCCTACGCTCATTACGCTTATTTTAAGCCTTGGCATTTTCTTCCAACTCACTAAAGAGTAGACTCTCGGATCACCAGCATTCATATGACATCTCCTACATCTTCGCCACCGTCAAGAGTTCCCACTAGCTAGTGTCCAAATTGCAAGAGAGAAAGAGGACACTAGAAGTCAGCCTCAGACCAAGAACCGAACACTCCGAGGACACAGGTAGGGCGGTGTGGAAAGGAGGGAAAAACTACTCTTCAAATACACTCCGACAAGCTGAGGATTGAGGTTCCAAAAAACGCGACCGTGCTGAGACAACAAGGAACTCCGAACCCAAAGACGCCCAATCGCTGAGAAAGTTCCCGGACCAGAACCCACCCCGCCCCTAACCCCATCACGATACTTCTGCCCTCACAAGCAAAACTTTCCTAACCATCACAAGCCCCCGTCATTGGTAGATTTGCCGCACCCTTGTGTCCCGATACATTCCGCCCCGTTCACGCCTAACACCTTTCAAGCAGTCAAAAATTTTGCGGCCCCTCTTACACCAAGCCCACTCCCCACTTCGAACTACCGACTACTGATACACTCCCTATCCCCCCCGACACGCACGGAACCCGCCACGATAGGCACCCCTTTAGAGTTCACGTAGCATACTTAATGTTATGTTAGCGTACCTACCACGGTATAAAACAGGTAACTTTTCGCATCCTCCCCCCCCCCCTCGTTCTCCACCTTGTCTTCTTACATCTTTCGGTATGAAAGATTTTGTTGAGTATTTCCTTTGAAATACGCACCGTTCTTCCATCCCACGACCTCGTGCCTAATCTATCAAGGCTTCGAGTTCCCCCCCGGCCCGACCCGGGGCGTGGTATAGAGAATGTCACGATCAGGAGGTAACACTCACGATCACCGAGCTCCCGGGAACTGGCAATCCCCACGGCTAAACGAAGTACGGATTCTCCCCCCCCCCACCCCCCCCCTTTTTTTTTCTCTTATTCCTCAGATGAGAACCTGACGCCCGGCTTGCCCCATGGATTTGGTATGGGCGCCCTAGGTCACCCTTTGAACACATCGGACTCTCCCCCCTCCCCCCCCGCCCCATCTTCCCCCTCCCGAGGCCACCCCACTCACGCCCCCTTCAACGTGTTACCACCCCGGTTCTGCACGCCGTAATTCAACTTACCCAACTCCGTGCCCCCGCCCCCTGCTGGAACCGTCTGCCCTCCAGGACCTTCCACCCCCAAGTGATACTCCCTTACCCTTATCTTCTCACACTTAGCATGATCTCCCCACCCTTCTTCCCCTCCCCCCCCTCCTCCACACTTCCCCCCAGAAAGGGACCCAACCAGCTAAACCCCTTACGCTATCGAACAGACCTCGACACAGCCCCAGGAGCGGGATCGCGGTCGACCAGGCCGATGCCCCTTTTTAGAAGCACCACTTTCTACCTCCACCACTCATCCCCCCCTATGAGCAAGCCTATTCCGTCCCCGCACCCCTCTCATGGACCCTATCTTGTGAGGTCCTGCTTACCTCGCACCCCAGTTTTTCAATTCACCACGCTCTGCTTCGTTCACTTGGTGAAGTAATAACCCCAATTTGCACCCCGCCTGTCTCCAGGTCGCCCACCTCCGCACCCTTTCGTACGCTGAATCACTGAGTCCTCCCCAATTCCCACCACCAACCGCGCCCTGCAGCACACGGCCTCCTCGTATCCATGCCACAGTTTACGTAAATCCTCTCCGTTTGTCCCCTCAGGTTCCCCTCATGATACCACCAAGAAGGATCCAATTTTTTAGACCCTCCCTTTCCCAATAATACTTTTGAGGCATCCCTCTTGTCTGATACCCATTCTCACTAAATCGAAAAGACATCCACTTCCCGCCCGCGCAGAAAGCCATCCGTATTCAGAGGCTAGTATTGTATAAGCTCCTCGTACCGCAGTATTCTTCCTCGGTGTTTCCCTGCCAGTCCCCAAGCAGAGAAAGTTCTCCCCCCATTGCCCCGCGTTTTTTATGCGCCCCCCCAGCCTTTAGTTCACCACGAACCCGCCTCCTTCAGAATACCTCTATGCCCCAACACTAAAGTCGCAGAAGACAATTATCCTCCCTAAAGGGGGTGACATTCCCAAGGAATCCAGCCCTGCGCCTTACTTTCCAGCTTAGAAGTCCCCCTCTTTTCCGCCCCAAGTCGTGAATTTGAAGTTTAAGGTAAGGCTTTTTTCCCCCTCTAACCTGAAGTGAATTTTCCCAGCGGCAGAGGCCCGCTAGTCGCGCTAGTCCCGCGAGACGTTACTTTTTCCCTCCTTGCAAGAGAATGGCAAGATAGTTTTCTATGGCGCGGCATATGCGGCAACCCTTGGTACCCATCCCCGGCCTACCCCACGGCGCCAGCCCTTTCCCCCCCCCTTACCATGATACCGTGAGGCCTAGGCCACAGGATCTCCTCATAATGCCTTTTAACCTGACCGCTGTGCCCCCTTTCCGGGCCTTCTCTACCTTGACGAGTTCCCATTAAAGTTAATCATCTTGGCCTTCTCCCTCGGGTCCGAAGAAGCACCCCACCCCCTTCCTCGCACTCCCACCCAACGCCTTGAAGGCAAGAGGCGCAGTCCCCTTTCTTAGTTGACACGCGGCTGTTCCCCCCAGAAAGATTTCCTGTTCTTCCGCTAGTTTAGTGGATACATACTTACTCCCCGCTTTGTATCCCTGTTATCAACCTTTCTCCGACCAGACGCCTTAGTTCCGTTCGGCATTCCTTTCTTGGACCCCCCATCTGACTTGAAGTCAAGTCGCATGTGTCACCTTTCCGTCTTCTCTTATCCTAGTATAGATTTGGAAATTATTTCCCTTTCGTTTGACGTGTTTCCTGTCCGTAGCTAGTACATGAGAGAGAGATCGATCCCGACTCCCCGCCCCCCCCCCCACCCGACGCCCCTTCCCCCCCCCCCCTTGAATCACCATCCCTCTGACTGAGGCACACCGGCAGTTTTTTTTCTCTTCCTCCCGATGGGACCGGACTTGTAATATGCGTTTTTCGAGTTCTTTTTTTTTGATAGTCCGTTCCCTCATCTTTCTCCTTCCAAACTTTTTTGAGGTAAATTTATTGATCCCGTTCCTTAGCACCCCCTTTTTCGGGCGAGATCAGTAGAGGAATCTGTCCTTTCCCCCCGAATAACCTTACCCATGTCATTTTTTTTGTTTTTTTGGGGGTTTGAGACCTGCGTTGTCTACATTTTGGGGAAAGTGAATTTTGCCTCCCGCGGATCCTTCATTGATCGTTCCCCGTTTTTGGATTGGGTAATACCCCGCGACTGGCTTCCTCCTTTAATCTTAGGATTTTTTGGTTTGCTCCTCGTGTGGACCAAGTCCCTCCCCCACTCATCTTTCACTTCCTCCCCTTTTTTTTTTCGATGCTGTTCCTTGTATGGGAGCATTTTCCCCAATAAAGACCTTTTTTGCCCCACAAATTTTTCCTTCTCCATCCCTCTTCCACACCAGTCTGCGTTCTAGCAGCATATACATACTCCTTTTGCTTTCGAATTCCTATTTAATATCCTCATTTTCCCTATTTGCCTTCCCTTTCCCCTTCTTGCCAACCTTTGCCAGTCACTTGGTATTGGCGGCGAGGCTTTTGGAGAATCCTTTCTCATAGTAGTTAATACCCTCCCCCCCTCTCGTCCGCCTAAGAGAGAGCGACAAGAACAGTTTTCCCTTTTTACGGATGTCAGAACGGATCCCTCATCCCTACTGCACCCCTTATCGATCCATTTCTCTTTTTTCCTTTCCCGAAACCTGCTGAGTCACCCAAGACTGATTGGTTGAGTTTCGACGTTCCATAGTCTGATCTCCAGCCCCCTTCTTCCCAGGTGTATCCCCCCCCCCTTCCGGTATCAGACCACACCCTCACCTAGCCTACGGCGAAACTTACTCATCGTCCCAAACGCCCTATTTTTGCCCAGCTCCATGCTCCCCCCCTCTTCCCCCTCTCAAGTTATTGATTATCGACTTTACTACTAATATTTGGATTTTTCCCCCTCAACCTTCCCTGATTCCCTCCTTATGAGGGCCTGGAGGTGATTAGAGAAAATGTTTCAATAGTCGGCACTGGTCTTCTCCACGCGACCTTACGTTCTCCCCTTGTTACTGACCGCACTCGTTCACGAGAGTGCCCTTCCGACTTTCCTTCCCGGAGGTTGGGATGAAGGGGATTTAGGAATCAACCCTATCCCTCAGATTTCAAGGTGGGCCTATCCTTCCAACCCCGACTGATGTGTAAACTTTTGCCCCCAGAGAATTACGCGAGAGGGTACCCCGACATTTTCATACTCATTTATTTTCTTCCATATCCTCGCTCTCCTTGCCCTTTGGAGATATTCTCTGGACAGGCCCCCTATCTGCCTCCCCCCCACCCTCCCTCCTTTTCTCCTTCCCTCCCGAATACTGCCTATACCGATTGTCTGCCTTCCGCCTAAGACCATTCCCTTTTTTTTCCTAGAGGCTCACACGGTTTTGAGCGTCTCCCCCCCGTCGTCTTCTCGTTCTTGTTTCCCTTTGGTCCCTCCTCCCTGCTACATGAGGATCCTTTTGGCCTTTTTGGGTTTTCTTTCTGTTTCTCTCCGATTCCTTTCTTTTTCCCTGTTTCAAGGCGGCGATAGCGCTCTGGTGTATTGATCCTCGCTTCTTTGGGGCCGTTTCGTCAACCCCCCATATGGATAAGAGGCCCTTCTCCGAGCTTCGTCACTCAGTTTTTTTCTTGCTCTCGGAACTTTCTTATGTCTTTGTTGCTATCCCAGATTGCGTTCTGCTTCGGCTAGACCGTTTTATCCTCCGGCCTTCGTGCGACCGCGTTTTTTTGCTTGCGGTTTTCTTTGCCCCCTTTTTTTGAAAGAATTCTTCCTTTTTGCGTCCGCCAATATGGTTGACCCACCGAACGCTACGTTAACTTCTTACTCCTCTCTGACGTCCACGGACCAGCTACCGTCAAGGTCCCCCCCCCTTTCTGCCTCATAAGATTGAGCACAGCCATGGGCCCCTCAGCTCTACCCTTTCCGCTGGTAGCCTTCTGTGCTCCCCGCCATTCTTTGCAAGCGCCATTCCTAAGGCTCATGACACCTTCTGCCGTCGTGGTCCTGCGTTGATGTCGGGAGATGCACTCGACTTCCGTCCTTCATCTCCCGTCAATCTACTTTAGATTTGCTTGTTTCCTCAAGCGTGAAGCCCTCTGTGGACTCCTGGCCGCCGAGAGCGTCCCGAGAGAAGCCGTTTTTATGCCGCAGCTTTTTGTTTCCGTCCTTTTGGACGCCGCAAGACTAAGAGATGTTTCTGCTGAAGCGGCCAGGCCAAGTAGTTTTGCTCTTTTGGAGGCTCCTTTCTCTACCTTGCCGTGCAGGGCGCCAGCTCGGCCTCGAAAGATCGTCCTGCGTTGAGTGGGGGGGGTTGGGGGCTGCAATATCACAAGTTAAGATCGAGCCTCGTGGCGATGTTAATTCCTCGCGGACACGACCTTTTTTTCACTTGGTTTGATCGAACCCTTGTCCACCCCCACTATTAGTTGCGAAGTGGTTTCTGCTTACGGCGCCGCTCCTCGCCGCTGGTGCGAGCGCTGCGCTAGGGCCCTCCCCCGGCCACAATTACATCCTCTTCCCCCACATGAAAATACTGCCTTGCTGGAAGCTCTGCATGCGTATATTGTTTTTTTGTGGCCCCCTCCCCCCAAATCGAGTCAGAGTTTTCCGACAGGGAGCAGTTCGGACCGCTATATAGCGACGTAACTTTCGCTTGCAATGAAGGGGTCGACAATGTAGAGGTTTTTCGCCGGCTTCCCGAGCAAGCGTGATACCCGACTTCGATGGCAGCCCGTGTTCGACGTCACCGATCGTGCTGTGCGGTTTTGACTTTCTCGGAGATGTCGGCGCGCCTCGAGTCGCTCTATGCCTGAGGCCGGGGAGAATCGAACCCTCCGGGCTTTTGCCATTGCCGCCCGTTGCCCGCGGATTTCGCCGGCTCGGCATGAATTCGAGTATTGACCGTCCCATGGGCATATTTTCGTCATGCGGCGTGAAAGTAACGATTAGTGTCTTTTCCCCCCCGGCTCCCCCCCTTGCGCGTCATGCGGTTTATCTCCCTTTAATGCCGCTAGCTTCCCTCGCCCCTATCTTGTGATAGCGCCTTCTCCGCACAGCTCTTTTCCCCTCCTTTTCCTTGTTGTTGTTTTTTTCTCTCGATTTCCTTTGATCGACGAATACTCAGATGCGTGGAAGCGAGGAACTGAAGTCGATATTAGAAACCCCGGTATTCACGAAAGCCAGTTGCCCACCCTCAGACAAGAGCTTTTCCCTACAGTGGACTATCCCTCCCCGACGAGACAAAGCACATTGAGCTCGCGCATGCACTCGTATAGATGCCGGCGATACCGCCCTCCTCTTACGCGGTTCTCCTTGCCGACCAGCCGGCGGGCGTTCTTTTTGTATAACGAGGCCCCGCATCCGGCTCGCGAATGCCCGCCGGACCAGGCAGCGTCTCGTTAGCAGCAAGGGGACGTCGCGTACCCATTCATCGCAGGCCGCTCTTTATAGCATCTCCTCGCGCCTGTCCCACCTGACGGGTCCCCACGGCATGAGAATGCCAGTAGCGTAGGAGAGTAGAGCTCTCCACTTTTCCCGCTAGTGACGGCTCGGCAACACGCTGTTCCTACATTGCTTCCCCTTTCGTGTCCTCTCTCCCAGCAACGGTAATTGGACTTGAAAGAGGGAGGGATCGGATGTCCTTTCTTACCCTTGAGACGTCTTTGGCATGACTTTATCGCGTCCCCCCCTGGTGTAGGATCGAGGTCCTAGCCAGACAACCCTTATCCCCAGCGCCGCCTCTAGATGGTTTTCCCTTAATCTCCCTTCTCCCCCCCCTGTAAAGGTTTCCCTTCTCGACTATGAATTTCTCCTGCCCCCGTCCTATCCTTGGCGGTTTATTTTTTCTCCCTGTCGACCCATTTTGAAAGTTATTTGCTTGATTCTTGAACTGTCCCCCCTTCTAAGAGCTATCCAGCCCCTTCCCCCCTCTTTCCGGTTGTTTACAATGATATTTCTATGTATTGAAGAGTTTAAGACTGTTCGTTCCCCTTTCAGGCTCCAGCCTGCTTTTTCCCGGCATTCTTCTGTATTTATTTTGTCCCCCAGATTTGCCCAAGCTGCTGAGCGACTCACTTCCTTCACCTTTTCTATCATGTAGATTGTTCTCTTTTCCTACTTTTTTTTCCCCCCGATTAGCTTTCATTTTCCCCTCCAAAATTACAGACTGGGATCCAGTGAAGCGACTATTACTCACGGGTTCGACCTGGGACTCTGTTCCCTTCCCCCTGCACGTGTCGGATCCTACGCCAGGAGTCTCTTCCGCATTCCGCCTGTACACT
>Ga0179593_1605403_pt1 | contig 11137 bp, 8 predicted proteins | sample CZODoug2_1_08_16_FD_185931 | JGI IMG/M metagenome (GOLD analysis project Ga0179593, IMG submission 185931) | Vadose zone soil fungal communities from Angelo Coast Range Reserve, California, USA - CZODoug2_1_08_16fungal (PacBio error correction) | ecosystem: Environmental > Terrestrial > Soil >... | reverse complement strand
CCCTCTCCTGCACGAAAGTAGGACCTCCTTGGGTTGCCTTTGCTTTACACGATAGATGTAAAACGCCTTGTCTCGGTGTTGCTGATTTTGGGTGGAAGCGGCACCAGCTTGGTTCGGCTGCGGAGGGACTGGTCGTAATATTGAAGCGGGGTGGGTTTATGTTTTTGACCGCGGTGCGAGGTAGGTCCTTCGCGATATTGCCGGGCAGCTGTTTTCGTTTGCTGCTGGGCGGGCGGGGGCCGGATCCTGAGGAAGACGCTGGGTGTAAATAAAAGTTCTCTTGTTTGGGTGGACCATAATTTTTTCAAGAAATTAAAATGAGAAAAGGAAGATGACTCCTGGCTCATCCAATATGGTCATGAAAGTTGATCCGTTTTTGTGTGCTACGGGAGTGTGGAAGGAAATTCCGGCACTCTCGGTCGAAAGTTATTGTCTTTCTTTTCCACCCTTTCGTTTACGCGGGAAAATGAGGACCTTTCCCCCCTCTTTTCCCTGCCCCCCCCCAAAGAGTTTTCAAAGGGATGCCGGGTTTTTTTTGGAGGTTTTTTGTGAGGCTTGAACAAAAGAAGAAAAGGCTGACGCAGGCCCCCCCTTTTTCGGCCCTGAGTTGCTGGTTGTGCTCTAGCGTTTTACTGGGTTGTTGATTCCGTCAGAGTGGGTTGTTTTGAACTCCATTGCTCGCCTTTTTTTTTCGGTTTGGCGAGACGGCCAAGCACCAATGATTGGTCCGTGATTTCCTTTATTTTTTGTTTCCCGTACCAGTCTGGTACGCGAAGAAAAGGCTTCGGCACTTTTCTCTTCCTCTAGCAGCGGGGGGGGGAGTGACAGGGGTAGAGAAGAATTATCCCCAATGAGCGGGGGTACGTGTTATCTTGAGGGAATGGAATTTTTCTTTTTTTTGTGGATAGATATGAAGAGTCGCGAAACTTCCGACGCGTATTTTAGAGGTAGCGGTCAAGCGGGCTCCTTTCTTTTCTCTACGTGAAGAGGAGGCATGGTCTCCCTGTCCTTTTTGTCCAATAGGAACTGATCCTTTTTTCCTTCCCCGGCTGAGGCGGAGATCGTACCGGGCTTTCAGATTTCTTTGTTTTGTTGTTTTTTTGGGTTTTTCTTACTATTGTTCGCCGTAGTTATTTTGTTTTTTGGTTGTGCGTGGGAGACTGGGCGTGAAGAGGAAACGGTAACTCCCTGCCCGTAAGCATCGCCTGAATCAAGGAAGGAGGCTCTTCCTTCGTTGCTAAGCTCGACGTTTTGTCCTTTTGTCGTGCTTGTCTCCAAAGTGAGGGAAGAAATCGCCTGCTTCTTTTTTTTTCTTTTTCTTTGGTCCTCTCTACTACGTAGGGCTGGTAGGCATGTGGCGCTTTTTTATTTTTTTTAGTCTTTGTGCAAGGAATTAGGTATGAATTTGGAGAGGCCGGCGCTCTTTTTGTTTAGTGCCTCGCCTGGACTTGATCTGTGGGCCGTTTTTTTCGCGTCCTGCTGCGCTTGCGCCGGGAACCGACGATATAGACGCGACCCTCGTGTTAATTCAAAGAGAAGAGAAATTGTTTTCCACCTTCCCCCGTCGCGGTATAATTGATAGATTGGCTCGGCTACCGCTTTTGCTTTTTAGGTGGTTGGATTGTTGATAGTATAATGTGCTGTGGATTAGCGTTGTCTTCCTTATGTTTGTCTGTACAAGGTGTCTTGAGGTATGTAGAGGTAGTTGCATTCCTTTTTAACGGTAGAGAACCTGACAGCGCGTAGTTTTCGCTAGGCTGTCCATTGGGGAGAGTGGGCTTGAAGGTCTTGTTTTGACATCAATTTTTTCCCCCCGACGTAGACCTGTAGTGTGTGTCTTTCCCAGTCACCGGTAAGAATGACCGCCATTTTTTTCCTGTTGTGTTTTCCCTTTGCGCACGCAGAGTGGTACAACAGACGACGTTGTTTCTGGGTTGGTGTATAGGGAGAGGAGAAACGCAGTTGCTGTCGGAGTTTTTCTTTTCCGTGTTGGTCATCTCTTCCGACAGGGCGCGGCTGCTTTCTTTTTTTTTTTTTTCCCCTTTTTCAGCCCGCGGTCCCATCGGTTAAGCCCGAGTCCTTCCCGTGACCCGAGATCGACGACCCTCGTCGTGCCTTCTGAAATGAGGAGAAAGTTTTGTTTTTTTAACGATTTTTTTCCCTGATTCACAGGTTTTGGTTTTTCCCCCCCTTGAAAAGGCCTTTTTTGGAGGTGATGCGCACCCTAGTCAGCCCAATTTTCTGTCCTAAGGAAAGAGGCGGCGCCTTCTTTTTCACCGCCGGTGTTTCATCGGCGGAACAAGAGACCGGCTCTGTTTCGTTCGAGGCGGACGCTTCCTGGCGCAGAAGGCTGTAGGCGATCATCCCCCTTGAAGCCTAAGGAACCTTTAGGTTTCCTAGTTCGCGGTCAGAAATAAGAAGGATGCCGGTACCCCCCCTTCCTGAGATGGAAAATACTTCGCTTTTTCCCTAGGGAGGTAACAGCCGTACTTTTTCTTTCCCTGTCAACCTAGAGCAGACGTTTCCTGCTTGGAGGAGATGGACAGACGCTTTTCATGCTTGATTTCCTCCTCTCGAATGAGACGGCCTTCACCCCTCCGGAGGGCGCTGTTTTTCTTCTTGTCCCCATGGATGTATAGCTGGAGCATCTTAGCCCCCCTCCGGGCTAGCACATCAAGGCTCCTCCCCGGGTGGCGACGAGGGACAGTTACCCATTTCTCCTGGTTCTGAAGGGTGGGATGTCCATCTCTATTGCCGGCCTGCATGAGCTGGCGGCATCCTTGTTTCCTTGTGCCGCCGCCGGTACTTTCTCCTTTTCTTCTGTTCCTGATAGAGGAGAGAGGTGAATGGGGTCTGCCTCTTTTTTTTTTGTGCCTGTGGATCGGAGCTGGGAGCTGTGGTGGCCTTCCGTTTTTTTCCTGCCTGGGCCACGACCGACCTGGTGACCTTTCCCTCCACAAGGTACCATGTTTCATTTGTAGAGGTGGTCCTTTCGCGGCCTGGATAAAGACTCTTTTGGTCGGGGGGGAACTTTTCCTTTTTTCTCGTGGAAGCTATGTGTGACAGGAGATGACCGGTTTCTTTTTTTTCTTCCAACCTGCGCCGTTCTCACGACCTTTGTCCTGTTCCGGGGTTAAAAGAGCAGGCCGTTTTTCTCTCTAGTGCCGTAGTGGGCCTTGAGCCAGGCTCCCCCTTTGGAGTTTTCTTGAGTCTCCGAGGAAAAAGAGAGGGTACGGTTCCGGCCAGGGCTAACTATTCTTTTCCACCTTCCGGGTCTACAGTCAGAGCCTTCTTTTTCCCCTTTCCTCTTTACGCGGTCAAGGTGGGCTGGGCAGGATTGCTAATAGAGAGAGGGGAAGAAGCAGCCGTTGTGGTTTGTTTTTTCTTTTCTGCTTCGTTCTTAATGAAAAGAACAACAGTGGGCCTTCCCTTTTTTGGCTTTAAAGGATTTCTCGATTCTTCCCGGTTAAACGGGCTGCCTTTCCCTCTTCCCCCTTTCAGCCGGGGGAGGCTTCCCCACGTCGAGGTGGGCCTTTTCCACTCTTCCCCTCTGTTTTTCTCCACGACGAGGGCAGGCGGAAAAGGCCCACGACTTTCTTTTCCGCACAGACAGGCGGCTCATCCCTTTCCCACCTTGAACAGGTGGTAGATCGGTAGCCGGGCTCTTTCCAGGAGGGTCGGAACCTTTTTTTTCCCCGAGTGGAAGCGCATTCCGCAACCAAAGCCTTTCTCCGGACAGCGTGAAAAACCGGCCCGCCTTTTTTTCCTCTTTCCCTGTTCGGCCCTCCGCGCAGATCGAGGGTATTTCCCCTCGCCGTACAGATCGTCACAGGGAGGAGGCCAGCTGCTCCCTCCCTTTCTGTTTTCCCGCAAGCCAGCTCGAAAGATGGATCTCTTCCCCCTATCTACTAGATAGCCCGAGCTCCTTTATCCCCGGATACCTTGTTCATGAAAAAAAAAACGAGGCCTCTTTTTTCCGCGCGCTTTTCATTCCTTCCCCCTTAGAAAAGGTCGCTTTTCCTTCCAGCATCGCAGGTTCACTCTTTTCCTTCTCACAGAGTCATAATGTGAAGCCAGTTTTCTTTTCCATTCCACCACGCACCCCGGTCTTTTTTCCCCTGAGAAGAGAGACAGCGGACGCTAGCTGCATCCCCCCCTTTTTGTCAGCTCGGAAAAACGACGAATTTTGTGAGGTGAAGGGTAGCGCCTTTCTTTTTCCCTTCTTTATGGTAAGCACCCTAGAGAGGAGGTCTGTACCGGTCTCTTTTTCTGTTCCTTTGTGGCGACGAGAAAGAGCCTGGATTGTATCCGGGAAGGGAGGAGGAAGCGACAGACGCCTCTCCCTTTCTTTTCGGTGATTCTTTCACCTAGAGAAGGGAGAGTGTACGCTTTTTTTTTTTTTTCCGCCGGCGAGTTTTGGGAGAGGAGAGCACGGCTCCCCTTCTCTTTCTCTGCGAGGAGTTTTCTCTTTCTTTTCCCAGAAAAGGGAGCTGGTCGGTGCTGTTCCTTTTTTCCTCTCACGGGCGTTCGCCGATTGTCGCGGCCCCTTGAACTGTCGTAGATATAGGTGTAAAGCGCGTTGGGTCTCTTCTCTCCTCCCCCCAGTGCCCGAAACCGGCGCGCAATCTCTCTACCCGCCGCCGGCAGCTCAGTAGGGAATGAGACTCCGACAGCACGGCTTTTCCTTTCCCCTCTTTTCTCCCTTGGGTGGACCAGAGCGGACGAATTTCCCCCCTTTCTTTTTCTTACCAGTCAGAGGATGGAGGGAGGCGGCCGGGGAGCTGCTCCCCACTCGGTCGTTTTTTTTTTTCCTCTCCAGCATGGCGAACTTTTTTTCTTTTCTTTTACTGCGCGGCCCTTCGTTTTGCTTCCGGTCTGTGATGTCAAAAGAAAGAGAAGCCCCCTCTTTCCCCGCCGAAGCCCAGAAGGATCGCCCCATTCCGTCACGACGGTAGGCCGGCCGCGAGAGGCTCACTTCTTCTTTTAGCCGATGTAGCAGGGGATTTTCTTCCTTTCTTCCTTTCTCTCCCCGGGGAGACACTCTCTCCTTTCCCGAACACAATCGACGCCGGGACGAGACGGGCAGACCCCGCCCCCTTCTCTTTCTTTTTTCCCCAGGAAGGGAAAGAAAGAGGTTCTGATCTCCCTGGCAAAACGACAGAAAAGAAGGGATCTTTCGTGTTTACGCCTAATCGCCCCCGAGTTGGGGAAAGGATCTTTTCTCCTTCACTTCCGGTTTTATTTTTCCTATGCTGAGCCCCCTGGAAAGAGTCTTCTAACCGGAAGGGAATGGGTTTGCGCGGAAAAGATAACCTCTCCTTCCTCGACAGGAACGCGACCCCCAGCCCCCTACTCCTCCGTTGACAGCGGGGTTTTTTTTTTTTTTGGAGGTCGAGGCGCCGGGGGTACCCCTCCTTCCTGAGGACACCTTTCCGGTTGCCGGCTTTTTCTTATCCGGCGCAGCCGGTCCGGGAAAGTCTCATTTTCCCCCAGAAAGAGAGTTGGTCTGGTACCGGCGGCTTTTCGGCCGGGGTCGAAGCGGTGCTTCGGGGATTTCCCCTCATTTTTGTCGTGCACAGCGTGGGCGAGCGTGACGGCCGCCTCGCGCCAATTTTGGTTTTTCCCCCCGACGCCGAGAACCCCCCCAACTAAGGGAAGGAGCAACGCTTTCCCTCCTTGGGTGGGGAGATGGAGTTCAGCCTCTTTTTGACATCAGCGCCCGGTGATCCTTTGGCTAGTGTCCCGTTTCCCTCCTTGATAAAAGAGGAGGATAACCGTTTTTTTTCTCTTTTTTCAGATTCGCTCACGAAGGCCGGCATCCTTACAATTTAAGGAGAGTAAGGATGAGGCGTGTTACCCCTTTTTTCTGTTTCTGGTGGGGATCTTCCATGGTGGTCTTCTCTCTTTCCTGCTGCAGGTAGGAGCCCACTGGTGGAGAAGGGCGGGTCATCCTCCTTATAGTACGATGAGTGATTCTTCTTTAGTAAGGTTAGTAGTAGAGGAGTAGATTTTTCCCTTTGCGAATAGAACTCTTCCGTCCGAGAACAAGTAAGAATTTTTTGCGTCACCAAAAGGCTGTCGAAGGACTTTTCCAGAAAAGAGCAGTCCTTCCCCTTTCCAGCCAAAAAGAAGGGGCGGCACCTTTCCGCCGGTCAGCTCCAAGCCCCTCCCCCCCCTTGGTGTGTCCCGCGCGAAGAACAAGCAGAACCGGAAGCTTCTTTCTTGTCCTTCCAGCTCTTCGGGGATCTCCCCCTTTCCCCGGCAACGCTTGATTCGCCCCCTCTTTTTCTCCCTTGCGGACCCTTCCCCTCCCTCCGCGCAAAGGAGAAAAGGGCGCTTTCCGTTGAGCCTGACCCCGCCGCTGAGACCCCCCCCCCCCTGTGCCCCTGGTACCGCGGGAGAAGGAAATTGAGTTGTATGTTTCTTTCCGTCTGGGTGATCCCCCTTCTTTTCGCAGTGGCGGGAGGCCTTCCCCCCCTCCCGCTTTGTTGCACCCCTTCTTTTTCCTCCCCTTCGCGCTGGCCATACACCTGCGGCCTCCCTTTCTGCCTTGGGGGAAGGCCCATTATTTCTTTTTTCGAGGAACGAGAAGAAGGTCTCTCTCTTCTTTCCCTCTTTTTTTTTTTTTTCTCTTTTCTCTTACCTTTTTTCTTTTTTTTGCTTTCTTGTGTGTTCCTTTTTTTTCTCACCTCCGGTCACCATTCGCAGGGAAATTTCCTTCTCGGGCGAACTTCCCGGACACCGGACAGGAGCAATCCGTTTATAGGAAACAGTTCATTGTTTTCCCTCTTTCTACCCGGCGCACAGGCGCAAACTTTCCTTCTTATTTTTCCTCTACGGCTCGGACCGGGAGGCATTTGTGGGAGAGGTCCCCCCTCCTCTTGCTGGCGGGTCGTTTTTGTCTCCCCCCCGAGAATATCTTTTCTTCTTCCTCCTCGCACTGAGAGTAGGACACCTTCTGTTCTCCGTCATGGTAAAAGAATTAACGATCCGGTAAGGCCATGCTTTTAAGAAAGAGAAGGATGCGGCTTTCTCCCCTCTGTCCACCATCGGGCGTGCCGGCCTGGTCTTTCTTTCTTGGCCGTTGCCTACTTCTTTTAGGGAAGGAGCGATGGTTGTTCTTCCCGGTGCTGGGTTCCCCCTCCGAGTAATCCTCCGGAAACGAAGATCTCCCCTCCTTTCACCCCCACCACCTTCTTAGAAAAGATCATCGACGTAACGGTCTTCTTTTTTTTCTTCCTAACGCTTATGTACCCCTTTTCCTCTCCTTTTTGCTTAGGGTGTAGTAGAGATGGCTTATATATTCTTTGACATCCGCCCTTGACCTCAGGGAGAGAAGGGAAGGGAGAGGGTGCACTTCCCCCTATCCGTTCATCCTACGTCGGGAACTCTTGGTCTATTCCCCGGAAGAACCGAAAAGAATTATCTCCTTTGGTGGGGCAAGTTTCCCCCCTGGCCCGAAGTCATTTTCCTTTCACCGCCGTTCTGTCGTTCTTCCGGAGAGGAAGGACACGCTGGTCTTTCCCTTTTCTCCTGGTTCGGTAACTGGCGGTGTTCACCGACACTCGCTTACCCCTGAATCTCGACGAACTAGTAGTGAAAAGTACCGCGACATAGGCGAACTCTTATTTCTTTTCCCCTTTTCAGTCACGTACCAGACTCAACGGTCTTGCCCCTGATTTCTTCCCCTTCCCGGCAGGAGAGTGAAATAATCTCCCTTTCCCCTTTCTTCCTACCTGAGCGGACACGAGACCGTTTTTCGGATTTTTCCTTGTTCTCTTTTCCTACTAAAGGAAAAAAAAACCACGGGATCGCCCTCCTCCCTCTTTTTCCCTCTGCTCGCCGGTACATGACCTACGCGTTAATTTCCCTACAGTGCCCGAGGAGAACCTGGCAAACTAACCGACTTCCCCTTTCTTTTTTTTTTCAGCCTCTTGCCGGCCCTGGGAGTGCGACTGATCCCTATTTTCCCCTTCTCAGAACTAAAGGGGCGGGTTTCTTCCCTTCCTTTCCTGGCTTTCCCATGGATGAGCTGGATTGAAATTTCCTCCCCCCTTTTTGGTACCTGAGGTATGTAACAGAAGGAATAGAAATGGTAGACTTTCCACCCTTTTTTTCTGTGCTTGGAGGGCTTCCTCTTCCATCCTTTTTATTCCAGGGAGAAGAGGAGATTTAGGGTGATCGAGGGACTTTTCCTTTTCTCCCCCCTCTCTTTTTCTTCTTTACTGGCTGGGCTGTTTCTCTTCTCACACGCTCTTCCTTTTGGCCAAGATAGGTAAGGAGAGGGAAAACACAAGGTACACCCCCCCCCCCCCGTTCTTGTTGGAGGTGGCGTCCGTTTTACCTCCCGGGGGCATTTTTTTCTCTTACTTCTCTTTCCCCTTTTCGGCACGGGTACTCCCCCCAGTTCCCCTCTTTCCCCTGGTAAAGGTGGAAGGGAGGTGTTCAAAGAGCCGCCTTTCTTTTCCCTTTTTCTCTCTTCTTTTTCCTTTTCCGCCCGGATCGGCGTGGAGACCCTGAATTTCTCTTGTTACGGAAGAAGGATGAAGGTAAGGAAAGTCCTTTTTTCTTCTCCCCTCTGAATCCTTAATGGAAGCCACTTGAATCCCCCCACCCCCCTCATATATATATTTTCTAATCATCCGGGTTTTTCTTTGGGGTCGAGGTTCCCCCCCTTTTCTTTCCCGCGTAACTAGGAGAGGTGGATTTCCAGGAAGGATTTAGAGGGTTCCCCTTCCCCCCTCCTCTAGAGGAGAAATGGCCGATGACCGGCAGAACAGGCTGCCCCTCCCCTTTCCTTTTTTGCCTCGGCTCCAGGCCTTTATCATGGTTTTTTCCCCCTCCTTCCCAAGAAGGAATAGAGGATAGGCGAGGAAGGACCGCCCCTCTTCCTTCTGTCCGCACTTTCGATGGTAGCCGGGCATGTTAGTTTGTAGGTACCAGGGCCGCCCTTTTCTCCCTCTTTTCCGAAGCAGAAAGGGGAAAAAAAGAAGAAGGTGCTCCTTTTTCCTTTCCACCCCCCCTACAAAGACGGATGTTTTCCCTTGTTGGGTAAAGCGCCGTTAACGGTCTTTTTTCCCCATTTTTTTTCCTCCGCGAGAAGTGTACGGCCACTCCCCTCCCTCTTCCCTCTGGAGGAGGAGAGGTGAAGGACCACCTTCCACCCCTCCCCCATTTCCTTCGTCGGGACGACCGGGAACTGCCTTTCGGCCCCCACCCCCCCCCCCCAACAGGTGAAGACAGAGAAAGCCAGCGCCCCCTTTTCGCCCTGCGCCCCCTGTCGAGGACCGGTGGTAAATTCCCCCTCCCTTTCCTTTCCTGACTCCAGCGTAATCAGTGAAGCAGGCGGCTCCAGCGCCTCGTTTTTCTCTGTTTTGAAGTTCTTCCTGGCGGCGCAGCGCGATGAACTTCCCCCCCTCTCCCGTTCCGCGTCGGCAAGCGCGGACAAGAAGAAAGAGGCGGTTTTCTTTTTTACGGCTGGCGACAGAATGGTCCTCTCCTGGAGGTTTTTTTCCCCTTCTCGCCGCTTTTCTTCGCTCGGGGCGTGGGCGGTAGGTCTGCCCTCCTGAACGTCGCTCCTCCGGTCCTTTCTTCCTTTTTCCGTCCCTTTCGTTTGGAAGGCGGTGTATCCGTATTTTCTTCTGCACGGCGCCGCAAGGCCGGGGGGGCATCCCGCATTCCTTTTTCCCCCCTTTCCCTTTTTTGCCCAAACGTTGGCGGTCTTTTTTTTTTCTTTCTCCCTTCTTCCCGCTCACGGCGTTCGCGATGTCGAGGACGTTGCACGACTCTTTTCTTCCTTTTCCTCTTTTTTCCCTGTCCCCGAAACCGTAGAGAAGCCGCTCCTTCCTTCCCTCCTCCCCGTTTTACAGCAAGGCGGTGAGCCGCTCCCGTAACGCCTTTCTTTTGGTTCCTTTCCCCCCCCCCTGTCGGAAGGAAGAGATGGAGGGCGGCGGCCGGGGGTCTTTTCCTCCTCCACGTAGACAGGTCGCCTTCTTCTCCGTCTGATTAGCCCTTTCTCACTGCGCGCACCTGAACGATCACCCGTTCCTTTCCTTCAACGAGCCGCTTTATCCCTCCCTCCTCCCCTTCGAAGACAGCAGGTATTCCTCCTTTTTCCCGCCCACGCCTCCTGAGCTCAGAAGGGCCTCTCTCTTCCTCCCTGCTGTAGCCGGGTGCGGTCTCTCTTTCGGGTCAGGCGGTCGGCTTTTTCCCCCCAGCACATCTCTCATTTTTCTTTGCAAGAAACGGACGGAAACGTCGACGAGGAACCCTCCCCTTTATTCTTTTCCCGCCTGCTTCCAGTCTTCGGTTCTGGCCCCCTGCCGTTGGGGGAACTGATTTCCTTCTTCGCGACCTCTGGTGTTCCCTTCCCTGATTGCGCTCGTTTGCAGATCTCTTTCTCTTGATGAAGGAAGTTCCCCCGTTTCGCGGCTTCTTCCCCAAGAAGCAAAAAGTCTTCTCCCCCGAACCCCGACTCGTCCCCCCTTCTCTCGGCCAGAGGGTACGGCTTTTCGGAGCAGGTGTCTTTAAAAAACAGGCCGGTCCCTCTCCCTCCCCCCCCTTTTCTGATTCCGGCTCGGTTTTTTCCCGAGACCGAGATGGTGACCGCCCGAGAAGGAACATCCCGGGAAAGGCCTTCCCCCCTCCTTTTTCCCTTTCTCCTTTTTCTGGGCCAGCTCCCTGTTTTTTTCTGTGGAAACAGCGGGGCGATTTTTCCGCCAAGGCGAGCAATACTCCTTTCCAAAGAAGAAGAGCAAAACCTTTTTTTTCCATCGGTACCATCAATTCTTTTTTTCCTCAGTTGAGGGGGGTAAGGCTCCCTCCTTTGTATTCCTTTGGATCTCTCCCTTAGTGAGGATCCCCCCCTTTTTTCTTTTCTCCTCCCCCTCGGCAGGATACCGGTCTGAGATCTTTTTAATGGAAGAAGATTCGACTTCCTCTTCTTTTTCTCTTCTGAACGTGACGGCAGATTAAGGGACGTCGTCTTTTTTTTCCGGTCTTCTCTTCTTGTTATGGGACCTTTTTGGCTGAGATTGAGGTCTCCTCATTTTGGTAAGGGGCGGTAATTCCTCTCTTTTGGTTTTTTCCTCGAGGGTTTCCCCCCCTGAGTTAGTCAAGGTTCGAGTATTTTTTCTTT
>Ga0179593_1552400_pt1 | contig 11137 bp, 11 predicted proteins | sample CZODoug2_1_08_16_FD_185931 | JGI IMG/M metagenome (GOLD analysis project Ga0179593, IMG submission 185931) | Vadose zone soil fungal communities from Angelo Coast Range Reserve, California, USA - CZODoug2_1_08_16fungal (PacBio error correction) | ecosystem: Environmental > Terrestrial > Soil >... | reverse complement strand
CCCCCCCCCCCCTTCCCCTTCCGCCGTAAAACTTCCTTTGATTTTCCTTCCTTTCGCAATTAAATCGAGAATCGCATTTTTCCCTTTTCAGGGACTCGGGAGGCTCCGCTCCCGCCACGGAGGCGTTTTTTCCCTACGGAACCGGAGACGCCACCGTCTTTTGAGGTCGTATCCCTCCGGAAAGAAAAGTGTTTCTTGGATTCCATTTTTTCCCTGCACTCGGGGTGTCCTGCTTCCCTCCATGCATCGGAGCAGAGCTAGAGTGGATACGAAGTCCCTCCCCCCCTGCCCTATCGCCGCTTTTCTTTTTTTCCCTCTTTCCAAGGGGATAGGGGGATTCCCGGCTCGGGCGAGAAGGAGTGTTTTTTTTCCTTTCCGGATAGGGATAGTGGCTTCTTTCCTTTTCAGGATATAAGGATAGTCTCCTCGGGCTACGGCGGGAGGCTCTTGATTCCTTTCTTCCTCTTCGGGCGCCGCGTTTCTGCTCTTTCCTTTTTTTCCGGCACAGGCTAAGGGATCCCTGTGCGGCTAGAACACAGGACCCGTTCCCCCTTTTTTTCCCCTTTCCACGAAGACACCGCACCCCCTCTTCTTCTCTTTCCCCCGCTAGATTTAAGGTCGTTTTTCCTTCCTGCCCGCGGAAGGGAGAGCGACCGCCTCTCTTGCTCTTTCTCTGTGTATGCGATCGGCTGACCCTTTTTTTTTTTCCCGCACAGCACCACGAGATCAGCCGGCTTCCTCGCTCTTTTCTTGACGTCAACGACAAAGCAGTTTAGCCTTCTCCCCTTTTCTCTTTCAGCTAGCCCGATCCTGATTCCCCTTCCCCCCGATCGGAAAATTAGTGGAGAGACCGACCCTTTATCGACATCAACCTCCAGGCGTGATCTACGGCTCAACTATACTCTTTTCTCCCCCCATCCTGCCCCCGTAACATCGCCTCCGCCGCCGGCACCCGGGAAACGTTAATGCGCAACCTTCGAGGCGATCCGCGCAGAGGTAAGAGATTTTCACATCGCATTTCTTTTTCTTTCTCCTTTTTCTGTCCCCGGGAGACGAGCAGGCTTAAATTCCTTCTCTCCCCCTTTCCGTAGAGGCACTACAGACGGCGATTCGATCTGCGGCTTTTTCGGAGCAAGGGGAGCTAGCTAAGCTTCCGTTCCCCTTTTTTTTCCTTCTCCCTTTTCTAATGAAAATACCACGGATCCTCTTTTCTGACGAACGTGAGGATGGCAGAAGCAGCGCCTTTTCTTTTCCAACTACGTCCAGAAGGAAAGAAAGTTAAGTGTATTCCCTTTCTTCTATTCCGATGCCCCATGCCCTGTGGAGTGGGGAAAAATGAGTTTTTTTCACTCTTTGTGTGGATTCGGGTTGGGGATAGGATTGAACTCCGCCTCTCCAGTTCTTTGGAGACCTTCAGCTATTTTTTCCTTTCCCCTCATGTGAGTAGAAAGGAAAAGACCTTTTTTTCCTTTTTTTCCAGTGTTTGTCGCAGGTCTAAAAGAGAGGGGTGGGTAGCCCTTTTCCTTCTTTGTCAGCGGAAACGGAAGCCTATATTTCTCTCTTTCTTTCGAGATAGGAACTTTTTTTTTCCCTGGCTCGCGATCGAGAGTAAATGGAGCCCCCGAAGTTCTCCCCCTTTCTCCTGACGAACACTCAATGACAGTTCTCATCCACACAAAATGGGATCTTGCAGCCCCTCCCTTTTTTTCTTGTGTGGAACCTCGGACTCCTGCCCCACCCGAATGCAAAAGAGCTGTTTTTAACCCTATTCCCCCCTCTCCTTTTCTTCAGAAAATCGTATCCCTCTCTTTTTTTTTTTAGGTTGTTACGTCTCTTTTCTTTTACTTCGTTGCGAGGCTTCGGCAGCGCCCCGGTGTATCCCTTCTCTTGGTTCCTTGGTCAGGTTGTCATTCGTCACCTTTATCTCCCCCCCCCGCTGCGAGGACGATAGAATGGCTTCTCCCCTTCCTTCCCTCACACGGAGAAGCGGAAGGTATTCACTCCCCTTTGCTCAGTACTAGGATCGACGTGCCTTTTTCTTCGAGCTCGGTGTGGACGACCCTCCCCCTCTTTGTCTCGCGGACCTCGGCTGGATAGACTAGGTGAGAAAGACGCCCTTCATGTCCTGGTTTCCCCCCTTTCTCGTCGGGGGAGATGGTGACTATGTTTGCCCTCTTTCTCTTGAGAGATTTGATCCCTCCCTTTGATGTCGGATTATCAGGTGAGAGGTATGTCGTTTCCCTTCTTCCTCTTGTGATGATTCCATCGAGCGTTTCTCCCTTGAGGAAGGTAGAGAAAATGGCTTCTTTCAATGCCCGATAGTCCGACGGCTTTTATGTTTTTTCTCCTCCTCTTTCCCCTCTTCTCCGATCGCTACAAGCGAGCCATGCGGATCCCTCTCGAAAGATAAACCTGTTTTTATTGGGGGCGGCTCCTTGTTTTCCTTCAAAGCGAGAGTGGACTTTGGCCATTGTCCCCCCTCTCCTTTTTTCTTAGTGGAAGGTAGCGGGCGGGCGCGATCCCCTCTTTTTGTTTCTATCCGCCGCCGTAGAACGGAGCCGGAGACGGTTTTCCACTTTGGTCCTTTTTTCCCTTCTCCCGAATCTCCTACCCTGTAGGCAACCTTTGCCGTAGAAAGAGCCGTTTTCGCCGGACGAGCGAGACTGACCGACGCATTCTCTTTCTTTTTGAAGAACACGAGCCAGATGACTCTCCCGTTCGCTGCCGAGCCGGAAGAAAAAGACAGCTCCTCTCCCCCCTTCCCCTTCCCCACGGAATGGCTATGGGCCCTTTTTCTATAGAATCATCGAGCTCGGCGCCTGGCTGCTATCGAAAGAGATGAAGAAGAAGGACTCCTTTGCTCCTTCTTCTTTTCCATGAGAAGAAATGGTTATGTCTTTCCACTAGAGGGAAAGATATGGAAGGTGGCCTTTTTGATGTGTGACGGCGAAAAGAAGAAGTCTGAGTCTTTTTTTCCCCGTAAGTCATGAACAGCCGTTGCCAAATTCCTCTTCTTTAGGATAAAGAAATAAAAGGGAGGTGTTCTTTTCTCTCCGGCAGGTGGAGGAGTTCGGAACTTCTCCTCTCCTCTCTTACTCTAAAAGTTGTTGTTGGTGATATATTCCCCCCTTTGAAGGGTATACATTCTTTCTCCACCACCTCAAGGGGAGTTAGGAGCTCTCGTCTTCCTCCCTCGTCATTTGGGAAACGTCTTCCCTTCTTGGCACTTCACGAAGAGCTAAAGCAGCACTTTTTCCCCCTTCTGGCTAAGGATCCTGAAACTCTCCCCCCCCCGCGAGTGTCGTATCATAAGACCTCTTTTCACAGCGAATAGCGGAAGAAACTTACCGTCTTTTTAGCTCGGGATCTAGGTTCTTTTCTTGAATAGAGAAGAGAAACCCTTTTTCCCTTCCCTATCTGCCTTCACGTGGGATAGGGATGGACGCTTTTTTTTCCCTTGCTCGGGGGTTATTCCTTTTCCCCCTCCGGTATAGAGAGGCCTGCTTTCTTTTTGTCGGTCTCGTAAGGATAGGAGGCTAGCCTCTCTCTCCTCCCTCTCTTTCTAAGGATAGGCTCACCTCTGTTTCGGATCGTTCCTTTTCATTCTATTCTGGCGCCTTTGGATCTTCTTTTTTCGGTGGAGGAAACAGGTGCGGCGGCCGAAACAGGAAACAAGGAGATGATTTTTTCCCCTCCTTTCCCCCCCCACCTCAAAAAATTCTAGGAGGACTGTTCCCTTCCCTCTACGGTAGAGTCGTAGCAATCCTCTCTTCTTGAGAGAGAAAGCCTTTCTCAGATCATTCCGCTTTTGTACCTTCCTTGGAAGAGTAGATAGACTCCTTCACGATCCGCCTTCGTGGAAGAAGGCGCTTCCCCCTCTTACCAAGCAAGGTTTTTCCTGCCCTCCCCCTTCCCCGCTAGGACAGATCGATTCCTCATCAACAGATCGTGCACCTTGTGGAAGGAGGACCCTTTCACCTTTTTTCCTTGCCCTTCCCCTCCCGGACTTTTCTCAAGATCGCACTCGAGCGCTTCCTCCCCCCGTCTTACACATCGTAACATCGCTCCCCCCCTTTCCCTTCTTTGTAAGTACCTGAATCACCCCCCCCCCCCCCAGGCAGATACGAGACGATCCTCCCCCCCTCCCCCATCCCCTCGTGATGCCTATTCTTCGTTTTTCCCTGTGATAGCGGCCCCTTCTTTTCCCCCGGATCTTAAAGGCTGACCTCTTCTTTTAGCGGAGATAGTCAGGCCCCCATCCTTTGTAGTGCAGATTTCCCCTTTTTTTATCCATGCTCTTCGTCCCGCCGCAAGAGTGATGGAGCGGATAGCTTGCTTAATTTCCCCCCCCCTCCCCGAAAACAGGATCCAGCTGCCTACTTCCTCTTCTCAGAAGAACTTTCCTTTCCCTCCGCTCCCAGAGATAGCTGTCCCCCCTCCTTACCGCAAGGTTAAGCGTACTAACACCCCCTTTTTCACCCCAGGTAAGTGTGGGAATGGGGAACCCTCCGGTTTTTCCCCCCCCCCCTTTTCGTTTTTCTAGGATCGCCTTCTCGCTTTCCCCCCCCCCTTCCTTGCAATAGAGGGGAGAAAGGACTCCCCTTCGAGTTCGGACCGGAGACCTGTCTCTTTCTTTTCCTCCTTTACCGTCCGGGCATCAAGACGCTCCTCTTCCTTCTGTGTAAGCGGAACAGGAAGGTGCCGTCTCCTTCCCCTTGTGAAGAGAGGAGATAGGCACTGGTTCTCCTCCTTTCCCTCGATCGGCGCGGACTGGCTCACCTTTCCCCACGGGAGAAATGAAGAAAATCAAGCCATCTTCCACCCCTTTTCTCCTTGGAGAAAAATAGAGGAAGGCTTCACGAACCCTTTTTCTCCCCTTCAACAGAATAAAAGAGATTGTTTTCCCGTCCCTTCCCTCCTTCGCCACAGGAAGTGGGGATGAGGAAATCTCGCGAGGGGTCTCCTTTTTTTTTCTTCCTTGCTTCGGCTTCCTCGGGAGAGGAGTAGGAAGAGCCCTCTTTTCGCGTCCTCGTAAGAGGAGGTTGATTCCCTTGTAAGTTTGCCTTATTGATAGACAGTAAGCCTTTTCCCCTCCCGCTCCTCACGCGGAGAGGGAAGAGAGCATGTGCTCGGACCGGAAAAGACCTGTTCGACAGAAATCGGCCTTTAGAGAGGGGGGCTATGGTAGGGATGGTTTTCTCCCCTCTTCGAAGTACCTTTCTTCTGAACGGCTTTTTTGAGTATAAGGGATATTCGGTGTGGACGAAGATACACAATTTTTTTTTCCTCGGCGAGGATAGCACTCGGTTCTCCCCCTACGTGAAAAAGAAAGGAAATCTCCTTCCTTTTCTTCTCTTTGGACGATTGCTTTCCCCTCCGCTACCGGGTGTCTTCTTCTGAAGTGGAGGTTAGTCGATTGTCGGTCTCTTCCATGAAGGGGCCGATCGGAATGATTTCCGTTTCTCTCCCCCTTCTTCCTTCTTCCTCGACATCTTTTAGTCAGGTCTTTCCCTCTTCCGTCAAGCAGGAAAGACCGATGTCCCCTTCTTCGGTGCGGTTAGGAGAGCGGAAGCGTCCAGTCCCTTTCCTGCTCCCTGCGTGATAAGAGCTTCTTCCCCTTAATAAGAGGGAGCCCCTCCCCTTCCCTACTCTACCGGAAAGACGAGAGTGTTTTTCCACAGTCCTCTAGAATTGTTTACTGTTCTCCGGAGAGGGAGGGAGCCTATCAAGAGGACTAGCCTTTTTCCTCTCCTTCCCGGAGCCGGTGACGCCACCGGCCCTCCTCTCCTCGCCTGAAAAGAGAGGAACCCTTTTCCTCCTTCCCTATCCGGAGCCGCTGACGGAGCGCCCCGAGCCTTCTCCCCTCCGTCGAGGACGATCCCTCCCTCTAAGAAAAGAGAAGATGACAGCTCTTACCTTTGGCCCGTAGCACGGAAGAACCTCTCCTTCCCCGCTCCTCCTCTTTCTTCTCCCGAAGAAAACCCATTCCCGGGCCCTTATGGTTGGAGAAATGGTGTCTCTATCAACTTCCTCTGCATGGTCTGGCTCTCGGAACGAGTGAAGCCTCCTTCTTCCTTTTGCCAGAGTAGATGTGACTGACTCTGCTCCTTTTCATTAGGAAGACAGAAATCGAGGTAAGTGTCTTTTTTTCCCCTTCCCGATGTGGTACGTCTCCCCTTTTTAGATAGTAGTGGAGTGACGCCTTCAATGCAGATGCGAGAGTATTTCTCCTTCCTTTTTTCCCCCTCCCGGGAGGGTACGGCTGGGCGTTTTTTCTTTCCCCGGTTGAGTGATAATATCTCTTTTCCCCTTTTTGGATATAGGAATAAAAGTTGAAGGTTCCCCCCCACCCTTTTTCTTTTTTATTTTCAGTTAGAAGCTCCCTTTTCCCCAACATAGGAATTTGGAAAGTCTTCAAGGTGACTCGGGAGGATGTCCTTCCTCCGCACAGGAGGACGGTGAGAAGTAAAAATCGGGTTCCCCTCTTCTTCTCTTGGGCCCTCGAGTGAGTATAATCTTACTTCGGATAAGGGCACAGCTGTGACTTTATGAGTAAGGAGGAGGCTATCTTTCCCCGAGATTCCCTCGGTTTTGGAGAGAGAAGAAATGCCTCGCATCTTCCTCCCCCTCCAGTGCCATAGCGTCCAGTCCGGTGTTGTTTCTTTCGGGAGGAGGATAGGGGTTATTACGGCTTTTCCCCCCTCCCCTCTTCATTGCTCGGGTTATTAAGGATTAGTTGGGCTTTTTTCCCTGCCTTCCGGTAAGTATTATAAGGACATTCCTTTTCCCCTCCCTTGTTTCATGCGATTGAGGGAGAAGGAGGTTCTCCTCTTCCCCTTTTCCGGATAAGGCTACGGAGGAGGGCTCTCCCTCCTTATAGAGAAACCGACCGTTCCCCGCACCACTTATAGGAGGAGTTACAGCCCACTCATCGATTAAGGTCTTTACCGGAGGAGCCCGAGGTTTCTTTTCCTCACCAGCCGCCCTCTGCTCCTCTTTCTTTTTTTTTTCTCTTCCTTCGACTCGACGCTTTCCAGCAAAGAACACCTTCTCCTTTCGGCCTGGTGGGGACGATCGGGCTGTAGTCCCCCCTCCTTTTTTTTTTCTCTAACATTCCATCAATATCGAGGCTAGATAGGAAAGGCCCCCCCCCTCTTCCTCCTTGCGATGGCGGAATGACCTCCTTCCCTTCCACCCTCCACGGCCGTGATAGAAGGATAAAAGCTCTCCTCCTTCCCCGCAACAGCGGAAAAATCGTAAACCCCCTTCCTTTTTCCTTGCGGGGTTTCTGTTATGTATCCTAGGCGATCCGAGAAGAGGTCTTGATCCCCCCTCTTCTTTCGATAGTCGTTCCACACCCCTCCCGGAGGACGAGCTTTTTATCCTTCTTTCGCCAGAGAAGAGAAGCGGCGCTTTTTAGGCTCTCTTTTTTCTTTTCCGTGGTTGGGTTAGGTGTTCAGGTGTATCCATTTTTTTTTTGGAGAGGATCGCCGCTGATGCTTCATTCCCTCCTCCCCTCCCACGTCGCCCGAGCAACGCGTAAGAGCTCTCAGCAATTTTCCCTTTCCCCTCCGCCTCCGAGGTCCGTTTCCTGCAGGCAGGCAGGAACGCCAGGTTCATACTTTTGCTTTCCTTTGCAGCACACAGCGTAAGTGTGGTCTTTGTCCCTTTAAAACATACCTCTTTTATTCGGGTTTTTTTCGAGCTCCCCCCCTCAGTTTCGAATGGGAGACGGCTTTTTGGGCTTCTTTTTTTCCAGACTAATCTATTTCTCCTTTTTCCGTCAGGGCTCCCTTTCTTTGTTCTCACAGATCGGGGTGCTCCAGGTCAAGCGCCCCTCTTCTCGCGCACGGGGTGTCACGGTCCACCCCCTTTCCTCTCTTTTCCTACTCCTCGTTGTTGTGTGTGCTCTCTCTTTTCCTTCCGGGTTCCGCTGCACCCCGTGCTCGCGCTTTCCTCCCCTTTTCCTGCACACGGGCGCTCCACTCAAGACAGTTTTCTTTTCCCCCCGGGAGTCCTGCGCCCACTCGTCTTAGCCTCCCACCCTCGGCGTGGGGACTCGCAACAAAAAGAATACCCGTTTTTTGTTCCCCTTTTCCTTTTTCCCAGCGCCAAAGGAAGATGGGGCCTTCTTTTTCCCTTGCTTTTTTTTTTCCTACCTTTGCAGGTACGGATCGTCTTCGTTTGGAATAGGAGAGCGCATCTCCAAGGTCGTATGCCTTCACGCTTCCCTCCCTTCTCTCTTTTTTGTCCTGTTTGAATGAGAAACTGTCGCCCCTTCTCTCCCCAGCGAGATAAGATACACACTTCTCCTCGCGCCTTTTGCTCCCCCCCCCTCCCAATGAAATAGGACTCTAAGAGGATTGGATGTCCTTCCCTCTTCTACGAAGGGGCTCGACTTCCTTAGGACAGAGCCCTCTTTCTTTTCTGTGGAAGAGCTTCTTTTTGCGAGGTTTGTCCTTTATTTTTCCCGACTAGGTGAGACCGAAGGACGGAATGATTGTTTTTTTTCTCTTTAAGGACGGAATTTAACTTCTTTTTTTCTTCGCGCGATGTTTACTATTTCCCCCTCTATAGAGTGAAGATTATCCTCTTTCTCTCTTTTTTTTCTTTCTTCATCGTCTTTCCCCTTCCTTTTCGATAGAATGATGCCGGCGTTGGTCTTCCTCAGATGAGCCTCGAAAAGTGAGTATCTTCTTGGTCGGTGAACGTCCCCCCGCGCCCCCCCTTCCTTTTCCTTGTGCCCTTTTCTTCGTCGCGGGACGCGTCGATTTGCCTCCTTTTTGCATAAGAGCTGCGGCGTTTTTTTTTTCCTCTCCCTCCCCGGTTTAAGGCGACGGACGCGACCTTCAATTATTTTCTCTCCTTTTCCTCCCCCCCCCCTCGGTTCTGGATAGTGCGAAGGTAGGGCGGGCGCGCGATCAGCGGCTGCGCTTTTTCCTCCCTTCTCCCCTAAGCCGGTGTGCCTCCACCCTTTTTTGCGCACGAATCGACCTTTCCTTTTTCTCTTAGCGGAGCCGACGATCTTGTCTTCTCTGACGAGCCGGAGCCTGACTCTCCTTCCCTAGAAGAAGAAGGAAGAACCTCTTCCCGCTCGAAGAAGCTTTTTTTTCCCCTTCCTACCCCTAGACGGAAGCCCTTCTTCCAGCTTAAGGATCCAGAAGACCGAACCGGATAGTCCTTCTTTCACCTTTTTTCTTTCCTTTCTCTATTTTCCTAGAGATCGCAGCAGAGGCCTGGTTTCTAGCCTCTCCCCCTTAGTCGTCCCTATTCGCTGTGACCTGAGAAGCACGTTTTCCCTTCCATCGAGGGAAAGCTCTGGCGTTTTTTCCTTTTTTACTTCGCACCGACGCAGTGGATGGAGCTCTTCTGAGTGTCCTTTTCTTTCTTCCCCTCCGATGGAGAGAGTTCCTTTTTTCCTTTCCCACTCACCGGGAGGTGGAAGGATGATGTTTCCCGCAACGGTTGATATATATATACTTCCCCCTTTGTTGTGTTGAGAGATCTCTAGGTATAAATTCCCTTCCCGCCTCAAAATAAGGTTTTAGTCTTCTTTCTCCATCCATAGCTCCATTTTTTAAGATTTTCCTTGAAATAGAACCTCCTCTGCTACAAGACACGGTCGGTCTTTCTTTCCCGGAGACGAAAACAGTCCCCCCTCTCTTATTTTCTTATAATAAGATCAGCCTTTTCTTCAGGGCAAAGAGAATAGGGCAGACCAATCCTGGAGGAAGAGCGTTGAGAGTCATGCTCCCTTTCTTCCCTCCTTTTTCTCGAGCAACAGAGAAAACAGTTTCCCCCGGGAAATAAGGAACATTTTTCTCTTTATTTTTCCTTCCCCCTTCCTTCTCCACTTGTGATAGGGAGGAGGCTCTGTTCTTCCCTCGAAGGAGGTTAGTAAGATTCTCTTTCTTTCTTTCTAGTGTCTAGTCCGGATAAGGAGGATTCGGTACTTCCCTTTTTCTCCCTTTCCTTCTTGGATACGGCGGAGGAATCCGTCCCTTCCGGTAAGGAAGATTAGGTCTCCCTTTCTCTCTTTCATAGTACGTTCAAAGGCTCAGGCTCTTTTCGGCGGATAGAAAAGGACCCGTTCCCCCCCTTTTCTGCCCTCCCTACAAGTAAAAGGAAGACAAGCACCCCTTCCTTCCAAGTTCAAGATAAGTTCCGGTTAGAGTATAGTAGGCAATAACACGGATTTTTTGAGAGAGAAAGAAGACTTTTTCGTTCGGGAGAGTTGTAGCTTACCCGGTTCTTCCCCCTCCGACATCTCTCTTCTTCACCGATTAGGGAAGATCGGGGCTACTTCCCTTTCCCTACTTCCAAAGCCAGTTTAGAGAACTTCCTCACAGCTTCGGAAGGTACCCCGTGTAATAATAACCCCCCCCCCTTTCATGCCTATCTGCCCCGTAGTGGAAGCCCCGCCCTCCCCGCGAACGGATTTCCTTGCGTGTGATATACGGCTCAAAGTCTTCCCCCCCTTCCCCGCAACAGAGGAAACCTCGTCCCTTTCGCCCTCCCCTTTTTCTTCAGGGATTTCCCTCTCCCCCCAAGAATTGAGTAGTCGGTCTCCTTCCTGAGTTCCCCACATCGAAAAAAGCCTTGAGCTCTCTTCTCTTTTTTAGGGAATACCGTATTCCCTCCCTTCGAGACCGAGGAGCGCAGTTTCTTTCGTACGGCCGCTTCGACGTGTCGATGAAGAGGTCTTTTCTGTGTTTTCTTCTTTCCTCCTTCCGAGAACGAGTGATGGATTTTTCATGGAGATAAGGTGCTAATGAAACTTCCCCTTTTCTTTTTTCCTCTTCTCTTCTTCAGACGACAGTGCGCTGGCCGACTCTCTTTTTCCCTTTTCCCTTCCCCTCGCCGGAAGCCAGGTTCAGCCGGTCCCCCCCCCTTTCAGCAAAAGAGTACGTGTGGCTTCTTCCCTTTTTTGAAAAAAAGCGCTGGTCTCTCGCTTTTTTTTTTCCTCCCTTTCTAGGAAAAAAGAACTCGTTTTTTCCCGAGTGGGAGAAAGGAGCCCCCTTTTCCTTTGATTTTTCGACCGGCAGACATGGCTGAGTTTTCTCTTTCCCCATTTCCAGTTTTTTCTTCACCGATAGGGGTGATAAAGCGAGAAAAGGGTGTAAGAGTCCCCTTCTTT
>Ga0179593_1531570_pt1 | contig 11137 bp, 18 predicted proteins | sample CZODoug2_1_08_16_FD_185931 | JGI IMG/M metagenome (GOLD analysis project Ga0179593, IMG submission 185931) | Vadose zone soil fungal communities from Angelo Coast Range Reserve, California, USA - CZODoug2_1_08_16fungal (PacBio error correction) | ecosystem: Environmental > Terrestrial > Soil >... | reverse complement strand
CAAGTCAAGAGGTTGGCCTGAGTTTTTCTCGTGTCGAAGGTAAACGGCTTCCGTTCTTTTGCCCTTTGTCCGCCATTGTGCGTGACTTTTTGTGAGCCGCCGCTTCTGTCTGCTTGTAGTTTTTTCGGAATACTTAGTACGGTTTTTCCCGGTCCCGCTTAGAGAACCCTTCTTTCCGTCGTACCCCTCGGTCCAGCTTTACCCTTTCAAACGCATTCCTGCGTCTGACCCCATGGTTTCGTCTGTTTAATGGTCTAGTGTCCGTTGCCCCTTCCGAGGTTTTTTCGTTTCGCACAATCGCCCTTTTGGGCCAATCTTGAGGATTTCTTTTTTTGATTCGTGCAGTTTCCACAGAAAAACCATGGGTCTTTTCTTTTTATTCCTTGGCTCTTTTTGCCGGCTTTTCCGCAGCTATGTCTTTTTTTCCTTTGCGGCTCTTTTGCACCCCCGTTTTCGGTGCAGAAGAATAATTGTCCTTGGTTTCTTTCCCTTCCGTGTTCGGTTTTATACCGAATTTCATTTTTTGCGCGGCCCCATGTCGTGCACTCCCCACCCTCCCCCCCCACTGACCAAAATTTTTCCACCAAGGGGTTTGAAACCTGGGTGTCCCAAGCTTCCCTTCTCTTTTCAATCCTTTTTCCCTTTTTTTTTTTTTTGTTGAGAGAGCCCTGTTCCGGGTTCATTGTTCAATTGTCTTTTTTCTTGTCGAAGTTTTTTTCCCCCCGCCTTCTTGGGAAAAAGCATTGGTTTCTTATCCCCCCCCCCAGTAGCTTTGATACCCCTCCCTCGCCTCCAGCCTGCCTTGAATTTCTTTTCGTTTTTCCACAGACCGTTGCCCCCACTTAGTTTTTTGTTGCAGCCGCTGGCCCATACCTCCTTTTTTTTGCCGACCGTCGAGTCCCCTTCCCCCAGAAATCCAGAATTCTTGTTTTCCTCTCGAGGTCACGATTCTCCATTCCCCTTTCTTCAGGTTTTTTTCACTCCGTAATGTGGTTTCCGATGTTCTCCTGGCCCGCCTTGGTTTTTTTTTCGAAGGTACTGTTCCCCCCACCGAATTTTTCCCCCTCACTACCATTCAATGCGTCCCCTTTAACCCGGGACGATACGGATGATCAGTCCCCCTTTCCTTTTGTAAGTTCCTTTTTTTTTTTGGAGGCCGTCGGACCGGTTACCCCTGATTTTTTCCACAATTCCATATTTTGCGGCGGGCCTTTTCCTCCGCCAAGGCCTTCCGCCGGCCGAGCCTAATTCAATTTCGCACGTCTGTTTCTTTCCACGCTTTCATTCCTTTTTTTCCTCGAAAGACTGATTTTCGTTCCCTTTTGGCCGAGCCCCCTCTTTCCCTGCCCCTCCCTGACCTACTTTTCGGCGGTCAACGGCTTGCCGACTTGCTCCTGTTTTTTTTTCCCGGCGGGCACACCCCCTGGCGCTTGACGTCTATTACCCCTCAGTTTTTCCCCCCCCCCAGTACTTTCCTCGAAAACCTCCTTTTCCTTACCCACGCTAAGGGCGGGCATGCTCTCGTTTCGGCGGACGGTTACGTTGCTCCCCCCCTACGAAAACCCCTCCCCCGGTTTTTTTTGGCGGTTGGCCGCGCCACGATTCTTTAGTCCCAAAACATTAGGAAAAGTCTTGTGTTGCCGGCCCTTCTTGGCGTCGGCGCCTTTAGTCAATCCACCTCCTATTCTTTTCAGTTTTTTTCGATTAACCTCCCAGTTCCCTTTGGTTTTTGATGTCAAACGCTGTGACATCCCCCCCCCCTCTTGCTTCTTCCGCTGGCACCCTCTCCCTTTCAGCTTGACCAAGGATTCTCTTTTTTTCCCCCCTGATCGATTTTTTTTCTCTCCCTTTCTACGTAGGTTTCTCGCTTCCCTCCCCCCTTTGCCTTCTTGTTCAGTTAGGACCTTCGCTTGCCCCCTCTTTGGTTTGCTGTCGTTTGATCTACTTTCCCTTTTTTTTTTGTTAAACTACTGCGCCTTCCCCTGGATCGCATGATGGCACTCCTGCTTCTTCCCCCCCAACGGCCCACGAAACCTGGCTTTTTCAACTCCTGTTTCAAATTTGCCTGTTGGGCGCTCGACCGAGTCGGGTTTTTCCCCCACTTGTCGCAAACCTTTTCCCTTTTTTTAACCCTTGAAACGAGTTTGCTTTCACTCTAATCCTCTATGGTCCTTTCCCTCTGCCCTCGTACGGGCTTGGTTCGATTATCCTCGACTCTTTTTTCCGCATATTTTTCCTTTTTTCTCTGATATCAAAGTCCCTCACTACGGGCGAGAACCTTCGTACTTTTCCTTTCTCCTGTTGCCTTTCCACGATCTCTCTTTTTTTATGTCCTCGAGAAGGCTTTGGCCCACTTCGGTCCCCCCTTTTCACACGATTTTCCCCTGCTCCCTCCTCAAGGAAGAGGACCCACTCCCCCCCCACCTCCTTCCGCTCCCGTCATTACGGGCATCCCGTGGTTTGACCCCCTTTTTTTTGAAATCCCCGTTTTTATCTATTTTTGGCCTGGCGTGGGCGGTCCTTTTTTTTTCTCAAGCTTTTGTCCCGGTCCCAACGAGAAAGATACTTATGTTTTTTGTCTTCTAGTGCTGCTCGGCCCATTTTATGGGTTCCCGTTTTTTGTTTTTGAAAAGCGCTGAGCGCCGGTCCCCCCCCTGGCTTCAGTTTTTTTTTCTTTGATTTGAGAGATAATCGCATGTCCTTTTCCCCCCCAGGAATGCGGTTGTTTCTTTTTTTAATTTCTTGACCCCACAAGGCGAGCCCCCAAAACAATCCAGCTATTCTCTTTTCCTCCCCTTTTCTATCCCGAATGGGGACGCGCCCCCCGTCCCGGCCGATAACCTTTGTACCCCACCTATGAGACGATTGCCCCCTGAGAACGGTCGTTGCGTTCGCTTCCCCGAGCTCTACCTCTTTTGATTAGTTCTTTGCACTTTTTCATGGACCTTTCCCCCACCCCATCGACACCAGAAGACTTGTATCTTTTTTTTTTTTTTCGCTTATCTCTTTTTTTACCTTACACAACTCGTCCGTCCCCTCTAGCCAAGCCGGGCGCTTGCTCCTCTCACCACATCTGTTCCCTTTCTCGTGAGAGGTTTGTATTACCCTTGCCCCCTTTTTCCTTGGAGTTCCTTTCTCCCTCCTTGCTGGTTTACTTTCCTGAGCTTTCAAATTTCCTCAAGGTAGCATTGTTGGAGTGTACAAATAGATTTTTTGCGCTTTGCAAAAAGGAACCTTTCGTTCATCTACCTTCTTTTCTCCCCCCCCTTTCCTCCTTTTTTTTTGGAGTCTTCCCCCTCTGAGGGCCGTGTGCAGACAGCGCCGATTCCCCGAGAGACTTTCCCTTGTTTTCTTTTTGCCTGAAGATGCGTAAACTTTCCTACCGTGTCGCCGTTTCCCTGACCCCCGATGCATTTTTAATCTCAACCGATCCGTTTTTTTTTCTTTTTCTTGATTGTGAGGATTTTCCCCGTGGCCGCGGCACTTTTTTTGGCTTTTAACCCGAACCGTTGTAGTACTTTCCCCATTTTTTTCTGTCCAACTCTATTCCCGTGTCGATATATTTTTACTTTTTTTTCTGACCCAAAAAGTTCTCCCCCCCCTGGACTTTCCCTTTTCGCCTATGTATAGCTTCTTTTTCCCCCTTCAACCTTTCACTTCTTTCCCCCTTCCTTGAGCCCCCTTGCTTGTTAGAGATTTATGGTTTTCGACCATCAGTTTTTTCCTTTAGTTCCTTTTCTGTACTGCCCCCCCCATTTTTGGCCCCACTCTTACAGAACATGTCCCCTCTCCCCAGTGTGTGTTTTTTTTTTTCTTCGCCTTTGGTCAATCCCAGTACCCCTCCTTTAATGGCCCCACTTCTGTCCTCATATGATTCGTGGAATCAAATGGCCTGGCCCCATTTCCGCCCGCAAGTTTTCCCCCCTCTTCAGCGCCTTTTTTCTCCCCCCCCCCCATGTTCGGGCACCCTTCCCTTCCTGTTTTTTTCAATTCCCCTCAAGTCCCAATCCCCGCCATCGAGGCTGCTTTTCTTTGACCCCCCCAGCTTCCCTTTTTACGTGCCGCGCGGTTTTCACCCTCTCCCCTGCGCATTTAACCCCCCGGGTTGGGCTGCTTTTTCATACACACGTCCCGGTTTCCCCCTTGTGCGGGAACTTATGGGGGGCAAGATTCTTCCAAGTTTCCGAGGCGCTAGCAGGTGCAAGTCACCGTGTTTGCAAGCCCTTGCTCGCTTTGGGTCCCCGGGCGGAGCCTTTTCGGGGTCCCCCGCTTTGGCCCCGTGGAGGGACCATGCCTGTTTCTCTTTTTAGGGCGGAGGTGGCCCCTCTTACCGTTTGTTTTTGGTTTTCGAACATATTCCGTCTTTGTATTCCCCCGGAACCCTTGCCCGTTCAGTATGGATACGACTGCATACAAAAGCGCTTTTTCCTTTTCTGGACGGTTTTCCCTTCCCCCCCCCCCTTTTCAACTTTCCCAGTTTTTCATTTTCCCTTGAACGACCTGTGGGTTCTGTCCATCCCAAGGAATTTTCCCAAGTCGTGAAATCTTTTTTATTTGCAAAAGTTTGTCCCTATCCCCCGTTGAGGCCCCCTTCCCAATCCCTTGCTAGATTTTTTTTTTTAAGGCTTTTTTTTCTGAGATCAACCCCCTTCCCCTCTTTTTCACACCCTATGTCTTCCTGCCTCCTCCGCTGCGGAATCCTCGACGATCCGCGCTTTTTCTGAGCTTGAGGGTTGAACCCTTCTTTTTTAATTCAGGGTCCCCAAACAACCGTATTTTTCTGTCCATTGGTTCCCCCCTTCCTCGTCGGCGAGGGGTTCCTCTTTCAGGCCCGCGATAGAGTCCCCTTGATCACAGGGCGGGTCACTCCCCTTCCTCTTTTTTTTTCGGTACTCCAAAAGTACCAACTTGCCCTCTGCAACCGTTCTTTTTCTACTGCTTTTCCCCCCTCCCGACGTACACTTAGTGCGTTTCTCTTTTTCCGACCCTTTACCTTGCCCCTCGGCTGGCACTTTTCTCTTTTCAAAGCCACGTTTTTTCTTTTCCCTTTCTTTATCGATTCGACGTAACCTTGTCCCCTTCCTGAAAAGATGATTCACCTCCCCATGGCCCTGTCCATTACTTGCGTGTATGGTTCTGGTTCCTCTCTTTTTCTTTTTTCTATTGCCCTTCCTTTTGACCTTTTGTTCTCTCGTCGATAAAGACTTTGTTCCCCGAGACACCCCCCCTGCGGGTCCCTTAGCACAATTTATTCCTTTTCCCGGCTTCCCGCGACCCTCTCCCTTTTGCTGAGATAGCTTGGCTTTTTTCTTGCTGCCCCCCCTTAGACCAAAAGGGGCCCCCGTTTTGGGTAGAGTCTTTCCATTCCTTTCGCGTCAACTTGCTGGCGTTGGGGCGCGCCGACTTTTCCCCTCAGTATGTGCGAGTGCGAGTTGCCTTCCTCTTTTGTGCTGTAGGTGAGTCTTGTTCCCGAACCTTCCTCCGTTGCTCCCTCGAACCCTCCGGTTCTTTTTTTATCATCTAAATTTTTTCTTTCCTTCAAAAAAAACCAACTTTTTATTTCCGAGTTGTGGGACCCCTTTCCGTGTCGTCCCCAGGTGCCGCCGAGAATTTTTTCTCACGACACTTCTTCGGCCCATTTACGTTCGGTTTTCACCAATGGTAGTATGAGTTGCTCTTCCCGTTTCTAAATCAACGGCAACCATGGGGGATTTTTTTTTTTGAGGCCGACGGAGGCCCCCTTTGCGCTTCGATGATGGTGGCCCCCCCCGACGTTTTTTTCCCGGTCTGTGGCATGCCTCCATCCTGGCCATTCTGTTGCTTTTTTTTCAAGATTAAGTTGGTTTTTTTTTTTTTACCAATAACTTCTTTTTTCTCCTTCCCCTAGTAAACTTCCCAACCATCAATGGTGACGAACCCTCATTTGCCTTTCCTTTTTCTTTTCCCCCGTTTTTGTTTTTTTTTTGAGGGGATCTTGTTTTCGGGTTCCCATGTTCTTTTTCCTTTTCTTTTTTCGAAGGTTTGGAGTGGTCACCCCTTTTATTGAAACAACACCGCGGAACTTGGTCCCCCCCATGTGATAAACTTTCCTCTCAGTCCCTCCTTGTTTGAGGCAGGCATATTCTTCTTCCACTACCGTTGCAAAGTGCCCCCTCCGGCTGGCCCAGCATCGTGACTTCTTAGAGAATTAGAAACCCTCCCTCAAGCCATGTTGTCTGACTTTAGTTCCGTCCCCATTCCGCCCCATGATGTCCCCCCCATCCGTCAGTTCTTTTCTCGAACCCTTTTCTTTTGCCGTGGTCCGTCGACTGGATGGACGGGCCAGACCCCCAGCCTTTCATCTTTTTTCCGGCCCTCCTTCTTTCCCGTCCCCCAGACGCTTACCAGATATCTCTGAAGTGAAGGTTCTTTTTTTTTCCTCTCGGCGTGCCGTCCGGACGTCTTCCCTCTCCCCCTAAAAGGCACGAAAAATCTTCCTTCCTTTTTGACCCGTGACGGCCCCCTCGGCGGCCGCATGTCCGTGCCGTTCCCCATTTCGCGAGCATGTGCTCGTCCCAACGTTTATTTTTTTGATATTCCTTGCTTTTCCTGCCCGATAGATCTAGAACGTTTCCCTTGCTTTTCTTTCCTTTTCTCGGTCAACTCCGCCCTCCCAGTATTCCCCCGCTATTCGGCGGGCTCTTTTTTTTTTTTGCTTGACATACAAGCCCTTTCCAAGAGTCTTTTAGCGTTGTCCCTCTCCCTTTTCCTGATCTGCTTCACCGTGCTTGCATTTGGATTTTTGGGCTTCCCACCTCCTGAGATCGAAAATCTCACTTTCAAGGAGGCTTTTGTCTTGTTTGCCCTTCCCCCCAGCTCCCCACAAGTTTTCGTATTGGTCCTGCGCGAACGCTTGTTTTGCTCTTACGCATAACTCCCTCCCCACTTTCGCAGTTGCTTTGGAGATACACTTCCTTTTTGGCCCCCCTTTTTTTTGAGGGCCCCCCGCTGTGATCCCCTGTCTTTTCTCTGGCTGACCTGTCTGAACTTTGCGCAGTTGACCAAGGCCTCCTTTTTCTCTCCTGTTAACCCTTTGATTCTGCTTTTTTTCCGCCTTGCTACGATTCGCTTCCTTCCCGGCTGCGTCGCTTTTCTTTGCTTTCTCCTTCGTTGCGACAAGCGTGGGTTAGTCCCTTTTTTTTTTATCTACCGGCGGCGAACCTCCCTTCTGTTTTATTATGGAGCGAATGATTTTCCGCTTTTTTTTTGGTGGTCTGGGCTGAACCCTCCCCTTGCCCCCGGGCGGTCCTTTGCACGATCTACTTTGTCCTTTTTTGCCTGGGGTCCCCCTTTTTTTTCCGAGTCGGTAGTCGGAAACGTCGCAACCGGCCCCCCCCCGTTCCACATGGTTTTTTCCTTAGAACGGCCTTCTCATTCCTCTTTGCCCGTCCTTGAGGGCCTCTTAACTTCCCGGGGCCTGGGTATTTTCTTTTATGCGCCCCCTTGCTAAGGCCGCTTGTAGGACTTCCCCTACTCCCCAAATTTTGCGGCTCCTGGCCCTTCTCATTCACTTGGGGCTCGCCCGATCGTTCCGCGCACATTGACCCTTTTCGTTGCTTGGGGCCCGAAGGGTCTTTTGAACCTTCTTCACGCTGGATCACCCTCGTCCTTTTCCGGACAGCTTTCCCCCGCCATGTGGTTCTTTCCCCCATCCCTTGCATCGGGTAATCTGCGACTTCCTCCCGTCCGTTTCACTTTTTTGGGGAACCCTTCCCCACTGCGATTTGGACCCGCTTTTCTTTCATCTGGTACCAGCGTTGGGCTGGCTCCACCAGCGATTTTCGGCGTGGTTTTGGATTGGATCAAATTTTTTCGCATTCTTTGTTTTTTACCCCCCTGCGCTGAGCGAGTCAATAACCCCTTTAGGGCCTGGCGTTTTTTCCAGGCCTTATCTATGTCTTTACCTCCATTGCGTTTAACTGGGATTGAACCCCTTTTTGGGCGAGCCCCCCCCCCCCCCCCCCCCCCCCATTAATTATCTGAGGTCTTTTTCCGAACCCACGGAAGGTTTTTTTGCCTCCTCTTTCATTTACTTCCACCTTATCACCCATTTTCTCTCGAGCCGTGATTCATGTCCCACTCTTGAGTTTCGCTAAATCCCCCCCCTTTTTTTTTTAGCTCCAAGGTGGGCTTCCCCCGTGTTGCGATTCCTGGTACCCGTCCTTACCTCAAATTTCTTCCGGGCGAAGGCATGACCTTTATTTCGCTAGAGAACGTTTTTTCGTTTTTTTCCCCCCAACGTTTTTCGTCGACGTTTTTCCTCCTCCTGCCGGGTTACTATAAATGTTTTCCTCCGCTCGGGATCAGGTGAGTCCTTCGGATTACGCTTCCCCTACAGGGGCAGAATGTTACCCTTTATGAAGGCCCCTTCCCGTTGCGCCCTGAATTTAGGCTCTTTCTCACAAGCAACCTTTTTGCCCCCAATCATTTTTTTCTTTCTTTTTTTTTTCCTCTACCTGTTTGTTGTTCTCGTTCTGAGATCCGCCGGTCTTTTGTTAGTTTTTTTCGGGTCTTTTTCCCCTCAGGTTCACCTCCCGGCGCTTTTTTGAGGGGGCACGTTTCTTGACCTTTTTTTTTAAACTTAGCCTTCCTCGTCCCCCTGAACGGATGCCTTTCCCCTTTTTCTGATTCCCCCCCCGAGGGCCCCATATTGCTCCCGCTCTTGCCCCCCCCCCTTTTTTTGGTGGCGAAACTTGACGACTGTTTTTTTTTCCCGTTCACCAGTTTTCTCTCTCCTCCATTCCTTTTCCTTTCGCCTTTTTTCTGGTCGAGGTCCAGGAACCCGTTTGCCCAGACGCCCCCCCATTCCTGTCTTTTCTTTTGATATGGGGGGGTCCGGGGTTGTTGGCGAACATTCCCTTCGTTCAGGCATTTCCTTTCCGGATTCGATGTCGATGGTTGTTTTTTGGTTTTTTTTGGTTGAACGACCTGTTCGGCCTGGACGTAATCACCCTCCGCCCCCAATCAGTTTTTTCCTAAAACAACTCAGATTCTCCAGTGGATTGTTTGGTGGTGTTTGTTTTTTTCTTCTAGTTTCCAAACTCCCCAGTTTTTCCCCGATAGGTTCCCCCCACGACTCACGTCGGTTTTTTCGCCCCCCTACCCCCCGACGGAAATTTTCTTTTTTGTTCTGACCGCAAGTTATGACCTCCTGCTCCTTTTCTCCAACACTGGACGGGCCCCATTCTTCTGAATCTTTCACCGCGGACCACAGCATCCAATCTGAGATTTCCCTCTGCTAAACCACCTGCCTTTACACTTTTTCCCGCCGCGTGGCCACCCTGCGCCCTCCAACGGGAGTGATCCCGCCTTTGATTTCATACCAGTCTGCCAGGCCTGTCCCTTTTCTGACTAATGTTGGCGCCCGCTTCTTCCCCACGCGCTTTTTTCTTCCATGCCGGTGTCCCGTGTTCCGCCTTCGTTTTTTCCTGCTAGCGATGGCCTCTGAGGGTGGCAGACTTTGTCCTCTCCCCCCATTTTCAGTTGGCGCAGGTCTTCGTTGTTTATGTTTTCAGTGGATACGAATTTCCGTGTAGAAGCGTTGCCTTTTCCCCCCCCCCTCGTCCTTGACGACCACAGGGCCCGCACCTCCCTTTTCCTTTCTGCGCGCCCGCCTGCCAGCAAAAGCTCTATTTCCTGAATTGTCCTTTGCCCCCTTCTCGTGCCCCTGACCCGGTTTGGTGACGGTTTTCCTAGGTTCCTTCCCCTTGGTCGCTCTGCCCCCATCCCCCCCCCACCTTTTTTTCCCCTTCTTTTTGAAGTGGCCCCGCCCACCGTTAGTGTTAGCCAGGCCCGTTTTGTGACATAATGCAGACCCCCACTGGTCGGCGCAGTCTGCCACGCATTTTTAGTCCCGCCCACTCCAAAACCACCCATCCATCCCCCCCTGTCAGACAGCGGACTCTCTGCGATCTCATCCCGCCTGTCTTTTTTCAGGCGGAGGCTGTCAATCGCAATGCCAGGTTGTCCCCTTTTTCCCTGCCTTCAATGAGCCAGTGTTCCCCTTTTCGTTTTTTTTCACGACGCTTGTCGTATTATTCGATGATTTCCCCAGGTTCCCCACACGCCTATTTTTTTTCTTTTTATTTCCAGGCCTGAATCTTCCCCTCCCCCAAGGGGATGAATGAGTCCTTTGGTGTACGACTCCCCAAGGCGCCTTTGGGTCGTTACTGCTTCCCCCCCCCCGACCTTACCCCCGTTGTTTTATCCTTTTTTTCGACTTTCCCCCCTTTCCAATGCCGCCGGCTTTTTTCTCTCCCTTCCAGACCCTCACTTCCCTTCGTGGGTACAACGAGGCCCCCCCACATTTGCCTGCCCCCTTTTTTTGATTTTCCCCTTTTTTCGTTTGGTGCGGGCTTTGAGTTTTTGTCAATTTTTTCTTGGAGGAATTTTAATCGTTTTCAAATTATCTCCTCTCATTTGGCCGTCCCCATAGCGTTGCGAAATCCCGTGAATATTTCCCCTCTCGCTTGGACCTGCTCTAGTTCAGATGGAGATAGATCGGCAAGGGAGTTGAACCAGCTACTCCGGCAGCCTAAGAAACTCTTGGTACTCTCCTGGTACGGGGACAGTCCCCCTGGCCTTAGGGCGTTTTTCGGCAAGGGCTTCAGCCGATGTGCGATAGCCCTTTCGTGAGAGTTTGTCTGAGATCGGTAGTGACCCTTGTTTCCCACAGATACAAACCCTCTCGGCGGAGTGAATCATTCGTCCTCGTCTTTACTTCAAAACTCAGATGTCCGTCACCAATGGTGATTTTCTATAAAGTCTCGGCCAAGGAATTGCCCTCGCACCCCTTTTTTTTACACTCTTCCCTCCTGACGGTCCCCATGTAACATCCCGGGCTCGGGAGGATTCTTCTCATCCTCCCCCAATAAACCTGGTTTCTTTTGGTTAGTTGGCTCGAAACCGGTCCAGACGTCTTTGCCCCTTCTGATGATTGAACATGGGGTATGTTGGCCAGGACAGAATTTACCATGACAATTCTGACCGTCTATTTTTCCAGAATATTGTCCAGACCTCCCCCGAGGGTATTTTCCAACTGCCGTTGCCACCCCTCCTTTACCTTTTAGCAACTGCCATTGCCAAAATGGAACCCGAA
>Ga0179593_1481493_pt1 | contig 11137 bp, 16 predicted proteins | sample CZODoug2_1_08_16_FD_185931 | JGI IMG/M metagenome (GOLD analysis project Ga0179593, IMG submission 185931) | Vadose zone soil fungal communities from Angelo Coast Range Reserve, California, USA - CZODoug2_1_08_16fungal (PacBio error correction) | ecosystem: Environmental > Terrestrial > Soil >... | reverse complement strand
AGTTCTTCCCTTACTTCTAATTTTTTGCCGCATCTTGTCACCCCTTTTGATTTCCCCTGAGTTTGGTTCGACCTTTTCTTTTCCCCCACCTGGATGACCCTTACTCCGTGGTTCCCTACTGTTAACCCCAACCTCCCGTCCTTCCATTCTTGACTTTTAATGAATTAGCAAGTCGACCGTTCTGTCCAAACCATTTACACCCCTTCCCTCTCCGGGTGCACTACCACCCTGGGGTACTACCTACCCGAGTTTTTCCCCCCTGCCACTCTCCCTTCTTCTCCCAGTCCACAGTGCTTTTCTTTTTTCTTCGCCTTTCCTTCGTTTATTTGATCCTCGTGCTACGTACACCTAGTACAGGGTTTCTTCCTCCTCCCTTTTCTTTTTTCTCTGATGCCGTTTTTTTTCCCTGAACCTTCCGGTAGTCGCAAAACCTTTTCCGGTCCTTTCCCTGGCTTTTTCCCTCTTTTTGTTGAGTTCACAAAATTTTGCACTGTTGTTTTTTTCCAGATCCCTCCCCCCCTTTTCCTGCCCCTGTTCCCTTCCCCCCCCGAGTTTTTTTTCCCCCCTTTTTACTCCCCTATCTATCCATACTCAGTTGGTTGTTTTTTAGTTCTTTCCGCCGGTTCTTCCGTAAGGCTTATTGAGGATATTGCAAAATTCCCCCATCTTTCCCAAACCCCTCCCTTCCCGGTTGAATCCCATCCCGTCCTTTTGAGTTATTACCTTGGTTCTTAAACAAGCGGTGGTCTTCATCCCCCCTGCGTCCGCCCCACCGCTCAGATCAGGACCTGGATTTTTTCTCTTTTTTCTTTTCCCCCCGACGGTCTTTGCTTTCCTCTCCAAAAGACTCAGCTGGTTCTCCGAAGGGTCTAGTTTTACCTCTTTTTTTCTTTTAGTAACCATTTTTTGTAGTTAGGGCCCCCCCCGGGCATTTTTTAATTTTCCCCCCCCTCCTTTTTTCCTTAGCAGGGTCTGAAACTCCCCCCTCCCTTGCACGGATTTTTTTTTTTTTTTTTGACTCCACACCCTTGTTTTTTTTCCCCCTTTTTTTTCTGGGCTCCACCATAGTAGACCGGCCGGAGTTTCTTACTCCCCTTTTTTCCCCCCCCCCCCCCCTCTTACTCCCTCAGGTTTTTTCCGTAATTTTCTCTTTCCCCCCCCCAAGATTTCCGTTCCGACTGCAGATCTTTCCCTTTTCCTTTCCTTTTTTCTGCTCGGCATCGCTGAAGTCCACCGAAAAACCAACCCCCCCCCCCCCTTCCCCGTCATACTTGAAAAATGTTCCGCCCACCCGCCGTTTTCTTTCTTCGAATTCCTATTTCCTTTCTTGGCGTCTCTATGATCGCTGACTTCCTCACTGCTCTTGACACCGTTTTTGCAAAGACTCTTTTTTGCTTCCCTTTCCCCGAGTCGGTCCCCCCGTTTCGAATTGAAGCAGTGGCCCCCCCCAATTTTTTCTTTTTGTGTTCACAACGTTCCTTTCCTGATTCAACTTGGAAAAGATTATTTAAGGATCCCTTTGGTAACCCGCCTCTTTTCCCCCCCTCCCTTATTCAACGCGTTTGCGCAAACTGCATTGAAAGTATTTGTTTTCTTTCTTTTGTCACCCCCCACCACGTCTCCCTGATAGTGCCTTTTCCTTAGCAGCCCCCGGAAAATTCCTACTTTCGACTACAGGTCTTTCCGTTTTCTCATGCATTCGTTCGTCGCTTTTCCCTCTTGCCATTCCCCCTACGTATGTTCCCCTAATCCTTACTTCCCTCGCTGTTCTCCCTGCCCCTAATTTTTTTGTGAGGGTTTTCCACCCCTCCCACCTAATTCTTTGCTCCCAGTCCTTCAACCGCCAGTTTACCCCCCTGATTTCCAGTTTTTTTTTCCATCGTTTTTTTCTCCTGAATGGCAATGTTTCTTTTCCCTTTTCAAGATTTATAGGGCTTTTTTTTAATTGCTGAAAGCTCTCCCCACGTCCTTCAAAACTCCATAATGACCCGCCATTCTGCTTTTTTCGGTTCTTTGATTTCCTACGGTAAGTCCACTATTCTTTTTTTCCCCTTTTCATACTTTTGGGATCTTAAAGGTGTTTAATGGTTCCGCCCCCCAAAAGTCCGTTTTCACTTAAAAGGGGTGTCTTGTGTCAGGCACCCTTTCCCCACAACACGTAGGGTGTGATATTTAAATTTCTACTTCCTTCCACGCTTTGTTCTTGGATATCTTTCGAGGTTGATCTGATGGCCGATTAAGTTTGTCCCCACCACATCCTTCCTGCCATTGAGTTTTTCAAGTGCTAAATCCAAACTCAACTTTTCCGTTCCCCTCCCAACCACTCCTAACCCATTTCCCCCCACTTTGGTTGGTGCCCCCCCTACCCCCGCATCTGGCGTTCTTCTTTTTTGTTTCCCCTGGTCTGGTCGAAGGAGCTCAGATCATCGGCGAAGGTTTTTGTTACTGTATATAGCGATTGTGTGAAAGCCACCATCGCACCATGTCGGAGCCACCCCGGGAATTCTTGGTTTCCTTGATCTTTTTTCCTCCCCCCCATTAATTCATGATTACAGTAGATCCCTCCAATTCTTGACGAAACCCACGGAAGGGGGGTTTTTTTTTTTTTTTTTCCTTACCCGCCCCCACCTCCCCGTAAGCCTGTCTATTAAGACTTTTTGATTGTCTGCGGTCGCCTGACCCAAGGGGACCCTGTACCGGTTCCCCCCCATTGGAACGCTTTTCTGAATAGACCATCTTCCGGTTTTTCCCCCCCCCTCATTCAAAACACCCCCTGATGGTAAGGCACGATTCCCCCTCCACGCCGAGAAGTTTTGAGAATTTTTGGTCAAAAATCGCGTTTTTTATTTTTTCAACCCCCCTCCCTTTCCCCCCCACGGGGAAGCTTTAGGCAGGCAAAGTTCTGATCGTCTTTTCGTTTTCTGGCCCAGTACTGAATTAGTTAGCAGAATGTTTTTTTTTTTGTTCTTCAGTGAAATTTTGCGTTAGAACATTTTGCTTTTTACGAGTTGCCCTCACCCCTGGACCCGTATGAGATCGCCGTGAAGTCTGACCCGGAAGTTGCCTTTTTGTGGGGGACTACTTGGGGTCCTCAGGAAACCTAAGCGTCGGACTTTACTTTTTTTTTTTTTCCCGTACTCTAGCCGCCCGTTTTGACGTTCCCCCAACTTTTTGGACCTTTGGTTTTCAATCCGTAACACACCCCCTGAGACTGCACCCTCCCACTTTCAGTCCCCTTTTCCTCTCTCCGCAGGTCCTTCGCATTTTTGGCATTTGCCGCTCATCTTCGCAAAGCCCTTGTCTTTTTACCAGCGGTTGGTTACGAAACCTTTTTTGGGATCCCCCCAAAAAAGCGCCTTGAAACCTTAATTTCCCCGATGTTTTATTGTTTTCTGCTTAGCTACGGACAAGCGCCCGTACCCCCGCTCTTTTCTCGTTCCCCTGATTGCCCTTCACGTGCTTTTTTTTTTTAATCATTTTGAATTGACGGACGTTTATTGCACCGGTTGTCGCTTCGCCCTGGAAAAGCTTTCTCATCTAATTCCCCCTCAGTCTTAGAAGCGGAGTGACTTCGTTTCTTCATTTTTTCAAAACCCTTTTTTTTCTTTGCGAACACCCGTTTGGCAAAGTTGCCCTTCCTATCCCCACGTTGCGAGTTCCTCGTATGGCGTGGATCCTTTCACTCCTGGATCCTTTTCCCCTGAAAAAAAGCATGACGGAGTGGTGTGGAGTGGCGCGTGTTTCAGTCCCCTGTGGCTCTTCAGCTTCTGCTCGGGGTGGGCATCGAAGTCCTCTTGAGCGCTTTTTCCCAGTTTGCTTGGTTGAACTGGGTTCCCAGACGTAAAAAGTTTGATTACGTTCCGGCCCCCCTTCCCAGGCCAAAGTTATTACTTCTAATTTTTTTGAGTCCGGTGATTTGCCGTTTTTTCAATGCACCTTGACATTCCCTTTGCTTTTGTTTGATTCCCTTGCTCGTTTTGGAGCCGACCTCAGCTTTTCCGACGGCGCGGCTCTCTTTTTTTTCTTTTTCAATTGTTTTTGAGAACAGGGGACGATCGAGAAACCCCCCTTATCGTTTTTTTTCCCCAGTCCGAAGTCCGAAGTGCTTTAAGTAAAAGGTAGTGTGTTTTCAACGGGTCTCCGTGCCTGATACTTCCTTCAACAAAGAGGGGTTCCCCCCTAAGATTTTCCCGCTGGGGTTTTTGCAGGAACCGCCCTGGCGGCGGAGCTCATTAAAAGTTCTCCCCTGCGTATTTTCCCTTTTTTTTAGTATTGCTATCAAAACTCTTTCATGCCCACAGCCCAGCCTCTTGAGGACCAAATAGCATCTGGGCGATCCAGCTGCACTTTTGATTCCCCCCTTTTTTCGAACCCACCGGATAGAGGGTACCTTCACGGCGATTGACCCAGCGAAGGGGACTCTTTCCTTCCTGGCTTCCCGGAACGGATTTTGTCCCCCCCCTTCCTAGGCACGATTCGATCAGGCGTTGTGACCCCCCCTGATCTATATAACTTAGGTCCCGTTTCCTTCTTTTCACCGATTTGTGTCCTTTTTGAGGACCTTAGTGCCTGCTTTCCCTTTCGGGCTCCGTGGAACCTACCCCTAGAATTTGATTTGATTGGGTCCCCCCTCGGCCATGTTTTTCTTGAGGGTGTGAGAAAACCCTGCCATACCTGGCGGGAGGTTAAGTAAAATTTTTCTTTCAGACGTTTTTTCCCCCCCCTCATTGTTGAGGATTCGTAGATAGTTTTTTGGATCAGCCCGGGGGGCTGATTCCCCGTCAGAGGGGTTTTTCTTCTTCCCTCCCCTCCATTTTAGGAACACTTCTGGGTTTTTTTTTGCAAGACGTCTAGAGCTTCTATCTTTGCCGGGAGGCTGTGGACCTGCACCGTTTGAGTACGCTCGGCGATCACTCACCCGTCTTCACCGGTGCGGGGCCGGCGTCTCTCTTCGTGCCGGTCGCAAGCGGATGGACTTTTTCAAATGGGAGTCTGGGAATTGGCCTTTGCAGGCGTTTTTCCAGGGTGGCCCTTGGAGTTTTTTTTTCCCGGTGGCTCTCTCAAAGGCCCGGATGTGGATTTGAATAGTTTCTTCCTTCGTGTCTGGCAGTTGTTAGGGGGTCGGGATACGCCATTTTTTTTTTTGGAGCCCCCCGCATGGTGTTTCCCAGGGAGCGCCGTTTAATGTTTTCCCCTTCCCACGCGACCGGTGTTGACAAACTTCGCTGTTTGTTTTTGAAATTGGTGGTAACTCCTTTGTGGCCCCGCGGGCACGTCGTACGCGATCCCTTCTTTTGCCGCCCCCAGACTTAGAATTTCCCGTTTGTTTAGCCCCCCTTGAGTCCTTGGACACCCTTTTGCCCTTTTTTGACAACCACACTTGAACGTCTTTCGGACCCCAGTTGGTAACCCAAAATAACTACGACAGTCATCTTTGGAGCCTTGTATATCCCGAACTTTGGGACCCTCCCCGCCCTTGGGAGAGATCCCGACAGGTGAATGTCTAATACCGGGTCCCCGGTCTCACCCCCTTCCGGGTAGTGCAGACCGTCTTTTTGCGCCCTTTTTCCGACCCCGATTTGCCGCACAGTTGCGTGGTTCCTGCCGTACCCTGAGGAGGTCTCCAGCGGGGCTCAGTCCAGGTGAGTAGCTTTTTCAATTTAACTTTCCCTTTCAGCCCCAGGGTTGATTCTGCTTTTTTTTTGCACAACCACTTGACTGAGCTCTTCCCCCAACCGGACTTTGCTGATAAGATATTATTGCGATAATTACGTTGACCCTTCATCATAGAGTTTCCCTTTCCCCCTTTTTTGAGTAGAGAGATTATTCCATTTTAAGAAGGAAAGTTTCCCTCCGGGGAGTTGGGAGAGAGATCCAAAGGACCCCCCCGTGGCTTGCGTAGACCATTTTTTGAGGAAGACTTCTGGGAGCACGGCGGGGTGGCTGTATCGGATAGCCTCATTGAGACATTGTTTTCCCGCGAAGGTCACCAGCTTTTTTCCAGCGCATTACTCCTGTTTTTTTTTTTTTCCACTTAAGACCCCCCGCTGCGCTTTTAAACCAATCGCCTTCCGATTTCTTTTCGGGGATGCATTCGCTTATGTCTCAAGGTCGGGGTTTCCTTGCTTAGTTAGGTTGAAGACCTTCCGTTCCGCGTGGTTTTGCGTGTAGGCGTTGGACCTTTTTGGGAGACCATTCCTGGCTTCCTTTTTAACCAAAAAGAGGCCCACTTTTTTCCCTCCGTTTTCCTTTCCCAACTGCGTATAGAGCAGCGGTTTTTGTCTTTTTTTGTTTTCCGGCATGCGGACACAAGCGGCGACCCTTTATTGGCGGTTTGGACCTTTGGCCCCTTTCTACTACCTGGCGTTCTGACCCCCAAGAGGATCTGCGACATTTTCTCTTACCCAGACAGCCGGCCTTTTTCTTTTTTTGTTCAACCCAGTTTTGCACACTCCCGCGGGAACGCCGTCCCCCCCCATCTCAGTGGGGTTGCTCTGCTTTCTTTTTTCACCCTTTTGGCTGCTGGACACACTTTGCGTTGCCGGAGAAGGATTCAGAAGGTACGTAGGGTAGGAGATTCCGAGCAGGCTTACCTGCCGGCAGGTGGACTTAAAGGGTCCAAAGGGTTCAAGTTTTTTTTTTAAAGGACCAGGTTGCTAGTGTTTTCGGGGTTGTCCTGCCACACCCTGACCCCTACCCGTTTGCCCCTTTTACTTAATTCCTTTTGCGCTTACTTCGTGCACCTTCGGACGCCCCATCCTTCCGGGCGATTTTCCTGGCTTTGCGGCGGGAAGCCGGGTCGTGAATTAGCTTCAATGGCGGCGGGCCGTTCCTCACTAGGGCCCGTCCGTACGATTTCGTGAAGACGGGCTTTCATTTACCCCTTTCTTCCTTTCCGGGAGAACGCCGCAAGACATCTGAGTCCTCAATCGGTCCTCGTACCCTTTTTTGATGCCCGAGTCTAAAATCACATAATGGTCCCCAGCAGTTATCGGGCCCGGAACAGTTCGGCATGTGTGAGCGGGGAGGAAGAGAAGAGATGGATGGCGGTCCCCCCCTAACCAGACGTCGGTCTGAGCTTTTAGTCTTCCCCCTCAGGCGCATCGCCGGGCTTTTGGGTGTCTGACGCTGGGAAAACATTCTCGAAAACGAGGGTTTTCCTGGCTATCGTGTGAGTCCCACGTTGGAAACCCGTTAACGCCCCCTGGGTAGAGAAAAGGGATAAAGGGGTCCCCCCCCCCCTTTCCTCCTTCCTCGGGGGTGTTTTTTAGTTTTGAATGCTCTGGGACATCCGTACTGGGTCTGTTTCCTTACTTTTCTGACCCCCTCCCCCCTTGAGTGACTATGCTTTAATCCCGGGCGTCTCCGTCTGAGTCGTTTGCTGCTATCAGGACTGAGTTGGGGCTTTCCCCCCCCCCCCCGACTTGTTCCAGGGGTCTTCCCCGTTTGGCTTTTACAGACTTCGTTAAATAGTTCGGCTTGGCTCCCGGGACGGCGCTTTTTTTTTTTCTCCAGAACTGGTACTGCGATTTCTCCGCCCCCTTTTTTTTTCATGACGTGCTTGCGTCGGATCGTCTTGCCCCATTTTTACATCCCCCCTGATTGGCACCCCGCTCTTTTCTTGTGTTAACACCAGGAAGGTGAACTCCTTTTTTTGCCCCCTTTTTATTGCGTCTTTTAGGATCCCGACGAAGCCCGGATTCGCCGTCTGATCGATAATTCTGACCAATGAAATTCCCCCCTTTTCACCTCAGAGCCTCCCGTTAGTTCCGGGATGATGGCCATTGTCGGCGGGAACTTTTTTTTTCGGGGTTGTTGGTTCCCCGCTATCTGTCTCTTCCGTTGAGGCAGGTTGTTCCGTGAACGGGGTCCTTATCTTTTTTACCTCGTCAGTGCGGATCCAGTCGTTACCCCTTTTTGTTGGAGTTCTTGCCGGGACTTTTTCCACAATGGCCGTCGGAGCAAGGCCCGTTCAACCTTTTTTTTTCTTTCCCCACTGCTTTTGCTCGCTCTTTTGCCTGCAAAGAGCTGGGGCCTCCCTTTGGAAGCACCCCACATTTTTACACAGGCCGTAAACCTCGAGATCTTCCCAGTTATTTTGAGGTTCCCGCGATCCCCCACTCCTGCAACGTGTTCCTTAGATCTACTCCTTGCCAACTTGTTTTCTCCAAGAATTGTGTGCGACCGACTTTTCTTCCCCTTCTTAGTAGCTCTCCGCCGGCGAGAGAATTGCCTCCCATTTGGCTTCCGCGATCTCGGTGGCCCAACTAAAGCCGTTTCCTTTCTCCGGCGTCAGACATCTCACGTCATTTCCCCTCCTTTCCCAACCTGGTTAAGAGGGGGTTTTGATTTTTTCTTTTTACATTCAATCTTTTTCATGCAAACTTCTGGCTGATGGATTTTTTTCTTGCCTTTAGTCCTTTTCTTTTTGAGGTCGTGTTCTTATCAGGTACCCTTCTTTTTCTTTCTCCATTGCCCTCTGCGGGGATTTTTAGGTCCCTTTGAATGATTACCGGCCTGTCTTTTCGAAGAAACCGCGCGCCCCCGTTTTTGTTTGCAGTCCAGCGATTTCTTTTGGACGTGTCATTTTTTCACTTTACCCCCCCCTTTTGCCAAAAAAAACAGTTTTAATATGCACTTCAATCTCTCATCGGGATCGCGTAGTAGTCTGACTTACCACTACTGGAGGACCCGCCTTTTACCTTATTCTAAGCGCAAACCCCCCCGAGCGGTTACTTTACACAACTTTTTTTCGTGTCCTTTTCGTGTGAAACCCGATTCATAGCTAGCCTTTATTCTCCCTTCCCCTTGTAGTCTCCCAAGTGAATCTTACTTCCGGAAATACATATATTTTGGGTAAATTCTTCAACCCCCCTTCGAGATTTATCCACTTGAAGCTACTCCGATTTTTTCCCCCATTCTTTTTAGTACACCCTTTCTTCCCATTTTTCCTTTTGTTCTCGACTACCTGTTTCTCTTTTTCTTGTGGGTTTTTCCGAATGTCGCAAAGGTTAAATTTTTTTTTTGCTTTTTTCTTTCTGCTACGCAAACAGCCTCGTGCACCCCCCCCTGACAGTTCTTTTTTTCTTTTCTTCCAGGTCTTCCTCATTAACGCCGTTTTTTGCCTTTTCTCTACGCCCGGTGGCTGCTGCCCCCCTTTTCCCCATTCATTGTGAATGACCTTTTCTCCCAAACCCAAAGAAATTTCCCGGGTCTCCTCCTTTTTCAGGGTCTTTTCTTAATCCTCTTCTCTCCTCTGCACTCTTCGGATTCAGGGTACCCGCGGGGCTCCTCCTTTTTTCCCCTTTTTGTTTTTTCCTGCTACCCCTCCCTCACGTATTTCCAGTTGGTCTGACCCCCCCCCCCCCAACAGGTTTCCATCTGTTCGGCTTTGGCGTCTCGGGTTGCTCCAGGTTGGCTTTTTTTTTTTTTAGCATGAACCTCAATGCGAGGCCGTTGTTTTCGTTCCCCCACATCGCTAGAAGATAAATCGTGGAGATCGAGCACTTCAAATCTTTTTGCCAACTTTGGCTCTCTTTCGGACCTCCACCCTTTGAACGATTCCCCCCCCATTCTTTGCCTTTTTTCCTTTTTTTCCCCTTTTCCCCCAGAACCCCCTTTCCCCCCCCGTTACACCCCTCCCCGCGGTCTGAACCCCCTTTATTTTGTCAACTTCTTGAATTTCCAAGGTTTCATTAAAATGTCCCACTTCCCTTCATTCTTTTTCCCCTGTACTATGTCTTCCCACCGACAACTTCAGGAGGGGCTATCTTCTTGATTTTGATTTTGCCGTCCCCTTTAAGCTTCCAGCAAAAAGGTTTCAGGGGCTCTTGATCAGGATCGCGGAAAAAAACCCCTCCCCCCTTCTAGAACTTTCAGGAAATCATTTTTTATTTTGGTTGTTTGACTTTCCTTTTTGCCGCCGTTTTTCTTGCCTGGGGAAAACCCCCCCCTTCCACACCTATTAACCCCTTGAGTTTTCTCTTCCGGATTCAGGATTTGTGAAATCACCCCCCTTCTGGATGGCATTTCCCTCCCTTGAATCCTCCTCCCAGATCGGAGGTCGTAAAGCTTTCCTCTGCTTCATTCCCAGGTTGCCCCCTTGTGTTTTTGTACATCCCCTAAACGGCTCCCCGTAGGGGTGTTTTTTCGATGTTAAATCGGACGACAAGCCAGGAAATTTCACCCCCTCACTTTGGCAACGAGGGAGTTTTTGCCCCCCTTTTTTAAAGGTTTTGAGGACTAACGATGGCTTGTTTCCCCATCTTTCTCGGGATCCATGGGAGAAGTCACCAGGTTTTTTCAGTGTACCCTTAGAGCCCCTTTTTGACACCCATTTTACGTCTGGCACCTAATTCATAATCGTCCACCGTATGTATTCCAGAACGTGTCTGGTTCGTGCCCCAAGCCCTCCGTTTCAAAAGTTCCCTGAGCGTACGTCGTTGTCTCCATCCTTTTTTCATCTCGTCTTTTCCCGAATTCCCCCAAAGTAACCCAGCGTTTTTGGGGACAGTTTTTCGCGCTGCCCTTTTCCATTCTCTTTTTGCTGGCTCCCCCGCCCTTTTGAGCAAGTGAGGACACGTCTTTCCCTTCCTTTTCATCCCCGGATTCCCTTGGCAGGCCTCATCTTTCCCTGACCAAGGCTCTTTTTTTCCCCCTTTGTTTTTTTTTAGCAACCGGCGTGTTTTTTTTTTTTTTTGACCCTTTCCCAGGCGTTGGTTTATGTCGTACCAGACCCCACCCCTTAGTGGTCCCTTTTCCCTGCAGTTCGTGACCTGCCATTTTCGAACCGTTTTTTTGGGGACCCCTTTTTGCTTCAAATACTGGCCGCACTACACCACATCCTACGAAACCCATCCTCCCACTCTTAGCGCCCCGTGGCTCTTCTTCTCCTCCCCCTTCGTTTCTTCTGTACATTTTGGCTTACACCGCGTCCATGGGTCTTTTTTGACAAAAAGCCTCTGTTCTTTTTTGCCTTGGGGACCCCCTTACCCCCACTGTTGGCTTTGATTGCCAAAACCGGACGTTTTATTTCCCTGGTTTTTCTTCGAGTTTTGGTGCTTCTCAAACTTTTTCCCCTTGGTTTCTCTCCTCAATCGCGACTGAGTTCGAATCACCCGTTTTTTTTACCATTTCC
>Ga0179593_1472397_pt1 | contig 11137 bp, 8 predicted proteins | sample CZODoug2_1_08_16_FD_185931 | JGI IMG/M metagenome (GOLD analysis project Ga0179593, IMG submission 185931) | Vadose zone soil fungal communities from Angelo Coast Range Reserve, California, USA - CZODoug2_1_08_16fungal (PacBio error correction) | ecosystem: Environmental > Terrestrial > Soil >... | reverse complement strand
AGTAACACACATTCGCCTTTTTAGGCCACCGGGCACCCGCTATACATCCGCCCTTCCCGCGGATTATTATTGATTCGCTGATTTTTTGTTCCTCTCATTCAGGCGGTTTGGTTTTACCGTTTTCCCGACCGTCCGGAGGCGGTCTCCTCGAACCTTGATTGAGGTTTATTGTTGCCACGCGGACTGTTTCAGTCATACTGTTTCCCCCCTTTCCCGCGCCACGCATCTTTATGAGGAACATCTTACCCACCGCTTACGCCAGTCTGGGCCCCCTTCGCTTTTTGCCATCAGGCTCTTCGTTCCTTAAAACTTTCCAATGCAGCAATTTTCATAAAGAGATACTATCATTATGAGGAATCCAACCTCCTCTCTAGCGAATTAGTTGCTTTCAGCGGCTTTGGAACCCGGACCGCTGTCGGAGCTCCCCCTCTAGTACCCTCGCACGCGATTCGCCTTTTTCTCCGCTCTGTTATGTCGGCATCAGTGTATTAACTCACCATCCGGCACTCTGTGTCTCGTTGAGGGCTTCACACGACTGGCTTTTCAATGCGTTTTTTCCGCTTTCTCTTTTTTCGCACCCCAGTGTGATATTTCGTTAAATTCCGACCGGATCTTTCCCCCCGGCCTCAGGGCCCTATTTGCGAGCCACTTGGCCCCCTCCCCCTTGTCGAGGTGCTTTCTTTTCCTTTCCAATTGACTGTTCTGAACTAGGAATTCGTTCTGAGGCACCATGTATCCTGACAATAGCATTGATTTTTGTTTTTCTGGGGGACCAGCGCCCTCTTTCCGATATGTTCCCCAGTTAGCGTTCGGTTTCTCTGCGATCAACCCCGCTTTTTCAATGGCGATGATCCCCCCGGGCTAACAGCATTATTTCTTCTCGTCCTGCGCGTTTTTTTTTCCGTCCCTTCCTTGTTTTGACACACTTGTGTCCCATCTTTGAGAATTTCCCGGCTGGCTCACCTACTCCTTTAGTTCCCTCGTGTCCTGTCTGGCCCCCCCTACAAACCCCAACCGGTCTTTACTCTTCCCCTTTTGTGTAGCCACAAGTGCTCATCACACTCCACTAAACCAACCGCGCGCATTTACGATTTCCAGCGCCATCTGTCTTGAGCACCCGTATTGTACCTCCACCCCCACCCCCCCCCTTCTCGATCACTCATCGCCCCCCACTAAAGGACTCCATCTTTGATTCAGACGTAGGGACTCTGGTCTTCCCCCTTGCGTTCCGGCATCCGCGATTATCCGTCCCATTGGCTGCAAGGGTTTCAGGGTATAGTGACGCCGGCAGCAAGACGTGATCACAGCCCACTGTCCGATGAGTTCTTGTTGTTTTTTTTCTTTCATGCAGTGCTCGTCCTTCCCTGTCCTTTTCGAGAGCTGACTCCCCCTAGACATCTCCCTGCGACGGTCGCCGCGCCTTTCTCTCTGATCTTCCCCGTCGTCCACGGCCCCCCCATATTCTTTCTTCTTTACCCACGTCCCCAGGCCCCCAGCCGGCCCCACTTTGGACCTTTGTCTTTAGGGACTGATTGTATCAGAGGCCCCACTATGTTGCCTTGATCTCTTCCTGTCAGATTTTTTCCTTTCGCAGTCTGCCCATTTAGTACCTTGGATGTCTACCATGCAATATTTGCATCCGCGAAGCGTCTTTTTTTTCAGCCGCTTTGCTCCCTACCATCCCCGTGTCCCCCCCCCTGCCTTCAGTTTTCCCGATACTCTCGCTCCTACTCGTTCGCGCTCACCCCTTTCCCCCACTCCGTTTCTATCAGTCCTTACCCGCTTCTTCCCGCCAGTGCTCCGCCGAGGGCACGCCGACTTTCGTGTGTTATCACACTTCCTTGCACCTTTTTACCCTAAGTCCCCCCCCTGAGCACGGATCTTCTCCTTGTCACCGGGGTTTCCTTGTAAACCCTGCATTTCTTCACTTGCGTTCCTGTCCGGCCTTTTTCTCTTTCTCGGCTCCCTCTTCTCGCACGACTGTTTTTCGTTTCGGGTTCCGCGGATCGGAGGGACCTCTCCTTGCCCTCCGGGAGGGACCAATTCCTGTGGTCGCCAATCAGCACTTGCCTTGTTGCTTGCACCTCTCTCTCTTCTTTATCCTCTTCCCTGTTTTGGTGGCTTTGCCTTTTTTTTTCCGAGGAACCCCGTCCCCTCTCTGTGCTGCCCACACCTGTGAGCCTTCCGCACCATCGGCAAAGGTCAAGCCTTTTCCCCCCCTGTCATTACGTCCTCCCCGTCCCCCCCAAGTCCCCCAATCTCCCCTATCCCCTCTTACCCCCTACCTCGTCCCAGCCCCCCTACATGCATCCATACAGGGGACTCCCCCCCCCACTGTGGCTCTCGACCCTTCCCTATCTTGCTAGACGCTTCTTGGGTCCCTTTACAGGTTTTTGGTGTCCCCACTTGCTATTTCCCAGGACTAAGATCTAGCCGGTGCGTTAACCTGTCAGCATTAGTTCGTCTTGATTATTCTCCAAAATGCTGCCCCGTGTTTTACATGGCCACCATGAGCTACGCTCCCCCTTTCCCCCCCCCCCTTCTTCACATTACTGTTGCATGTCTTCCCCAGGGCACCGCTGTCCTTGTCACTAGTATGTCGTTATTATCACGGTTGGTAGTACCCCTCCCCCCCCTGCCTTTCATCTAAAGCGTTACCTATTGGGTTTTTTTTCGTGTGCACCTCTCGTCCCTCACTCGGATCACATACCTACACCTTCATCTGGCATCCCCCCCTGCCCACGGAGGGCATGTCCCATCCTCACTGACTTTTCACCTGCTTTGGAAGCCCTGGGCCCGTCTAGTTTCTACTTCTTTTGATTTTTCCGCCCATTGTCTGTGAGATCCTGCTCGAATGCACAACGCCAACTTGCAATTTTTCTCTCCCTTCGCCTGTCGTCCCACCCCCCCTGCACCCTTCTACACGCCTCGCTTACCCCCCCCCTTTCCCTCGTCACAATGACTCTGTGTTCTTCGACCGAAATGTCCACCCAACCCAACCCTGCATAGGTCTTTGTTGCCGTTCGTTCTTTGTTCCCTCCCGTGGGGTCCACTGTTGTTCGCACCAGTCCCGTGCCTCGGGAGGCTCCTTAGGCCCGCCAATATTAACATGATGTGTGACGGGACCCACCACGTTGCTTTGTTTCTGGGTGTTCTGCCTTTCACTTAGTCGGCAGTACCAACCTTCGCGTTCCGCTGCGCGCCATGAGTACTCTCCGTACTGTTCCAGGATTCCTCCACCACAGTTTTTTTCTATTGTTTACTTTACCTTTTACTCCCAGCTAAGATCTTTTTTTTACTTTCGTTTATATTGATGCATAATTACCGCACTACTCCACCCCATCATAACATCTGACCTACACGGCCCCTTCATTCCACTCCAGATGACACCTTAGCACAACCTCCCCCTGTTTCTGTTCTTACTGGATAAAAACACCCCGGCATCCCCCCCCCGGCCCTCATTGAGCCACTGTCCAGACATTAGGAGTTATAGTCCTATCCCGTTTCGTCCTACTTTTTTGCATCCGTATCTCCCTTTCCCAACACCCTCCCCCCCCCTTACTTGGTCCCTTTGCTTAATTATTTCCTGTCACCATGATCTTCTTCCCCGCCCATCATCCCCTGACGCCGCCTTTCCCGTCATAGCGTTCCCCTTTTTTTCTTCTCTCACCCCACACTCTCTCCCCCTTTTCACTGCACCTTGCTGCGGTGATTCACACTTGTGCTTTCTGTCCACCACCAGCCCCCCGCTGACGAGTTAAATGTCTCCCCTCTCGACCTCTCCCTGTTCCCTTCTAAGCTACAGATTTTTTTTTCTCCATCCTTCCATACCTATATCTGCTTTGCTTTGTTGCTTCGGTGTCCCCGCATCGCTACCACATCTTTCCTCCTCTCTCCCTCTTACTAACGTATAGTTTTTTTTGTGTGTGTTTCGAGTATCCCTATTTTCAACAGTCACCTCCCCCTAGCAAACTACCATTTGTTCCCTCCCTTTTTCGTGCCTTGCACCTTTCTCTACCCACCTTTTGTTCTTACCCAGTTCTGTGAGACATTCTTTGCCGAGTTTGCATTGTCATACCGAGAGTCAGTTTTACTCCATCGCACCCCCCTGTACACAACCCCATGTTTTACGACCGCCGCCACAGTTGTTACACGGCAGTATACGGCACGTACTGTCGGCGTGTCCCAACTTTTTCCACATGCCTGCGTACTATCCTCTTCACTTTATTTTTTTTCCTATTAACCGGTCTCACCCTTACTCGCAGCATTGCTCTGGAAAATTCGTACACGCGCACCCTCTGTGTCCCCCTCCGTGCACCGCTACACCCTGCCACACGATTCCCACATCAATGCTTCATCCATACCCCATTCAGTGAGCCATTCCATACCCGCGCAAACCGACAACAGTTATTCCTCCCCCGTTTTGTTTGTGCCCCTTTTTCTCCCTGAGTGAGTCTACCCTCCTTTTTGGTGTCTACTTGCTGGGTCACATTTTTCGCCAACCACGTCCTGGCCCCCCACCCCTGATGTTTGACTTGCTTACTTATGCCTCACTACTTCATTTTTCCCACCCCCCATTTTGCATCATGTTCCACTTTTTGCCCGCACCCCTTTCCCCTGTACTGAATAAATCAGTAGATTAGTTGTTCACGCCCGATCTCCCCTCTTCTGTGAAAGGTTTTGTAATCCCCTTGAGATTGGACATTGATTGGTCACTTCTACGTCCCCTGTTCCTCCCCTTACGGATTTGGGCAATGCCTTTCTGCAATTTTTCTGATGTGGCACCCCCCGGCTTCTGACAATAACTACGCCCACTATGTTGTCTCCCCCTCTTGGTCACTCCGCCCACCTGACTGTCATCTTGTAGCTTCCTCCCATTTTGTCAATCATCGTCGGCGTGGGACCGAAACCCAGCAGTATCTTCTTCGGTCACTGCTTCCTTCACAGATCCTTCTCAGACACAGGTCGGCGTCCTATGGTCTCCCTCCACCCTAGCGTTTGACCCCGTCGCCCAGACTTATGATTATCGTCTTCCAGTTACAGTCGGCCCCCCCCCCGCTTGTATCCCGACAAGGTTCTCGTTTAGTGCTGCCCCACCCAGAAGTGTGTATTGGCCTCTTTTCTTCGGCGACCCCCCTCCTCCCGTTCTGCATGGTGAATTCGACACTTTGCATTAGCTGGATAAGCGCGAACGTAGCCTTTAATCTTTAAACTACTGCTGGTTCCCTATCTCTTTTTCAATTGCGTTACGCATTGGCTTTGATGGATCTCCATTTTCACTTTAGCCTACAGGGACCACCCTATATTTGGGACACCCTTGTTTTATTCTTTTGAAGCCTAACAACCAAGCGCTGTGCATCCAACCCACAAGATTTCTTCCCCGGTTTCTCCCGTCTCCCAGACTTGTTTCCCCCTTTCCTCTCCCTATACACTCCTCTCCCTGATTTCCCTAGCTTTTCACGTGGGGACTCTTGCATTCTCGACAACTTCATTCCCTGGTTTCAACACCTCCGTGATGTTACCAGTTTATCCGTCGTTCGTTACCCCGCTGTTGATCTTGAATTGATTGTTTGCGTGGTCTATAGCTCATTCTCATCATTAACCCCCCCTGTCCTCCCCTTCATCTTCATGTCCGATATGTTTCTAGTTGCTTTCTTTGAGGCATCTCCCCTTGTAGGTTTCTGTCCCCATTCTACAAGTTCTCTCTGCCCGTTCCCCCTTCCCACCCTTTTTCTGCCCGGTGCATCCTGGCGTTTCCTAAGAGCCCTTTCTTAACTTAGTTGCACCCTAAGCATTACAGAGCGCGTCCCACTCCCACATTTTTTCCAGCGGTTACTCGTTTTTATTTTCTTTCTCCACTCCACACCTTGCACATAACAGTACCCCTCTGTGAGAACAAACCTTTATGTTGATGACCCCCGTCCCTTTTTGGTTGTTTTTCCCCATTTGCCGCAAGGTGAGCCCCCTTTCCTCTTGGCCGCCGGTGTCCACCAACCCCCCCGGCTTCAGCGTATGATCGTGTTCTTGATGTGAGTCTCTCCGTTCCCCTTCACTGTTTAAAGAGTAGATTGTCGCCTTGACGGATTCTTATCAGAATTCTCCTCTCCTGTTTCCTTTTGCTATCGCTTTTATAGTACGTCTTCCCCCTCACGTGCCGCCGAGGGACAAAGGCCGCTCTATTGTCAAAGATTGTATGCCCCTTCCCCCCGCCTACCTGCCTACTTTTGAATCTTTTTTCTGCTCGGGCACATTGGAGACTTCAAGGGTTTTGATTCCGCCCTCAAGGCTCTTCTTTCCAACTTTGATAGACAATGAAAGTGTTGGTTACTTGCCCTGTTTGGGGGTTTTCTTTTCTGTATTCCCTAACCAGAATAATTTTTTGATTCCCCTTCTGCTAGGAATTTTTTTGCTTAAGTCTGCCTGTCTTAACTTCTCGTTTTAGAATCCGCCCAGTGCTAGACGACGAACCTTCTGCCCCCCGTGAGCCTTCCCGTCTTTTTACCTTCTCCTCGCTGCTTGTAGTTCGCCGTTTGCATCCCCCCCCCCGTCGCTGAGAAAGCTGCAAATGAGGAGACGTCAGTCACGGCTCCTGTCTCCAGGCTGAACTCTTTCTAGTGAGTTTATTGCCCCAGGTTATCCCCGTGTTTCCTGACCAGCAGAGGTTCTCTAATTGCGACCCCTTTCAACCCGTTGCTCATCTGAAGGGGAGCCCGCATTTATTTTTTCACTAGTTTTGCTTACATGCATTTTCAAGGGTAGGCCAACTTGCTTATTCCCTACTTTCGCGCGGTTCCCATGATTCCCTGGCACCTTCGTTCGTGCGCGGACAAAGATTTGGTCAGCCACTCCTCCCTTTTTTTCGATCTAGCGAGATCGCAGCTCATACTGTGTGTTGAGAGAGAATATTTTATTATCTCACCGACCACCTTGCGGCTTGGTTTAACACACTCCCCATGGTACATAACCTCCTCGTCTACAGTCCATTTCCTCAGTTCCCGAAACTATCTCACTGAAACCCCCTCTACGCCGTCCCTTAGCCCGCTACCCTCTTTTAACCTGAACCTCTTCGGCCCGGAAGTTACCGTAAGTCCCATGGGAATTCAATAGCTAACTTTTCACTGGTGTTTGGTTTAACGGTCCTCTTGTTTAACTTCCAGTAGAATTGTGGCGTCTCCCTGTGTTCCACGTTTCACTGTGTGCTCCCGTTTTCTCCTTCGCCCTGTTAATGTGTCTCCCGTTCATCTACCCCTCGCCGGCTTTTCCCCTTTTAAATATTTTGACTCAACCATGAAGGGCACTCGCCGTTGGTTCCCTCAGTTCGGTATTTGGACCGCCCCCTCTATTACCGCTCACCTTTAGGATCTGGACTTGCGTCCGTTACGTCCTTGATCGAGATTCACCATCCTCACCATTCAGAATCATAAGAACATCTCACCCCCTGCTTCTTTGGTCTTTTATGGACTTGCAGAAGTTGGAAATGTCGTTTGCGTTTCTGGACGCGTGATCGTTCTTTCTGTCTTCGAGAACAAGGCCCTTGTAAGTTCGTCCCCCTGAGTATCTATGCCTCTTCACAGCCCTCCCTCATTGCTTACCGTCGTGACTGGCAGAGGTTCCTCTCGATTTTTCCTACCCAACAAGACGTTTAGTGTGGCCTTATTTTTGCTTGTCGCGTGCTGTCTAGGTCTGGACTCTTTTCCACTGGCCCCGTGTTCCCCCTGCCAAAAGCGTCTATACGTTGTCCTTGTCGCTTTTTTTCCCTTTCCCCGGCAGACCCCCCTTTTGGCTATACGTGCATTATAAGTAGCATGTGCTTCTCCTTTTGTTCGTGCACTACACTCCCGCTTGATCAGCCACACTCGGGTTCCCCTTAAGTCCCGGGCTTGATATTGTCTCGCAGTGTTCTTCCACTATGTTCCCTCCCTGGCTGAGCACGGTCCTGATTCCGTGGCTTCGCCGTTTTGTCTTTTCCCCCCCGCTTCGAGCTTTCCGGTTATCTATTTTTCTGTTCCGTTATGCTCTGAATACTTCCGCCAATCCCCCTTTCTCCCGTTCCTGTGCCCCCCTGTGTCCACACCCCCCCCGTGCCCGAAAACGCTCCTCGTTCACATTTGTACTAGCTGAATTCATGCATCGTTCCCCAATTCCTTTCTTGTCGCATGCGTTACTTTTTCCCTTGCTTCCTTGCTTTTTCCGCTTTCGACGGTCGTTCCTCTCTACCCAACCCCCCTCCTGCGATTTTTTTGAGTCCTTCTATATGCCCCCCCCTGCACGCCCCTCCCCCATGTGATATGCTACCTTTTTTTGGCCATACCCTTTGCCCCCGACCTGCGGCAACGTTGAACCGGACCCCTTCCTGGTAGGCGTCCTTTACGTGGTCTCCTTTTCCCGACCCGTGCATTTTTTTCCAACCTGCCCCCTCCCTGCAATGACGAATTTTGAAATTTTCCCCAGTCCGTTTTATGACCACAGACCTTCCGTGTGTCTCCCCATCAACTTCTCAATCCCATTTTCCATATATGCCGTTACCCCTGGGGTGCAATGTAGTGCAGCTCTATATATATCACAATGGTAGTGCATGGTGGTCTTTTCGCGATGGTTCTGGACTTGCACATCTTCCCTCGCGCCTGATCACTGCTCCTGAAATTACCAGTCCCCCCCCCCTTCTTTTTCCGTCCCGCAATCCGTCACCACCAACCTAAAGTAGTCCCCCTTAGCTCCGGATCCATTTTTCTCTCCCCCCCCGCCGACCCCTCGTCTATTCGTTTGCTCCTTGTTTGAACACCACTTCAGACACCGTCTCCCCCCCCCCTCCCTCACGTTGTCCCCTCCCCCAGGCGACATTTTGGTTTCCCGCCTCCTTTGCGCTTGACCGGTCCCCAATCCCCACTTTTGTTCCCCCCGTCTTCCCCAGCCGTCCTTTCCTGCCGTGAACTCCTCCCTTACTGCCCAATCTCCGCCACACCACGCCCGGGGCCCTTCACTCCTCATTTTTGCGCCGTGCGTTTTCCCCTTTTCCTAGAGTGTTTATCTCTCTTATTTTGCGCCGCCATCCCTACTTGGTTTTCCCGTCCATCCCACCTGCTTTTTGCAGACCAGACGTTAATCCGTTCCCATACCCCTACTTCCCTTGAAGCGGATTTCCCCGTTTTGACTTCTCGCGTATTACCGTCAGTCGCCTCTCGATGGAGGCAGTTTGGCGTAAAAGGTTTGTGTAAAAACCCCGCTTTGTGTCGCCTTCTCTGGGAACCAGTCACGTCGTCCCTTCCACCTATCCCCCTGACTTTATATTATTTTTTTACCTGATTTTTTTGTTCGCATTTTCCCCTGCTTTTGCTATTGTTTCGTTTATTTGTTTTTTTTTTAATTAGTATGTTTTCCTCGCTTCCCCCTATATATGGCCCACTCTCGCTATGGCAATAACCCACTGACACTTCCCCTTGACCCTTTTTGCGCCATCCTTGCTGCCCCGGTAGAGGCATTCTGTTCGCACCCCCCCCCCTAAGTGCCCTGTCATTTCCGCTCCATTGTACGACTTATTAGATGACCCCTGTGTTGACAACCCATGCCTATCCCCACCTTCTGCGCCTTATAACCGTACTCTTTCACCATTAGTTTCAGTTATAGTCGGTTCCCATTGGTATTCCCCTTCCGGCAGACTTACATTTTTCGCCTCACCGAAGGCTTGAGTGTCATCTCTTTTGCCCATTTCAATCTTGCGCTGCGGTTCCACCTGAAGTCCCCTCTCTATTTCTCCGGTCCGGGCTTGGTTTAATATATGTACCCCATCAGTGCACGGAGCGCGTCAGTTTCTTGGGCCTTTAGTGTTACCTGCCCCCGTCATTCCCCATGTTTTCCGACCTCACTGTCTTCTTGGCATGCTTTTTGTTTATGAACTCCTGTAACTCGCGTATGGCGTTGTTATTTGTTCCCCAGCGTCAGATTTTCTTTTGCCCCTCATTTCTCCCTGTCGTTTCTTCTCTTTTTCTTTCTTATAAAAGCTTTGCCTGTTCTCTGCCGGATCATTTTCCCCTTTTTCCCCCGATTTTGCCTGCCTTTGTCCCCTATTTCCTCTTTTCTCTTGTTACGCGAGTTTTTGCATCTTTTTTCTTTATCTGACCACGCGTAGAAAGTTTTCTTATTTGCTTTCCCTTCTCTAATCTCATCACCCACTCTTATCGCACGCCCCTGTGCTCTTAGCGGGGCCCTTTGTGTGTCATACCAAACCGGTCGGAATATCTCCCCCATGTCCTGTCGTGCTCGTCCCCTTGCTTTCAAAACCCTTCTCCGCCCCTAGGGCTCAGCGTGGCGTGAAGTCTCTTTTTCTATAAGACCTCGCCTTCGCTTCCCCTTCCAATGTCCAGTTAATGGTGCCCTTTTCTTCCCTCGTTCACTGATGGTTATCGTCCTCTTGCCTTTTGCGGTCTTTATTTCTCGTTTATTTGGATCGCTTCTCAGTTTGCCACATTCTTTACCCCCCCCTTTCCCTGTTCATCAATCGGGGCCCCCCTTCATCGCTTTTACTCATCTTTTTGACCAGTTGCATATTTTTCTCTACGTCCTCGTAGGTACTACCGTTAACAGGCTTATGATGAATCTAGTCTCTTTGACTTTTTTCGCCGTTCAGCGAGCAGTTCTCGGCCGGACTTCTCCCCGTTGTAAGCAGAAATCTCCTTCTCTATTTCTTCCCCCTCATGGTAGCCCGCAAACCATTTGTCCCCATAATCACCCCTATGGATTGTTTCTATGATAGTGAATCCGAGAAAGATTTTTCGGCTTGGATTTGAGCCCTCCCCTGCGTTTGCTCTGCACCCCCTGAGGTCATGCCCGCAGGTCCTGGTGTCCCCCCAAAGCGTAACTCTCGTCCATAGCCGCGGCAACCCCTTTTCCCCAACCTGCGCTTTCCTTACGTTGGAATACCCTGTAGAATTCTGCTCCCGTCGCTCTCGACGGCCGTCCCATTCCTGCGAGAAGAAGGAACTCTCGGATTCTCTACTTGTTTCCCTTTTTGAAGACGAAGGCCAGGGCAAGCGAAGCCTTTTACCAGATCCGTGTTAACCGTTCAAACCTCTCGTTGCTTTACTGCGACGTGGTTCCCAACTTTGTTCCCACCCCTTTTGCTGGCAACTTTTTTTGCGTC
>Ga0179593_1391256_pt1 | contig 11137 bp, 6 predicted proteins | sample CZODoug2_1_08_16_FD_185931 | JGI IMG/M metagenome (GOLD analysis project Ga0179593, IMG submission 185931) | Vadose zone soil fungal communities from Angelo Coast Range Reserve, California, USA - CZODoug2_1_08_16fungal (PacBio error correction) | ecosystem: Environmental > Terrestrial > Soil >... | reverse complement strand
TATTTTGATTTTTTTTTTTTGTTTTTTTATTTTCCGCCCGCCTCGACAGTGATTTTAGTCTTTGTGAGTTCCCGTTCTCACTTCCGAAACCCATCCCTTTCAATTTGTTCCCCCCTTTTTTGCCTGACGAGTTGTCCCTTCCCTTTGATTTCACCGTCGAGTTGTGTGTTGAAAAACTTTTCGGGGGTTTCCAGGAGTGTTTGATCAATGCCTCGCCTTCGCAAGTAGTTTTTTTATGCTTCGGCAAGGGCGTGGCTCCAAAGCTTTTCCCCTCCACCCCTTTTTTTCTCTCTGGCCCCCCGAACCTGATGGTCTTGACGTGTGACGGTGTATTTTTTGCCTTTGTTGGATTTCGGAAGTCGAGCGCCCCCAGATTCTCCTCGGTCAGAGCGCACGCCAGTTGGCGAGTCTTAGTCCCTAATAAAAAACTCCTTTTTCTCTACGCGACGCCCGTCCGCCTCCGTGGGCTTTTTTTTTTTCTTAGTCCGGACATTGCTCTCGATCAGGGTCTCCTTCTTAATCCAAGCGGAACCTTCACCCCAGTCCCCCCCCCGGTGCTGTGGTTGTCCACGCTTGTCCGGTTCCTTTGAATATTTTTCCTGAGTGCGCGGGCCGAGTCAAGCGCCATATCCCACGCTGCGTTAAACAACAGATCGATGAAAAATCCCTCCATATCGTCAGACGAGTGAACCAAGTCTCTTCAGGGATGGTGGATTTTGTCGCCTAGTGCGAGTCTCTGAAGGATTTCCGCTGCGTCCCTCTTCCGCTGGGCTTTGTGGCCAACTACATAAATTCTCCTTCGCGTTCCCCGCGGCCCTGGTCATGTCTTTTTTTTCTTTGTTCCTCCTGCTCGACTTCCAAGTCCGCTCGGTGGTGCTGCCCTTGCTTACTTCAGGACAAGAAGATGTCTTGGTTCTCTTGCTTTGTTAGCCCTGTGGGTGAATGAACCCCCTCTCTTACCCTTTCCTGTTAATGGTTGCCTTTCTTCCTCGGGTTGGACGTTTTTAACCGGCATCTTGTTGGTCTAGCTCAGCAGTTGCGTGCAGATTTCGGGTCCTTCTGTAAGTCTCTTCTTTTGAGCCTTTCCTCAAGCCTATTCCCTCCTCCCCTTTGATTAATTTTCGCCTGGCGGCTTCTGGGCTTGCTTCCTCTTGCCCCTGTGAATAGGTCCTTTTTGTTCCAGCTGTCGTGCCTCCCAACCCTGGGATCATGGTTCATCGTCTGACTGACGGCGAACAGGATTTTTCGCGAATACGTACTAAGCCTTCCTGTTCCGCGCGCGAGGACGGACAAGAACTTCGTCGAGAGCGGCTCACCCAGTGGTGCGAGCGATTGATTTGGGACTTCAAACGAATTTGTCTTCTCCCACTAACGCCGCCCCCGGGTGGCCGACACTACCTTGGGGTTCCCGCCTCCGGCTTGTGAAGCAGGTGCTTTTTATATGTATAAGCTTTCCGAACTCCCCTCTCCTCCTCTCACAGCATGATACGGCCGACCTTTTCCGGCCCATTCGTAGTGGCCCCGCAGTGTGCTCCTTTCCTACCGACACCATGCGCGCAGCCGTCGGTTCCAATTTTTCCCAGTACCGGTGTGAAACCATGCTTACCATCCCGCTTCTCACCACTCCGGTAGTACCTCCCGACAGCGATGGCGTTTCTAAGCAATCGTATAGTCCTTCCCATCACCGCAGGTGAGAAATTCCGGGTGTCCCTCGGTCCCAGGATGCGTTACACCCCAACTATTTCTAGCCTCGCAACTTGCGAATCCCGAGCAGAATAGATGATCAAAAGTGATCTAATCCTCCGAGTACCCGGACCTCATGACCCGCCACCGAAGCGACCTCCGTTCCTGGAGTCCTCTCAGGATTTTCCATCAGTGCGCATAAAGAGCCCTTGCTGTATCCGACCCCCGCGAGGAAAGAGTTTCCCTAGGCGCCCTCCCCAAGTGGGTTACCCCACCTCCCTAAGGGATCAGGGATCGCATCATGGGTGTCAATTGCCTGACGGATGTCGGCGCGTGTTGTTGGGGGTTGGGGGGGGGGGTTTGGGGGGGGGTTTTTGAGGTGGTGGGGGGGGGGGGGGTTGGCGTTTTGGTTTGGGTTTGGTGGGGGTGGGGGGGGGGGGGCCGGTATCGGTCGCGTCACTGCTTAATTTGAGACCACGTTTCGTACCCCCCGTCCCCGCGTGAACAGGCCAAGCGAACATCCAGAATTCCCCCCCAAAATGAGGCCGTGGATGATCCACCCATTCTTGTTCTGCTTTGACTCAACTCTTCCTATTTTCCTTCCTTTTTTTGTTGCGATCACGGCATTGAAACTGTATGGCGATCATCCACGTTTTTTCTCCCTTTTGTAACTTGTTCTTTCCCTGCCCTGGGCCGGTGATTTGACGGGTTTTCCTGGGTCGCTCCCTCTTAATCTATCACTGCGATACCTATTCCTTTTTCTTTACATGCACATGATACGTCATCGATTCCCCTGTGGACAACTTTTTGAGACGGCCGAGTCCCCACTCCCTCTAGAGATTCGCTAGTTGCTCAATCCTGTGAGCTGGGAAGTCCTCAAGGATGGCCTCTCACAAACCCACCACCCCTTAGAGTGACCTACCCGCTTCAGGAGGTTTTTTTCGCTTTCCTTCCCGCGGGATTTTCTGGATGATTAAGATCACTCACTATTTTCGTCCTAGGGTTTTCTTCATCTCCCTTGGTCTGGAGGATTTCGTGGTTGCTGGGGTCACGCCATCCTTGGACGTCCACCCCGGAATTGGTCCCATACTTCTTTTTTCCAGAAGTCCCTTTTCCCCGAGTTTAGTAGTCTTCCAATAGATTGTCTGTGGCATTATTAGACCGGGAGTTTGTTTATACCTCTTGAAATCCCGGTTTCTTAATGGTCTGGAACAAAGAAGCTTCGCTGATTATTTGATGATTCTGTGTCTCCCTGCACCACTTTTCTTTCCCTGCCCTGAACATGGGTTCGGTCCTTCATGCTGTCGATCTTTCTTGTTCGTACCGCCATTTTTTTGATGACGATTCAATCTCGTCCTAGTCCTTCAAGAGGAAATGTGAGCTCCCTCCCCCCAGTTTAGTGTCGGCACCGCTGGCTTCTTTTTTTCTTTTGATCCTCTCCAGGATTAATCCACTCACTTTCGCGTGTCGCACATGGGTTAGCCATCTCCTCCTCCCCCTCGACCCTTCTGTAATTCCCAGAGAACCAGGACCAGGTAACCGGCGGAATGACGTCGCGTAAACGCCTGTTCGCGTCCTCTCCCCCTTTCCCATGATCGCCACTTTTTTTGCTGAAGTATTTTCTCCGTCCCGATGAAGTCCAGGAGGAAGCACTCAATGATCGCCGGCTTATCTGATGGTGAGGATGGCACAGCCGCAGCTCCCCCCTCCTTTACCTCAAGAGGAAATGACCCTTGAATGAAAATCTAGCCCAAACCGCTTCTTCCCAAAACGATGAGCAGCCCGTCTCCCTCCCTTCAGAGGAGTGTTAGTCACACCTTTCCTCAAAAATTACTCCATTCCTCTCCCGGGCTTTGTCAGGAAGTCTCGCCCAAGCCGTTCCACCACGAGCGGAAACTGGAAGGCAGATTCAGGATGAAATTTCGAACAAAGCCATCTTCCCGTTACAGAACTTTCCCCTCTTTTAATTGTGATTGATGTTCTTGTACAGTTCCCAGCTGTCTGAGTGCTCTTCACTCCTCCTCACCTTCCTTTCGGCGACACACAGAACCCCTCCCCTTCTCTTCAATAGTAACCGGAGTTTTTGACGATGCTTTGTCTTTTTTTCTTTCTATTCGCCTTCTTGTTAGTAGAGTGAGATGTGCTCTTGAAGTATGCCGAGCAATCAGCGTCCCCATGCGACGACGGACACGTGGGACCTTCCCCCCGCCCGTGGTCGGGGTTTTTCTGCCGTTCCATTCCTTTCCAAGGCCTTGATCCCCCCCTTTCTAGATTAGACTTCTGATGTTACGACTCTCCGAACAGAAGCGGCGAGGACTTCTAGTCGCAAGACCCCTGAACGTGTTCCTAGGGCCGAATACTAGAAACTTTTTTTGAGACTCTGAACTAGGTACTGTAAGAAGTTTTTCCCCCCCCCCTCTAGAATTCAAGGGTTTACAAAAATTTGATCGAAGCCGGACACCGCCCACGCCCACTACAGGGTAGGGGTGAACACGTCCAGTGGGATTGGCCCTCTTTTCTCCTGTAACCCCTTTAATCTGGATAAAATTTTCCTTAGACTTTTCTCAGGTCGCGAACTCCTTGTAACGGTTCCCCCAGTTCACCTGATGGGTCCGTCTCCTCACAGGTCGTTAAACGGTCCGCCCAGAGGATCAGTTCACCCCTCGTTGATTTTTTATTGATCCTCTTCCTTAAACTCATAATCGAAATCCTCATCTTGTCGAAGCGGCCGCGCTCTCATACTTTATCATCCTTTTGTTGCTTTAGATCTATCTCTGTAAGATCCGCACAATTTTTTGATGGAGGAGGTACTCACCTGCTTCCCTGATCATTATCCGACATCAAATACGATCCCATCTGGATGCCTTGTTGTCCCTCACTGTACTTCCTCTCCCGACCATCTTTTTAAAATTTTCGGGCCTTGACTCCCTGAGTTTTTCTCCCCCGGCTGCTCCTGTCTCTTCCGGGTGGTAGAACTAGCCCCGGGCCCGCGGACCAATTTTATTGTCCCATCACGTTCTCATGTGCAACCCCCCGATGGTGGCGTGAAGGTTGTAAGGTCCTTAGTCCTTGGGAGGATTTACCAAGGAATTCGATCGCCCACCTGCGGACCATAACTTTTCCGAGCTCCAAGTCCTTTGCAGTCTCGGCCCGAACCAGTCAGTGTTCGGGAATTCGACCACTCATCCTTCTGGTAGGAGGCTTCCAGTCCCGGCTTCTTTCCTCGATGTATCAAACCGGACTTCCCCCCGACCCGTGGGTTGGTTTCCCTGTCACGGTCCGTCTGCTCCTTTTCTTCCGTCTCTGGCGCTTGTCCGACGTCCTCGCAGAAGCCAGAAGCCAAATTCCTCGAGAATTTTTTTTCTTTCCATGCATCTTCCACTCCGAGTTTAAACGAGTTTCTTTTTTTTTTTCTCCCTACGTTTCCTCTGTTCCTTCTTTCAGGTTACCCCTTTTCCTCCGTTATCCTGGGAACTTGGCGGCACATTCAAGCCTTCTTGAATCTTTCCCATCTTTTCTTCCGGTCCTTTGTTCGGTCTTTCTGTTTTTCATTTCTCTTTCCCCAGTACCTCTTTTTTTTTCCAGGGATGCCTTACTGAACACTGTTCTTGGTGAGCGGCCTTGTGCTTTTGAGCGACCCGCCGCTGACACAGCAATGGGAAGCCCTTTCTGTCATCGGGTGGATTTTTACTTCTTCATTCTTTTGCGTAGAGTATTTCAGCCTGGTAGTGCAGAGGGTCGGGACCTTCGTTCCCTCTGATTTGCGGGAAGAACGGATCCCCGATCCTGTCGCATCCTTGTCTTCCCAAATGGTTTGCTTTCACTTCCCTTGTAAGGATCCCCCTCTCCCCAGAAAAAATGGTCCTCCTTTCCTCTTCTTATGCCGGAGAACATGCTTCGCCCGTATTCTTTTTGGTTACTTAGTCCATGGCCGTGGGTTCCCCCATACCTTTTCTAGTATTTCCCAGTGTTTTTTTCAAACAGGGTTTCGCTCTGACCCGGGTTTGCAACGCCTGGTTAACACCTCCTCCCGCGTCAGAGGTTGGGCCCGCTCCTTTTTTTCTCTGGTTTGATTCCCCACCCCCGGTCTCCTCTGTTGAAGAGTCCTTCCGGCATCGTCTCCGGCGTACAATTTCTCAGCATCGACCATCCTTTGATCGGCAGAACCCCTCCCCTTTTTCTGGAAATGCCCGTTTTTCCTTTTTCCAAGGAAGCACCGACACCGAATCCAGCGCACCTGGTTCCCTCCCTTAGGGTTTTACCCCCTTCCACGAGAGTATACCTTCCCCCCTGTTAGTACTAATCCCTTCTCCCCTCTCTTGCGTGACGAAGCGCATCGTCTCTTAAAACGGCAGGTGACTTCTGACCAAATTACGGTTTTCTCCGGCGTTTTCCTCTTTCCCCTTACTCCCTTGAGTATCCTAGATGCCCGATTCCCCTCGCTGATGCAAAAGCTCTGAATCACCTTACTCGACGCCAAAAACCAACCCCTTCCGAGACGCCGTCTACTGCCGTGGAATCATGTTCTACTTATCCCCACACCAGAGACAGATGAGCAGATCAAGATGCATCTTCTTCATCCTTCCCCATGTTTTTCACCGTATCAGTCTTTTGATCGCCCTTTTATGATCCCCACAACCACTTATCTTAGACCCTTCTACTATTTCACCTTTTGAGGACCCCTCCCCTTTTATGCCCTCCCTTGAAGAAACTTCCTTCTGACCTTTCCTGGAAAACCTTATGAGAAGTGGCTTTTTCTCTGAAACCAAGTGTTCTCCCAGTTGATTACCTCTCTATCTTTCTACCCCCCCTTTTTGTTTTGTTTTTTTCTTCTTTCCTTTCCATCAACCTACTGGCGGTTTTCCTATATGTTCAATCAATTTGACATGATGATGTCCATTTTCCCTGTTCCCTCTGTTTCTTGTTTTCTCATTTTTTTCCTTCTCAGTCCTCGACCCCACCCCAGTTCCACTCCCTCCCCTTTTTTTTCGGACATGACACCTGATGTCGATCGGATGATTACTTCTTCCTGGTCCCCACCCCTTTTTGAGCGTTCTTTCTCCTAAATTCTAACTAGTTTATCGTTTCTCTTTGCGATTTGGCCTTCAAAGGCGAGTCCTGCGCGGCGTCTTTGATTAGGCTTCGCTAGCTTTCTTTTTGGTTCTTCCCTTTCCAGACAGAAGCGGTCTTTTCTCCTTCTTCCCCCCTTGTGTACATCTATTTCTTATAGGGACATAACAGTTGAATCGGCTCGTCGTGGTGGTGTTCACTCCCAATTTTTATCCGACCCCCCCCCCCCCCCCCCCTTTTTCAAGTTCACTTAACATGCGTTATGTGTACGAGTGCGATTCTCTCAATCCCGATTATATTTTCGTTATTTCCCTCCCTGTCTTTGCACTCTCCTTGTCACCTTTTCCCTCCTGTTATTTCACATTGTGCGAGGTTTTCTGGTGCTTGAGGCCCTACTTCCCCCTGGGCAGTGCCTGATTGCCTCTTACCTTTTCTTCTTCTCCCCATGCGGTCGATGCTGATCGCGTGTACCGCCGGAGCGATCAAGCGAGTCTATTAAAAGATTCAGCCGTGCCGAAAAGATCCCAGTTCGTAGGTTACCCCCTTTTCTTTTTTTGTTTTTGCCTCGCCTCCTTGTTTTTGAATCACTCCCCTTGTAATTTCCATCTCCCCCCGGGGTTGAGACGCGGAGTCAGATTACGCTCACTTTAGTGTACGTCACCCCCCCTCCTTTTCCCCGACCCCTTCCCTTCTTCAATGACGAGTCTCCCTTTTTACATTCCCAAGTCGTTCCTCAGTCCCCGTCCCGCTGAGCTCGATTCCCTAACGGGGTTGACTTTGGGCTCCTTTCCCCTTTCCCCGTGAAAGAGGACCGCCAGAAAATTCCAAGCGTAATCTTCTCTGTGAGGAAGCTCGTGCGGCCTAAGCCTCAGAGATATTTCCATCCGGCCCCTCCCTCGTTCATCACCTTCTTGTCCCCTCTTTTTACCTAGACAAAAACCTGATTTTCTTCATTCCCCCCCCTAGCAGAACTCGCCAGTAACTGACATTCGTGAGTTTTTCTTCACCCCCCATTGTCCCCTCCCCGCGTCCCCTTACCTCTTCCCAGACTGGGGTTCCTCTCAGCCCTTTTCCCTGCAACAGACCCGGAGAAGGCGCTGCATGATGACACACCCTCCTGAAGACCCCGACTGAAACTTTCCCCCTTTATTTACCTCCTTCCTCTCTAGTGATGTAGTTTGTCCTCCCATTTACAGATCATAGCCCTGGCCAGCGTCACCCTTCATCTGGCTTTTCTCGCATTAGAGACCCCCCCCCTCACCCCTCCCCTGCCGTGGATCTTTCCCCCTTCGGTTGCGATGATGTGCGGGCTGTCTGTTCTCGCGGATCTTCTTCGATTTGCCCCTTTCCTAGTTCTTTTTCGTTTCCCTCCCGACACCCCTGGAAACAGCGCGACGGGACCGAGACATCGTACCCGCCCGGCACTTGGGGGGTGACCTTCCTTGGAGAATTTTACCTGATGCTTTTAGTTCGGCCCCTTTCCGCTCTCCGCACCCCCCCCCGAAGAGGAGGAGTCGTCGTCCCTCCCGGGCCGTTGTTGATTCTGGAAGACCTCTATTTTTCTTCAGTTTTCTTAACGAGTACTTTTTCCGTTTGGCTCTGACTTATTTCTACCTCCATCTTTTTTACCCCCTTCAACTCCCCCCCCCCCCTCTTTTTTGTTGCCTTCGTGGACTTCTTTGAGTCCCCGTTTTTCCGTCCTCTCTTCCTCCCCCCTCTTAATTAGATTCTCAGGCAGTTATAACGCGAATACTCCTGAAATTTCCCCCTTCCTCGTTTCGGTTCAGATTTTTTTTCAGGTCGTTCAGTGATCCGCTGGTCTCCAGTAATTAGTGCTTTTCTTCGCCGTGATCCTTTCCTACAATCGAAATAATCCCCTACCATTGTCGACTCGGCCCTTGGCCGCTCTCCTACTTCCAGTTTTCTTTTTTTTTGAGAGAGAGCCGCCGTCCACAGGTGATGGGGGTCTCTGATGATTTCCCTGTACACTCTCCCTAACAACCTTTTTCACAATTTGACCTGTCCTCTCTTCAGGACGTCTTTCACGACTCGTTCCCCAACCCCTCTGCAATTCGGGCCGGATTACCAGGTTGCGCGGACCTGGCCGATGTATCCTTCCTCATTTTTGAGAAGCCTCGGCCTTGTCCTGGGCTTCCCATAGGTCCCCCCTTTTCGTCTTTCCCCCCCCCTCCTGATGTGTGCGGGTCCGGCGCGCATGTTTTTTCTTTTTTTTCCCCCCATTCACGTCGAGCGCCACGACTGACAATGTCCTTAGTCTAACCGTTTTCCTGACATTTCGTAGAAGTAAAACTTCTTTTTGAGTTTTACTTCTAATCCTACGCTTTTAGGGGAGGGTACTCACCCATTCCCTTACCTGCCCCTAAGTGGAAACCCCACCAAAACCATGTTCCCTCCAGGCGTAGTTTACTTGGATTTTTTCCCCCGCTGTCCTCCGATATGTTGCTGAGTGCGGCTGGCCGAGCACGCGCCCAAGAGCAACCGCCCGAGCCGATCTTTAGAACCAGCAGGCAAGAATCCCCGCGAGTTGAACGGTAGTTTCCGTTCTTGGTCCCCGGTTTTTTCCTCGGCCGTTCTAGGTTCCGAAGGAGGTGAAGCTGCCCCGGGCATCGTCCTTGGAACTGGCGGACACTAAAATAAAGCATTTTCAGGATTTTTTAGTTCCAGATTCTTGCCCCAGATTTTCCTTGCTCTGCTTTCTGATGTTGTCCTCTTTTCGCCTTCAGAGGTGTTGATGTTGTTTCTCTTCTTAATGAAAAAGCGCTATCTGGTGACGGCGTTCTCCCTGTTTTTTCCTCCCCAGCCCCTCTTCAATGTCCCTTTAAATGGGCTCAAGTGCGATAATAGGGTGAGAGTCATGTTGTCGTATATATTAGCAGTTTCTGAAGTAGGTAATTTTACCCCAAGGCTGTAATCTTGAGGATGCGGAAGACACGCTTTGCCATATATGATTTTGATTCCTTTGTCCTTAGAATGGTTTGCGGCTTGGGATGGGCCGGTCCCCCTTTTTTTATCAGAGGACGTCAACTTGGGTCGAGTTTTCACGGGAGTACTGTACTGATTTGTCCATTTTGTACGGGACGAGCTTTCCAATCTCGACCGTCAGGGAACTTCGCGCCACGGAGCTTTAGCAGATCGGTAACCGGCCACCTAGCTACGCCAATCCCGTACCGCCTGCCTAGACTCGAGGCTGTGAGAATCCCCCCCCACCGGGCGTGCCCGCCGTCCCGCCCCGACTCATCACAAGCGGTGATTTGGGACAGTCCCAAGCCCCGGAGGGCCGCCTGCCTCAAAACAAACTCCGCAAGACTAGCTGGCGCCTTGGAACCGTACACGAACTGGGCGCGCCCCCCTGACTCAGGAAGGCTCCTATTGCCGCCTCCCAGGAAGATGCGGGAGATTCGCCGGCCAGTTCTCACGACCCTGAGCGAAATTGATCCCGGTCACGCCAACGGTTTCATGGCCCATATTATTTTCCCAAGAGTTTGTACTTTCTCGTGCCGCCCTATTCACCTCCTTCCGACATCCCCGTCGTTTCAACCATAAGGAACCCACGCATTTCCTTCCTCTCTCTCCCCCCCCCCACCCCTTTAGCATAATACTCAACAGATTTCCTCCCCCCTCTTTTTGCTGGGCGGCGACGGCTATGTTCTCGTACACCAAAGCAGTCATGTTCAACCATTCCGTTTTTCCCTCGGTAGGCAGCTGGTCCCCTCCACCCTCCGTATCCGATCACGAATTCCCGGACAATATCTTCTCCCCGTCCGCTTCCTCCCCCCGAGTTCCCCGCGGCCCCCCGTCCAGCTCCAGCGTATCTGATCCGCGCCGGGATAAGCGCCGTGACCGCCATTCCATGATGAATCAACAGAGACACGCGTTCTGATAAAATGTGTCTTCATAGGATATTTTTATATTCAAATTTTTTTCCCCTCTCAACCGCGAGCCGCGGCTCTTGTCGAAGGACCTGAGGCCAGCTTTGATGACCCCGGTCATAACCAGGCCCAGGGCGTTTCCAAGAAGCACTTTTCCCCCACTTCATTTCTCCCTTTGGACTCGCAGCCAGGTAGGGTATGACCTGTTACATATATCCTTTTGTGTTGTTGAGTTCTTCCGTGCCCCACCGACTTCTTGGAGACCCCCCCTTTCACCTCCTTTCATGTGAGTTCGCGTCTGTTCACGCGTGTTGGTCATCCCCTGGGTCGCCTTCATTTCGACCTTTTTCGTTCAATACTTTTTCCTTCAGGGACACCCTTTTCCTCGATCATCTTTAAAGGGAGGCTTTACCGGTCTTCGCGGGCTCGTCTCCGTTGTAGCCGCTTGAGAGTAGAGGTTCCTGTTTTTTGAACTGAGACGGCTGGGTCCGAAC
>Ga0179593_1288135_pt1 | contig 11137 bp, 10 predicted proteins | sample CZODoug2_1_08_16_FD_185931 | JGI IMG/M metagenome (GOLD analysis project Ga0179593, IMG submission 185931) | Vadose zone soil fungal communities from Angelo Coast Range Reserve, California, USA - CZODoug2_1_08_16fungal (PacBio error correction) | ecosystem: Environmental > Terrestrial > Soil >... | reverse complement strand
ACCTTTTCCCCCGCCATTCGAGTAAATCCACGAGAAGGCAGGTTTACTCTTTCCCGTGCTGATGGACTTGTCTTCTCCTCATAGTTCCTCGACTGTTAGGTTTCGCTAGTTACCCATTTTCCCCTCGTTTTCCGATGGAAGCCCCAGCTTTTCCCCCCCCATGAACGTTTCTGGTTCCGGGCTTTCTGTGGTCCACCCGGAGGAGCAGACACGCGCGTTCTCTCTTGGTCGAAGGATCCCCTGTGTAGTGACGTGCGCCTTCCGAGTCTATTTCCATAATCATGTGTGTTTGTTGCTAGGATGATTCGCCGGACCACGTCCTCTTTTTAATATTTTGTACCGTTACATGTTAACTCTTCAAAATCCCGCCATTGCACGAGTCCCCGCGCCTTGACAGCATCTTCTCTAGACTATTTATGTGAGGGCACGCGGTTTCCCTTGCCCTCCGCAGTCTATCCCCTCGGAGTTTGGACCGGAGGACCAGTCAGCCTTGCATAAACCCCCCCTACTTTGCCAGTGCTGTGTGGAACACCGACCTAGTGAGAACCCCGTGTCAGTATCTCGTCAAAGTCCAGTCTTTTTAACTCTTGTTTTTCTTCAGCACCTTCCCAGGAAACCTCACTTCTCTTGTTTTTAACTTGCCCCCCCGGGTTTGTTTTTTCGATCGGACGCCCGGGACCCTGTGACCCCTCTTGTTCACCACCAGTTTTCAACCTTCACAGCCCTTTTTAGTCTTTCAGAGCTATGCCCGCTTTCCGACGCTTTCACCCCACCGAGGTGTCCCAGCCCAATTTTTTTTTTTTATTTTGCGAATCCGTGCGACCACCCTTTGGCCGTTTTCCCCCCCAAAGGCCGCTGCGTGTTAGAACGCCCGTATTGGCCCCCACACTCCCTTCGCCCTGACCAATGTCTTACTTGTTTATTTCGATGTGCATTTGCATGCTGTATGGTGGATTTTGTCACGTAAGAATAATAAAAACCCGATTAGCACCTGGCCTCTCCAGCAGATCGGCCCCCTGTTATATAGATCCGTAATTTTTGTCGCACTGACAATTTCTCAGTTAAGATGCATCACCATTTGGTTATTCAACTTTTCCTAAGTTTTTATCAGTCTATGCTGTTCTCCTCCCGCAGAGTGAGAACCCTCCGTCACAAAAGTTCTTGTTTTCCGCGTTTGTGTTACGATGGTGTGAGTGTCCATAGTCCCCACATCCCGGACGGTTTTCTCCCATGTTTCCCTCTAACTTTCCTAATTCGTTTACAAGAACAGACCCCTTTGTTCTCACCCTCGAATCTCTCAAATCTCCTCTGCACTTGACTCTTAGTCCACAAGACCTCTCCTGTGAGCAGTTTTTATATCCCCCCTCTACCCGATGCGCTCAGGTTCGGTGGCGTGATCGGCGCCCTAGGGCCTCCGTTTGAGCCTGGATCGAAAAGGATACCAATTTGTTTTTCCCCCCTTTTTACCTTTCAAGACTTTACCCCCTTGAGTCGTTTGCTGCCCTTCAAACTCCTCCTCGTCCAGGGGACGGCTCTTTTTCGACCCCCCCGTGTTTGTTTGTGTGCATTTTTAAAGCTACAGATGTAAAGTAAAGTCCTTGAACCTCCTGTCCGACTTTCCTGACCTCTTCCTAGCACGACTGCAGAGTCGGCCCTTTTTGACTCAAGATGACCAAACCCCACCCTCTCCCTTGCCCATCAATTGCTGATCCAGCCGTGAGTTCTTTTCTCCGGGGGCTGATTCCTCTTCGGTTAGTCGAGTTTGAGCCCTCGACCAGGGCCTGCCGGTCACTTCTAATGTAAATGAGGGACTGAAGTTCCCCTGTATCTTTTAGTCGTTGCCGGCGACTACGACTCTATTTGCCCTCCTCGCAGACCGTTACCTCGCCCCCTGCCCCCCTGCTCACTCCTTGTCTTCTACTCAATGCTGTAGTCCCTTTGGTTGCTGCCTGATTCCGCCCTCGAAAGCACGCAGTATTTTTTTTCAGGGACGCAAGTTTCTTTTTCTTCTCAGCGATGCCGGCCCCAGCCCTCTTCCTCCCTAGCCGTGCCGTTCCTACTCTGTTTTATTGATAAGCTTCCCGCCCCACGGCCCCTCCCATCCGCTTCGTCCTGATAGTGTTGTGTGTTCTCTCACTGTCACCGCCTCGGCGTTGAGTTGTTGCCGCTTTTCACTGCCCTGGCCTGATGTGAAGTTTTCCTGTCTCGTCCAGCGCCCTGCCTGGTCTGTCGTCCTCGATCGTTCCCCATTTCCCCCCCTTCGTGTGACCTTAGTGCAGATCACCTCCTGCCGCTCTTCCGTAACACACACTGTATCCCCTCCATCTCATTTAACAACGCCAAACGTCGCCTTGATATACCCCTCTTTTACCAATTCTCCTCTCGCCCAAACCTTGGCCGGCATTTAATTCGTTTCCCAACCCCTCCCTCGTCTGGTGGTGGTTGCTCAAACCGTTCACCCTACCCCCAAAACCCGGCCCGTGCCCCAATTTTAGCCTCATTCTCTGAGCTCAGGGTCTCACCCTTCCCACGTACCGCCTACTTTGTCCCTGCCGCCTTTGGTCCATTGATCCCACCTGTACCATTCGCACACGACCTGTAAACCGGGCTTCGGCTCAAATTAGGCTTCCCTTTTCTCCCGGACTACATCGGCATTGGCATTCCGCCGCTGTTTGAGTGCACACTTCTTCAAAGTGCGGAGATCCTGGTGTGTATTTTTCCTGCCTATTTTTTTGCGACTCCCCCGCCTAGTATGATGCCTGCCGACTCTGTGCCTTCTCTTTCCCGACCCCCCTAGCTCAACACTCTGTCATTACCCGCCATTCCTGGTGTCTGCCTCAGAAGGTTTGTATGTAGCTTGTACTCCCGTTTCGCGGATCGTAAGCAGGACTTCACCCCGTCAATCCGCGTTCTCATTTTCTTTATTTTCCCTTTTTCTTAGCCTCACTTTGATCTTTGAATTTCGCGTTCTGCCCCCATTTTTTTAATTCACATTTTGGCGTATTTCACGAGTTCTTTTTTCCCTTTAGTGATCACCACGGTCCCTCCATCCCTGTTAAAACTTTTTCTATCTCCCTCCACGCTTGGTGTAGCATTTGTTATATCATCTTTTTCGGACGGGCTTTGGAGCTTATCTTCCCTACGCCTCCCCTTTCGTTTTTTGTTCACCGACTGGACTTTTCCATTTTTAAGCGCCTTATTGCAGCATAGAATATCGGCTGCTCCATTTTCCCTTTTTACAACACTCTTGATGTCTTTCCGGCGTTCCCAAGAGCGAGGACTGGCCCCATCCCTTCATGTTCCCACACGCGCACCGTTTGTCCCTCGGTGCTGTTTCTGTGATTCCCAACCAGCAAAATACCTCTTTGTCATGTATCTTTCCCCATTTTGCTACTTGTGCTATCCTGGTTCATTGGGGGTATCTCTCTCCGGTTCTGGCTTCTTCCCTATCGCACCCAGTTGGGCTTGCTGACATTCCGATGTTTGAGCCCATTTTCCCGCTTTGCCTTTACTTATTACAATCACCTTTTTTCTTTTTTTTTTCTTGTCTCCAGTTGTGTCTTCTTCGGCGGACACTTGCGCTTCGCCTTTTTCGTACCCCCCCGTGTCCTTTGCCCAGCCGAGTTCCCACACAGACTGCCATGATCTTGTTGATTACCACTCGTGATTTGCTCACCACTGCCCCTCTTGTTTTTTCAAGCACTGTCCAGCTGACCTCTAAAGCCCCCTTCTCTCTATCTTTTTTTTTTTTCCCCCCTCCGGAACCCGTTCACCATGTCTGTGGCCGCGATGGAACTAACACCCCCCTCCATAGACGTTTCTCGGTGTTGTTTTCTGTCCGGGACTTCTCCTTCCCCCCGAGGCCTTGTCTTTTTCACACCCATTGGGCTGACAGCACTCTTTCACCGCGTCCTTGGCAGCGCTACTACACCGGTCTCTTTTCGGCGCTCCAGAGATTCGGTGTACAGGCACACTGGATGGACCCTTTCTGAGCTGTGGCCTTATCGTAGCCTCCCTTTTCTTCTGACATACTATGGTTCTGTAAGGTTGCTGCGCACGACCGATACGCTGTTTTTTTTGCGGTTTTATTTTTATTTCCCCCAACCGACATTGGCCCCAGTATTGACTTCTCTTAAGTACCTTACCCCCCCTTTATCCTGTTTTTGTTTTGAGCAGATCCTTCTTGTGACTGCCCCAAGGTTGTACCCCCTGCCTTTCTAAACGAAACGTTCTTCTTCTCCTTAGCTTTGTGTCAACCTCAATATGCGATACACACCTTCTCTCCCCTTTTTTCGTCCTTGTTGTCGATGTTACTACTAGGTAGGGAGTGTTCCTGATCACTTTTCTTCCCCGTTCCAGGAAAATGGCCAAAGCTTTTCCCTTCGTCCCCGCAGTGCTGTTTTGCTGATTTGCGCTTTTCCCCCCCCCCCCTTTTCCACCGTCTCGAGTCGCTCCAGCTCGACTTGCCCGTTTCCTTTTTAAGTGCTTTTTTCCCCTTGTGGAAAAGATAGGTTCCTTCCCCTCCTCCCTTGACTGAGTATGGTCTTCTTTCACTCCGTGTACGTAGCCCACCTGTGGATGTGTATTTTTTTTTTCCCTCCTCTTCTTTCTCCTTACCCTCTGTGCCCGGGAGGCTTGTTTCTTCTTTTGTTCTTGCCCGCCGCTCTATAGAACCTTTTACCTAACCCACCCCTTTCCTTTCTCCGCCCCCGTTGTTCCGATTTCCTGTTGCTTCCCCCTTCCCCAGTTCCGTTCCCCTTGTCATGCTGAAGTATGTTCCACGAGAAGCAGGTTAACAGACCCCCACCCTACGCATCTCACACGTCCAGCCGACCACCGGTCTGCTGAGTAGTGGTCCGATCCTCCAGCCGACTCTGTCAGAAGGGTCTGCCCCTCACTTGCTGTCCCTTGCACGGGGGGAGTACCTCTACCCTTTAGGCAACCTTTCTCCTTTCCCCCCAAGCATCGCTTTCCGTCCCGGTCCACGCCTTTTTCCCTCATAATTCGTTTCTCGCATTCGAAGCTTTTGGGACGGCTTTTGGTCCCGTGACTATTAACCCCCCCTTTTATTTGGGATTTTTTCACGTCTAGAAGCAGAACTCGCCTCTTATTTATCCAGAACATTCACCCATTTGACTCCTCCCCCTTTCCCTTGGCACACGACTCCCTCTTCGCCCCTCATGGTACTCGACTTCCCATTGTTCCGTTCCTCTGTCTTTTTGACTCCGTAAGCGTATGCGTCTTACCTTCAATGACAGAAACTGCTCTGACCCAGACCTCGTCTTTGACTTTGCTTTTTTGTCCGGATTTGTGCGGTCTTATAGCTGTGGCTCATGACGCAGCTCTGGTTTTATTTTTGCGTTCTCATTTTGCCCCTTTTAGTTCCCGAGCGGCCGGAACCACGCCTTTCCCCCGCATATTTTTGTACCCCCCACTCTGTCCCCCCTCCCGCCGCCCAAGGCGTTACTTACTAGGTGCGCCCCTTCACTTCCCAATTTTGTTTTTCTCGACTTGCGAGAGACACACTTCCGTTTTTAATAATGTAGCCCCCTGGCATTTTCCCCGTTGTCCCGAGGTTCCCCAGGTCGTGTACTTTATTCATGGTATTTTTCCAGCCCCGTGACTGTGTGTTTTTATCTGTCACTTGTAGTGCCTTGCCCCTGCACCCGTATATCCACTTTCCCTGTCTGGCCGCGCCTGTTACCCAACGGTTAATGGCCACGTAGTTGTCCCAGTCCTAAATTTTCCAGGTGAATACGCCTCATTCTGGTCCCTACCCGTGTCCCCCCGATTTTGTTCCTTCATTCCCTCTTCACACGTTTTACTTTGAAAGCGGTTGTGACTCTTAGTTCGAAGATCGCACTTGAGCCGCGTTTTGTCATTTTCGTCCTTCGCTCTGCCCGCCTGCCCCGAGGCTGCTTGTCCGCTGCGCTTTCTCCGGATTTTACATATGCCCCCCGCAGCCCATGGCTCATTTTCGTTGTTTTTTTTTTCCACAGGACCCACACAACGCTCCAGCAGTAGACTATTTTTCCCCCTTCCTTGTCGTTTAGTCCAATGTCATCAAAGCTCCCATTTTCTCGGTCTCCTCTCTTGCCCACAAGAATGGTCAAGTATCCATCATCGGCCCACAGTTCTTAGTGTTTCTGACTTTCGGTGTGGCCCTTGGTTTTGCGCGCTTACCTGCGCTGAGCAGAAGAATTTATTCCTTCATCCCAGGCACGAACTTGCACGAATCTGGGCTCTCTTCTCTAGGCATCCGTCTGGGGCAAGAAATTGCCTCACGGAATTAGTTCCACGCAGTCCGTTGGTTCATCTGCAGATTGCCACTTCTCTCAGGAAGGACTTTTCTTCTAGGTCACCCCCCCCCAACACCCCCCTCTCCTCCTCTTCCAGAGACTCGGAGTTCTCAGTGGACACACATAGTTTACACCCCCTTCTTGATGGACTCTTTCTGCTGGGATCACATGTTTTATTTTTTCTGAAAGAGTCCTCTATATCGCGAATTCCCCGGTTGATGACTTTTCTTTCTCCAGCCTTTGCTTGCTTTCGGATTACCGTCCCTTTTCCCCAACGTTCATTTCATGGCACATACGTCGTCACAGTACTCTCTTGTCTGACTGTATCGTCACGCTTTTCTCCTTAATTTCTTTTTACAATCCAAAACTTGACGTTTTGCGTATAAGCGCGTTTTGCCGTTTTCCTTTCGGCGAGCCCAAGCCCGCTCCCTGTTTTATCCGATGATGCCGTCCTTTTTTTCTTTTCTCTCCCCCATGCCATCCCGCGTGTGACGCCTTTTCTTTACGTTCCTCACTTTCTTGGAACCGAATTTACCCTCAAGGTCTCGTGACACATTTCTTTTTGCTCTTTTCTACGGGGGTGGTATGTTCCTTTGACCTCGTTGGGCAGCCTATTCCCCCCTCTTCCCCCTACTTCCCTTCCGTGCATTACGTATCAGCATTTTCCGAACACGATGATTTCACTGCTGCGCCCTCTCCCTTTTTGTTATGGAGAGCTCGTAGGGCGCGTTTTACCTTTCCCCTCCTCTTCTCAAGCGTTCGCCTTCCACCTCTCCCTTCCCCCTCCCCACCCTTCCGTCTAAGGGAATTTCTCTTAACCCGTTCACTGTTAGTTTAATTATGTTTCCGATTTCTTGACTTGCGCCTATGCACCACCGTTTTCCTTTCAAAACTTTTCTTTTAGGACTTCATTCCTGAGTTTGGATCCATTAACCACTCCCACTGTCGATGTTTAGGGTGAAGAGCGCCTCTAGCTGGTTTTGTTTCCCCCTTCCCTTATGTTTGGAAATCCTGTCCGCTTCACCCAATACGTAAAGAAGAGTCTCTACTTCTCTGATCTAAGTGAAGCCTTCCTTTTTTACCACCTTGAGACGTTTCACTAATCTTCACATGGCGTGTCAACCTGATCTTAGTTTCCTTGGACTGGAATCCTGACGCTACTTGACCGAAAGTCACAACACTCCATCTTTCTCCTCTTATCCGACGGCTTTTCCCTCCCGCTGGGTTTCCACTAGCATACCACAACCTTGCATTTGGGGAGTCGAGCCACCTTTTCCATTGAAGTGGCCTCTCTCCCCCCCATAGATTGTCCTCCCTACGTTCTTGCTGATCTTTTCTGTCGCTTTTCCGATTCACAAGTATACCGCCATGCAAACATCGTCCTGGTTGGGGATCTTTCCCTTTTCCCCTCCCCCCTCCTATCTTTAGACAGAGCACATCTAGGTCGCAGAAAGAATTGGTTTTTCCTTCGGTCTACCTTAGCTGTCCACCGGCTCAGACCTTGCCAACCGAATAGAGCACGTCGTTTTGACCCCCCTGTTTCAGTTTTTTTGGAATCCTTCCCTCTCCTTCAAGCGTGTCAAGCCTCCATTCCCCTCGATTACTCGTTCCCAGACCTCTCTCCCCCCCCCCTTAAAGCAGCTAGCCCTACTCTTTCCCTATTGACCGTTTTGTTTCCTCAAAGACAGGGTAAATTCTGTGATGGTCCCTTTCCCACTATGCAGCGCACCCCCCGACACTCTTCACCGATTTACAACCCCCCCCCCCTTCTACTGCGGTTCTATTTATCAAATTGCTCCTCCCCGTACATCTGATTCGGAATTTACTTTCTATTTTTATTTTAAAGGGAACCTTTGTTCGCATTCTACTAAGAGCCGGCCCTTAGTCCTCTTTTTACCTCTTTTCCCACCCCCCCCTTTTCAGACCTTCTCCTCCCCTCCGGCTTTTTAGCGACTAGGTCGGCCTTATTTCTGACTTTATACTTATCCTGCTCTTCCTCTGTAACGCGTTGTCCTCCCCCTCTCTCACAACTCCTTTTTACCCCTTAGTTGCTACGTTGTACGCATCCTTCCTAGTCACATGGACTTGTGGTCCCGACGCGCAATGCTTGCGTAAAATGGCTCGATTTGCTTTGCTCATTCTCCTTCAGCATGATTTGATGCTTCCTCACTTACCACTTGGTCCTCCATGTTACTTCTCCCCTTACTCCTTTGCCCCCCCTCATCTGCCGTTTTACGCTGATGTATGTACGACTCCATTTGGCGTCGCCCCATCTGAACTCCACCGTGGCCACCTTTCCCCCCTCCCGCTTGTATCTTGTCTCGTTCCTTTTTGGCGCGCATGCGCTTGGCCTTTGTATTCGCGTGTCTGAGCTGACGCGTTAAGGTATGGTCCCCCTATGAGTTTCTTCATCGTCTGCCCTCTGTCCTCCTTTCGCGTCGACACTTTTCTTGCCCCCCTACGCGTAATCTGAGACATGATCCTCTGTCTGCGTGCCGACTTCCCTCTGGGGTCACGCCTGGGCCCCCTTCTGCAGTTTTGTTGCAGAACGGGTTGCCCCCAGTGTTCCATGATGGGGCGGTCTCGCTCCTTGTCCTTCCTGTGGCCTCGTCTTCCTCACTCTGTTTTTTTGATCTTTATTGTGGTACCCCCATCAGTCTCTTCGATCCTTCACCCACGTACTATTTGATTCCTTGCCGGCGCACGAGTCTGTCTCATCTTCTAATTCTTTGGGTTTTATTTTTTTGCCCCCGAAGACCCCTCCTTCTTGACACTTTCCAGTTTTCACTCCGCCCGTTTGCAGCGATGTACTTCCCATTACGCACGATTGTTGGGTGTATCTGTATCTTTGTCCCACACCCCTCCCCCAGTACCTCCCCCCCTGACGATTCGATCCGCGCTGCAACGCCCCTTTGTGCTCCCCCGGTAATATCTGCCCCCCTCCCACCGTCGGCAGAGGCCTTTCTTCCTTTTTTTGGCACTGTTTTTTTGATCTCCCCCTCCCAATTCGTTTCCCCGGAAGCCTGTGAGTTGTAGTTGATGATAGAATGCACCGTTTGATCTCCCCCGCAGCTTTCTTTCCAGTCTCTTTCACCATTCCGTTCTCTTTACAGCGTCTACTTTATGTACGAAACTCCGGGGGGCCTGCCTCTTAATCCTTCAGATGGGTTATTACGTGAATTTCTGTTAGACCAAGTGCTATCGCTTCACTGTACTGTCCCATTAACATGAGACCTTCGTCCCTCCTTACAAAGGCTCTCCCGCCAGCCCCGTCTTATCACCTCTAAACACCTCAGAAAAACTTGTCGTGGCTTGTTGTGTTGTTTTCTTAACCAACCAACGATTCTGTACGCTTTTACGCTGCTGTACTGGACCAGGACCGCTGCCGCGTGACTTGCCGCGACCTTAAGGCACACCCCACAGCGCCTGCTGCCATTTTCTGGTATGTCTGTTACCCGCGTGATTTCCACCTCTTGGACCACCCATGAGTCTTCCGCGGTGGTGACCGATTCAAGTTTTTTCCTCCCCCCTTTGCCTCAGATTGTCCTTACTCGCCGCTTCCTCACTGGCAGGCCCTTGTCTTTTTTACCATGCCCCCTTTATTTTAATTCTTTTTTTCGCTTTGCCCTAACTCCTTCCCCTTTTCCCCGGCCACATCAGCGCCCCACTCACGAACTACTCTTTTTCCCCTTTCTCAGGGCTGCCTTTTTTCCCCATCGCACTTGTAGGTCCCCGTTACTATAGAGCCTGGCCGTACTTCCCGTCCCTCACTCCACGGCCATTGTCACCCCCCAATCATGAATATGCGCTCTTTCCCTTAGTCTCGGTGTTACTCGCGTGCTTCTTTTCCCGCTTTCATGTATTGGGCGCGTCAATGTTGAGGTCTTTTCTCTCTGTTCTCCTCTAAAAGTGGTAAGTGTGGTTGCATGCATGTTTTGTTCCCCGTCAAGCCCCTTCGCTCTGTCTAGTTGATAATGCCACGGTCCACTGTTTGTCATTTCGTATCTGCACAGCATCTCCCTCTGCCCATCGGCCTCGTTGGAAGATCCCACTTTTAACCACGGACCTCGTGTATTCTTGAATCCATGTCCTTTCCTCTTGACACTTGCCGTGCTTCTTTGGACTCTCCCTTCCCCGGTGGCTGCATCCGACCCCTGATTGTTCTTCCTGCTCCCTCGAACGACTTCTCTCCCCTTTTGCCGGTGCGGGTGGTGACCCCGTCCCGCGCTTTCTGCCTTCCCTTTTCCTGTCGCGTTTCTCGGTCTCGTGGGAGTATTTAAGCCCACCTGTTGGCTCAGAAACCGTAGTACTTTGTCCTATTCCAACCGCCTCCTCACCTTCCACTACGTCATCTCCGGCTTTATGGAACCTTACCCGAGGAGGTTTCACATCTTATTCTGGCAGGACACGCTATCTAGATCCCCCCCCCCCTGTCGTGCTCCTTAAAGTCTATTTCATGTCCCTTCTCCTCGTGTTATGGAAGGATTTGAGACGGAGACTTTCTTTATCGCCGGTCTCGTGTCTCTGCTCTTCCCCTTTTAATGATGTTTTCCATCCAAAACAACGCATTCAGCTTCCCGGGACTCCACGGGATTTGGCTGATCTAATGTGTCCCTATTTCCCCTTTTTTTTTCAAGTGACCCACAGGAGGTCCCTTAACCTAGTCCAGTTTACGTGTCTCGCTGTGATATCGCGTGTTATGGATTTACTCTTTCTCAGAGACTGTGCCCTGTCCCCACAGCCCCTTTGTAGGCAGCTGTCCCTCATAATATGGAGTAATTCTATTCGGAGTTTTTTCACTTGCCCTCCGGAGTTCTCCGGGCAGTAAACTTGTGTGA
>Ga0179593_1255556_pt1 | contig 11137 bp, 13 predicted proteins | sample CZODoug2_1_08_16_FD_185931 | JGI IMG/M metagenome (GOLD analysis project Ga0179593, IMG submission 185931) | Vadose zone soil fungal communities from Angelo Coast Range Reserve, California, USA - CZODoug2_1_08_16fungal (PacBio error correction) | ecosystem: Environmental > Terrestrial > Soil >... | reverse complement strand
GATTGTGGTTTCAAATATGGGCTTGCGACCCTCAATTTTCGAATGTCAATCAGCCGTGTTTTGTTGACTCGGAGAGTGGATCTTTTCCGGGCTAAGTTTCTACTGTTGTGTGTGTTGGCAGATCAGTGTGACCCTGGCCTGGTTCTCGGTTTGTACGCGCCTCATAGCCTGAGATACCTTCTTTTTCCATCTGAGAAGATTTTTTCATATTCTTTCCCCTAAGAGTTACAAGGCCGTTGCCTAGATATAGAGATTGCTGTCGATGCTGCGGGATGAAAACAGCGGCAAGTATTTGGGGATCTCCATTTAACGCTTGCAATCTACCAAGCCCTCCAGCTCTCTTGCTGGGAATCTCCTTGTTACGCCCCCTTAACGACATCAAGATCTTTTGAGAGATTGCACTTTGGAAATTAACTTTCACTAACTTTCCGCCGAGTACACTTCTCCTTTTCCCTCCCCCCCGTTGTAGTTGTTTTATTTTTTAAGCCCTGCTTCATAGTATTCCAAGCCAATATTGCGGTACGACAGTAAGACCATCTGCCCACCGGATAGGTCTCCTGTACTCCAAGGCTTTCGGTATCCGACTATTTCTGCCTCGAAAAAGAGTAACACAGAACACACAGATCGAAAAACTTTCAAAGATGGTAACGCCTTAAATGCGCGTTTGCTGTTCAGTTGATGGATAAAACGTCCCCCCCCGGTAATGGCCGAGCATAGTCGATTCCCCCACGATGCACCGTCCTTCTTTGGTAAGGAATTATGAGTTCTTTAGCTTAAGTTCTTATCTGGAAGCGAAACGCCCGGCCCCCTCCCCTTTTTGTTCCGTTCATATTAGCACGAACCCCCGGTTACGCGGACCCGCGCGAACAAAGCTGCGACCACGCTCACTCTGGCATCCACTGCGTCGTTTTCCTCCGGTTCGCCTTTAAAAACCTTCTTTAGTTTCTTTGCCAGCCAATAAGGGATGACCCCTGACCCGAGAGATCTTTCGGCGCCAATCATCGAACTGTTGCGCCATTCGAAGGACAATGCGATAACCTCGGTCGCGGTCGAACGGAGATGCCTCCCACGTCAAAGCGACCGACCGTGCAGAAAGGTCCCACGGTTAAAGGCGACCCTTTTCGCAGTCAATTGTTGTCTCTTCTTGCAATTGAATAAACAGATAATATCATCCCCGGGAGTTTTGGCATAGAGCCGTCCAGCGGTAAGCGTCCCTTTTGCGCGCCGCGTCAATTTTTTCGTTCTCTATCTTTCCCGGGGAGAAGTCGGTCGCTTCGGTTTTTTCGTCGCTCCGGGCCTTTCTTTTCCTTTCACTTCGATACAACATAGTTGTGTTTTTCGTAACCACCACAGCCTGACTGCATATCACCTCAGTTTCAGCCCATTCTCACCGTGGGCATAGTGGTTCCCACGATTCGCTTTTTTCAAGAAACATCTGACGATTCGTGCCGTTCACTTTTGTCGATTGAAAGGTTGTCAAAGTTTCTCAATGCATTTTTTTTATCCTCAGACTTGATTTGCCGGGGGGCAGTGTCAGTTTTTTAAGTGAGTTCTTGACCTTTTTGGCACAGACCAATAGCAAACCATAATTCCGCTGGGCATGGGTTCAAGTTTACCCACAGTGGAGATGACACCCGCACCACCCCTTTTTGCGACTGATCAACGTACTGTTCGGAGTCGGGTCCACGCGCCCTTGCGTTTTTTCCCTCTTCTTCTAAAGCCAGCGCTTTTTTAGCCTTTGTCCTCGTTGCTTAAACCACATATTACCGCCAACTGGATATCCACAGTGCATTCGCTCCCCTTTTTCTTTTTAGTTTCTCTCCCTTTTTAGGAATTTAAAAATGCTTTTTCTGTTTTGTTTAGGAGTACGGCGTAAGGTTACAAACTAATTATCCGACCTTTTGGCAGTGGTGTGGTTTGCCCCTTTTGTCACTTGTGTTTCGGGAAAGTCCTTGTGCACCTTCGGGAGACGGGACTGCCGCTTCTACCCGTCCTTTTCCCCTCTTCCATCCGTGGCCCCATCCTTTTAGCCCAGATGTGGAACGAATCCCCCGACGTATTGAAGAACCCCCGGCACCTAACTCTTTCTGTCCCCGTCAGTGGGACAGAACGACATTTTCCTGACGACATGCTGGAAGTCGGCTCAGGGTGTTCGCCTGCCTGTCTGTCCCGGATTCATTTCCCGTGACCTTTTAGGAGCTGCCAAATTTCCTCGGAGCGACCGCCCCCTATTTAGTTTCTCCCCCGTCCTCTTTTTGTCCTTCTTTTTCCCCCATTGGTTTGACTCCCGAGACGCCGGGGACCCCTGCATGAGCGGCCACTTTCGATGTTAGCCTAGCCACCCCAAATGCCTGTTTAGCAGGTTTTCTTCCTGACGTTGCGTCCGTGTTTATCTGATTTTATCACTTACGATGGACGAGTCCCGAGACCTCACCCGCGACACTACTCTCCCTACGCGCGGTGTCGCCTCGGGGCACCATGAGTTGTAAACTCAATCTTGTCCATGAAATTTTCCAAGGACTTGGCTGATTCCGGCCCGCCAGTTGTTCTTTTCTGTCGTCTCGCTTACTTTGCCACAGTGCCGAGATTTTTAACCTGTCATGTCCACAAGCGTCAGTTAGACATTTTAAATCTTGGACATTTCCTGGGCTCAACCGTCTGATTGGGAGACGCGATTAGAAAATGAATTCGGGCTACGTTTTGGGAGCGTCGTCGGTCCGAGGGCCCTCCTGGACTTGATCGACGATCTTACATTTATTGCCAGCCTCTTAGATAGAGTTGCTTCCTGCCTACGGTTTTTTTTTCTATTGTTCTCACTTTTGTCAAGTCAATGCTCTGACTAAGACGCTGGACTGCCCCCCGGGGGGCCAAGGCTGAATGAGGCAGAAACAAACAACCAACCCTCACAAAACCCCCCACACACCACCCCCACACAACCACACTCTCACCCACCACCCACAAACACAAAAACCCACAACCGCTCTCCACCACCCAACACACAAACCAAACAAAAACAAACCTCAGCCCCCCAAACCCCCAACACAACAACCACCCAAACCCAAAACCCCGGCTCAACACCATCTTCCCCCCCCCCCCTCCCCCCTTCCACACAAACCCCTTAACAACCACAGGAGCGTCCCTCACAATGGGGCACCTACCAAACAAACCCAACGAAGCCCCCCGCCCCGGAAAAACACCACCCAACTCGTCAACGACCCCCGCCACCAAAAACAGGCTCCCGCCAACTACCCCGGCTTCAACCAAAGAGCCACCCACAGACCGCAACACTCCTACCAGTACCACCCACAGGCTTCGCACCAGCCCATGCCTAAACCCACCCACCAACGCCGAACAAACACCCCACTACAAAACACCACCAACCCGCTCCTCGAGCTACCTTCCCGCGCACCCCCCCCCCCCCCAGATGCGCCAGTTCCCCTGTCGTGATCATCACTTTCCGTTCATTATCTCCTTTCTCCCTTTAGTGTACAATTCCGCCTGGACGTTGGCGCAGAACCTTTGCGTTCGCACTGGGGGGCCTCGCCAGCGTGCAATTGGTAAAGTGTTCTACCTTTTTTGTTGAGGGGTAGTTTTTTCCTACGCCTAGGACTGTTCGACCTACATTGCAAAGGTTAATTAAATGGTGCTTTACTTTTTTCTCTTTCTCTCCCTTTGCGCCTGCGATTTTACTTGCTCCGGCGGAATCCTGTTCCGCCTCCCTCAATATTCGTATCCCGCTTCTACATAGTCGGCGAACACTTTTTTCTCCTTTCGCGGCTTCCCCACTTTTGTGCCCTTCCTGGGGCATAGAGGGGTGCCCTGGCCCGTCCTATGGAACATTAGTTCATGGCTTCTTTCCCCCACTTTGGAATTTTGATGCTTCTTTTTCCTTTTTTTATGTCTGCGTGTAACTGGTCTTCACTCCCTCCCATTCACCCCCCCCCACCCCCCCCCCCACCCCCCCCCCCCCCCCCCCCCCCGCCCTCAAGTCGTCCCGGTCCGCATTTTCCCTGGTGCTTTCCCCCCACCCTTTACAATTTCGAGAATGCGTCGTCATTCTCTCTTTCCAACAGTTCCCTCGGCAGTGTGGAAGCTAGGTCGCCGACATGACGCATGCGCCGCGAATTCCCTTTTTTCCCGAGCAGTTTTTTTGAATCTTTTTTCTTGCCGCCGAGGGAACCCGCGATCTGTTAGTGCCGGATCACCTAATGACTAGGCGGCCTTTTTCCTCTTTCCCTACTCCGAACGCTGTCGTTTTGTTCGGGGGGATTTCCCCCCAGCCTCCACTTGTTATAAAATTGACCAAATGCGCCTTATTGCAACTTTATATTGTTATTCCCCAAAAGCCATCCCCTGCCCAGGCTGTTTTTCAAAACTCTCCCCTTTTCCCGGTAAATTAACCGGCTTTTTTTGAAAAACCTGTTCCTCCCAGATTAGGGGTCAGCCTCTGCCTCGTTTTCTTGTCAACTTGCCCTCCTCGTGTATATGGGACCCCAAGTTTTCCGTCTGGAACGATCTTACAGGGCTTCGGCTGGTGGGCATTTACTCTAGCCTCTTTGTCTTGAAGACGTGAATATCACAGTTATTGTTTCAACCAGAGCATCGAGCCAGTCTTTCAAAACACAGCTAGCGTATGAAGACCCGTCGGCCTGACAATCTGGTTTTTGGCTTCATTCATCATTATGTCCGCGGTATCATGGAAGCGGGCGAAAGAACACATTTCGCTCATAGTTTCGCTCAAGCCGGAATTGTCAATCATAAATTGAAGGAAATCCCCCCCTACCATAACCGACGCGCACGTTCCCAAAACCTATCATCGGGCATGCACCCCGAGGAAAATTTTATACAGGTAGTAAGCGTTTATTGACCCTATTCGTTTTTGCACCTTTTGCTGCGCCGTCACAGCACGCAGGAGGCAGAAACGTATCTATGACCGTTTCGGCTGTCGACAGAAAAAAATTGGTTCCAGCGCCCCCCTCACGTTGGGTCGTGTGATCGATTCTGAGGGTCCCGCCCTGGTTTTTTTTACTTCCTTTTTCTCATTCAGCGCAGACGAGATTACAGACTCATCGTTTTTCCTCAATGCCCCTAAATAAGAAGAGGACGCAACTGAGGCGCAGTAGGGGCCGCTTGGCCAGTCTAAGATGCTACGTGTCCTGGGCCCTCGGCCCTTTGTTGTGTATTTACTACTTTGTGATCCGGCAATATAGGACAAATGCCCCGGTTCTTTTCATCCTTTCGGGAGAGAATATTCACATTGCGGAGAAAGTTGGCCGCCGTCTTTGGCGCTACTGGCGTTCAACTTTCTTCCCCTTTTTATTATATTTGTCTCTCATATTATGTCCTACCCGGTTGCTTTGTTGTTTATAGCCGGAAAGTACTCGTCGGTGACTCACGTGAACGACTCGCCGAACATAGAAGCTAAGAGCGCCAGGACTAACGCAGAATCTTCTTTTACCTCCGGCAGTTCGAGCATTAATGCCCACGAGGGACGAATCCCCCTCCCCCTTCGGGTAGTAGGAAAAACAGGAGAGAAGGCGCAGTGCCGCATGAAGGAGCGCTCCCAAGAGGGAGTATTATTAGGGCATAAAAGGTCTTTTTCCCCCCGTTCACGCCCGCAACAGCCGAGGTACGCACGAACAACAGAAGAGCATCGTCTAAAATGAATTCAAATCGGAAAGAAGTTCTTCTTATTGGTTTCTTTAACCACGTTCATTCCTAATGAGCCGTGTACAGGGATTGTAGAGCAGAACCAAGCTTTTCGCCAACCGAAAGTGGGGTCCTCCTACCCGCCCCCTGAAATACAAACTTTTTTCGCGGCAGTCTGAAATAAGATGAATGGAGCTAGCACGAGCCAAACAAGGGTCTCAGATGAACAGAGCATAGGCCTGACGTAGCCAAGGGGGAAGCGGAGGGAGATGACATGGGTAGAGGAAGTCGGAGTAGATTTGAGGCGAGGGCTTGCATCCCGCTGTTGGAGCACTGGGAGGGGGGCTAGATACCCTCATCCACTGGTTGGAGTGGGACAGAATGCCGAGCGGCAGGCGAAGCGGTGGCAACAGGGAGGGCGGGGAGGAAACAAAGGAAAAGGAGAGGTTACAGGTAGCGAGTTAGGGAAAAACATAAGTGAATGATGGAGGGGTTCAAAAAGGAGGAGTAGTGAAAGGGGCTGAGAATCATGGTCAGCGGTAATCAAGAGGAGGAGATAGGCTCCGGATGCTTTTAAAAAGAATGCCGTACCAGCTGTGCAATGGGGCAGGAGAAGTCCACAATGTGACAGGAGGAAAACAAATTTGTAGCAAGGCCGACTGAGCTAGTAATAGAAGATAACCGTGGAGGCAGGATGATATGACAGGAAACCAAAACACATCTTGGTGCAATGTACCAAGTCCAATGACAAATTAAGCGTCATCATTACTTCTAGTACATCCCCCAACTATGCTGAAAGCAGGTGAAATAGAGGAAGTTTTGTTAGTTTCGGACTATACCAATATGACCTGTCTTGCACACCATCGTTGTAGTCTTTCCCCTTTTCGATAACCCGGACAGTAAATGGGTTTTGCCACATTCAGTTCTTAAGGGTCAGCCCTATTGAGGCTGTTATTCTGGAGGCGTCGCTTAGATGCTGCTGGCAGCGGAAGCCTTTCCTGCTCGCATCCTTCACCTAGAGCTATTTGGGAAGTCTTTTACCGGCAAGACTGCTAAGCACAGGGCACTGATTTCCCGCGTGATGAGTGCGCATGCAGAGATCGAGTTCATCTCGCCCGCACTTCCTTTTTTATCATGGGGACGGAAGGCCAACAAGCAATATGTGCTGGAATAGTTATTACGCGAATAGGGGTCCGTTTCTGCGTAATGCAACCGAACGAACCGCCAGAAGTTCGTTGAAAATAGCGATATTTTCATGGTAAAACAGAACCTGCACTAATTGAACAGTATGAATATCACCTTGACTACCTCATAGTAAAGCTCCAGCTCCCACCTAGGAAATACAGATTCTCGGCCCCCTTAGGTGGTTGACTCCAGCACGATAAAGGTACAGCCAATTATCCTGCGACTTAATTCTTGCTCCAACGGAACAGATCGTGTCATACGGTCTGGTGGGCTCGCCGAGATATGCGCAATGGGCGAGATGCATTGCGTAAGGACTGGACAACGTATGGCGGGGAAAGTGCAGTGAAGGACGAGAAACAGTATGCCAAGAGCAAGGAAGGAGGTTGGTGCGATTATAGTCCAACAAATCTGGGAGACCAGAAGCTTCGCATCCAAGAAGAAGTAGTCGGGGCAATCAACAGGTGTTGATCGATGCGAGAGCCAGTACTAAGATACAGAGACGCAGGGTCCCCTGAAGAGCATAACAGGTGATATATCGGGGGAACCCAACGAGGGGTCGAGTCAGAGCGAAAACCCAGAAGGGCGCTGAGCTTTTCCTCGCAGCGTGGAGGGATGGAACGGGGGGAAGAAAATGTCAGTTGCTAAAGGTAACTCCCGGCAACAGCGTCAAGAGTCAGTGCAGCGGATAGGAAGGCAGGTATAAGGGAGAAGCACCGATTCTATTCTTTAGATGTGTGCATGATAACTTAGGAGGCGCACGGTACACGTAGTATGTCCCGCAACCGCCCAGAAGCGGCGAGGGGACGTCCGTACTGTTTCTCCCCCGTGCTTCGGGGAGGGGTCCCCGAGGGCGGGAGTGTCTTTTGTTCCCTATGCTTTCTCCCATTCCGTTGCTTTTCCAGTTTATACACACCAGTGGGAGTCCATGATGAAATAAAGACCAGAAGAAAACAGGTATAGAACCGTAGCAGAGACCGCATCCACCTGAAATCTAAGCCGTTACTAGAGCGGGATCACCGCGTTAAATGAAGAACAGAATTTTTTCAAGGTAACAGAGAGGTTTTAACGCTCCCCCCTTCGGACCATAGACAACATAAAGTTACTTTTTGTAAGACCAACGTCAAGACAACGTAGATATGCAACGCTGCGTGAGCGATGTTACGCCAGGAGGTCCGGCGCCTTGTATACCTAACTAAGCTTTTAGTCTACGGCGCCCTAAACAGGTTTGATTCCGTTCCACCGTGCAATGGACATCGCCGCTATGCCGTGTTTCCGCAACTATACCGTGGTGGTGCGTCGCCCCCTGCAGGCTTTCATACACAACATGCTCCTAAATGGTGGTGTCTTTTATCTCTCCCCTCTCTCATTGCCCCAATGGACACGGTCACAATCGGAGTTTACTTCTCGATAATTGGGGCAGGGCCTGGGAGGGATAGGTCTGGGTAAAGCTCCCTCTTGAAAACCTCTTAGGCTGAGTAAGGCACCGCCTATTGCAACAAGCATCCGACTGACCCGGTAGGAGGCGAAACGTACTCCTTTTGCAACTTCTAAGTCTAAGATCGCAGGAGGGAATCCCCATCCGTTCTATAAAAAGTTCCGAACGCAGGAACGTACCACGGTGGCAGAAAGGAAAACATATAAACTGCGAATAGAAAGGCTGTGTGCAATAATGGCCCTTCCTGTTCTCATTCAGCGGCCAAATGACTTAGACCCTTTTTTCCAAAGGAGGATGAACTCCACGATGAGGGGAGCCACAGGGAGCCCTAGCTAGCTTTTTAAGTGCGAGAATCGGGAAACCATCAGTCGTGGAACTCCCACCCTCAAAATCCTGAGTTAGACCGCGCCGCTGCCGCCCACAGCTCCCACTCAAAGTGAAATTGCCCGCCCCCCGCGGTAAAGGTTAGTTCCAAAGCAGACTAGGCCACACATCATCGAGCTGTTTAGCTCGCCCCAGAGAGCTAGATGAATGTTCCCTGCCACGTGCCGAGCAAAACCGACTAAACTAGCGTCTCCATCTCCACTGCGGTACCCTCTGCCGCGACGGAGAGGACCACGATGAAAACAACAGCAGACCAGATTTCCCCAGCCCCCAGGCAGCGCGACCAAGACATATACTAAACTCTAGGTAGCGATCCTGCCTTAGCCGCCAATGGTGTAATAATCGGTCGATTCAGGACATGCACCCAAATTGGGACGTTCCCCCGGTGATTGTCTTTTGTGCAAGGTGGGTCCTCGCCACCAAGGAAATTAGCGAGTGTCCGAGAGTACGGCTGTCGTCGGCCTCGATTTCTCGACCTGGACGAGGCCAAAAATAAACCAAGCCCTGTGAGCAAGCTTGACAATGTCACGCGGAGATTGACCGAACCTTTATTAGTAGCCTTATTTGCAGACCACAAGTTCCGCGTACGGTACATGAGACATGCACCTTGGTACGATAATCCAGGCGTGAGAGGGAAAAGCACGATTTGCCTACGAGAGTAGCCTTGGCGTGAGAAGCATATTCATGGGAGTTTCGATGGTAATAGTTATTTTTTCCACCATTCCAGAATCAGATCTATATAGTGTAAATACTCCTTTTTTGGTTTTTTTCTAGGGATTTGGATCATCATATTCCCCTTTCCATTCGCCGACAGATTTAGACCCTGGAGTCCGTCCGCCCTGTCTACTTTTCTGACAATCATGATTATCATCACAGCCGTTCCCTATCTTTCCGGTGCGATTTAGAATTTTAAAGGAGACGGGCCTTTGTGTTCGCCCTAGTTAAGCCCAGAAAAGGTTGTCCCCGCCTTCGGCACTTGGTCATCAGGGCGACCTGTTTGTGTTTGTGTTCTTGGTTGACAGCGAAATTTCCTCCCCTGCCCCCCCATCGTGTAGCCCATACCTTCTTGCACACCCGGGCATGGCCTTTGATGGAGCCACATGGACTCTTTTCTTTTTTTGTTTTCCCCCCTCCTTTCGACGGCGGCAGACCGTGCGGCATCTTATTACGGCTGGCGCAAGCGTTGCCCTATTCTCCCCCTTCGTGCAAAAATTTTTGCTCCCTTCTCGCGGTGCGTCAATGTTCGTGCTGCCCCCCGGCGGGTGGCTCTGTTTCTGATTTGCTGTGTCCTAACCCCTGTCCTTTCGGAACCTGCTGCCTGCTTCCCCCGTGCCTCCTCGGGCGTTTTTACCTGTAGGCTACCTTTACGGGCAAATGTCCGACCCTTTTGTTATTGAAGTAGGGCCCCTTCACCGCATTTCCTGTTCTGTGCACCACCAGTCCACCGTCGTTGCATGCGCACATGTTTTTACGCCTCTCCTACAAAACACCCAGTTCCGCATTGTTCAAGAAGATGTTTTTCGACCTACCCCGCCGTCCCTGATAAGCAATGTGGAATACTCAGTTTGCGTCATATTTTTGCCGCCGATTCCCCCCCTCCGTCTGAGGCTTCCTACATGGCGTCTTCGTACAAGGGCGGTCCCCGCCCCATCACGTTGATCTTTCAGTCTGTTTTCTTGTTCCGCCCTCCCCAATTGTATCCCACTTGAACAAATGCGCTGCCTTTGATCACTATAATGCCCCCCCCCGCATAACGACAATGAGCCCCCTCCCCCTTCATCGATAAGTCATTCCGGACAGCTGTGTTTACCTGCCCTTTTTAACATTTTTTCGAGGACCCTCAACAGCCGAAGTTCTATGGGCCCCTGACTCTGTTTGTATACTTTCCGTTCCTATCAGGAGTTTCCTAGTTCTTTCCCCGTTGTAGGATGGGGGTTATTTCCGATGACCTTTCCTATTTGTTGAGCGGAATTTCCGGTAGCCTGCCCCTTCTCTCCGCTTTTTCGTCAGCGAACTCTGCCCCGTTCAAAGAGATGTTACCGCGACGCATTTCTCCGGCTGCGACGGGAGAGCCGCTGCCTAAGCTTCTCGGCGGGGCGGACATCCACGACGACATTGGAGGACGTACGCTCTCCCCCATTACAGGACGACCTCGGTTGCACTGCTTGATGTCTCCGCGTCTTAGCGTTGACCGTGTTGAATGGCGGAGCCTCCTTTTCTTGTCCGCTCCCTAAAGTGTGTTTTTTTCAGATAGCTTACCTTGGTTGAGCGTTTGCCTTGTAGAATCCGCTACCCCTCTTCCTATAAGAATTCCCTTCCCGAACTCTCCATTTTTTCTGGCTTTTTGCCGTCTACGTTTTTCGTTCTGGACGTTGGTGTGTGAACGTGTTTTTCGGTCCCCCGACCCGCAAGCTCCGCTTATCCCTTAAGTCTTTCTTCGTCTTCGGTCTCCCCCCTTTGTTTTTCTTGGACGACGACTTATTT
>Ga0179593_1726994_pt1 | contig 11138 bp, 13 predicted proteins | sample CZODoug2_1_08_16_FD_185931 | JGI IMG/M metagenome (GOLD analysis project Ga0179593, IMG submission 185931) | Vadose zone soil fungal communities from Angelo Coast Range Reserve, California, USA - CZODoug2_1_08_16fungal (PacBio error correction) | ecosystem: Environmental > Terrestrial > Soil >... | reverse complement strand
GATTTCCTCCTTCCGAGGCGATCGTCGTCTTGCTGTTTTTGCCACCCTGGGCGGGGCCTTTCCCCCTCTTTTCCACAAGCGCTTGGCCCTGCCGTTGTTTGCGTCCTCCCTCTTGGGGACGCAGGCGACGTTGGTCTCCCCGTACCCTTCAAAGGAAGTTTCCCTTTCCTTTGGCGCACCCGTGGTGGGTCTTCGATTCGCCAGCCTCACGGCCCCACAGAAATACCCCCAACGTGCTGGAATTCCTCTGGAAGTTTCTTATAACCTTTGGTTTTTTTTCTCCGGCTGGCACCCCTTCCTCGCGACCAGCTGGTTCTCGGACCTGGTTCCCTTTTTGTAGCCACCCAACCCACAGTCCTCGGCCCCACTTTCTGAGTTTTTTTCGCGGTATCCCTTCGGCGGAGTTCTCTCCCGCTGGGACTCTCTGTTCCAATTGGAAACGCTCTTCGACCGTCCCCCCCCCCCCCCGCCCCACTTTTGGCCTCTGCTTCCCCGATGTGATGAAGGACATGGATTCCGCGATGGGCCCCCTCTTTCGTTTGCAGGATTCCTCCTCCTCCCTGGGGGGGATCTTGGGTGGCCGGTGGTTTTCGGAGTGACTCCTACGGCGTCGTTTTGCGGTTGCGCAGGGCGAACAGGGGGGGGGGCATGCCCGAGTAACCCTCGTACCCTTTTCGCTTCTCCACCCGATAATAGTTACAAATGCATTTTTTCCCCCCCCCTATGCCCCCCCTCCGAGGTTGGTCTATAAGCACTGTTATTGTCTTCCACCGGTTGAAGCACTTTCACCTGCAGGGTCCCCGTCCAATGATGGTCGCGGTTTTTGATCTTTTGACACTTTCCCTTTCCGTGGGCCGACCTGGCGGCCTTGGCCGTTTCATTTGCTGTGAGGTGTTTCCCTTGCACAGCGTTAAATTACAGTCGATCCCTCACCCACAACCTTTTCCCCGGTCAGGTGACGTTGTCAATGCCTCTCCTTCGGTTGTGCTCCATGGGGTCCTGCTCGTAGCTCGTGTCTGAGCGGAATTGTCCTTCGACCCTCGCTGGAGTCTGATTTTCTCCCCCCTGTTCTTTTAGCAGAAGGTGGAGTGCTCCCCCCCCCCCCCTCCTGGTCCGCGTTTTCGTTTTCCCCGCCCCGATTCTTTCGGCTGACTACTTGGCGGAACCACGGGTGTTGCGCCACGGCCTTGTTTTCTAGTTGCACTTCCTTGGGTTTTTTCGCCTTAGGTTTCTTTCTTTGGCTTCCTTTGGATGGCCTCGTCTTGGAGAGGTAAGTTTTTGACGATTAGAAAACAGTTTCCCCGGCCTACTTCTGGGCCCCTTATCCCCAGCTTTCTGGTTGTTCAGGCCCCCCCTTTCCTTTAATGTTATCGTTAGTTAGCCTTGCACTTGTTAACACAGTTCCCCTCTTTCGTATTTTTTTTTGCGAGGGTTTGCCATTTACCATGGGCCTTTCATGTGTGGTGAGGACCCGTTAACCTTTTCCCCCTGGGACACGCGCAGGGAAAAGGTTTTCCAAGCACTGGAAAACCTACTCTGCCTAAAAGGTCGAATTTTTTCCAGTGGTTTTCTTCGTTGCCGTCTTTCAGTAGCAAAGTTAGCACTCTCTCACTACACAATCGGGTTGCCATTCTTCCTAGCCCCCCTTCAATCATTCGCCCTATTCAAACCCCCCCCCTCGTTTGCTGTTGGTTGGTCGACAGTCAGGCGCTGAGATGCTTTCCTTCTTTTGCTCGGCCCTTTGCCGCGAGAATTCCCGACGGATCTTTCCCCCCCGTAGTTATCCCCTCCCCAGCCCCTGCCCCAACGCGCTTTTTTCGTACCCATCTCGGGTCGCAGAATTTTCCCCCGGAGTACTGTTGTTGGGGGGCATGCGTTTCACCCCCCACGAGTTTCTGACTGACTGCTTTGGCTTTTGGCGTTTTTTTTTTTTTGCCGTTGTGCCTGGATTTTCCGGAAGCACATTGACCCCTCCCCCGCCCTTTTTTTGACGAAGGGGAATTCATTATCTTGCGTTGCCTCCCGAAGCGCAGCTGTGTGTTTTTTTTTCTGGAGCTTCACACCCCCCGTCCCCCGGCCGCCTTTTTCTTGAGCTTATGGGTTCCGGGGTCCGCGAGGGTTATTTGTGGGTTCTCTACTTTTGTGCGGATGAATAGTGTACAGATCTGGCAGAACTCCCCTTGGTCCCTCCTCGGATCTGCCCGCCGCGCAGGTGCACCCGGCGACGTTCGAGTGTTTCATTGGGCTTTCGGGCTCCACCCCTGTCCGTGGTCTGCGCTCCCCCATTTTCCTCTCTTTCGTGTTTACACCAAAACGCTTCGGTTCTCTTCGGCCGCCTGCCGTCGCTTTCACGCACCAAACGTCTCTCCTTCTCACAGTGAAGTGTAAAGTGCCCGATTCGAGCAACCCTTCTTTAGCCCATTGAGTTCCTTCGGCGAATTGCTTTAATTTCTGTTGCTTTCCCAGGGCCTCAACTTTCGGCAGTACGTTCCTTGAATCTCTGGCCCAGGGGCCGTTTTTTCTGGGTCTACCTGGGAGACGACCCCCCCCCCACGTCCTAGCCGGAATTTTCCCCTCCCCCTTTTGTATGTGCGAAATTGACGGCGTTTTGGGTGCACGACCCGATCTTTCAGTTGCTTTCCGCCGCGCCCTTTTCCCTTTTCCTCAAAATCACCCGAAACCTACCTTCTCTATTCGGGGATTTTTTTCAGCTTCCAATTTTTTCATGGTCAACTGCTGGAGGGTTTCTTCAAACTCCTGTGGATTCGCCGGGTTCTGCTCCTCCCTGTAACCGTTCGGGGGAAGTTATCCTCAGATTGGTCTTTTTCCCCCTTAACATGCTCATCAGCGTCGCGTGGTGCACGTCCCCAAGCCCCAACCCTGGCCCGTGCTCCCCAACGGCCGCTCCCCCGTCAAAGGTGAGGACTTCTTCCTGGCCGCATCGGGGGCACCGCCCCCCCCCCCCCCTCCTTTTTTGAACCCCTCCGTTTCCGTGTCAGGGTCCCTGCCTGCCCCATTAGGCGAAAGGATTGCACCACGGCACCCCCTTTGGCTTTTTTTTCTCTTTATTTGGGGTTTCTTGTTCCCATCTTTTCGCTTCCCCTTTTTTCCCCCCCGAGGGCTGGTGAAATTTCCTTCGCCCTGACTCCAAAACCTCACGGATTCCTGTTAACCAACTGAGCAGAAGCGTTAATGGGCCTTGGCAACCCCCCTTTTGTCCCCGTTTCCCTGTTTCCTTGGAGAAACTTTTCATGCCTTTTCAATGGTCAGTTGCGAAGCGATACCTTTTTTTCCTGGCGGCACGACGTTGCGCACGGTTCCTTTCACAAGGGTGTGTCCGGACCGCGGCTGGTCGATTTTCTTTTCCTGAGTGGAGTCCACAACAAAGAAGTATTTGTGCACGGCGGCCTGACCGTCCCCCGCGGGGCCCGATCCTTTGTCCCAGCTGTGCAAATGTGCTCCACTCGCCGTGGCCTCGCTCCCCCTCACCCGTGATGTGAAACCTGCTCGAAACCTATCTGGTCTCCCCGCGCCAGGGGTGCCCCCGCACTGGGGGGCGCTCACATCCACGGCGTGGAGGGATCAACGCGGTGTTCCCGTTTTGCATTCCCCTTTTGCGCACGGCCACCCCCGTACGCCTTTGATCTTTGCATATCCTCTTTTGCGCGCCCTCCCTTTCCTTTTGATGGGTTTCCCCTGCGCCCCTACACCTTTTCTCGGAGGTGAAGGGGTTTTGGGTGGCAGAAACCCCCCCTCCCTAGGAATCCGCGGCGAGTCCGTTCCCCGCCACCTTAGTGTAATTGACCTTCTTTCGAAAGGCTTTCTTTCTCACCGTGTTGTTTTTTTTTCTTTTTTTTTTTTTTTTTTTTCCTTGGTGGTTCCCGGTTCTTTTTTCAAAAACGTCCGGATTTTTTCTGCGTGGGGGACACCCTCTTGGGCAGATTTTCCCGTTGTCACCCTGTTTTCCAGTGCCGATCCCCCCCCCCCCCACAACGGTCCTGAGTTCCGGCGTCACCTTTCGCATCTTCTTACCCCACCTGCGCTTCGTATCGGGACCGGTCTCCCCGGCCCTTTTTTGGTCGACATAGAGCTAGGATGGCGTCTGTTTTGCAAACGTTCACACTTCTCTTACTTTAATCGTTCTCCGGGTGTTAAGGGTAATTATTTGAAGGAGAATAACCTGGGGTGTATTGATCTGAGACCCCTGGCAAGTCCCAAACATTGAGCGGCTCCAGTAGCATTCGGTTGGATCCCCTCTTAGGGGACGTTTTTTCATGGAGGGTAGTCGCGGGTGCCCACCGTGCTCTTGTTCCATTCACTCTAGCTTTTCTCCGTTTTGGTACCGAACCTTCCGTTTTTTGGTTTGCCTTTAGGAGTCTTGTCGTCTTGCTGGCCCCCTTATGTTTCTAGCAACAGGGCGTTTTTTTTTGACCGACCTCACACGAGGCGTTTTTCCCCATCGGGCGACCTCCCGTACCTGCCTCTTATGAGATTTGACGAGGACTCCTTTTTTTTTTTTTTCCCCCCCACACTTTTTTTTTTTCGTCGGGACCATCCTTCTCGGTATAACCCCCCGGTTTCATTACGTTGTGCCGGTGATTTTTCCCTAGCTTTTTTTTTTTTCGTGCACTGTGGTTTGTGAAGGTATGTTAGGCAGCAGCGGTTTTCTTTTACCCAATGGATCCCATTCTTTGCCTATGATAACCCCAAGATAGTTTTTTTTTACAGCGGGTTTTTTCCTTTCGGTTTGGAGTTCTCAGACCAGCGACCATCGGCGGCGGGCTGACCTGGCGAAAGTCTTAAAAGTGATGATAAGTCGTGCGACTTTTCCCCCCCCTCGACTTGGAGTTTGTTTCTTTCCAACGGTGCCCACAACACGATTTCTCTAAACGTTTTTCCCCGACTTTTTTAGCGGGTTTTTCGTCCGCTTGTCGGCGCACCGACTGGAGCACCCTCCTAGGATTATCTTCCGAATTCCCGCGTCGGATTCATTTTTCGTCAAATGCGGTGCGTCCTCCCCCTTTTTCCCCAGGCAAAAACGTCCCCCCTTAGGCGGACCCCCGTGGTTCCCCCCAGACCCTCCCCCCCTTTTTCGGTCTTTGCAAACGGTTGCATTTTTTTTTTTCTTAACCCCCCAGCAACGGAAGTTCTTTTTTTTGACCCCCCTACCCGTTGCGCGGTCCATGGATTTTCCTTCTTAACTCCTTTTTTAGCCCCGGGGATCCCCTCTTCACTGTTTTTTCACCTCAGGGGAACTCTCGTGTGCGGGATCCCCCTCCTTGGGCATTCTACGCTTTTCTTGCGGTCCGTCTTTCCCCGAGGGAACTTCTGCTTTTCCGTTGAAGCGAATTGCCTTGTTTTTGCCCGTTTTCCAGTTTTCGATCCGAGGCGTCCTGGATGTGAAATAGAATTTTTTTTTTCGGCCCCAGAATCCAAGCAGGGTTTCTTTTCCCCCCATTGCAGAGACAAAGCGTCCTTTTTGCCCCCCTCGGATTTCTCTCTCTTTTTCCCTTCTTTCCATCCGTTTTTGTGTAGTCTTTAGATTCCTCCAAGTTTCCAATTTTTGCTGTTTCTGAAAAACCGACGGGCCGACTTGATCTTTTTTTAGCCCCCTTTCTCTTGGGTTCATCCAGCCGACGAACTTTACCTCCCACACACCAGACAATTTTTTTTATTTCCCCTTTTTTTTCACGATTTTTTTTCCTCTTTTCCCCGATTACGCAAACTGCCTACCGCCACCTACCTTGAGGTTCGTATGCATGTCCCCCCTCCATGCTTGGTTAAACTTCTGTAGCAAGTCAGTCCTTTTTCTGCCCACGGGCTTTCTGTTTCGCTAGACGCCCATTCCGGGTTTGTTGCAGGCAGGTTTTGTGACCATTTTCTTTTTGGATTTTTTTGACTTCCCTGGCGACTTCCCCCGAGTTTATTGCCTGGTTTTCCTTTTTCTGAAGATACATGGTCTTTTTGTTTTGTTCCTTGTCGCGCAACCCCTACCCCCCTTTTTTTCGGGGTTTCCCCTACTAAGCTTGATTTCTGGAGCCCATCTTCCCTGTTTTGCGCGTGGGGGCCCCCCCACCCCCCCGTGCGCGATCTCCTCCCCAGAGTTTTTTTTAACCGTTGCTTTTCCGCTTTTTGGGGTAACCGCCCTTTTCATGTAGCAGCAAATCCCGTCTGTTGTGACCCAACAGGTTACACTTCGCTTTTTTGCCCGTCCGCCGGTCCCCAGCACCTCTTTCCCGTTACGCCGTCATTTTTCATCCGTCAAACACTGTGCCTGCCGCTTTCTCCATTCTATACCCGCTGCATTCGCCTTGGTTCAGGTGGGAGCACTACCCGCTGTGAGAACGGCAGTCACCCTCCGGATGAGATTCGTCCATCACCGGCGATCTTTTCTTTTTTTCCCCACTGTTCCCCCGAGCGGCGCCTTCACCCCTTTTTAACAACCATCTCCGGGTCTTAGTTTTTCCGACTTCGAATGGAAGAGATCTTTTCCCCTCCCCTTCTTTGCATTCTTTTTAGTAGAGGAGTCCTTTTTACACCCGTGGCCCTTTTCCCGAGCCTGACAGGGCGTACGACAGAACCCCCTTTTTTTCAGTGATTTTCTTTTTTCCCAGCCGAATCAACGTTTTCAATCAGCTGTTCTCTTCGACAATGCCTGCTTTTTCCTTCCGAATTCCCCCCCACTGCACCAGCTCTTGCGCCTTCTTCTGCCCACCTCTCCGGCTCATGTTGAAAATGTCCGGTTCCTAGGCGCGGCCTCCCTTTTTCCTGATTGTTTTTTCGGTAACTCATGACCTCACTTTTTTTCTCTTCCTGACGGATGTTTTCTGTGTTGCCCCAGCCTTCTCAGTTGACCCCTGATATTCCCTATTGAGACAGGAAGGTTTCCCTCGGTTTAGTCTTAAGTGGTGTGCCTTTTTTTTTCGACGATTTTTTTTTTCCCCCCCTCAGCTCCTTTTTTTTTGTGTTTTAGGGCTCTGGGTAACAATGAAGTGTTTCCCAAAACGCCAGTCTTTCCCCCTCCCGTCTTTTCAACCCCGCCTCGCCTTTGTTTCTTTTAGAAAGGAACAAGTTTTTCTTCCATTTTTCTTTTTTTTTTTTTGTTACTGGAGATCCACGCTTTTTCTGTCTCATTTTCTGCCAACCCTCCCTGGTCCATTTGATTCCCCTCCGAAGATGGAGCCGAATTCCGAATTCAGCAACCCCCCCAAAGGAAAACCCTCCTGTTTACCTTGAGGGATTTCCTCCCCAATACCCTTCCCCCTCCACGCAAGTGGCCCACCTACCCGCGGGTAGACTTTTCCCGGGTTTCTTTTTGGTTTCTTGGAGAGTCCTTCTACTTTGAAAATTTGTTTGTCCGCGCGTTTTTTGATGGGGTTTTTTTTTTTTTTTTTGATACGCATTTTGTAAGAAAGGCGCGTTGCTTCACTCCTCGATGGTTTTTCCGGGCCACACTGGTCGTTCTTCCCCGTTTTTTTTGGGCGGTTTCTCGTTTTGCCACCGTCTCTTGTTTGTAGGATTTTGCCCATGTAGTTTTTTCCTGCCTCTTTTCCGCTAGACGGTCTTGCCCATTTCCGTTCCCCTCATTTGGATTCCTTTGTCCTCAAGCAACTTTCCTTCGGAACATTTTCGTTCTCCCTCTAAATCCTTTTCGACCCTCCCCCTTGCTGCCGCCCAAGTAAGTTGTTATCTTTGCGCGCCTAGGCATCTAACCCTTTTGGCAACCTTGCCGGGATCTTTCCCCAGGTGCACAGTTCCGCCCCCCCACCGGCTTGAGGTTTTCAAGCACCTGTACGATAGTTTTTTTTTCCCCTTTTCGTGAGTCGCCCTTACTTTGCACGCGGCCCGCTCTTCTCCATCCCTGACCCGCCCTCCTCCAAAGATTTTCTTCCCCCTCGTTTCCCTTTTTTTGCCTTTTTTTGCTGCCCATTGTAGTTCTTTTTCCATGTGCCCTCCAGTTTTTCCCCCTTTCTGGACCTGCGGTGACCCTTTTTTGGTTTTCAACTTTTTCCATTTATCTAAGTTCGGGCAGCCACGCTTAATTTTTTGGGAGTTCTTTGAGGTTCCGCGGTTGCCCCCCCCAACTATGTGCTGGCGGGATTTTTCCGGCTTTTATTTTTTTTTCCCTTCCAGAGATCTGCATCACTTTCACGTCGAGATTTCTTTACTGATCTGGTCCCCCGGGAGAACCCTTTCATTGAGGTTAGTAACTACCCTCCTCTGCTCCAGGCATTTTCGGTGTCGGTGGCCCTAAGTCCCCGCCTACCACATCGCGACCGGTGTTTTTTTTTTTTTCCGTTTCTGTAGTTTTCTTTGCCCTTTTAGTAGTTGACTTGGAACCCTTCGGCCCACGTCTCACCGAACGGTGTAGGCCCCCTTACCCTCCTCCCGCCCCCTTTTTGTTGTCCTACCCTTTTTGAGTTCTCAGAAGTTGGTGTGTGACGTGCTTTTGCCTCTGTGCGTTTCCCCTGATAGATATTATTTCGCTTAATCATGCCCCCCGACCCATTGAGGTCTTTACGGACTTCCCCCCTTATTAGTTTCCTGGAGCTTTTTTCTCCACCTTATTGGGCCCCCTACTATTTCCTTTTATCGATCGGCCCCTCATTTTCGATGAGCAACCGTTTTTTCGCTTTTTTTCTCATCCCCATACCCCTCGGGACCGGCTAAGAGATTCCCCCCATGTTTCCCCTCTCTTTAAATGTCTCTCACCGCTGAGGCCTTGTGAAAATAATGTTTACCCACCCTTCCCACCGTCGAACTTGCCCGGTTTTGCGTTGCGACTTGTTTCGGGGAATAGTATGTCCTTGCCAGGTTTTACTATCTTGACCCACGAGAATCCCGCCTTTTGTTCTCCTGAATGTCACCCCTCAAGTCGCGGCCCATTGTTTCAAACCTCCATCACGTGCCGGCTCTCTGCCCCTTGACCTTCCCTTGGGGTGAGCCCTCCAACCACCCCGAGGACGTCCGCTGCAAAACAGTTTTTCTCCTTCCTGTGCGAGACTTTCAGTCCCCCCTGGGGCTACATGATTTTTTGGAAACCCCCCCAAAACGGGCAACTTTTTTTTGCGCGCAAAGCCCCCCTCAGCTCTCGCCCCCCCTGTTTTTCCGGATCACTTCCCCTTGAATTTTCTCCTTTGTTTTCCCCTTCTGTGACCCGATGAGGTAATTCCCCTGCAGACGCGTTTTTTTGGGGAGTTTTTTCTGTTTGCTGACCAACTTTCTCCCAACGTTCCCCCCATGAGTCTGGATGTTTTTCCCCCCCTCTTTTTGGCAAGTTTTTTCGTCCCGTACTGTCCTCATTCCCCCCTCTGCTCGTGGTTGGGAACCCCGTCAAAAGCGTCTTTTGACCAGTTTTTTTGCTTTGGCCTTAGTTACTTGTCTTTCAAATTTTGCGTCGCTGTTTCTTTCATCAGTTCTTCCCCCGCGGCCCCACCCCCCCGTATCCCCACTTAAGAGGATTGGTTTGGAGCAGGCAGTTTTAAGTACCAGGCTGAACCGTTCCGGTCCCTCCCCTTTTTGTGAACTTTTACCGGCCGCCAACCCATTTCCTCTCCGGGATCCCCTACGTTCCTTTTTCCCACGTGGTCGCCTTCCTTAGATACACCTCCCTGACCTTCGCTCAGGACGTGCCTGGGCCCATCACCGAGATGGAGAGGTTTCAGCGCGATTCGTTGTGGTCCTCCTTCTTCTGGGAAATATGGCCTCCTCTCGTCACCCCGTTCCCTCCCCCAACCGGATCTTGGGTCCCCACTCCGCCTTTTTTGTCGCCGCCGGTACGATTCTTCTCCCCTCCAACTTCTGACACAGTCCGTCCATCCTTCCCCGCACTTCCTTCGGAAACTGGTTTATTGATCAGACCTCCCCCCCCCCCCCCCCCCCCCCCCCCCAGTACGAGAGAACTTCGTCTGCACAGACTTTTTGGTCTACTTTCAGTCCAAATTCGTTTATGTAAACCCCTTATTCCCCCCGCCCCCCCCCGACCCTGAGTGTTTTTTTTTAGTTACAATCACTCCCCCTCTGTGCCCCAAGTTCGCCCCCACCTTTCCTCCACGTTCTTTTGGAGACATGTAGCCTACCTTCCCCCCCGGCAAGGTGAGGGGCTGTTCCCTCTTGCGCCTTTTTGTCTCCGACATGCTGTGTGTCTCCGGTCACGTTCTTCCCCCCTTCGGAAGTTCCATTTCTTGGCTCAACTTCCATTTCTCTTTTTAGTGTCTTCATCGCCCTTCTGTCAGCTGAGCGCGTCGGGGGTCCCCCTTGGATCTTCTCCCCCTTGGACCTTGACCTCGTGCCTCTTTTCGTATGGGCTTGTCCCTTTTTCCCCACAGAGCGAGGCTCTATCACAGCACCCCCCCCCCAAAACGATCTCCTCTTTCGATCTCCGTCCCCGGACTTCCCGTCAGCGAGGAGGTGCCGGCCCTTTTTGGCACTTCAGCCGTCCCTAATTGAGATCAAAGTTTGGTTTTCGTTGTTTCTTTTTCCCCACCCAGTCCGGAATCCCCAAGGTCCCTTGGGATTTTTGTGCGTGCCCTGGAAGCTTCCTCTGCCCGGCTAGGGTTTTGTCAGGCTTAAGTTTTTTGTTGTTTCCCCCCCCTCCCCATTACTCCCGTGAGTTTTTTTCCGGAAGGTACAGGGCCTGTAGGAGACCGTCCTCTTTTGGAAGGGCCCCCCTCCCCTACGTCCCTGTGGTTTAGTTCTAGCTTGAGACCCATGCGTGCCTTCACCTTTGCACTGCCTCCCTTTGACTCCCAGGGGAAAATTTTTTTCGCCGAGAGGAAAACTTCTTCTACCGAGCCCAATCTGCACTCCTCTCCGAGAATTGGGAGCATGAGAGTGAACTTATACGAAAGTTTCAATGGCGGTCTCTGATTAGGAGGGGCAACACCCCTCCCCCAGCGAGTCTTCCTAGTTTCCGAATGGCCAGCATATCCCCTCCCTTGCCCTTTTTGTGAGCCCTCTAATGAGGTTCTGAACCTCTTCGATAGCGAGTTTTGGTGATCCTCCCCCCCCCCCCGAAGTCACTATTGAGACCTCTGTTCCCCCCCACCCCTTCCTCCCCATTTTCTCCCCGCCCTTCGTGACGGTTTCTATGTTTCTGGGGCCGCGCTTCTTGTCGCATCACGTCGTTTTTGGTACAT
>Ga0179593_1704339_pt1 | contig 11138 bp, 11 predicted proteins | sample CZODoug2_1_08_16_FD_185931 | JGI IMG/M metagenome (GOLD analysis project Ga0179593, IMG submission 185931) | Vadose zone soil fungal communities from Angelo Coast Range Reserve, California, USA - CZODoug2_1_08_16fungal (PacBio error correction) | ecosystem: Environmental > Terrestrial > Soil >... | reverse complement strand
GGACCCTCCTCCTTTTTCCCCTCAAAGTTTCTGGGGAAGCCGACTTCGGCTTTCCCCCCATTGCGTGATCATCGTTTTTCTGTGATGAATTTGTTTTCCCCCTTTTCACTTCGATGGAAAGAATCCTCATTCGCTATTCGAACTGATTTCTGTTTCCCCCCCTGGGCTTTTGAACATACTAACCTTGGCACAAGGAACCCCTTATCAATCGAGGGGACTGGAGCAGAAAAGTTTGGGCCATGAAAATAGTTTTTCCCCCCCAGACACGCCAACCCCCACATATTTTTCCGTCCATCCCCTGCTTTTTTTCTTTTTCCTTTCTTCCTCTACTACCTCACGGGGTTTATTGCTCCCCCTCGCGTCCAATTTTAACTTGGGGCCCACCCCTGTTGGTCCCCCATACTTCTGTGGTGGTCCTTGTTTCAGGTTGTAATCTCCCCCTTTCCCCCCCTAGGAGTGCCCCTTTTTTTTTGGGCTTATCCCCAACTATCCCTTTTTTTATCGCCAGTCCCCGGGGGGACCCTTATTCTTTTTTAGCAGCAGACAGGACCGATGCTTTTCCCCCTCTGGCCGGTTATTCCGACTGTTTGTCCGCACGGTTGCTACGTGCGTTTCTTGGAGCGTCTGCACGGCGCTTTGGCTCTCTTTTTAGTGGGTCCGAGTATATTTTTTTGGACGCATGCTGGAGCGGATTGGCCCAGCTGCCAGCGATTGTCCTTGGACCCCCTTCCAAGTCCCGGAGCCCCCCTTTTTTTTTTTTCCGGTTGGAGTAGACGGCTTTGTTTTCCCGAGCCATTCCCCTCCCGCTCAGAGCCGGGACCAGGACTACCTGCCCACTCGCCTGTTGCTAGCATTTTTCTCCTTTTTGGCTCGGGTTTTTTTTAGCGACTGCTGTTTGATCCCTTTTCCGTGATCCCGGCCGGCGCTTTTTGCTTTTTTTCCCTGAGTTGTTCAGTTCCCCTTTTTTTTTGAGGGGATCGTTTTTTTACGACACCCACATCGACCCTCTGGGGGTACCTGTCCTACTTTTTTTTCCCCGCGAAAAGCTTTTTGATTTTTTTTCTGATTTGCCCTCTCCTGGAGAAGGAAATTAGCATGCCGGGATTCTTACCCACGTAAACCTTTTCGCGATTTTAGCATCAATTCATCGCGGTCCCATTTTCTCTTTTTTTTATCAGACGTACGCCTTTCTCCCTCCTTTGCTGTCCCGCACCCCCAAAAACGTGTGAACACTGGCCGAGTTGCCAGGTCGTTTCCTTTTCCATTGAGCCATTTTATCCTTTTTCCCTCAGGTACGCTTTTACCAGTCTCCCTCAAATCTCATGAGTAGCTTTGCCGCCGTCGCTACTTCTTTCATTCCACGAATTGATTTTTCCTCCTTTTTGGAAATGTCTTTTTTTTTTTCTGTGTTTTTTGACCCCCGCCCATGCAGTCAGGTCTCCGTCCCTTTTCAAGGCGGCGCATGTACCAACTCCCTCCCTTTGGTGTTATAAGGGTACCGCTCCTTTTCCCCTTTTTTCGATTGTTCCTTGTTGTGATCTATTTTGTTTTTTTTTTGTTTTTTTTTTTGTGTCATTTTGTTTTCCTGTGTTTGTGCCCGGGTTTTTTTTTATGTTTTCTTTCCTTATTGTTTTTTTTTTTGTGTTCTGCTTTTTAATCATTATGTTTTTTTTTTCCTGCTTTAGGTTTGATTTTTCCTGATGGACTGTGTGTGTGGACCGTTCCTGTTTATTTTGTGACTCCTGCCTTTTTCTTCAGTAGACCAGGTCCGTTTCCCCTCGTGTATTCATGAGTGCAGGCCCCGGCAAACGGCGGCGTGTAGTTGGGTTTTAGGTTCCGAATATTTTTTGTCAGCTAAGTATGGACGTTTTTCCCTCCCCAATGGGATCCCCCCTCTCCTACAAATTCGCCGCCATTACGATTCTCCGGTTCTTCCCAAGGCCGATGGGTGCCGTTGGCGCACCCTTTTTTTTTTATATTTCTTTGTGTGTAGGTTTTGTCTGTTATCTATTGTGTTTTTGTGCTTTTGTGTGTCCTTTTTAGAATTTTTTTCCATCTGTTGGTGGCTGTTTGTTTTTGTATTTTGCCTTCGCGTCGGCTGCAACTACTCTTTTACTTTCCGAGCATCCGGATACATGCAATGTCCTCACGTTGGTTTGTTGATTGCTGGGTCCCGCTGCTATTCGTGGCGGCTTTATTCTTTTTGTTTTATAGGCACTCTTTTTTTTTTCCAATGTACTTTCCGCTCTTATTATTCTACCGATATTTTCCCTTTTTTTTTTTTCCATAAGGCAATTCCGGCTCTTTTATCCCCCTTTTGCAGATTTTATAAAGGCTAAGTGTCTACATATATGGCAGCACCGCCTCACTTGTAGGTCCCTTTTGTTTCTTAATCCCTCCTTACTTTTTTGTTTTTTGTTTCTGTCACTCGAAACGTGTTTTTTTTGCGGCACTTTTTTTTTGGGGGTGTTTTATCCTTTCTGGGTGTCGTATCGCTTTTTGTTTTTTTTTTTTATTTTTTACGTTGTATATTTTTGTACTCCGGTCTGCTCCGACTGTTGAGTCTCTAACCCCCCTAACCTCCCTGTAACCCCCCCTAGCCCCTTGGGCCCCTTTTTTTTTTGAATTTTTTGGTTTTTAATTGTGTTGTATTGATCTACTCTTCGTAACGCCGGTCCTTTTTCCTTTTGTTTTATTCTTTTGTTCTGTATGCCCCACCAAAAGCCCTCGCCATCTGTTCCAATTGTTCTTCCCGCCGGGGTGGATTCTGTCTGGTCTTAGTCCACCTCGTATCTCTCCTGATTTCTTAGCCGGGCTGATTTTTTTTTTTTTTTGCTCTTCGCTGTTCGTCTGAACTTCTTTTTATTATTTATTACTGTTTTTTTCTAGGAGCCCGAACCCCTGTTTTTGGACTCTTTTTGTACTCCGAGATTTTTTTTTTTTTTTTTATGGTTTTGATTGATTTTGTGTTTATTTTTTTTATCACGGCTTCGGCCTTGATTTGGTAATTTTTCTAAGAGGGTGCTTTGCGCGCCTTTAGCACTATACCGCTCTAGTTTACCAGAATTTTTACTTTTTTTTTTTCCCTCCTTTTTTTTTTTTTTTTTTTTAGTTTCTTTAATGGCCCCCTGTCCTAGTCATATATTACTTCTCGATTTTTTTTTAGTGCGATGTGTTTTTTTTTTTTTTTGTTGGGATTGTTTTTTTTTTTTTTTTTCTTGGAAAATTTGGCTTCTAGGTCTGACTGCCCGTAGGGTGTAACTTCACCTTTTAGTGGGAGACTAGTTAGAAGTAGTTAGTACCAAACTGCGCAGTCCGATCTGCCCTGTGGCACTTCTTCTTCCTTCGGACGGATAGGCTTACTTCCGCTTACCGAAACCTCCTTCAGCCCGATTTGGACCCATGTTGCGGACCTAAACCTTAAATTGGTGTGGCTCCCGGAGGTTAGCTTTTGACGGCCACTTTTTTTTTTCAGAACAGAATGGTTAGTCCTTGTGAGCATTCGACATTTGTATTCGGATGTAGATGGTTTCACCAAAAGGAACCGCCCCTCTGCCCAAAATTTGTACCGGAACACCCCGTTTTTCCACCCCCTGCCTTTTCCATGACAAAATTCGGACCATTTCATGCTTTACCATTTCTCAATCACCCTGAGTCCCTGTCCACCCCTCCGAGTTTGTTCACCTCGCACGGATTTTTCTGTCTTTACCTCACTTTCGGTCGAAGCGGCTGGCGCCTGTTTTTTGCCCCGTTCGGCTACGCCCCCGAAAACTTCCTTGACAAGGGATTTTCTCAGGCCGTAACATGCTAAGCTGGCTCTCACGCTTTTTCCCTACTTTCCTCTCCTTCCATTCCCTCGTGAAACTTCTTCTTTTTACCCGGCTCAAAGTCCTCTTTTCCCCCTTGACGGTCACTAGACCCTTGCCAATAAGCCCGAGCACTTTTTTTTCCCGGGCACTTCGATCCCCGTTTTCCGTACTGGATCGCTTTCTGTTTTTATATCCCAACTGCGCGCGTGTATCCCTATTGTTTACCCACCCGTGCGAAAATACCATTCTGCCACACCCAAACCCTGTGGTTTTTTATCGGTGTTTAGTTAAATGGTGCATTAGATTCCGCCGACGTGGTCAGCGTCCCAGCCATCCTAATCACTGTTTTAAAGCCCCCCCAAACGGGTCACTCTCTTTCCCGTCTTCCGGGCCCCTCCTCTCCCCCGCCCTTCTTTATGTTTCACCCCTCACCTCCCCGCAATTTTCTCCCTCTCTCCGCTCCCTCTCTCCTCCTCCAACCCCTTATCCCCTTTTGCGTCCGTCCTCTCGAGCCTTGTCTTTTCCCCCCCCTCCCTTCTTACATTGTTGGTCCTTGCCCCGCTTTATTTTCTCTCCCGTCCACTCTTCTCTCCCTTTCTTTCCCCCTCCCCCCCGCTACTCTCTTCTCCTACTCATTTCCCCTCCCCCTTTTATCATTCCTCCTCCTTTTTTCTCACCCACACCCTCCCCTCCTTTTTTTTCTACTCCTTCCCTCCCTTCCCTCCGGTTCCTCTCCTCCCTCACTCCTTTCCTTTCTGAAGGAATGAGGGGAGTCCTAGGGGGCAGGGGTACACTGGCCACCCCCCGGTTCAGGAGCACCGTGAACACTCAACCTCGGCCTGAGCCTGTGTAGAACAGAACCCTTTTTTGATCGCGGCGAGGGCCTCGTGCCTATTTTAGCCGCCGACTTTTATTTTTGCAAATACGTCGACTCGTCTTTCATTTCTTTTTTACCAAGGTTGCCACACTTCCAGACCGTGAGACTATTGCTTTTAGTAAGCGGAAGTTCAAACCTCTCCTCTCACATGGGTCTCCCCCAAAGTTATCAACACTACAGTGGTTTTCTGTAATAGTCCGCTACTATTCCCATCCCACATAAAAGAGACGCCAATACAATCTACTGTCGACGCAAACAGCGCTCCCCTCCTGCCCCCCCGCTTCATAGGGAGCTCCCCCCCTCCCATTCTTTCCCCCCCGCAGTCGGTAGATGCCACGGCCCCAGATATCAATTCTATACCGAATGACCTGTATTCCTTTAGTTAGCAAAAGGCTTCTGGTCCCCCCCAAACGATATTGGTTACCTCCCGCCCAACCTGTCTGTGGGGCTGGTTTAGATCAGATTGGAACTTTTCTATGCGTACGTGAATGCTCCCATAGGGACTTGCAAGGGTGTTAGGGTGATACAGACGACTACCCGCTGTTGGGCAGAAATGCCTATACCAGGATCAGTGTTGATTGCCTTTTTCCCACACCCCCCCATTGGTTTTTTCCACTGAGATGGAGGACTTCCCCATGAATGTTAATTTCTTGAGACTTTTACCTACCATATGTTCACCCACCCATCACCGAGGGTAATCGGGCCAATTTTTTTCAGGGAACGGAATTCGTCCCCCAAAATCTTGGTTGTTTTCCCCCCCCTTTATTTCCATTCCAACAACATAGGTTTCTCCACCCCCCCTGTGTCCCCGTGATGGCCGTTCCTCCCCCCTCGACCCGGCATTGAACAAAGTTCCCTTATTAACTGTCCCCCCCACCAACTGTCGGTCCCGTTGGTGGTGGCGTACGTTTTGTGGTATTCACCTTTGGGTGAAATGGCTGGTCCTCTTACGCGCCGTTGTTTTCACCGGCGAAAGTCTTATCGTTTTCCCTTGTATAGGCTTTTTCCGCCGTTTTCGGAATCGCTTCTTTTTTTTCACAATTTGTAAAGGTTCGGACTTTTGCCGGTGCGTTCCGGACGTTTTCTGTTTTTCTGCACGTTCCTTTTGATGTGTTTACGAGTCGGTTTATGTTTGAAACCTCCTGAGGGAGAGCACCCGGCTTCCCTTGTCCCGGCCTGGGACTTGTCCCCCCGTCCCCTCACGATGCCCCTTCTGGGGTTCTTCTGCGTTGGGCGTTTTCTACTGCTTTGCCGTGGCCCCTTCCCAGCGCCCCCGTCTTGGAACAGGTCCATCCCCTGCCGGTTTCATCGAGTTTCTAGTTTCCCTCCCCTCCTGTGATGGCTTCCCTTTGTTTTCGAGCGGTCCTTCTTTTACTGTTGACAGGGGGTTCTATACCCTGGGTTTTGTTAACGTTTTTTCAGGTTGCTGTTGGTGAAGTGCTTCTCCTTCCCTTTGTGCGCCCTCCCACAGCATAATTTCGCTTTCCCGCAGTTGCGCAGCCCTCCTTTTTTTATTGTTTTCCCCCTCCCCCCTTGAAATCGATTCTCTTCTTCTCTCGGTGCACACTGGTTGATCCCCATTTCCCGATCAAGTCCCCATCCCTCCCCCAAGTTTTTTTTATCTACGTAATCGTCCCCAGCAAAAGTTTTTTCATTTTTTTCATTGCCTTCGCATATAACTTTGCATAGTTTACCCTTCTCCCCGCTATCCCTGCTCCAAGCCGTCGGAAGACCCTACTAGGATCTTTGCGCCGGCCTTCCTACTCTCTTCTTCATCAAATTTTGTAGCGCCCAGTTGCGTCCTTTTTTGGGCCGTATTTTTTTTTTCTTGAACTTCCGATGAAGAGTCCCTCTCATTCTTACAGGAGCTTGTCCCCCCCCCCTGCATGGGCGTTTGATTCAGGGAAGCCCATCCTGCCATTTTCCTTTTGCTGGCAAACCTGCCCTTATGCACGAATTCCCCTGCGAGAGGTAGTTAATCCGTCTCCCCACCCTGGACTTCCCACTGGAATGCCCGAACGATTCTTTCGCTGTGAAGGAACGAATGCCCTGTAACAAGTAATTTCCACCTTTTGTACAGGTCCGTCTTTTATTTCGCTTTTTCCCCCGCTTATTCCCCGTCCCCCCCCCCAAAGGCCTGTCTTGTTTAGTATTTTTCCTAGGTTTTTGCCGCTTTTGATGTTTAGCATTCCCCGTTCTGGACGAACCCTTGCACAATTGCGGCTACGTTACTCGAGTTTTTGCCTCTTTTTCCGCGTTCTCTTCGAGGTCCTAACTTACCAGTGCCTGCCTTTACTGTTGGTCCAGGGAACCCATTCTGCGGTGTATTAGACGTGTTGCTCCTGCCCAGGGCCCCCCCCTGATAGTGTTTTTTTCTTGGTGACTTCTTGTACTTTTGCACTGCCGCCCGATCCCCGTCGCCGTTACGAAACCCTTTCTTCCCCTCATCCGTGTTGTGGTTGAGGCCCCGCTTTATATTGTATTTGATGTGAAGACCTGAAGCCGCCCCCCACCCCCCCCCCCCAGGCGCACAGATAATTTCCCAACATCTACCTCCCACAAGTCCTCCGTCCATCCTTTATTCCGTTGCTCCCTTCTTCAATCCACCCGTGTAGATACCTATCGACTGGAAGGTGAGGTTCGCTTTTTCTCTTCCGGTTTGTTAGGCTTTCTCATACTACGTGCGGCTGGCATTTTGACTTCACCCCCCCCCCCCCTAAAAGGCTTAAGTTTGACGGTTGCCTCTTTTTTCTCCAACGACTTCGACCTTTCTTCTTACCTTTTTTGCAGGATTCCTTGTCCCCTTTCTATCCTCCTTCTGTTCAACAGGGGCCTTTGTTTGTGCTTCCGCTTTTGATTTGCGAACGCGCCCTTGTCTTTATCTTGATCGACTTACTTTTTCAGCATCTATGCGCCAACGTGGCCCTGATTACTTTATCACCTCCCCTAATGTCTTGGTCCAGCTCTGCTTTTTGCCGAGCCCTGTCCCCCTTGGTTAACTCGTACGGGGGTACAGCCGGCCCCCCCCAATCTCTAGCCCCCCAATTTTCCTGTACCTCCTCGCGGACCCTGAAGTCCAGATCCTCGCTCCCCCTTGCGTGACGGGACTTTCTTCCTTTTCGGTGTCCCATGGCTTCGAGGGCGGCGACCTGTAAAGCCATTCCGTTTTCTTTCTTTCCCCCGTAAATCAAAACGGCATTTTCCCGGGGCTAGTCGTCGTTTTTCCATCAGAAATATTTTGAACTCCCCCCTCGATTTTATGAGGGGACATTTCTCCCCCCCGAATTTCCTTGGTGGTGTGCTTTGATACTTCTGCCCTTTCTAAAGCAAACCTTGACGCTTCCCCTCTTGGGTGCACTTTTTTCAATTCTTTCTGATGTTTTAACCCAAACCCGGCCCCCCGTCTCCTTCCCCCCCCCCTGTGATCTCCCCCCCCATTCTTTTTAAAATATAAGCCCCGCCTCCGGGAGCATCCCAACTCTGAAACCGTATTCTGATCACCCTGGCTCCACCACCAAGAGATGAGGTAACACCCTGGCTGCCCCTAGCCCCCTATGGGAAGGCATGGCTACTATTGAGCTCCTTGCTGCCTTGGTTTATTCACACCCCGGCTAACAAGACACCACAGGGTTGCCTCCCGGGCACCAGGCCGGGAACAGTTTTTAGGCCCGCCTGGTTGCTTCAGCAGAGTTTTCACTATCACCTGTTTGGACCACACCCTCTTGAAAATGATCGCCTTGCAGTGCTACAAATACTTGACGACCCACGTGTCCGGAATCACAACTACCCTTGCAATTGGGCACAAAGTCCCAGACATTTCCCGGCGGCTTATAACCGGAACCGAGGACAACTCTGCGAGAGAAGCTTTTTCATCCAAACTCTTCGGTAATCCTCCCCAACGTTGCCCTCTTCCCAATCTTTCAACCCCTTACGGTCCACCACCAAAACCCTCCCTTTCTCCAAATGGTGGTTTCCCGGTTACCTGTCGACTATAGTCCTCGTTGCGTCTGGCAGGAAACGGCAATAATTTCTTGCTTTCTGGTGGTGCCCGGCCTATATGGTAAGTTTGAATCACAGACTTTTTTTTTCGGTTTCAAGGACCACCCCCCCCTGTCTTTCCCTTCTTCTAATCTCTGGGTTGCCCATGTTCGATGTAGGAACCCTTGAACCTGATTCGACTTTCCCAACTCAAAAATGGTTCCACTCACCTGGATCACCGCGCCAATTTTACCCCCCTTTCCCCCCCTGGATTTAGAAACCTTTAGCAGACCTTCCTTTCTTTCTAAACAGTCCATCTTTGTCCCGCCGTTGTTGTGTGCTTTTATCTTTCATCCTTTGACCGATTTGCGGTGTCGGGGACCCCCTCCTTTGGGGCGACCGTAAATGGCAGGTTCTTCGGTTCCTTTTTTTTTTGATGAGTGTAACACATTTTTTTGATTACTTCTCTCCCAACGGGGCACTTCCCTCGAGTCTGGTAAACTTTTAGGCTTTTGACATCCTTTAATTTTATCCCGCAACTACCCCCCTCCACTCTTCCTATCGATTTAAGAGTCCCCCAAACTTTTGGTTTTTTTTCACAGATTTTTCGACAAACCCCTCGTACCCACACTTACCCACTTTCCACGATTCCGCCGCCCACCGAACGGCTTCGTTTCTTCTCCCTCCCTGCCACGTGAAAAGATATCACTTTTTTCTTACACCCTGGACCCCACACCTTGTCTGGTTAAACATTCGTGGTCTACGGTTGTGGTCGCACTGTGGTGTCCCTCTTTTTGGGACCGATACCCCTCCCCCAACGGACGTCTCTTTCAGGACCGGCGTGAAGTTTCCAAGGAATAATGATGAAGTTGGCCCCCCCGGCTTTAGCCGACTTCAGTCAAGGTGCTCTTCCGGAGCCTCCAATTTGTGATCGGTAGGCTTTTTACTCGATGGAGTTCTTTTGGTTCAGCGAAGGTGATCGTGTCTGTTCTTGCTTGGCCTTGCCTTATTTCTTCTTTACTTTCCCCAGTCATCTTTTCCTTTGGGCCACTGCGAGGGTTCGATACGTCGTAGGTTTTTTAGGTGAATTCACCCAGGTATCGTTCGAGTTTCCTCCCTGTCGGGAGGTGACCAATCTTAGTCAGATTTAATGTCTTGTTTCAAGGGTTTTCCCTCCCTCCACAGTTTACGGGTAGACTGTTCCCCCTGGCTCCCTCCGGCGTTCCCGATGGTTAGTTGTTTGTGCAGGAGGAGGGCGTGCCTGTGTGTTGAAGACCAACCTTTCCCCTAACTGTCCCCTAGTCGCCCCAGCGAGCGCGTCTTCCGCTTTCGCCATTGTTTCGGTCCCCCAATTTTCCAAGTGCCGTGATTTTTCCGCCCCCGGAACATTTTTTTGACCCTCGGAAGATCAAGCCATCGCTTTGGACCTTTTCTGAGGGTCCCGATCGCCGTTCCTCTGCGTATGCACCGCCCACGTGTATCCTTCCGAGATATGACGTATTCACTTCTAAGATACAGGTTCCCCCCGTGTATACCCCTGCCATTTAATTAGATTTTCCAGCAGTCCCCTTCTCTAGAGCCTTTGCGCCCTCGCGACCGATCTGATGACTTACTGTAGGAAAACCATGTGTTCCCCTTTCTGTCATGCGGAGGCCCTAGTGTGGTTCTTAGGCGCGGTTCACACTCGGCCGAGGTCCCTTTTTTTCTTTAGACCCCCGACCCCCATCTTCCAGGCTCCTTTGCGCATTTACTTTTTCCCCCTGGCCCCTTGTGGCCTGCTTCACAAGAAGATTCCCCCTCTCTTCTCTTCTTCGGACAAAATTACCCCGGTCCCCCCCCCCCCCGTTGCGCCTCACTCTTCGCCTCGGGTCCATCCCCGTCGTATAACCGCTGGCCTGGTGAACTGCCGCGCTCTTTTACCATTGTCCTGACCCGTCCTGGTCCATGACCCAAAAATTTTTCTAGTAGTTCCCTCGCTCACCCCGTCCCCCACCTTCTTCCTGTTTGGAGTGGTGGAGGTGAAATTTTTAGGTCCATGTTTTGACTCTTTCACGTAATTCTATGGCCCGTTCCCCTTCGATAACACAACCCCCTCGGCGATCAGACAATCGGGTCCCTTCACCCCCCCGTTTTTCTTTTTTCCGGTTTAGTCGAAAACTTGCCGATGAATTTTCTCGGCGGCACCCGGTCTTAATGCGGTGACATTGGTCTTTCGGTCTTTGCCCTCGTCACCTGGTCCTCGTGAGGATCAAACTTTGGTTGGGGTCTTTTTTGATGAAGGTGGTCTCTCATCAGCCACCAGTTAACGACAACGGCTTTCAATCTCTCTTTTTCCCACGTTTGGAGAGAGATTTGCCCTCTTTTTTCTGCTGGGCGGCGCTTTGCCCATAAGAGAAGCCAATCACCCCCGCCCCACATGGAATCCATTTTACCGTGGCGATCCCACGGCCCAACCTTCATCACCTCTCCGACTT
>Ga0179593_1651103_pt1 | contig 11138 bp, 13 predicted proteins | sample CZODoug2_1_08_16_FD_185931 | JGI IMG/M metagenome (GOLD analysis project Ga0179593, IMG submission 185931) | Vadose zone soil fungal communities from Angelo Coast Range Reserve, California, USA - CZODoug2_1_08_16fungal (PacBio error correction) | ecosystem: Environmental > Terrestrial > Soil >... | reverse complement strand
TCAAACTGATTTTGAGACTGCCCCCGGTTTTCATGTCTTCTTTTTACAACTGTGCGGCCCTTCGAATGCGAAAAAGATTTCATTTTTCCCCTCCGTGCCTTTTTCTGGTCCCGACCGGCACAGTCCTTTTCCCCCCTCCTCCCGTGACCCCTCCCCTTTCTGATTAAGTATGTCCCCGGTGCACCTTCTAAGTTTAGTACCATGTCGCCCTCAACCGCGCGCTGATTTCCCCCATGCTGTTGGATTTTGTTGCTGGCTTTTATGGAGTGATCCACGAAAGCATGTCCCTTTTTCCTGGATTTTGGTTTCCCCGCAACAATTTCTTTTTTCCTTTCGGCGAAGGAGTGTTTTCTTCATGGAGGTGCCTGGTCTAGGCCTTTTTTCCTTATTGTTCTCTCTTTCCTTTTCCCCCCAAGTCGATTCTTTTCCCCCCCTTTTTTTTTCACTGTCTCTTTTTGTAATGGGGCTCCGCACTTATGGAGGTTACCAAGGAGTGGCGGAGAGGGTATCCCTTTTTTCGTTCTGTCTGCTCTTCTGAGCATTCTCAGTTCCCCCCAGAGAGTCTTTCTCCCCCCCTTCTTAGAGATTTTTCCATCGTTTTAAGATTCTAGGCATCGGGCCCCCCTTCGTATGCTTTTTACAACTACCGCCCTTTTCTTTTTTTTATTTCCCCCCCCCTTTCCGGAGGTCGGTCTCTTTCTCCGACCCACTTTTCTTTCAATCCCCCCCCCCCCCCACAGCTTCTGAAAAGTACTTTTCCTTTTTCTCCCCGCTCGCCTCCCGCCCGTGTCATCGTCCTTCTTTGTCGTCTTTCGCGTTATTATCGGTCGTGGATCAGTGATGCGATTTCGTGAGGGCTCTGTTACTACCTTCCAAAAGTCAGAAGTTCCCGTTAGACATTCATTCATTGGCGGGCTATCCCATAGTTTGTTTTTATTCCCGTTTCCCATTTCTTTTGTATTTCTTAAACGTTTTCCCCTTCCCCCATTATGACGGTGTCGGCTTTCGAGATGGACCGTATTCTTCTCTTTTTTCCCTGCCCTTCACGACGCCCGCTACCGAGAAACGACTTCTCCTAAAATATCCCCCTTCCCGCTTTCCTTTGGACGTTTTTCTGCTTCGTCTTTTTTAGTAGTAGTTTCTTTGCCTTGCGACCCTTACGCCTTGAGCCAAGGGCGTTGCGAGAACGATCCCCCTTTTCATCGTCCGCCTGTTGCACTTGTGGTTCTTTCTTTGGTCCCCTTCCTCCGTGATATTTTTATACTTTGCGAGTCTCCCCCAGCATACTCCCCTTATCAAACTTTTGGTAGCTTTCTTCCCCCCTCTTTCTATTCAACTGCAATGGCGCACGAAGGGCTAGTAAGAGTCTGGCGTGTGGCTACCCCCCTCCCCCCCCCTTTTCAAGAGCCCCTTCCGCCTTTTCTCACCACCCGTAGTTTTTCTTGGACTTCTTTTTTTCTTTTCTTTTGCAGTGCTAGACGTTTTAACCTATCCGAGTTTGGCACACGTTATCACAATGGATGTCGCTGGCCAGTTTTTCCCCTTCCGGCCATTTCCCTTTTCTTTTTACGCATCCCCCTTGTACTCAGGTTTTTTTTCCCCCCCCATCGGTCTCCCCCTTATGGCGGGCTTTCTTTCTTGCGCTGAGGCAATCCCTCTGTGCTTCCCCGAACAACGTGATTGGACTCCTTTCTCGGCCCGTGGGGCGATTCCCTCTCTCTCTTCCTCGGAATTCCTTTTTTTTCTCTTTTGACGAACTCCCTCGAGTCAGAATCCACAGTTGCATTGATCAGTGTTTTCTTTTCCACGTTATGGTTTGGACCCACTCCCTCCTCCTACCCCTGTTGTTGAGACTTTTTTCTGCCAGCGTGCTTCCCCCTCTCCCCCATGACTTTTTTTTCCTTTTGGTTGCTAGCGCGTTTCAAAAGCTCGCCCCTTCATAAGCTCTTCGGTCTTCTGGCCGTCTTCATTCCTTTTTTCCCGCGTTTCGCCCCCTTTATTTTTGAACATTCATCTTAGCAGCCCCCTCCGGACCCCCTTTTTCCGCACGCAACCATTGGAAGACCCGATTGTTGAGCACCTTGCTGACACCGTGAATTTGTTTGATGACCCTTTCCTTGCAAGAAAATCGGACTCTTTTTCTTTCCTTTCCGTCTTCCACATACCCCCCAATCGGATTTTCTTTAGCCCAGTTTTTCTCTTTTCGAGAAGGAACGAACCCCCCTAGCAAACAGAATGTTTCGCTCTTCGCCAGCCACAATCCCGCGGCCCCTCCTTTTTGTGAACCCTGGTTTTTCCTCCTCCTTTTTTCTGACAGTATTTCGTGCGGTGTTTTTTTCTGAGCAGCCCTGACAATCCCCTTTCCCGCTGATCTCCCTTTTCAGGAGATTCCCTCTGTGGTGCTAGCGCAATTCTTCTCAAGCCAGTAAGTCCTCCCCTCCCCGCCAACAGTCCTTCTGCCCCCCCCCAAATTTCCTTCCTGAGACCTTCTTTTCTTCCGTTCAAAGTTCACTTCTGCAGAACGGCGAGTTTTTCCCCACGCTGCCCACCCGACTGTCCTTTCTGCAGTCTTTCCCGGCGGTTTGTGGACTTACTCTTCGGTGACTTCTCGGTAGAGGTGTGTAATGTTGAAGGGCCCCCTTCCATCCCCCGCTTCCTCCTTTTCCCCCATACCCCACTCCCCCCCCCACTCACGACCGACCTTATAGGTTTTTCTCCTCCCTGGGGATGGACATTTCAACAAGTAGAAGTTTTCGTGAAACCGGAATCCCAGCTTCCTACCTATGGGATACTTTTTTTTTTCTCAGGTTAAACCGTGATTTGTTGATTTTTGCTTTTTCCCCCTTGACTTTCCCCTCCACGGGCCCTCGCCCTTAACTCCCTGTAATCACGCAAGAAAAGCCTTTCCCCTGAGTCTTACCCCTCTTCTTCTTCTTTTTTTTTTTTCCCACTTTTTTCATGAATTTCTCTCTCCACCATTGCTTTTTTCTTTTTTACTTTTTTTCTGTACCATCTCTCGAAGTGATTTGATCTGCGATAAAGTAATTTTTATTTTTGGCTGGAGCCCTCTCCCTCCGCACTCCCCCCCCCCCCCCCCAAAACCCCTGAGGTTTTTTTTTTCTCTGCATCTTCTCCGGTAAAAATACACTGAAGCTTTCTTTTTTGAGCTAGTCGATTAATGTTCCCTCCTCCATGGTTTCTCCTCCCCTAATCCATTGACCTCCAATTTACCTCCAAATGTGCTCCTTTTTTCCTATAGTCGTAATCATTTCCTTGGACTTCCCCTTCCCCGCTTTCTTTCGCCAGCAGTTTTTTTTTTCCACGGAACCCTTTGGTGAACCCCCACACCACACGGTTACCAAACCAGAACCCGACAGCAAATGGACCCTCAACCTCGTTTTCCCTTTTAAGCCGTCCCGCCTCCCTATATAATCTTTCGAAAGAGGCCTTCCCCCCCTCCCCCCCCCATCATTCGACTATGTGCCCCCCGACCCAGAACTTTTCTCCCCTGCCCTCCGCACAAGAGCCTCTCCCCACCGATTATTCGTTTTTTTTTTTCCCCTCCTTTTCAATCCCTCGGACAGCCCTTCAACGCAAACGTTTTTTTTATAATTGAATTTTACTTTTTCCTTGCGGTTTTAGTAATGTCTCGGTCCCCCTTCCCTCCCATTTAGACAACCTCCTCGGGTATACATCTTCCCCCAGTGAGATTTTTTTTTTCTCTGGCGTCTTTTTTTTCCCCCTGCATGCAATGTGTCGTTCCTTGAAGGTTTCTTCTTACCCCCAAGGACTCTCATCCCCTTTATTAACGGTGCTTTTAAGAACTCCGCCCTTTCTTGTTTTTTAGGTTTTTGATTGGGGTACTCCCCCCCCCTTTTTTTTTTTTCTGAGAGAGTCACTTTTCCCGGCGAAGACCCACCGGCGCCCCCCTCTTTAGGTTCTTTTTTTCCCACTTTTTTTCATGTTTCTTACCGAGAACGGAACTCTTCTTTCTGGCAGAGTCCCCCTCAGTTCAGGTTCTGTGTTTCCCCCGATTTCCCCCCCCTGTGACCACCCTCTTTCTTTTTCTCCCAACCTTCCTTTTTCTAACTTCTGTCACCATGGACCGCTCTCCACCACCTGCGAACTTTTGTTTGGATTGTTGCTCTTTTTTTGTCTGCGGTAGGCCAGTACCCACGCACGCCTGGATCTTTTTGTATCTTCGGTCTCCTTCGGGGAAGTTTTTGGTGTGCCTTCCCCCGGTGGGTGCTCCTTTTCAATTGCACTCTTCTTTGACTTGATTGCCCCTCCCGATTTCGAGTCCCCCTATTCTTTGGCTGATGGCTTTTTCCTTTCTTGTTGCGTTGTCCTTTGCCTAGGGTTTTCTGATCGATGGTGGCGTTCCTTTATTTTATCACACTTTTCTTTGTATTTCTTTTTCCACCTTAGGATCCTTTCTTTGTGGACATTTTCCAGGAGACCTCTTGTGGTCCTTCTTTCTTTCTCGTCCGATGCTTACACCAACCCGACCTGCTCCTGGCCATTTTTGTCCCCCCCCCTTTTGACCCGACCCCCATGAATTTCGCTTTCCCCCCCCCTCCCTTTATATTCGATGGCAAATTACCTCTCCCCAATAGTTACCCTTTCTCTTCCAGCCGAGTCTATCGACCCAAGTGTCTTTCCTCTGCGTTCCCTTTTCTTGATTAGGGAGCTGCCTTCGCTAAGGATTATTGGACTCAAAATGCTAGGTGTCCGCTGATGTCACCTTTCTCCCTTGAAAGAGTGGTTGCTCCCAATTTCCGCCAATTTTCATTCTTTCCCCCATGGGAGCTCTCCACGAAGGACCCTACGCACCCCATTATGACCTGGGTTTGTCTTTGCTGAACGTTTGAGCTTTTTTCGGAGCTCCCCCCCCCCCCCCTAACACGACGACCGCTAAATCTACAGACTTTATAAGATGCCTTCCCCCAGTTTTTCTCTGATTTGTCCCTTTTTTTTGATCGGTTTCTTATTCTGACTCTCTTTTTCCCCAAATGACGCCTCTCCCCCCCTCTGGGCGCGCTTTGAATTGACATATTCATGCTCTAAAGCTTTTTATTTTTACTTCCTTCTTCCCCTTTTCACTTCATTGTTCTGTTGGGAGTAACTTTTCCTTTTATTGCGGCCTCCCCCCCCCGAACCTTCCTCGACTCTCACATGTTTCTCTCACATCCAGTTTTTAGAGTTATCTTCCCTCTCCTAGCTCGGAGTTTTCCGCCCAATAGTCTGGACGTAACGCTTGCGAGTGCGGACCCACCGTAAAGCAGGTTACGAGACAGCAGTAGTTCCGTCTTTTTTTTTTGTCTTTGTGGTCTCTTGCTACGGACGTCCGGTGCTCTCGTATTAAGAGGGTTTCCACCTTTATCACACGATTGTGCTTCCATGGATTGGCTTCAAGAATGTTGTTTTTTTCTTTTCTGCCCCCCCTTCTCCCATCACCTGCAAGGCGGTATTCCCTCCTTGGTGCTCCCTTTTTCGTCCTGATGAGGCCAGAGAGCTCCCCTTCTTGAATCCCCTTTTTGACTTTCTTAAGAACCTTGAAGCTTTTGATGTGAATACTTCCAGAATGGACTTTCCCGTAAGGGGCGAGCTCCCTCATCTTATTTCCCCTCCTTCTTCTTCCTGACGTCCAGATAATAATAAGTTTTTTTTCCTCTGATGGGTCTCGGCCAGCGTGCGCCCTCAATGATTATCAATGAAACGTGAGTTCGCTATCGCCTTCATGAATCCTTTCCTCTTCATTTTCTTAATTCGTTTTCTGTCCTCCCTCCAAGGTACATCCCACAAAGGAGGAGCCCTTCCTTTGAGAGGTCTGGTCCCCCCATTCTATAGCCAGGAAAGCGTGGGAATTCCCGACCAAGATCTGTGCGAAACCCCTTTACCTTTCTTTTGATGCTTCGAAGAACTTATCTGGAATCTTTTTCAGGTCCCCTTCCCCCCTTTTGATAATCCCCATCTTTCTTTTTCACTTCGAACCTTCATCAGAATGCGCCGCAGCGCACCTACCCTCTCTTTTTTTGATTCTCCGTCCCCCCCCCCCCTAGTTTTCCGTGACCCCTCGACCGCCTTTCACATTTTTTTCTACGGTGAAGACTTATGCTGCTCTTGTAAGTTTTGACTGAGCAGCAGAAAACGCCCCTCCAGTACCCTAACCCATTCTTCTGTGTAAGTAGTTCCCTTTTTTACAGTAAACCTCCCTCAAGCCCACCGAAATGATGAAAACTTGAAGTAATGTCCCCACAACCATTATTTCCCTCTCCACTATTCGCAAGGTCCTTAGTCGGCGCCTTTTTTTTTTCTTCAAAAGTAGCCCTCAAAAGAAGAACAACTGCGCCGTATACGCAGCGCGTTCCCAGGATCTTCCTCTCCTCCTTCTGGACCAGTTCATTTTATAGGATCCCTCTTTCGTAGTGCTTCTTTTTCCTGGCAGTCATAGGTCTTTGCTCCCTTTTCACGCCCTCTTCTCATCCCTCCCCTCCGGTTCCGACTCATTTGTAGAAGTTTTCCCCTTTTTTTTTTTTTAGGAAGCCCCCCCTTTTTTTTTTTTTAAACGCCCACTGTCATACCGGTCCCTTCCCTCGCTTTTCCCTTCTCCTTTTTCCCGCAGTGTCCCTTTCCTTCAAGCTTTTTTTTTCTTTGATCATAGGCCCCTTCAAGACGAAAGAAATCGCGAAGTTGGCCGACTCCTTCTTTCCTGACTCTTTCTGTCCCTCCTAGATGGGTCTTTCCTCTACTTTCTTTGATCTTTCCCGTCATCCTCTTTTTTGGGGTCGGTGAGCCGAGACCGACGACTAGTGTTCCCAACTTTCGCCTTGATTCTTGCGGGCCGCAAGTCTTTCAACCACTCCGATAGCGGTTTTTTTCCTCCTTGCCTAGGGCAAGTTTTACAATTTTTCACAGCTTTTTTTTTCCAGCGGCTTCTAGCCTCAGTTCCCTCATTTCCTCAGAGTTACCGCAAACTCCTCTCCCCCCCTTCGGCCGCGCGGGCAGCAGTAACAGCAGTGCGGCCGCTTTTCCCCCAACCGCCCACGACAGCCTCCTTCAGAGAGTTCTCCCGTCTTTCTCCTCTCGACTTCCCTACGAGGCAGACAACCCCTTTTTTTTTCCGCCCGGACTACAAAGAAGTTGATGCACTCGCCATTCCCCCAAACGAACTTTCTGCGTTTTTCCAACCTCAAGACCCTTTTGAGCCAAAAAACCTTTCCCCCCCCCCCCCCCCCCCCCCCCCCCCCCCCCCCCCCCCCCCCCCCCCCCCCACCTTTATTTCCGCTTTTTTTCTCGACATCCCGGTCAGATCTGTCGACAGGGATTGATTTTTTGCCGCTGAGTGTCTCTTGTCTCGTTTGGTTTTTGTATTTTTCCTCCATCATGATTTATGCAATCATTTCGCCGTGCAGAGTTGAACGCACGTTTTGACCCGTTTTGACCACCCCAAAAACCTTTCCGCGTGCGTTTTCTTTTCTCTTTTCAATTTCCCCCCCTCTTTTCCCGTTGTTGTTTTCTCCGGATCTTCCCCACCGGCGCAACCATCAGCATGGTTTAGTGTTGAGGTTTTCACAACGTTTTTCCTTATGAGATATAACGTTTTTTTCCGGCTTTTTGAGCCGGACCCCGGTAGCAAATAACGTCCCAGTCAAGATGACCAAGTGTTCTCCTTTGCCTCCGTAGACCCGCCTTTTGATACGTCGCTCCCCGTCCCCCCTTTAGTTGCGATCCTGAAGTTTTCTTTGCTGGCGTGGTAGGGCAGATGATGTCTTCGGTTCCACCCACCTTTTTGAGACTTTTTGCATGGCTTGGCCAATCCATTTCCTGTGCTGTGGCTTTTTGGGTTTATTTCCCTGGTTTTCTAGATGTTAGAGGGATTTAGCAAGTGACGGATCAGCCCCTTTTCTTTCTTTTTTCACTGCACTTGTAAACGGCACTTCTGCGTCTTTAAGATGGTTTCTTTTCAGGAGTCTTTTAACTTCCTCTTGCTTCTCCTTGCTTTCCCGGTTTGGACATTCCCCTCGTTGAGCCACACCTCCTTCTTCTTTTTTGGTTTACGGATTTTTTTCCTCTGTTTTTCCTACCCCCCCTCCGATTTACCCAGTCTGAGTTTTCTCGTTTCCTGACCCCCCTATGAATTTCTGACTCACAGGATTTTCTTTTCTTTCCCCCCCACCCTGTCAATCTCGAGTACCTTTTCCGGCCGGGTCAATCCCTTCCTTTGTCGTCTTTCGCGTTTCCTCCTCTCGGTTTGCCTCTTCGTGATTTTGGCGTTCATGCCTCCAAATCTTTTTTTCCTCACTTGTCACGGACTGCCTCTTGACAATTCCTTCCCTAGTCGTGTTCTTTTCGGTTTCTGCCTCTTTCTCCATGCAGCTCCGCTTATGACGAGGTTGCCGCTCTCTCCCTTATCTGAATGCTTCGGTCCATTGCCCACACATCAAGAGTCGCCCCTATAGCAACACTACTCCTAAGATGCAACTTCCCGCTGTTTCTCCCTTTTTTCCTGAGGTTTCCTCTTTGATATTAGTGTATTATTCTCAGGGCTTTTCGCGCCTTTTTTTTCTAAATTCGGCAAGTCCCCCCCCCCCCCTTGACGGAACTTCATCTTGGCTTTGTGATTAGTTCATTAGGAGGCCTTCCACTTTTTGTCCCCGTTGCTTGGCGTGCTTTTTCTTCGGATTGTCGCGCTCGCCCCCCTTTTTTCTCTCCTTCCTCTCCCCCAATGATTTTCCTTCCTCCTTAGAACTCTCGCTTGGTATTCACCGCACTGCCTCTGCGCAGGGTCTCTTCCGTAACCTCTTGCTTTTCTTCCCCCCGTTAAGTCTTTTTCCCCTCTTCCACTCTTTTCTTTCGGGTTTTTGAGCAGTCCACCGTCTTCTTTTTAGTGCTCAAGTCGATGCAGTCTTATTTTTCTCAGAAGGGAACCATTCCTTTGGGGGCCAAAGTATTTTTTTTCGGCTTTCCAGATCAGAATTCCCCCCCCTCTTTTTTCTTTTATTTTCCGCATCCTTTCGGTCCCCTGTGGAGCAAAAACGGTCCAATGGATTTTTTTGTTTCCCTCTTTCTTTTGCGGCCTATTTTTCTTCATCCCCCCCCCCGCTCTAGCCTTTTTTTCCAAGGCTCCTCTTTTTCCGATTAGCCCCTTCCCTATTCTCCGGGAATTCATCTTTAAGGGGCGAGCTTTTCCGAACGCGATAGTCTTCCTTTCCCCCCCTTTCCCAGATTTCATTTCTTTTTTTCAAGACCCCCCCTCCCCTTTTTTCTGAAACTTTCCCTTTTCCCAAGGCCAATGAAACGTTTTGAGATCGGTCCTATCGCGTCGTCCCCCTCTTTTTTTAATAAGAGGAATTCCTTGTGTAGGGAATCTTTCCTTCCGTTCCTTTACTTTGCCTCGCCACCCTCTTACCTTCCCTTTTACGGCGCCCTTCTTTGAGTCTTCCCCTTTCAGCCGAAAGAACTCTTTTCACTCACCCCCATTGGAAGACCGATGGTTCCCTTGATTAAACGGAATTGTTTGCTTCCCAGGTTCCCTCGTCTCACCTATTTTTTTCTGATCTTCCCCTTTCTCCTTTTAAACCCTTTTTTAAACTCCGTTTTTCTCTAGAAACTAATAAGCCTGATCCTGTTCAGTACAGCAATACATATCCCTTTTGGTGGCTTCGTCCCCCCAATCCCGCGTCCCTTTTGTCTCGTTGAACTTTACTCTTACGTTCCGTCCAGAGAGCCTTGCGGTGAATCATCGAGCGCTATGTTTCTGAGAAGAGAAGACCCGCGCAGAAGTACTTTTTCCCTCTCTCCCCATTTTTCTCTTGGAAGCTCTGTGGTGCCCCCCCTAGCCCTTTTTTAAAGTCCTACCACGCACGACCCACCTAAAGTACGAGCCTCTTGAAATGACACAAACAGTGCCCGTGAAGAGACCACGCCCTTCTTGCAGGTTCACGTATTCCTCCCCCTCTTGTCCCCTCCCTTTTCGAAACCCCAGACCCCTCAATACTCATGAGCCAGATGAAAGCTCATGCGCGGTCGCGCGTCCACGGCGATCGCTCCCGTCAGAGGGAGGACCGTTGCATTTCTGGAGAAAGGAGTTCTATGACCTTCTTCCTGAATTTTCCTGCCCCTTCGTCCCCGCATTCGCTTGCCGGGAACGCCACTCCGAAGCCCTGCGTCTCCGAGGTTCGACCTTCCCCCCGGATCCACAAGTTTTGTGAGGACACCGGAATCCCAGCGTTATCAACGACTATGGATCCGCCCTGGCAATTTTTCTCCACACCGTGACACCCTCTTTCTACCCGGCGCTTCCTATCGTCTTTCCCCAGCATTCACGCCATCGGCAGCTCCCGCCAAGACGATAATCGGTTTAACGCGAAGCCGACAAAGTCTCGATGACCGTGGTCTTGTAGATCTATTGCTGCGATCCCAGAAATTGACTACAGTTTCACTCGCCCTCCCCTTCTGCATCGCGAACTCCCGAATGGTTTCGCGAGCCGAGTTTTTTTACGCCCGACCCTTATTGACCTCAAAATCGCCCTGTCTGGTGTTCGCCTCCGTCCTGACCACCAAGTAAAACACACCTAGATCGCGGTGTGGCGCCGAGGCACGTTCCAGAGTAACGATGGCACTCTCTGAATCCCGGTTTTTTTTTTTACAGAAGTTTCCCCCTCCCCCTTCAAAAGACCCCTTTTTTTTTTTTTTTTTTTTTTTTTTTCGCCTCATTTTTCCAGTTCTCTTCCTCCCAACCCCCGAACCATCAGACCGGCCGGTCCTGGATGTAAAACGCCCCAGTGCGGCAGCCCTCAGGACCAACAGCCAGACCTCCCAGGACCGAAATCTACTGCCCACGTACAACGTCCTCTTCCTTTCCGATCCTAATTCTCATTCCAGTCCCGAGGCCCCCCTCCACCCCCCTCCCTCCGCGTCAAAATCCTACTTGTTGATTGTCGACACCATGCGCAAACCCCCCCATGGAGTGCGTGGGGTTTCCTCCCCCATCATCCATAACACTTCCGACTTCCTCCCCTTCGGCCCTGCCCCCTTTTTTCCCAACCGTTCATGAATTTCATCGCCGAGGCAGCTCGGTTGAGGAAGCTGGGCCCCTACGACGTTAGCCAACGGCTCTGGTCTACCGAGGGTGT
>Ga0179593_1500783_pt1 | contig 11138 bp, 13 predicted proteins | sample CZODoug2_1_08_16_FD_185931 | JGI IMG/M metagenome (GOLD analysis project Ga0179593, IMG submission 185931) | Vadose zone soil fungal communities from Angelo Coast Range Reserve, California, USA - CZODoug2_1_08_16fungal (PacBio error correction) | ecosystem: Environmental > Terrestrial > Soil >... | reverse complement strand
GCGATTTTTTGGTGTACGAGCAAAGAAAGATGTGCCTTTGCGGTGCAATCTTTTACTTTTTTCCCCGGTTCATTGTTTCACCAGGACTTTTTCCAAGAATCGAAGGGCTCATGCTCGGCATGGTGTTGCTTGTAGTCAATCTCGTGCTTAGCCCCGGCAGAGTCCGAGAAGGGAAAGCGAAAGGTCGTCCCTCTTCATGTCCACCCCAAGGGAGTCTCTAAGGGCTCCGGATTACTAATTGGACAATTCTTCTCGCTTCATCCGCTGAAGGTGTACTTCTTTATATGTTACCAGCCCTGAGTCTTTGGGCGATGATCTGGTTCTCTTTTTTAGCCCTCTCTCTGAGCCTTGAAGACCTAAGGTTTTCGTACTTTGTTTTCGTACTAGGGGGTTTGGCTTGTCCCGATTGTCGAGCGTGCGCGCCCGTTTAAGCTATGGCGTGTCGTAACTCGCTGTCGAGGCGCCAAACAGCGCCTTTGTTCCAGAAAATTTGTTATTCCTCTCCTTCGTGTTGAGGTCTGCGTGCCCCGACGGAGCTCCCTCTCACAGACCGTAGGAAACTAGTTCCCCCGTGATAGGGTGTTTCAAACCCAAATTTTGCGTTTTCGAGTAGTTAGGTTTGGTACCCTTTAAAACCTTGACTTATCTCTCCCTTTTTTGGACTCAAAATAAATATCACTACGATACCCCCCTCTCTTTTTGCCAAGCGAGTCACCTGCAATAGTCACTGTTTTGTCTTTTTCGTTCCCCCTCTCTTGGTTTCTCTCCCCTTGCCTCATTTATCATTCGCCGACAACGAGGTTTTTCCGTTCGACGATGCGGGACCCTATGTTGGCCTGTTGTTCCAGTACGTTTCGTTTTTTCCTGTGAAATCTCGATCACGGGACCGATATCGTGGGCGGCTTTTTTGTCTTTTGGCTGTCCTTCTCTTTTTCCTTATTGGACCCGGCGGGGAACGGTTGCTGCCCCAAAATTTTGAACTCGTAGGTTGGCAGCTTGGATTCCCGTCCCCAGGGTCTCCTTTTCCCCCGACACGTGAACTGTGGCGGCTTGGCGCTTTTTTGATTGTATTGCCCCTCTCCTCCCTTTTTTTTTTTTTGAGAGAAGATGACTCCAATACAAATCCCACCGCCCCGACGCCCTTTTATTGGAAACTCATTGCCTGGCCTTGCATTTATGGAATTCCCCCCCACTTGTGGCGCCTTCCCCAGCGATTCTGCCACAGCATGGCTTAGGATCGCCGTTTCAAAATCATGAAATTTTTTGTTCACCGCTTACCTGCCCGCCAGGTCCCTCCTCTCGCCTCCCTTTTTTGTATGAAGCTTTTTCGGAAAAACAGACTTATTGCCCGACGCCACCAGCCTCACCTGCGTCCGCACCTTTCTGCGCCCCCTTTTGTAGCCTGAGAATGAATTTTTGTTTTTGTTGCTCCACCCTTTTCCTCTCTGTAATCCAAAGAGATGCCAACCTTTTTGGCCATAAGTTCACAAATTAACCCCCTCATAACAAGGATTTTAACTCTCTCTGGACCCGGCAATCTGCTAAGGTGGCGGTCTGATACTTTATGGTAGGTCCTTTACTTTTTTAGAGTTTATCGACTACCTTTTTCCCCCCAACTCCCCCGGCCCCTTTGACACCCACTTTCTCGGGTCGTGAAAATACCCTTAACTTTCCCGGAGCGGGTACACCCTCCAGACGTTTCCAGATGATGCTTCTTCGCAACGGAGCACAAAGAGCAATGGATACCAAGGAGGAAAAACGTAATACAAAGGGGCAGTCCTACCCCCAGGATCATCCCGGTTGTTTAATTACACACCGAAAAACCCCCCCCTAGTAGCTACCCCCCCCCCCCGGCTCCCCCTCTCTTAATCCGATAGGCCCCGCCCCACGAGTACCAATTTGCGGTCCCCCCGCCCCCCCGACCCCCCCCACGGCCCCTAGCGAAACCCCCCCCCCGCCCCCCCCCCCCCTTGCCCCGGTCCATCTGTTTTCTTTTCGATTCCCTCCTTTCATTCAACGCGCCCGCCCTTCCATCTCTGGTCTGAAGCACACCCGGAGTACGAACACACCCATTCCACGAAGCACCTGTGGCCGTTCATCAGGAATTTACCCCGTCCTCCAGTTTTCGCCAGCTTTCGTAAGTCGCGCGGACACTCTGCCCTGGGCAACGCCTAAGGCCGTTCTGTTCGACGTGACGTCCGTCTAGTTGCATGATGCTGGCTCCCTTTCCCATGAGTTAACGCGTTGCAGCCCAAGAGTTATTTGCCGCTTCAGCAGGGTTTTCGCCTGCTTTACGCCGATGTGACCCTTGCCTCTTTCTCTCAGGTGGCGTCTCCGCGCCGTCTTGCCCCCCCACGCACAGGCGATTATTTGCTTCTTCGTATCTCTCTCCACATGAATGTTGGTTACCTAAATTAATATACCTACGCTTCACGGCCGATGTCCTCCCTTTCCACAAGTAAACCACTTGATTTGATCGGCCTTAGAATGAGCTTTCCTTTCTCTCCGCTTCCTACTAATAAGTGCTTGTTCTGAGTAACCGACTTCTCTGGTGTCTTTTCCTAACCTTTCCGGGGGGACGCTAAATTTTGGTGCCTTCGTGCTTATTTTTTTATTTTTTTTTTCCTTGTCGGCACCCTCTTCTGAATAGGTAATCCTGCATTATCAGCCTGTGTGCTTTTTTTCTGTGATTCACCCCTTTCGTCTTTTTTCAAACGACCAACGGCTATCACCTTTTTAATTTAGAAACCTAGGCGCAATGCCCTATTATGTTCCATGAAGAGCGGGGGTACATCTTGTCGAAACCCGCGGCGGATTTCTTAAAGTTCTTATAATTTCACTTCTGGGACTCTTTTATCTTGTTACAATCGGAATTTTTTTGACTTTCTCTGGTCTCTCGCGATTGTGGATAAGTACAGCTTCGTGGACCCTTCTATATTGGGATGAATCCCTTTTGGATTGTCAGACTGTTGATAGAGGTTAGTACGGATGTTCAGCCAAGATAGTTGTCTAGTCTGAATGGAGGCCCGGCATGCGATGGAGTACTTCTTTTCCTTTGGTTAGCTTGGCGCGGCCTCCCCAAAGGTTTTTCAGTAGAGCAAACCCAACTTTGGTAGGGACTAGACCCTGCGTAATCAGTTGTTTTCCTCTTCTCCCCCTGGCCAGAAAACTCTTGTGCTTAAGGAAGAGGAAGCCCAGTTAGGGCCAACTGTCGTTGGTGTCCAAACCCCCAACTTCCCCTCCGTTCCTGTTTTTAGATTTAGGGCTTATCCCCCTTGAAAATCGACATAACATTGTCATTTCCTCGGTCTACACCAATACATTTCAACCTTTCCCTTCCTCTTCTAGCTGGGACGTTAGGCCCTTTTTTCCCTTCCTTTTTTAGGCGTTCCTTTTTTTTGCTTATTTTCCGGGCTCTTTTGTTTGCACCTTCTTGGTATTTCCATCGCTAAGGCTGCCTTCCTTCGCGACACGTTTTTTTTGCCCCTTTCCGCCGCTTTACGCTGTTCCTTTCTGAATTTTGTCCTCTTTCAGTTTATACCGTGGTGCGTTTCTCATTGTCTTCACGATTCGGGGGCGGAGGCGATTGGGCTGTCCCTGAGATTTCGATTGGACCCTTTTAGGAAACGTGTTTTCGTCTTTATAGCGAGGACCTTTCATGTTTCCATAAAATTTCGTATACTTGTTCTCTTGTTTCTCCCTTAAAGCACTGTTTTGTGGGCCGGTGTGCTTGTTTGGTGTTCCTCTACCCTCCCTACTTTGTTTTGTGTTTGAGAGAGATGACCCACCCCACTTTTCCATCCGCACTGCGGTCCCGGGTCCGGAAACCATGCTGGCCTCTGTATGGCAGAACTTCCCCCAAACTTTTGCGAGTTACCCATCCTGATGGTCTAGCCAGACTGTTCCCGCGGTCCCCAACCCCGACAAATCCTGTCACAGCCCCCATTTCCCCACCATCCCCCAGGGCCGCCGCCCCCCGTTTACCCCCTGAGCAAAGATTGTAACAACAGCCCCCGGATCCCAGGCCGACAATATGCGTCCGCATCCAGGCCCTCGGCTGAATCCCCTCGTTGGCGAATGTCTCAGTTTCAGCGTTTGGAATCCAAGATCACTCCTGAAAATCTTCCCCCCACCCCCGGGCAGCCTACAAAGGCCGTTCTTCGTGTAAGCCCATATTTAGGTTAGAGGAGGTTCTCTCATTTTTCTTCCCCTAGTGACTGAAGTCATATTTTTCTTGGGCCACGTTCCTCCCATCATTTTCCTCCGTGAAAACCTCCCTTTTCCCCCCCCCCCGACGTGGTACCCACTAGTGCCAAGTTAGTCCCCATATTCTGCAACTTCATCACCCTTCACCCACTAGCGTCCTCTCCTTTTATTTAAGACCCCCTTTTGTGTTCACTTTGGTACAACACGTGTTGTTCTCTCCCGCTCGCAACCAGTCTTTCACCCACGCCCCCCCCTTTGCCCGACTTTGACGCCGCGCCGAACTCGCTGACGCCTATCCAACCCCTCGAGCCTCCCACAACATTCCTCCGTGCACACTGTTGTCCCTTCTAACTTTTATTTGGAAAGAGCCTTTTAATTCTTCCCGTTTGCCAGCGAAGACCTTCAAGCGTCACCCCCATCTGCCAATTCACTCTCCCCCCCTTTCCAGCCGTAGAATTGCAGTGCAGACTTCTTTTTTCCCTGTCCACTTCGTAACCCTTGTTCGACAATTTAGCTTTCTCAAAAAGATGCCTGGGGGGTTAAGGATTAACGAGCCTTCAGATGTGGGTCTTAGCCCTTATGTTCGCAGGTGTCTTGATTATTCCCCGGCTACCTTTTGTCAACAAACCTCCTCTTGTTTTTGCCTTCGTCCTTCACGACAATCTTTGCCGACAATTCACCGTCCTACCGTAAGGCCTTGTCTCTTTACACCGCCATTACCCCCTCCCAAAGTGATTGGCTCCGGCAAGAATCCGGGCTTTCTTTGAGAAAATATCCTTTCCCCTTCCTCCTTTTTTATAGAGATGCCATTGGGTGAGAAGACGCCAAGGGTGGTTGATTTGACCGTTTTTGACCCTTCTTCCCCCTCCCTGACTTATTTTTTTCGTTGCATGTCTGGTCTGTTAGGAATGTAAGTCAGCCGCTCCTCTTCCTCCTGGGAGTTTTGGTTTCCTCTCTGTCGTCTAGCGAGTCCTTTGCCTCTCCCAGACACATCGCCCTTTTTCCTCTACACCCTCGGAGGGATTGTTTCCCTTCAGATAAGGCTTCCCCCTCGGCCTTCTTCTTCTTTCCCTTGATTTCGACCTTATGAAACTTGGATGTTACGGATTTTATAGTGTTTCAATCCTCTGATTCTTTCCCGGTTTCAGTCGCTGGGATTGGAACGATTCTTATTATATTGGTTTATGACCTTATGGTCCTAAGGACCCCCACTTTTCCGATTCAATGGGAAGCCAACTACGGCCGGGGGGGTTTGTCGGCGGTCAGAGGGGTCCCTGGTTTTTTCCCGTTGCGGTCGCGTCCTTCGCTTTCACGATATGGTCCGCTCTGGTCAGTCCTTTGTTCTTGCGCTGATTCTAACCGTTTCTGAAAAGTAGTGAGCCCCCCAACCCCTTGGTCACTCTCCCCTGCAGTAATTCCCTTTTTTTTTTCTGCTCTTCAGCTCTCTTTACCGGAGGCAGTCTCTAGTTACCACCGTGATCGGGTTAACCCACCCTTGGAAACTCTTTCTTTAGTCTTATTCCTGGGTACGTTTTGTGACCCACATTTGACTAAACTCTTGACTTCTCCTCGGACTTCCCCCCCCTGTCTTCCACCTACGATCCCTACCTTCCTGGCCGTTTCTTTCCTCTTCTTCGGATTCGACGTCTTTGTTTTTTCTCTTTCGTTTAAAATCTATTGTTTAATCGCTAGGCCTCGTCCTTTCCCCATCTTTCTCCCCCAAATCGTTTTTTGACCTTACTGCGCCTTTTGACTTCCTTTTTTGGCAGGGGGCAAGTATCGTTGAGTTTTTTCCCCCTCCCTCTTTCAGAGCCGGGTCCACGTTCGGCGGGCGTTCTTTTTCACGGTTCCCATGGTGGATGTTTCTACATATTTTTAATGAGGTTGGTTCCCTGCCCCTTTTGTCCTACGACTTTTTTCGAGAGCGCTTTTCGCACACGGTGGTCCCCCTCCCCAATTTCGGCACCCACGATTTCCTTCCCGCCGGGAGTTCCCTCAAGTCCCCCCTTTCCGTTTTTCGCTTTGGCGCGTTTGGGGCTTTCCTGTTTCTCTTTTTGAGAGAGCCCAGCCAAACCCCTCCCCCTCGCCTCACGTCCTTGGAGCCTTTGCTCCGGGAGTCCTCGTTGCCCTTTTTTTTCCACATTTTCCTCCTTCCCTTTCGTAGTTCACCGTTCCCGCCTTCCCCCCCCCCCCTTTTCAAAAGGTACAGCCCATACGCCCCGACAACTCCCTTCGCCGCCTTTTCTGACCCTTCTTCCCCAGCACCAAGTTCTACTTTTCCCCCTCGCCCCCCCCCAATCCTGTTCCAGTCTTTTCAGGAAGAGTCACCCCAACCTTTTTCCCTTCGACCGAGGCCCGATTCTCCCCAGAGATTTTGCCCTTGATTTTTTTCCCCAAAATAATCCACACCTTAAAACCTTCGCAAATTTTCTTTAATCGTGAGACCCGCCCCACTTTTTCCCGATATTTCTGGTCTGTTTTTTTATGGTAGTTTGCCTCCTGAAGTCCCCGAGTTTATTACTTTTCCACAGCCCCTCCCCCCCCCCCCCAACGGCCCTTTTAGGGAAATTGTGGTTGGTGACCCCCCTTGTTAACCTAACTATTTTCTGCCCCCCTCCAAGATAAGTCAAGTTCTTTTAAAATTTCCTAAGTCCCATTCTTCTCATACTGCTCGTATATTCAGCCCCCCCTTTTGACTCTCACGTTTTACCTCCTTTTGGCGAACGTCCCCCCTCAGATAACCACTTTTATTTTCCCTTCGCGCCTAGATTGACCCCTTCGTCCCCCTAAAGCGCCCCACTCCTCTGCTCAACGACTAATTCCTCCTCCACCCCTTCCGAAGTTTTTATTTCCACCCAAGGCCACTCTTCTCCCCCCCAAGCCAACGGTTGAGTCAATCCGGTAAGACCCGCCCCAGCGTAATGTGTTCGAGACGCTTAGCTACATCGCCGCCCCCTCTCGTAAACTTAACGCAACCCCCGCGTTTCCCCCCAAGATCCGCCAAGTCGTTTCCATCCGTCCTGAGGCGACCTTTCATCTTCTTAAGTTTTCTGAGATTAGTTCCCTAAGCTCAGCCGGGGGTTCTTCTATGTCTTTCTTTTTTTTTCCTCAGATGTGTCCTTCCTGCCTCTGGATTTCTCTTTCACGAATCGATGCAGCCCATTTCCACCCCTGCTGATGACGGTATGGAATTTACTCTTTCCACTCCTTGTGAACGTCAAACCCCCTCTAACTCCCCCCCCTCCTTGCGATGACTTAATTTTCCGGATACCCCCAGTCCCCAAGCGTCCAATTGTCCCCCCCCCAATCACTTCTTCTTTGCTTTCCCCTTTTCAATCCTAGTTGTTTTGTTTATTCTGCCCGGAAGATGCTTTCACCTTTTTTTTGGCCTGTAGCGTTTCCCCTTCAGATCTTATTTCCCCTTTTTTTTCGTTGTCTAGTAGTTTCCTTCCTGGTCAAGAGGAATCTGTCATTCCTCCCCTACTGAAGGTCTTCCCCAGTTCTTTTTAGTGGAAATCCTGACTTGAGAAAATACACCCACAGTTCTTCTCATTGATCTCCCAATAGGTTATTCCCTCCGTCCAACGGCTGAAGCTGTCAGCTCTATGTTTTTTTCTTTTCGGCGGATTACAGTCCCTTTTCAAATTTCCTCACCCTCCCCCCGCACCCCCTTCAGACTGTTTTTCAGCTTCTAGTTTCCGTTTGGCTTTTCGTTGACGTTCCTCTTTTGGTCTTTGCATATTTTGCGACGTGTTTTTTGATGATGGATCCCCTCGTTGCGCCTTCTTAATTGCCTCCAGAAGGCCCCAAGTTTTCTCTAGTATCTTTGCTTTTTAGTAAGATGTGGGTTTTGTTCTGAGGTTTCCGGTCTTGAGCCGTGGCCCCCTGTTTGTCTCCTCTTACCGCTATTTTTTTCGCTCTTTTTCTTTCAGCTTGAGTGCTTCCCCCCCCTCTGTTTCTCAAAAGTTTCTAGCCACCCCCCCTTTTCCTTTTACTCGCCAGGCCCCGTCCTAGTTTTTTTTCTTAACATGTTTTGAGTGACGGAGCCTTTTTTTCGCCTTTTTATTCTTCCCCCTAGTTTTTACTTTTCCGTTGTCCCCCAAACTTTCCCAGAACAGTTTCCGTTTTCTTTCGTAATGACTGTTTCCCCCCCTTTCGTTAATAAATTGCCCGTTCCCCCCCCCCCCTGTATCACCTACTCTCCAGCCTCTTCATTTTTTTCAAGGATTGAAGAGTCACCTCTCTCCTGTTTAAGTTTTTGTATTTCTTTCCTGTCCTTTTTTCCCCCTCTTTTTTTCATATCTAAGGCTAATTTTCCTTTCTCATTTTCCAAATTTTTTTTTCCTTTGAGAATATTTGGCAGATGCGGACGCTTCTTGCTTCCCCCCTTCTTCAATTCCGGGCTTCTGTCTTAACTCTCCGTTTTCGCCTTTTCCCTGCGCTGTTTTTTTTCCCCTGGTACATGGTGGTTCCTTTTTTCTCTTGTAACTTGATGGAATACGACAATTTGAGTTCCAGGACCTCGCACCTTTTTGGAAATTTTCTCTTTCGGACTCCTCCGAAAGGTCTGAGAGTGAGTTTTCTACCACACATTCCCTTTATTTTTTTTCTTTTCTCCCTTTTCTGTTTTTCTCATCTCCATGTTAAACTCAAGTGTTTTCCCGACCTCCCCATCCCCCCACCGAGCAAATCTTTTTGACCTTTCATGGGATTTTAAAATCACTCGCCCCCCTTCCTTCGGCTCTTCTGACTTGAACTTTTTTACCCCCTTCTTTCCAGATTTCCCAGCATTTGAGGCAAATTCCCCTTTCCCGCCCTTGGACAAATCCGTCAGCCAACAGGAAACGTGCAAAGCCCCCCCCCCTCCCTCCCATCCCCTGACCCTACTTTTCCCTTCCGCTCCCAGCCACACCCTCCCGGATACTTTCCTAATCTTGCGTCCGCATCGTTCCCAGTTCTGCTGGAAGTTTTCCCCCCCCTTTTTTCCTAGGGTCTCCTTCAGCGAGGACCGCGCCAACCAAAGATTTTCCACGTGAACTGGAGGTCCAATCCTCCCCAAATTCAAAAGTTCCGACCCCCATCTCTTTTTATGACGTTGTTACCAACCTTTCCTTCTTTTTCCTTTCTTGAGGGTACTCCTTGCTTTGACTGGAAGACTGACTATTAGACTTTGCAAACTCCCCCTACTCCCCCCCCTTACTCGCCCAAGTCCAGGACATTTTCCTTTTTCTTTCACCCCATCTTTTGGGTACCACCCCCCCCAGTTTACCTCCCTACCTTTTTCCTTTCCCCTGCTTTTTCCCCTCTCTGCCAATGGATCAGCGCCCAAAATTCTTATTAGGGTTCTTCGTCCCCATATTTATTTTTTCTAACTTTTTGGAGAACGCGACTCTCCCCCCCCCCCCCTTCCTTAAAGAGCGATCGATTTTTTCTTTCCGGAGCCTTCCCCTGCGCTCCTCCCATTGATGCCGGCTTTTAACCCCCCCTCCTTCTCCCGCTCCTTCCCCCCTGGACGTTAATTTCTCATTCATTTTGTTTTTCTCGACCCTCCGCCTGAGACCTCCTTCAGTAGCTCGCGTCAGCAACAAGCCAAGCCCCTTTAACCTCCCCTTGGTACCTTGCTTGAACACTCCCCTTTTTCCATTAGCGTTGCAGAATGTTTGCCCGCCTTTCTATTTCCCAGGCCTCCGTACCCCATTTTTTTTCCTCAAGGTTCTTTTCCCTCCGATTCCAGGGTTTTATGCGATTCCTTCCTCCTTGTCTTAATGCTCTCCTTTTTCTGTCAAGACCTCGATTGCTCCCCTCCCCTCCAGTCTATGAAGATTCATTTTTCTAATTCTCTCCTCTTTTTGACCTTTTCTCCCTACCCAATGGACAACAGCCCCCTAACCAGAACGTTACATCTTTCACCGACAAGTTTCCCACATTAAACGAGTGACTATGCAAGCCCCCCCCCTGTGACTTCTTTTGAATATATATTTAATAACACCGTTTTCGAGTCCTTTAGCTGTCATAAATTTTTTGCATGAACATGCCCTTTTTTTCCTTTGTGGAGGCTGACTCTTCTCCTTCTTTGGTTTCCTTGTAGGTACCTCCTTTCCTTTCAGGATCTCTAAAAGTCTCCTCCCCTTGACGGGTGTTTTTTTTCCCTCGAATTTAGGAGCTTATACACGGAGCTACCAGGTCAAAGCTTCCTTTCCCCCCTCTTCTCAAGGTTTTTTCTTTTCTCCCTACACCCTTTTTCTTCTTGTCACCCTAAAGATTTTTCTTCCAAAGATCTAGGCCCCCCCCCCTCTGTGACCCGGAGTAGCACCTTTCCACTTTCTTTCGATTTTTATAGTTCCAGCGCGTCTTTTCTCGTTTTGATGTACGCGGGTTTTCGCTTCCCCTTGATTTGTTTGTCCCAAGGTAATTCGTGATTCCCTTGCCTTTTAGTACGGCTTGGACTCTGATTCTTTAAGTTTTTCCGTTTCTCGTAACTTGTTTCGCCCTTTTCCTTGTTTTGTCGGTGGCCCTCTTCCTTTCTGCTTTTTCCCTCGTGGTCAAGCTATTTTCTTTCCTTGTCGAGCTTCGAGGCTACACCACCCTTTTTTCCCCCCTAGTTTCCCTTTTTACCCCCGAATTATTTTCCTCGCCCCTGTCTTCCATTTCCCATAGTTGTTCGCTTTGTGCAGACACTACTTTGTTCCTGAGCTTTAACCTTCTCGCCCTCACTTTGCACTATTTCTGTAAAACTTTTAGTTTGGTGTCCCACCCCCATTGCGGGATGCCAAGGGTTCTCTCTCATTTATTGGGTTCCCTCCCCCCTTCTGAACCTCTTTTCCTTGCCCCATAAATTTATCAATACCCCCTCCTGACCTTCTCTCTTTTTCGTTTTCAAGGCCCCTTATATCCCCCGATCTTTTTGTTTTACACACGTTTTGTGGCTCCCC
>Ga0179593_1461555_pt1 | contig 11138 bp, 14 predicted proteins | sample CZODoug2_1_08_16_FD_185931 | JGI IMG/M metagenome (GOLD analysis project Ga0179593, IMG submission 185931) | Vadose zone soil fungal communities from Angelo Coast Range Reserve, California, USA - CZODoug2_1_08_16fungal (PacBio error correction) | ecosystem: Environmental > Terrestrial > Soil >... | reverse complement strand
TCCAATGCCGGCTCTCACCCTTTACTTCCCTTTTTTCTTTCCGTCCCTGCTCCAAGCCCGAGAATCCAGCCCCTTCCCCGCGCCCGTTTCATGCGTGTTCAAGAAGAGGTATCTCGGTTTGGGGTGCGGTTTCTTTTTATCTCGTTCGGCCATTTTCCCCCTGACCTGCTGATCACTTCCACGGTCGAGGTTTTTATATCCTTTGTTGTCCCTCTGCAACTCTTTCCTGGACAAGTGCACACCCTGTGATAGGTCATTTTTTTTGGCTCGCCCAACTCCCGAGAGTCGTAAATTTTTTCTCCTGTTGTTTGTCTTACCCCCCCTCTCCTTTTTTACAACCCTGTCTTTCAGTTTTTTATGGAAGCAGACCGGGTCTGTTGTCACTCCTAAGCCCCACCCGGCAGAAGCTACGCCAAAGCAAGTTCTGAGTTTTTTTATTTTGTTCCCTTCTTTACTTTCCGCCTCTGCCTCCGAATTTCATGTCCCTTTTAGTAATCTCTTGTACGCACCGCGCATTTTTACAAGGAGAAGTGTTGTTGTTTCTTGTAGGTCTATGCCTTTTTTTTTTTTCCCGACTTTGGGTGTCGCTCTTTCCCTCCCCCAGGTTCCCCTGGTAGTGAGAAGCTTAAGTGGGACTTTCCTGTGTTAATCTCATCGTCACCCCCCGGTTAGGACCGCCCCCCATACCCCCTACCCTTTTTTTCCGTCCGTTGGTAGACCAGTTCCCATTTTACACCAGGGTTTTTTTTTGCTTACATTTTTTTCCTTGAATCTAACACGCTTCTGTTCTCTTTGTTTAAACCACTTATTTTCTTGTCCCTTTCTCAAAGGTCTGTTTGGTTTTTCCGGGACGTCCGTCCTGAGGAGAATTTGTATGGGTAACCCCTTCTGATTCCTGCTTTTACTTTCCTTGATAGGTTGGTCCTCTTCCGTTTTGTTTTGTCCTAAAGAACTGGTACCCCAGGTTGTTTTGCACTTGGTTTTTCTGAAGCCCTTACTCTTTGTTCCATCGGCTGCTTTTGCTCCGTGTAGTGAGTCGAAAATACACCCGTATGCCCCGCCACCCGAAATTTTTACCATATCTTTTGTCAACTGCCTCCCCCCCGGAAGGTAACTGCCCCTCACCCTTAGCTCTCCCCCGCCAGCGTTCTCCCTCTTTCCCAGAGCCTTTAAGACCATCGGGATTGTATGGGCCCTTAGTGATGGTCACTTGGTCCCCCCCCCCCTGAACCGTCCGACACATTCACCTTTTCCTTGGTCTGATTTTTGTTGTTCTTTTGTGGTCCGCCTTGCAACTATTTTAAATTATTAGAATTTATAGTACCGATATAAAGTCCTTCCCTCTGCGGTTGTCTTCTCTGGTCTTATTTAGTTTTGCTCCGCTACCCGGCGTTATGGCATTACAGGTTCTGTGGTTCTTCCCCCACCCCCTTACTTCCCCCCCCCCACCAACGTGTTTTCCCCCGCCTTGTGCCCATAGGTCTTCCTTTATGGACCAAACCCCCTTTTTTTGTATTTGTCCCTTTTTCCGTGTTTCCCCCCTTTGCGACCACCGCAGGGCTTCTAAGCTCTCACGCCCCTGATGTTCCGGCTGCCCTCTTTCCATTTTTTATTTTAATACCGTTTCGCAGCCCCCCCCCCCCCCGCCCCCCCCCCCCCCTCTCGTTCGTAGTTCATCGTATCCGGACTTTTGATCTCCCATCGGCTTCTGAAACGGCCATTCCCCCTTTTTGGATTGTGTTTCGCGACTTACGCGGTCCTTTTGCCTTCTTACGTATTTTTTAGGTTACATATCGCCGATCCAAACTTTCGATTGCCGTACCTTACACGTTTCTTTACCTGTATGCTGACTTTGGTGCCTGCTTTGGTATTTGACCCAAGCTCACCCTCTCTACACAGCGGGGACTTTTTTAGTTATCTTCCTTTCCGAAAGCTTCGGCGAATGCCCTCCGCGCCACGCTGTCCCATTTGCCACTGAAGGTGGAGTTTCACTCAAATCACCCTTTCCGGAATGTCTTCGTGCTCACTCGGCTCCGTTCTGCCTCTTAGTCTCCGCCTGTCGATTTCTGTGACGGGCGATATAGCTGAACGTAGTTTTCCTTTTTGTTTTTGACCCTTCTTTTCTTTTTTTACTTTCTCTCTCTTCCCTTCCTAACGGTGTGAGGAGATCTGTTTTTAGGGATTCTTCTTGTTGTCCCCGACCATCCCCTCCCAAAAAGCCGGATTTGTCCTGAGATTCTTTCCCCTTCGGTCAGTTCCATTCCTTGGTCTTTCTCAGTCGTGGCACTTCGCCGAGTCAGTCCTCCTTCATCTTTCCCTGTTTCAGTGGTTCTTCCTCCCAAGTGATTTCCCCCCCCGGAAGTGCTGGGCCTTTTTTTTGTGGGGGGTGTTTGAGTTCTTTTTGCCCTTTTGATTGTGTTTCTTTTCTCTTTTTTTCGTCTCCCTGCGTCCCCCCCCCTGTCTTTTGTTCTTTCTGGTGTGATGCGTCAATACCCGGGGGCGGCCTCAAAACGTCTCTCACTTCCCCCTTCCCTTCGGCCTTTTTCTTTCCCTCGGGTTTTTTGTTTGGTCATTCGGCCGATTTGTCCCCGTTTACTAAATTTTTTTCTTGCAACCCAATTTGCTCGCAACCGATAATTAAGCCCCCCCGGGCGCGTGTTTTTCCCCCCTTTCTCCTTTTCTCGGCAGCATTGTTGGAGATAATTTGGCCCTCTTTGTTTACCTGACCGTTTTGCTGGTTTTTTTTTCACGTGGCGGATTCCGTCTCGCTTGGAAGCCCGCGCATGTTGGGGACTTGATTGCTTCCTCCCCTGTGCTTGTCGGGTAGCGTTCCTTCATATCTCCCCTAGGCATTAGAGAGGTTTGCGTCTTTGTCAACTGGCCGTTCGTGTTTCCCCCCTGTTTCGGGCGCACCGGACCTGGTCCCAACAACTTTTTTTTCGTTTTCCCTTCTCCCCTCTTCTTATACAGACCGCCGGAGGGTGAACTGCTATTTTTCCCTGTGAACCGCCCCCCTCGAAATGCATCCTCTTTGGCCCTTTCCCTTCCCAAAACCACCCCCTTCATTCCTTTTGCTGTCTCCCCCCTTTCCTTTTTAGACAAGGACATTTCGCGACTTTTCTGGGTCCAATCCCTTCCACTTCCACAAGGCCAAATGATCACTTTCCTTTCTTCCGAGTTTTTCAGATTTTGGTTTGGTTCCTTTTCGTGGTTTTCAAGATTTTACCCGTCGATTCCCCAGTTCACACTTATTTTCAGAGGTTTTAGGACCCCCACTTTCTGCCCCCCTGAGATTACAGGATATCTCTCCCTTCTGTGTTCTCTGCCTCTTCCCCGTTGTAGGCTTCTGCTTCCCCGCCCCTCTGATCCCATGTTTACCGTTTTAGACGAGGTTCCCTTTTTTTTTTTTTTTTTTTTTTTGCAATCCCTTGAGTCGTTAAAAGCCAGGGGTCCCCATTTGTGCCCCCAGTAGCTTTCCTTCCTGTACCCTCGCCTAGGGTCCACCACAGACTCATCGGTACCCCCTACCCATCCCCCGTCTGTGTTAATTCCACACCTAAGCAAGATTTTTCGCCCGTACCCAATGCTCCCCCCACCCCCATTTGGTCCTTTGAACCTTTCGGGACTTCTTTCCAACTTCCACAGTTAGTTTCTTGGGTGTCTACCGTGTTTGTCCCCGATGTAGATCCCAACCGCGTCGATTAGACTTCTTGCTTCATAGAATGGGCCACACAAATACCGTCTTCTGTCACTCCCCTTTTTTACCAAAGCAGAGTCCCATGCACGGCCCCAAGTCTCCTGGTTTCACCCTTTTTTTTTAACTCTTCAGCTTAAAAACTTCTCCTTACACCTGTCACTTTGAATTTCCCTCTGGGCCGTCAGTGGCCTAGTCCCTTCCCAGGAATCCATGTGTCCCGTCTCCCTGCGTCCTGCCTGCTGGTTCTTGTACCCTGAAAGTAGTCGTTCACTTTACCCCCTGCGACGTTTTTCCAAGTTCGGCTGTAGGGTCTCGGTTGCGTCTCTTTTCGAAGTCCACACTCTCCTCTCCGCCCCTTGCAAACGGTCAGGTCCTCTGGAACTTACGAAAGGGCCCCAGGAGTGGTAGACATAGACACTTACCTTTTTTTGTTCCTCGCCATTTGGTTTGTGCAAAGATGGTGCGAGGATCCTCTCGCCATTTACCCCGCGTCATAGTTTTTCTGACGTCTTTGTTCTCTTTCTTTGGTCCCTTTTTTCTCTTTTTTTCCCGAGATCCCCCCCCCAAGTTTTTGCCCGTTCCCCCCATCGGCCCTGGAACGGTTTTCTTTTGAGTAGAGATATTTTTTTCTGCTAGATTTTCTTCTCACTCGTTGTTTTGTTTAGTCTGTCGCGAGAGCTCGCAACCTCTTCTACGTTGAACTACCTTCGCGATTGTCATTTTCCTTGTCCTCCCTTCCCCCTACCCTTGGCTGAATCTGATCCGTGAACCTTCCTACCCCCGTTCCTCCGACTCGTTTCCCCGACCTGCACAGGATTCTTCTCCCCTCCTTTGCCCTTGGACCCTGTTTCGTTTTCACCACCGGTTCATTAGTTGTGTTGGTTTCGTTTGTTTCTCCCCCGTTGGCTTAAGTTTGACCACTTCCTGTTTAACCTTTGCCGGGTTCGTCCGTTTTGAGGCCTTTTTTAGTGTTCAACCTACGTTCGCCCCCCCTTTCTTTAGTTAAGCCGGAAATTTTTTGACCCCCCCCCCCTTTCCGTCTTTTTCTCCGTACGCCCGCCTTGCGCCAACTCTCAGAACACCGTCCGTAAGATACTGCGGCCCGGAAAGCAGAAGTGGTGAGATTGGTGAATGTTTTCTTTTGCCCGAGCCTCGGAATCTCTTTTTCCTTCGGTTCCCCTTTGCGCTCCTTCTTTCGATGATCAATTTTACCACTGCGTTCACCAGGAGTCGGTTTGCTTCAATTTCAACTTTCCGGCCTTGACCCGAGCTCCCAGTGGATTCCCGTTGAATGTTCCTCCCCTTTCCCACCCCCAGTTTTGTGTGCCGGCCATGTGTTTTGTCAGGGCGCCAATCTCCCGGGTGCCCTGGGGTTTTCGTACCCCACAGTTTTTAGGCCCCGCTTCAACCCCCTACTGGTTACCTGAAGTTTCGAAAGTGTCTTCCATTCACCAAGCGTCCAAAACATGTTTTTGCAAATTTTTTTGCAGGCCTGGAACCAATATGTCTCTTTTCTTTTATTACACATCTGACTCCTTTTTGAAGTTCCCCTGAGGTCGTAAATCTGCGTGTTCCTCGGGAGCGTTACGAGGGACTCAATCTTAATGGATGGTGCACCTTGATAGCAGTTTCCCTGGGTTGTGCGGACACCATTTTGGGAACGACTTCTAAGATAACCCGTTCCCAACTAAACTCTTTAGTTGGTAGACGTAGCAAGTATTTCTCCCATTGTCCCTTGTACCTGTCGTAGCCACGCATGCCCCCCGTCGAAGATTTCCTTTTTCCCTACGTTCCTACAACCTATTGGTACTTTGTTCCAAACTTTTCATTTTCCTTTTACTGACTCCTTGCCTTGGGTTTTAAGACCCGCGTCCAGTCCTTTTGCCCCCCAGCTTTCCATTGGGGACCGTTCCTGAAGCAAAATATGTTTTCCCCCCCTAATGGTTACTCTTGGTATTTCGCGGCCATTCTGGGCCCATGAACCTTATCGCCATTTCCGTCTTATCGGGTCCGTTTGTTATGGATAAGAGGGGCCAAATGGGACCCCCCCCTGGTTGGTTGCCCGGTCCGACCTGTACTCTACCCTATTTTATATTCGCCATTCTTTCGTTCCCTCTATTCAGCATTCTTTTTCCCCCCTAGGGCGTCTGGCTCTAGGGCTCGGCCCCTCGTTTCTTCAGTCTCTTTCCTTTTGTGGCCGGACGCCGTTTCAACGTTTTTGGGTCACTGCCGCTGAGATTGTCCACCCCAACGTCTGTGGTAAACCCGAGTGCGTCTGGTCCTTCTTATTTTTTGTTGTCCCTCTTACATGGCCGGTTTCCCTGGGGGTCCCCGTGGTCTTACCTTCCCCTGACACTCGTTACGGCTATTAGTTCAACCCCGTTTTTGAGAGAAACAGATCAGCTCTCCCCCCCCCTTCCTTCTCCCACCCTTTCTATGCTGCCAAGTACGGCTTAAACCCCCGCGCGTCTGTTGTCGTTTTTTTGACCACTCTTGGTTGCTCCGAGAAGGTTGTTTGACCCCTTCTTCCTTTTCCGTATACGTCCCCCTCCCGACATACCCCATCTCCTCCCCCCCCCTTGGACCGTTTTGATGTACCGAGATGTCCCCTTTTCCTTGCCCTCCCCTCTTGGTCCTCGGCTCCCTCTCTTACTTAGGGGACTCTGGTCTCTTTCCCCGGATGTCCCCCGCCTAACTGCACTTCGAAGCACCTTCCATGCGCCCCGGCTTCCCACCAGCCTAAGTACCACTCCATCCAACTTCCCTGAAGGAATTCGTAGGTTGGTCGGACTTAACTTTCCCTTGCTTGTCCGCCTTGCCATTTTGCAGAAACACGTCCGTTTTTTCCTTCCCCCCCAAGTCCGTCCGTGGCCGTCTCTCCTTCCCCCCTGACTCTTGGCTTTTGTTTTTTTGTTCTTGACCCCCAATTTCGTTACATCTTCTCTTTACCATGTTTTGTTGATTCTCTTCATACTATTTTCCTCTTGGGTTCCCCGACCCTAGCCCCACCTGGACAGTTCATTTTGCACGACTCTATTACCCCACGTTTAGTGTTTCTCCATACCTTTGAATGGTCCCCTTTTTTCCCCTCCCCTGTTGTTATTCCGCCTATCTTTCCTGTTCCGTTCTTTTTTTCCACGTGATTTCCCCCCGTCAGGCTGGCCCTTTTGGCGTCCAGGTATTCTGTCGACTGATTTTCTCCCCCCGCTCTCTCGAGCATTCCCATGATTTTTCCCCTTTTTCTGTTTGTCGAGATGTTTTGTCGCGGCCCCACAACCGTGACAAGGCCCCTGTTTTCCCACCCCTCGGTTCCGTTGCTTTTTTTGACAAGGGTTTTGATAGTTCGATGGGACTTCCTCTTAGAAACTTTAAAAATGGAAAAAATGCTCTTCCCTAGTATTTGTTTTGCTAGATTTTTCCTGGTTCTTTTTTTCAGCGTTTTCTCCCTATTTGTTTTTCTGATCCTTCGGAGGACGGTATGACTTGAAACGTTCTTAGATAGTTTTTTTGCCCTACTCCCCCCTAGGGTTTCTGATCTGTGCACTGTGTTAAGGGCACTTTCGTGGGCATTGGCTCAGACCTTCCTGTTTCGGCAGTTCACACTAGAGCCCCCTTTACACCCCTTGGCTTCCATCCCTTTCGACTCTGCCTGGGTCGTCCCTTTGTGTACCTTTTCTTCTGGTGCCGAACCCCCGACTGTCCCCGGAAATCCTAGATTCGCTTTCCCCCCCCTCCCCCCGAACCCGCAGGCTTGGTTTTTTTAATACTTTTCTTCCGACCCCCCTAGTTTTTCCCCATTCTAATTTTCTTTTCGCTAGTCAACTGTTAGGCCCCAAACCCAAAACAGGCTTTTGGTTGTCCAATAACCGAGGCCCAGAGCTTTTCTTTCAGACCTTTCCCCCAATTCGAGATTCTCCTTCTTGGTACCACTTTCCCCCTCCCCGAATGTTCTCATGTGGACTTAGACCCCCCCCTCGTCTTTTTCGTTGTCCGTTGTGAATCGACACTTTTGTTTTCGCCCCACTTTTTACAGATGGTCTGTGTTTCAGTTTCCCCTCATGAAGTCTTGTGTTTTTTCCCCCGGTTCTGGCCGTGCCTCACCCCTGGTCTACTTTCCACCTTCTGCGTTTAGGCGTCTTTCCCCCACCACGGTTTTTCTTCTTTCTTTATTGGCGGACGCCATGTCGACCCCCCCCCTTTTTACCCCGTCTTTTTCCTTTTATAAACAACGGTTTCAGAGGGTGTCACTTTGATTCCTCAGGTGATCCCTTAAAATCCCCATTCGAATCCTTCTTCCCCTCGCCTCGGCCCCCTCCACTGACTTTTCCGTCCGTTATCCCCCATCAGATTTTTTTTCAAAAACAAGTCTCACTACTAGTTTGTTTGATTTTCCTTAACCCCCCTTGAAACACCCCAACCCTGGGTTGCTTTCTCTTTGCTTCCGACCTTTGAGCACTTCTACCCCCTCACTTTTTTCAACGTCGGCGTTGTCTAACCCCCTTTGGTACCCTTTTAGCTCCCCAAACCTTTGAGTGTGGTTTTTTTTTTACGCCCTTGCGGCCCATTCTGCCTTTCCTGATGCACCAATTTTCGCCCCTGCCCTTAATTTGCTTCGGGCCCCCATCACTCACGTCCCTTCCCCCAAATATCCGTTCGACCCCTGCAACGATCCCAATTTTCCCCCTCCCTTGCTTCCTAATCTTTTCTTTTAGTTCCTGTTTTTCAAAAGGAACGGAGAGGCCACGTTGCTGGTCCATCCCTTCCGGATTTTTTTTTCCACCAAGCGTGATGCTGCATCCCCGTAGATTCCCCCTGGCCTGGGTGCTTTCCCCCCTTGGTCCCCGCGCCCGGCGTCTTCTCTGGTCACACGGCCCTTTGAAAGTCGCGGGGGTTGTGGTCCCTTGGCGGTCTTGTGAACCTCGTCTCTTTCTTGCCCCCCACCTCGCCGAAATGTGCACGGTTTCAGGGGTTAAGGCTTTAAGAGGGCTCCCTAAAACCTTCCGTTCATCCCCTCTCACGTTCCGTTTTGTATCTCAGCATGGTCAGGGCAACCGTTTGCTCGAGATCGCCCCTCTTTCCCCGAGTTTTCACTCTGTTAGTATGGCCCGTTCCTCTGGTGGGGAGTTTGGCTGGTCCTGTCGTCCTCTTCTCATCCATCGTCACTTGGTATTCCGTCTCTATTCTTTTCTTCCTTCTTTCCTCCTCTTGTTGTTTGTTCTCTTCCGATTCTCAACCTGTCAACGAAATCAACCCTCTCCTCTTGGTTTTCTGTTTCCCCTGATTCGTGCGTCCGTCTGACCAGGAGATCAGCAAGTTCTTTTTTTCCGTTCTCAAGTGTTCCCCCAAAAGACCGGGTGACTGGGGTTCCCCATCGGTTCATGCCTTGTTTTTGATCTCGGTCTGTCCCAAACGCGTGCACTTGCCCTTGCGATCCCCCCAATTTTTAAAGGTGTCTAATATTTTCCCCTTTTTCTCTCGGTGGTAAACCGTGATCCTTGCAAAGCTTTTTATTTACCGTGCCCTTTTTCGTCTTCCCCTTGTTTGTTCCTTCCAGATTTTTTTTCCCCCGACCCGTCCCCATGGACCTACCCTCTACTTTTTACCCAACTGGCCTCCCGTTTTCCAGGGGGCTGAAGTCTTGTGTCCACCCAGACACGCTTGATTTTGCAAAGAGAACGAAGCTCCCCATTTTTCTCTTTTCCCATGAGTAGACCTGCAGTCTTTCGGGTTTCGGTGACGTTTCCCCTCTTCCTGCCTGTTCTTTTTTTTACTCAGCGCAATTTTCTTAGCACTCGCCGGTTTTTCCCTACGGAGTGGCTTTTGTTTTTGGCCCTCGACATGTACTTTTGTCACAAATGCTTACCGTTTGCCGTGGCCCCCCAGTGTTCTTTGTTTCAGAGCCTTCACTTTTCCCTTCCTCGTTCTAGTTGGACTTTCCGACCACCCTTTTCTTTCCACCTCTCCCCCCCCCCCCCCCCTCCGTTAACGTGACGTTTTGTCGAGTCCTTCAAACAGGCGTCCCCCCCCCAGTTTTTTTGATCAACCTGACGTACTCCCAAGTTTATTCTTGTTCTTTAAACCCTATGATTGTAGTTTTCCCTGCGTTCTGAACTTTTTTTCCTTGTGGGTGGTTTTCCTTGTTTTACGCGGATTACTCGAATGGGCTGGGCAAGATAGCTGATTACTCCGGACAGACCTTCCTTCTTGTTCCCCAGACTCCAGTGTTGTTCTTCTTTTCTGTTGCTCTGCAGATTTCCTATACTCCCGGTGTTTTTTGCCCGTGCCTCACGTCCTCTTATTTGGGCTTTTATTGATTTTGTCCATCAAACGATGGGCCTCAACACACCCCCTCTGAGTGTGTTTGACTCCATTCCTGGTTTTTTTTTTGCTGCCCCTTGGCCGCGCTACCCCGCCCCCCCTCCTTGGAAACGGGAGTCCTCCCGGGGGTTTTCCTCTTTTCTTGTGCTTTTTGATGTTTCTTGGTCCCAGCAAGGTTTTGGGCCATTTCTGTTTTTTTTATCAGCCGGGCTTGCTCCAGCTGTACATGGTCCCCTTTTCTGTGGTCCCCCCCGTAACTTTCCAAGTTGACAGATTTCGATGTCGGTTCTCATCAGTTATATTTTTTCCAATCCGGTTGGGTATGAGTTTCAGAGTTTTTTTTTTTCCCCTGCAAAGTGTATCCTTGTATAGGGTTTCATGTCTTTTTTATGCCCGACCTCCCGTAAAGACAGCCGCCCTCTGTTTTTTTTTTACCCTTTTGGTTGTCCCAGAGGTGCTGTCGATCGAGGACCTTTGTTCCCGAGCTCATCATGATCATCATTTCCCCAAGGATTTCCTTCGCGTTTCCTTTTTCCCCCTCCATTTTTTCGGGAGGCACCCCCCCCAGCCCTATCGTTCGTAGTCCCCAGCCTGTCAGATGGGACAATAACCCATCCGTTACTCTTTCCAAGACCAGACGTTCCCCGCCTTGTCCCTTCTCTTTTTGTGTACGTGTCTGGGTTTACTCTGCTGGTGAACAATTCGGCTCATCCGGTTCCGTTGAATCACCACCCTTATTTTTTTCCTTCCGGTTCCCGGTGTTGACCTTCGTGTGTGTATCATGCTCCTTCAGTTTTTCTTTTCCTACGAGTTGTTGCGCATAGCTTTCTTTTCCCCCAGGTGTTTTGGGTTGCCCCTCTGTCTCTCCCGCTGGATATTGGTTTCTTAAAATTGTGAACGCCTCTTTTCCAGTCCCGTTTTCCCTCGTCCGGTTACATGATGCTTTGTACATTCCATTTTTCCATTGCGTTTGCCGGGACTCGTCTCGTTGGCTGGGGACTCAGGCGGGAGGTCCGTCCCTTCCCACCTTTTCCGCCCGCCCTTAGATGACTAAAGCAATGTTCTCGTTCTTTTTCCCCCGACTTTCCCCCTTTATTTTCGCGATTGACCCCCCCCCACGCTG
>Ga0179593_1448208_pt1 | contig 11138 bp, 7 predicted proteins | sample CZODoug2_1_08_16_FD_185931 | JGI IMG/M metagenome (GOLD analysis project Ga0179593, IMG submission 185931) | Vadose zone soil fungal communities from Angelo Coast Range Reserve, California, USA - CZODoug2_1_08_16fungal (PacBio error correction) | ecosystem: Environmental > Terrestrial > Soil >... | reverse complement strand
TCTTTTTAGACTGTGCACACTCCCTGTCCGTCCTGTTCGTTATTTAGTAGTCTTTTCTCCCTCTTCGGGCTATGCTTTGGGACTCTTCCGCCCAACCCTTGATTAGGACTTTGCGTTTAGCGGCGGTGCGGGACACTCCTTGTACCGGCCCCCCAAGTTTCGACAATCTTTTTGCTGGACACGATCCGACCTGAACGGAAATTTTCGCTTTCACTTGCCACGGTTTTCCGGGGTTTTGATTTTGTCCGCTTTGTCGCCGCTCCTGTTTGCGCAATGCAAGAGCCGGTTTGTTACCTCGCTCTTTCCCTCTTTGATGAGAACCCTCCCCCTCTGGTTCCAGTTCTTTCCTTTTCGCGGTTAGTCGCGGCGCTCAAAGCGTCTGATGCTCAATTCGTCACCCGTGGCGGCCCCCTCGATGGGATTACCTTGCACGTGTTCATTTTTTAAGGTCCCGGATAAGGGGCTACTTTGCGGCCCCCCGGTTTTTCATCCCCTTTTCCAATTGTGACCGCGTACTACCGTTCTACTTTTTTCCAATCGTTTTTCTCTTCCAATGGCGGGTCTGCCGCCCTAGCAGTGAATACGCCTCCGTTTTTACCCCTCATTACGACGATCGACGACATTACAACTTACTCACTGACCCCGATCCTTGCTCCCGAGATGCCGCCGCCCTCGTGTGCCTGTCAGTATCCAGATATTTTCCTGGACCCAAGACAGTCCAGTTTCTGCCGATGCTTTGTGGATTCTGAAGATTTCGATGGACTTCCCCCTCGCTTTTTCCCTTTTGTTTGCGATAATAAACTCCTGCGCTGGTCACACCTGTTTCTTCGTCACTCCCCGGCTTTAGCCCTTTGACCACTTCGACGTTCAACAGTTAGACGTTAACCCCCTTTTTGCTGAGTCTGGTTCCAGGGCGTGAGAAGGCCTCTGGTCGAATACATGTCCGCCACCACCCCCACCCATCACACGACATTCCGTCGACGACTGATGGCGGGACCTGAAGGCGATACTTCACGATTTTTGTGATGCTTTTCTCCCCCCTGGTCTATTGGGACCCCACCAGGAAAGTTTTCTTTTTTTTTTTTGACCTTTCCCCCCATGGTGCCATACAGCAGCCCCCCAGTAGCTTTTAGGAATTGGTTTCTTGTCAGTTGTTAGAATCGCACTCCCGGCCGTGATCGAAACCGGACCCGAGACCTTAAACATGGAACAACAATCTCCCCCCCCATCGCCCAAGCGTCAATCGCCAGCCACTGTCTTCTATCCTGGCTTTTGCTTCAACGGGCCCACCCTCGAACGGCTTTTTTCTTTCCTCACGCTGATTACATGCAGGCCAAACTCGTGCTGTGTTCCATTTTCCGCAGTAAGCTTTCCCCCACCCGCCTAGTGCCTTTTTTTTCCCCTGGCATTCCCTCTCTTCTTTTTTTTTTCACAGGTATGTTGCATTTTCCTTCGAGTAAGGATCATCCCACGAAATTATATCACTTCTTTTTGACGGTTATTAAATTCCTTCCCCGCTGATAGCTAAATCTACTGCTCCTTGTAGGTGATACCTTTCCTCTGTATTTTTGTGATGTTTTGTGTGTGTTCCTTTGCTCCCCCATGACTGCGCACCTGGCGGTTGTAGCTTTGTTCGGGTGTTCCACTTCCTGTTATACTGGTCCATGGTTCTGCCTGGCTTTTTGAATGTTTGACTCTTTTTTTCTCCTTGTTTCGAATTCCTTTCGATAACTCCCGCCACCCTCGTACGGCTGTGGCGCCTGCACTAGTTGTCCCTTTTTTCTCTTTGAGCCGCTGGTGTGTCGCGGAGTATTGTTAGCTTGATCGGCTCAATTTTTCTTTTTGTCCTATAGCTTTTGGGCTATCACAGTTCCCGCGCCAGGGCTTTTGGCCCTCACGTTCCGGGCCTGCTTTATCCGGAAGACTTTTTGTTGCGCGTTTCCTCCTTTTACATTTGATATCTTTTTTCAGTGTGCCCCGCCCCTACCACATCTAAAGCGAGCGTTTCGATTAACCCCGCACAATACGTCTGCCCATATCTCTGGGTACCGGCCCTGAGTACCCTCCTCCACTCTTCTAGGAGCTTTTTAATGCTTTATTTTTCGGTGTAAACCTTTTGCGGCCGTTCCTCCTGCTTACCTCAACCCCCTTTTTTGAAGAGGTTTTCGACTATTTTTCTGGGCTTATGTTTTCCTTTCTTGGATTTTTCCCGGGCGTCCTTATCTTTCCCCCCTCCTCCGTTGTTCGAGTAGCTTCTCTGTTTGAAATCCCATAATTCCTTACCAGCTTTCGAACCCGATAGGCGACAGCAGATTCCCTTTTGGCTGTCCCCTCATCCTTCTTTGTCAGTCGCCCCCCTTTTTTCAGATCGTGAGAATTGGGAATATTTCCCCCTCTGTTTTTGGCGAGGTGCAAGATCCTGCCCAGAACCTTGTCTGATGGAGTATTTTTCGGTTGTGTTTTTTCACTCCTTAGCCGTCAGATGTGAGTCCTTAGTTTTTTAGTATACCCCAGAAGAGTTCAGAATCTGCCATCATGCCTTTCTTGAAAAAATGCCAACAGATCTTCGGATCAATCGCAGCATACCTTCCTTGAGTTCTTTTCCTGGCGCCATTAGAATGATAGAACCACCAGGCAATCCGGTTCTTTGCCTATCCTGGACCCCTCTCACCCTGCAAAGGCGAGAATGCCCCGGTAAGGTCCTCCACCTCCTTCCCTTCTGCGAGCACGCCGTACTGAGGTAGGGAGTTATCGTCCCCTCCTGAGCCCCCCCCAGGCTACACCTTTTTTTTTCCTTCCCCACCCAATGCCCAAATAGGAACTACACTGTCCCCCCCCGGGGGCCGATTGATCAACGCCCTGACACAATACCACGCAGGCGCTCCTTATCTCAACCCCTGTAAACCCCTCCCCAAACACCGCACAGATCTAATCATAATAACATCCTCTCTACTTAGGAATGTCTTGCCACAGACGACGCATTAACTTTCCAACAGCTTTGTATATAAGTATTAATATTCTTCTCAAGAACCCCACCCAATAACCAGGATAGTAAACCCCTGCCTCGTCGTTATTTTTGGGTACTCCGGCACTCAAGTTTGGTTTTTTCTTTTTAACCCTTTCCCATCCACTTCGATGTGTCTACCGTTCTGCCCCCACCGTCTATGGTTTAAAGTGAACGCCTTTATCCCAGGATCGGCTCTGGGCTGTGATTTTCCGCGGTTCCCTTTGAGGTGAGATTGTTTTCAGTTTTTGAAGCTCGTCGCCGAATCGTTAGTTTAGACATAAGAGGTACCCCTGATATACGAAACTTAAGTCCCCTTTCAGACCGCTCTTTTTCTGCTTGTGTTCAGTTGCGGAAGGTCGTTTTCCTTTTCACGTTGCACCCCTAATGTTCCTTCGCCTTGTCTTTTCTAGCTACGCCATCCCCCCCTCGTCCTTCCTTAATCTGGCCAGCAGAATCCGTCGGATGGATGTCCTGGATAGGACCTGCTTGCCGTCCGACTCCATCGTCTCCACGACCCTTTTTTTTGTCCCCCATGACACATGTAAAAGTTTGACCTTAGCAATGGCACGCCACCCGGGTTCGTGATAAATGCAACCTGCAGTTTGGTTTGTTCCTCATCTAAGCCTCTCAGAGGATAATTTTCTTCCCAACCCCAACAAGGGACTTGTCTCTCTTTTTCGGAGTTTAACCATGGAGAATAATCCCCCCCCTCATCGTCTGCTCTTGGCGTCCCCCCCGTCCTCTTCCCCCTGCGTCAGCCCGCGGTCGCGGGCCACCAATTTGCTCCCATTCTCCAGTGGACTTTCCGTTGATGAATAGGCGCCATTGACTGACTTTTTCCCCCCCTGCTTCTTCCCCTCAGTCCCTGACTCCCCATTCCTCGCCTCCTCTTCTGTGCTTGCGATAGTACGCCTTTTAATTGGCGTTGGCTCGGCTGGACACGCAAAGTCACTTTCTCCGCCTTCCCCCTCACCAGCTTTCTTGCTTAATACCATCGGCTGACGGTTGTCCTAATTTATTGTTTTTTCCGCATATCAGCGTGCCATAAACCCGCGCCACGAACTCCTGACCCCTGCTGGGCTTTATTATTTTTCCCTTCAATGTCAGTTCTTCATCGGCAAACTGCCTTGATTCCCCTTCCTCGGCGTTTTGACAGTTCGCGACATTTTCCCAAATACCCCCTTTTCTTTCATTAGAATCGTGCTATGTTTTATGTTCTGTTTCCCGTTTCCAAGGCCTTATTCTTTTGGGCCGTCCTTGTTGCAGTTAAAAGGGTTGTTATCAGCGTTACCAGCGCGGCTCAGAGAGCAGAGATGCAACGGTGACGATGATAGTCCGGACGGCGATTAGTGCGGAACAACTCCATTCTCGTACTCTGCATCTGCATGATCCGACGAAGTCGCGACGTCCAGTTCTTTTTTAGGACATCCTTTTCATCCTACCCTGGTCCTCCCGAGACTCCTTTTGCTTCCCCTCTTTAGCCCATGCTTTTTTTACATTGGCGCTGAAACGTCGCCCCTTCGACAGTGACTCCGTTGCGTTTGCTGATATCGGTATAGCAGCACGAGTTCCTTCGATGACCCTTTCTCCTCGACTAGTGTGCTAACAATTCAGCCTGCGAGCTGAGCCATCTGCCTTTAGCACGCGGGTGACGAGGGTCCTCTTTTCAACCTTCTCCTCCCCCCCCATCTTTTCTGTACTAGCCAAGGTCCCCTCGGACCCTCTGAGAAATGTGCCAGGATCGAAGCACTTTTTCCGGTTGGAGCCTGGTCCTTCTACTCCAGTTTTCCTTTCCTATGTTCCTCCCCATAGGGCTATGCCCCGAATCTACCATTCCCTCTTCTCTCTAACATCCCAGAGTCCCTTTTCTTTCCCGTTACATTTTTCTTTTCCTCGCGCCAAGCATACCTTAGGATTTTAAAATTTCCCGTCTTTTTTTCATTGGGATTACGAACGCAAACCTTTTTCATTTTCGGTCTGTTTTCTTCATCGGCGTTCCTCTGAGCCTCCCCTTTTTTCCTTCTCCCTCGTGCACCTTCCAGACGTTTCCTCCATGTTGTTCCCCCTTTTCTTTGCGGTTGCTGGCGACTTTGCGCAAGGGCCTCTTCAGTCATTCCATTCGAAGTATGCCAGACCCAGTACACCCTGAAACCTTCTCCCCTCTCCTGTTGCTCCTGTCCATTTGCCCCGCTCCTGGTGACTGGGATCCCTCCCTTGTGAATTTGACAATCGCCAGTTTCTGGCCTCTTTTCTAGATTATACTTTCCTTCCACCCCTCCTCTCACGCACATTTTTTCTGTTGCCATGTTTCATACCTTCGATTGACCCCCTGCAGTTTTCCCTTGTCCTCCCCCCGAAAAATCTTCCTGGAACCATTTTTTCACTATCTTAACCACCTTTCTGTGGTGCCCGGGCGTGAGAGCCCTCTTGGGTTCTTCCCCCTCCCTTTCCGCCTCCCCACCATCCCGTGTTTTTTTGAAGGACGTCTTTCCCCAGATGGGCGTTTTTTAGGAAAGAATTCTCAAGAGATGCCCTTTCTTAGGTAACCCAGGACCCAACGTATCACCTGGTCGCGACCCCCACTCTCTCCCCCTCTTGGAACTTTTTTTACTTTGTCGTTTTCTATTGAACTTTTCTTTTCTCGACCACGATTCGGAGAGAGCCCTCCCCTGAGTCCCCCAATCTCCCATAAACCTGCCCCTCCTCAACTTATATTTCCAGTCCATCTCTTTTCCCATCTCTGGCCCCGCTGGCCCTGACACTCGTGGCTTTCCTGAACCCCTGCCCCCTCAGTTGGCTGCACAATAGCAATAATACCCCCCCTCCTAGTGTGCTACAGGCAATCCTCTTTTCTTCTTCTTTCCTATCTGTCTTTAATTGATCCAGTCAGGCCTTATCCCCTTAAAGATTCCTCCTGGTGTTGCATTAGGATAAAATTTCGTTCAGAGACCTTCTGTTTGAAGCGAGGAAGATCCCTTCCTTTCTGATTTTCTCGACTGTTGCTTTTTTTTTCGGCGCTTCCCTTTTTGCTCTCCCATGAAGGCGCCTGGTTGTATGGCTGTCCATTGGGTTGGCAAATATTCCCTCTTCACTTCGGAATGGGCCCGGGGGATTTATCTTGCAGACTTTGGGGCGTGACTTTTTTTTTTCTATACCTCCACTATTGCACACGTTTCTGCATCTTTTTGAAGACCCCTCTCGTCCTGGTTCTTCAAAAACGGTGAATGTCTCCTCCCGTTTCTGTGTGCGTCTAGCCTCCCTTCTATTCTCTGGTTGAATTGCAGAGATTTTTTCTTCCTTCCCTTCCTTTTCTTCTCTTCTCCTTTCTTCAAGTCCCTTTGATGCGATTTTTCCCCGGAATTATCTTTTCCAGGGGTAGGAGTCTGCGTTTTTCCCTCTTCTCGGTCTCAACTTCCTACGACCCCTCAGATTCGGATTATGACCCTCCTATCCTATTCAATACCCTCTTTGGCAGCTCACTCCTCCTCGGGCCTCTCCCCCTTCTCTCTACTCGGGATAAAATTTTGGCGTCAATCCACTTGAGTGCTTCCCCTACTAACAAGGTGGAATCGGCCCGGTTCCTCTATTTTTTCCTTCGGTCTTTCCTTCTTGGCTTTCCGCTTTTGATTCCTTCTTCCTCCTACTCAGTTGGTTTTTTTTTTTTTGGTTGTTGCAGAATATAGACCAGTGCCCTTGCAATCATCCCCTCGACCGGCCCCCTGTTTTTCCGATTTACATTGTGTTTTTCGTTCATACTCATTGTCTCACTTCGCATTGTTTCGCGAGATTCTTTCCTTGAGTTTTCATTTCCCTTCCCTCGACTAGGAAGTGTAAGGACGATGTTTTTGCCGTCCGACCCTCTGCCTTGCATTGATTTTCGGGGTGGTCCCTACAGCAACGACGCCCTCATAGGTGTTTCTACTTTTCTTCTCTCCTCACATAGAATTCCTTTTCGCATAGGCCACCGCTGCAGTCCCCGCCCTATATTGAACCCCGTCTCATTCAATCGCCCGCAGTACCTTTGAGGCCTCTCCTTTTAGCCTGGTTGAGCATGACGCACGCCTCCCACCCTCTCCTGCCATTTTCCGGCAGATGACTCTCTCAGATCCAGGCCGCGCACAGAAACGCGACTGACCGGTAAGTCCCTCCAGCCCCCCCTCGTTCAGGCTTGCCTCCCTTCCGGAGCGGAGATGGTCAGTATCTGCCTGTGACGAAGCAAGGCCCACGGCTTAAAAATGCCCCCCTCCTGCCCTTTGAACTTCCAGGTCTACCTGAACGCTTCTCCCCCCCCTCCTCGTCCGACAAAGCACCACCCGTCCTCCGTGGATCTTGGCAACCATGTCAAGACGGCCATACAGACACGCAACCCAGCGTCGCCTCTCCCTCTGTCCATAGTCGCAGAGCCCTGTCCCAATTTCTAGACTTTATCCCACCCCACCAAAAGCGTGATTCTAGTTTACTTCCGATAATTTCTTTGTTAGCACCCCAAGAACAGGGTTTTCCCCCCCCTTTGCCCAGCTTTTTTTTTGCCCCCGTGACGTGGGAGCCTTCCTCTAGGGTTTCCCTTTCTTTATTTTCTATGAGACCTTCCTGTTGCTTGTCCTCCCGCAGCGTCACGCAGGGTCGAGTTCCGGAATTCCCTTTTTACCCGGATTTTATCTGTTATCTACTTTGTCAGTATTTCTAGATCTTTTTTTCGGGTGTAAGTCGATTTTTTCCTAATCGGTCACCAGCCTCTTAAACTGGTTTTTCATGTACCAGTCACATTCACGACAGTTCTTTATTTTAGGACTTTTCTTTGCGGACTACGTTCTGGTTCCGCTGACGTTCCCAGGCTCCCGATAAGGGTGGATCTTGACGCCCAACACCAATTTCATCCTTACACTTAAACTATTAAGCCTAGCATCTTCCCTTATTTCCGGTTTACTTCCCCGTATATGTACTACTCCATCGTTTTCTCTCCAATGAACGCGTGGGGCAGCCCCCCTGGTTTTTCCTTATATCCGTTTTGTCCTCTCGCACTCCCGGCAGGCAACTCTTTTCCGTTTCTCATTCACCCGCCTTGTTTTTCTCACTGCGCCTCTCGTAAATTCCCCCCCTTCAAACCTTCACCGGTAGGATTTTAGGCGCGTTTGGGGTCGGCTGGGTACCAATGTTTTTTTCGAATCATTTTTTTTTTTTTTATCAACCGCATCCCCCATTGAAATTTGACTACCCGTCTCTTGCTCAATCGTCCGCCGTCAGAGTCAGCCCTGTTGCTTTCGCGTCCATGATGTTTGCTTCATGTTTGTTATTAATTTCTTTAAACTGCGCACGTCGCATGGACTATTTTAACGGAGTCGTCTTTCCTTTCAAAGATTGCCTTTCTCTTCTCTACTTCTCGCTTTTCCCCCTCGTAGTTCTCCAAATTTCGGGTTTGTTTTTCCCACACCTTTTCACTTTCCGCCGTCCTTATTCGTGATCCTCCCCCTCTTCCTCCAGAGTTTTTTCCATACTTTTCTTGAAAGTATAATCGTAGTGATTTGTTCCATCGACATAAGCCTGCTTTTTTCCCCCTTGACGCGATTGGGCTGTGTGTGGTTCATGTGCATCCCTTAAAGGTAGATTTTTTTTACCGTCATCTCTGCCGCGTCCCCCCCCCTAGTAGTACAATTTCGTTGGCTTCCAACCCCCGTTGACCAACTCTGTTTGACTTCCTGAATCACATTTATTTTCCCTTTTTCCGTTTGGAATGCATCTTCTGTTTCGGCGACGATGTTTTAGATACCTGTGGTTTATCGTAACGCCGGGTCCTTAGCAAGTCTGCCACGTGGTTTTTTCGTAGAGCTCCCTGAATCTCCGGCCGAGCCGTTTCTTCCTCATCCCTCCGAAATCCGCGACGCCTGGCCTTGGTTGTTTGAGAATTATTGCATGGCTCTCATTCCTTGAAGAAGTAAGGTGTTGTTGACGAGTTATTTTCCGGCGCCGCAGTCCTGAACACAATCCCTTCATGGCTTCTCATTTGTCGGTTAGGCGTCCCCTCCCCCTGCCCCCCCCAGGCGGTGATGTTTGTCTTCCTCCCCCAAAGGATCGAGACTTTCTCTCCCCCCGGCTGCCGTGGGTTCCTCCTTTCCCCCTATTGTCTTCCACTGTATTTAGCCCTCTCAGTAGCTGGGCCCAGATTGAGCTACTGAGAGAATGTGCTTATTTACTTGCACACCCCTCTTTTTTTTTTTTCCTGTTTGGGTATGTCCTCCCTCCCAGGTCTTCCGACACTATTTTTTCCCGTCCTCACCGTCGCAGGTTTACCTAATCCTTTACATTCGATGTCCTTTGACACAATACCATTTCTTTTCTTCTGTAATCTCGGTTCAGGGGTTTTGTTTTGTTTCCCCCCCCCTCCCCCGATGATGCTTCAATACCTTTCACTTTTGTTTTATGGTCATTACCCCACTCCACTTTGCGCTTAATTCTGGTTAAGCTTGCTCTTGCTGGCTCTTCGTTTACCCCCCCCCCTTTCCGTGCGTCTACTCCCTTCTCCTTCCTCCGACTTCAGTCAGACTAAGGGGCTGGTTCGGGCTTCTGTAGAATTTTTTTTCCGGGTCTCCGTTCTCCCCTTCTTTTAGCTGCCTGCCTCCTTTCTGATCCATGGCCCGATTGTTGCTCTCCACCTTTTTTCCCGCTGGACCCGAAGGGCTGTTCTCAGTCTGAATACTTTTAAACTGTTGACCTTCCTTACGTCTTTCTGGGACCGTGCTTTGGCTCTGTCCCGAGATCCTTGTTCCTCCTCCCCCCCTCGCCCGCAAGCCGGGATTTTTTTACTACACTCTTTGAGAACCGTTTTTCTTTCGTCCACCTAAAACCCCCCTTCTTTGACTTGTCCATGTCGCCTTTAACCCTTTTAGTCACCCCCCCCGTCTGGTTCTTTTTTTTTAGTGACTTGGCGTCGACGGGCCTCATGCTTTTTTCTACCGCATACTTTCGATATTTTCAGCTTGCTGTTCTTCCGATTACGTGACACGATTTTAGTTTGTTCGGTAACTTATTATGGGCGTCTTCGTTCCTCCCTCCCGTCCGTCTTTTTAGGCCGGTTCTTTGAATCAGTTCCTACCCAAGCGAGTCTTTCCGTTATCGCTTTTACTGGGGTACTTTAGTCTCCTACCTCGTCCGCTCTCCGAACTGATTCGGACTGCCTTCAACCCTTTTTTTTTTTTTCCCCCCCCCAATCTAGCAACGAACATTCATTTTTAGACCTTCCTATGCTTCAGTTGCGGAGGATGCCTCTTTCCCCCTTTGTTAAACCCTCTCCCGTTGGGCTTTCTCGCCGCACCCTTGAAAATATTTTTGCTAAACCTTTTAAGTCCCCCCCTCCCCCCCCCCTACTTGTCCGGGGGCTACCCGCTTCATTTCCCCCTTGTTTTGTGAGTCCTTTGTGTGTCAAATTCGCTACATTCAGGAACCCCCCCCCGTCAAGTTTTCAGTCAACTTGGTAACAATTTTTTTCGTTGCGTTCGAAAAGGTCTACTGTTCGTTTTATTGAAGTTCTGCTAGTTTTTTTTTTGGTATTGCGCTTTTCGGTTTGGATCACTACGGCCCTCATGAGGGGGTCTTGTGTGGAGTCTCACATTCATGGCACCTGGCTTTGAATTTTTTTCCTTGCCTGGGCGGTGGGTATTTTTCTCCTCTTGTTTTTCGCCTTGCCTCGTTCTTGGATCCCCCTTCCCCCCTTCCATCCTAAGGTTATTCTTCTTTTAACTGAGTTTTCCTTTTTCCTCTGGTTGCGTTGACGTTGCCGGTTTTTTTTACTGTAATTCCCCCTCTGTGTTCCGGAGATCCTGCAGGAAGTTATCTTTTGGCGGTCCGTTCTTCCGGCCGTAAGGGATTTTTTTCGTCTTTTCCTGCGTCATTTCCCCCACCGACTTCTTGTTTTTTTCACGGGTTTCCGTTGATTTTTTTTTCCCGTCCCTTCCGGTGATGACATGAACCTACTGTTATCGCCATAATCAGTTCTTCGCCCCCCCCCCTCAATCACGCCATCACCTTTGTCTGTTCACGTACCCCACTCTATTAAACTTCCTATCTGAGAGTGAGACAACCTTTTACATCGGAGCCGGACCTGGGGTTAGTGCATCCCATTATTTCTTGACCTACC
>Ga0179593_1424835_pt1 | contig 11138 bp, 12 predicted proteins | sample CZODoug2_1_08_16_FD_185931 | JGI IMG/M metagenome (GOLD analysis project Ga0179593, IMG submission 185931) | Vadose zone soil fungal communities from Angelo Coast Range Reserve, California, USA - CZODoug2_1_08_16fungal (PacBio error correction) | ecosystem: Environmental > Terrestrial > Soil >... | reverse complement strand
CTCTTTCCTCTTCCGACCTGAGCCTCCCCCTGGACCTTTTTTTTCTCCACCAGAGTCCACCCCTCTTTCGAAATGACACCCTTGTTACGTTGTGATTCCCCTTCTCTGGGCCTTTGGTCGCGCCATTTTCCTCCCAACCGATGCTTTTGACCCCAACCCCCCGTTCCAACGTGGAGCCCCAAATCACAACCCTTCCCTCCCTGTGACCGCAACCTTTTTTTTTTTTTTTCTCCGGTCAATCTGTGATTTTTCCGTTTTTCTCCTTGGAAAAACACACTCCTCCTGCACCCTCTGGGGTTATTTTTTGGCCGTGGACCCTCCCCCCTGCGAGGTCGGGCGACGAGATTCTCGCCTGTGAGCGTTCTCTTCTTTTCGTGCCACAAGAATCTTCCCATCCAATCCCCGTTTGCTCCCTTTGGAATCTCCTGATATCCTTTTGTTCCCCCGAACCCGGTATCATAGCTGCTCTTTTGCAACTCTGCTCGGCCAGATGGTGGTTGTTTTCCCACCCCTTTTTCGCAATTTGTCTGTGTTTGGTATTTTTTCCTTCCCCCGCTTAGAGAACCGTAATGCTTCCCCCCCCTGGTTCCGTTTACCACCTATTCTTTGCGCCCGGAGTAGCTCGTTTTTAGTGAACAGACATGTCTTCTTCCGGAGGTCCTTTTTTACTTACTTTTTTCCCCCCCCAACCCCCCCTCTTCTTCTTGTTGTTTTTTTTTCCCCCCAAGGTATTGAGCCGCCTCCCCTTCCGGTAAGACGTTGTCCCCGCTTTTTTACTTTTGGGGTTCAATCCTTCTGCTTTTTTTCCGCGGGAAGATTTCTGTTTCCTTTTCTTGCCGGTTTTTCATTGTTTTCATGGGCATTTTTCACCTCCTGTGTGTGTGGTTTGTTGGTTGCCACCCCGTGCGCCGGCCTACTTTGACCCACTTCGCGTGTCCAACCCTACAAAATGTAGGATAACACTCCCCTCTTTTTTAATTTTTCCCCCCTCTGGGTGCTTTGGCTGGTTTTTGTGCTTGTTTGTTGTTATTTTAATCGTGAGATGCCCATTCCCTTTTGGGTTGCCCCGGGGTGGTTTTTTCCCTTGAAGAACCCCCCCCCCAACCGTCTACTTTAGAAAACACGGGTGCTTGTCCTTTTTTCTTTTGTTGCACGCCGGAATAACAAGGATCTTTGATGTTTCTTTTCACTCTGACCTTTTTTTTTTCCCCCCGTGTCCTCCTTTGAAACCGCTTCTTGTCCTAACCCGGACCTCAGTCCATTTTACACAAACCGCCGCAAATTCGGTTCTACCTTTCGTTTCCCTTCTCCCCTTTTGCCCCTTCGCCAACACCTGATTTTTCCTCCTCACGACGCGATTCCCATTCCACCTTTGACCCCCTTCAAGGGGAAAAAAGAGCATGGGCCCTTTTTTTGCGAATCCTTTTTTTCCCCCTGTTCAACCCCCTTTTTGTGGTGCCTTAATCTCATAGTGTTTTACCGCGGGTTTTTGTTTTGAGCTCGCGTGTAACCCAACATGTCACCCCAAAGGTTACATTCCAGGTTAGGGGACCCTCCTCTTTTTTGAGGCAGCTTTTTCGGACGCACCTTTGGTCCTCGGAGCTTTCCTCCGGTTTTACCTTATGGGGATGTGGTCAATAATTGACCATTTTGTTGCGTTAGTTCCTCTTCCTTACCCGCTCGCACCCTTACCCCAAGCCGCGATTCGATTTTTGAACCGCCTTTCTTTTCGCCCGCGTCTTCCTTTCCCCTTTCATTTTAGGGGTTGTGGGGAGGGGTGGGCGGTTTTCCCTATCTTTTTTTGTTTTTTTTATGTTTGGTTGTTGCTCCGGGAGTTTTTTTGCTTTTTTTTTGTGTGTGTAAGGGTTGTTGCCTTTTTTTGTCCTAGATTTCCTTTGTCTTTCTTGGTGTTCCCTTTCTTTGGGTTGTTAGAGACCCCTTCCTCCTTTATGGTTGGGGGTAGGCTTAGGGGTTGTGTTTTTCTCGTTTTTAAGGTCCCTGTTTTTTTTGTTTGCGACTTTTGCTTTTTTTTTTTTTTGGTTTTTTCCCTGTGAGTTTTCTTCTTTCAGAGTGTGGTTTTTTTTTACTTTGTGTTTGAGGGGGGGGAGACTTTTTCCCTCCTCTTCCCCGCCCCAGTCCCGACCTTTTTTTTCGCTAGTTGCCCTGTCTTTTCGGTTTTTTGATTTTTTTTTTTCATTGGGCGTCTCCGCTTTCCCTTTTTTCTCTGATTGTTTTTCGTGCTTTTGATATAGAACCCTGGGCACCTTCCTCCCCCTTTGACAAAACAGGCCCGACGTCCCCCCCCCACTTCGACGCTCTTACCGTTAAGGCCAGAACTGTGCCCCACCTTCCGTTGTTACATTTTTTTTTTTGTCGCGTGTTTTCCCCCCTTTCATCCCTTGTTTTTGTTTCCCGACTTGAAGAAGAGTTCCTTCAGCTAACCAAGTCCTTCCCCTTCCCGCTGTTCCGATGGTCATTCCGCCCCCCCCCCCTCCTTCTTGGCCCTTTCCAATGGGGCCCTTGAAGGACTTTCGGTTACTACTTGAGCTCCTCTGCCCTCCGGCACACCATTCTGGACGCTGCTCTATGAACCCAACCCCCCAGTGAACAAACAAAGTTTCCGTCTCTTCCTGTACCCTCCCCCCCCGATTTCTTCAGTAAAATCTACGTGTTAAGGTGCACCCCACTTTCCCCCACCATCCCCCCCAATTGTCCATTCGGTTCCTGCTTTTTTTTTTTGTTTTTTTTTGTTTTTCTTTCCCTTCGGTTTGCCACTCCCCGTGCCCGTTCCGTTTGTTGTAGTTCACACGTTTCCTACTGTACCGGGCTCTCTGTCGGCATTACCTGCGCCTGGCCCCCCTGAGCTTTTTTTTTTGAAAGCTTCCCCCTTTGTCCCCGCCCCACTTGGATGACGACCCGGACCGGCTACCGTCGTGTTGCTTTTGTACCGTTTGTCACCACAAGTCTGCCGTTTTTTCCACGGGGAAAACCCAGCTTCTCCCCCCGAGGTTCCCCCCATCTCCTCCCCTTCCCTGAAAAATGCAGTCTCACCCTCCAACTTCTACCTCCCCTTTTCCTTGGGATTCGCCTTTTACGATTGCTTTGTTTTTTCGTCTGGGTTTCGTCTTTTCTCCCCCTTTTTACTCCCTCCCCCGTTTTTTTTTTTTTTTTGAGGAGTGACGATTTGGCCACCTGGCTGTCTCCCCCCCCCGTCAGAAAATCTCCCCTTCCCCTTCCCCCTTTTTTAGATTCGTCGCGATTTGTTTGTCGTTCCCTTTTCTTCTTTTCTCCTTTATCAGTGGGCCCTGTGTGTTTGCCACTGGGCTCACTATTAAAAGGTGGGGGTCAGCCCTTGGGGGTTGTATACCTGTTTTTTTTAAGTTTGGGTTTCTTTTCAGCGACCCCTTGGGCCTTTCCCTTTCCACCCGCTTAACCAAAGGTCCCAGTTTTCGGTTCCGTGCGCTTTTTCATGCGCAATCTTCCTTACTCTTTCCCCTTTCCTTACCCCCACAATTTGTCCTTGCTTCAGGTGCCAGTTTAAGCAGAACCTACGTGTTCCTTGTTTGACACCGGTACCCGTTTCGAGATTTTTTTTTCCCTCCTTTGATTTTTTCTAGTGACTTGCCTCTTCTTGAAAAAGGTAGTGTCATAGTTTCCCCAACAACCTCAAAATTAGAAGACCAAGGCTTCCGCCCGTCCCCCCAACTTTGCCTCATTCCTTTCGGGTTGGTGATTTTCCTTCGTCGATCCATCTGTCCCTCTTTGTCCCCCTTTGATCCTGGTTTCCACAACCCTCTTCCCTTTTGCACCCTCACCTTTTCCCCCCTGTGACCCCCCATGGGGAATTGACTGTTGTCTTCTCCTTTACCTCCCCCAACGTGCGTCCCCCCTTTTTTTTCCCCTGTGATCCCATTCATAAGACATTGCTTTTCACCGCCTCCTTTTTCTTTCGTTTTCGGCTTTATCCTTCAAGAAAGTTCTGCCTTTTTGCCCTTTTGAACTTCCTACAAAAGGCTTTCCCCCCCCCCTTCACCACCATGTTTTCAAACCTTCCCCCCAACCCCCTTTGTGTTTTTAAGAAGGGTAGGACTATTTTCCCTCACTCGTGTTTTTTTTTTGCCTTTTGCCTCAAGTTATGCATAAAAGCGTAAACCCCCCCCTCCTCCTTCCCTTAAAAACCTTTGCGTTTTTCATTTTCGTCCCCCCTTTTTGACGGAAGGGGTTTCCAACTCGTTGCGTCGCCACAGTCCCTTTGACCGTCCTTCTCTTTTTTTCTTCACTGTGCATCATCTTGTTCGCCACGCCCTTTTTACTATTACCCCTGACTCCCGCTCGGATTGATATTTCTCCTTCAAAGATTTGGGCCCGCCCTCTTCCCTCCCCCTATCTTAGTCGGCTTCCCAATGATGGACCTTTTGGGAGTGCCCCTGGTTCCCCCGCCTGTCTTTCCGGCGTCCCTGTCTTCCCCCCCCTCTACCCCCCGCTTGGTTCAAGTCCCCCCCACCCCCCGAATATTCCTCCCCCTAGCGAACCTGAGAGGGGAAAATCCTTGCCTGTTTTGGTCCCCCCCCCTGGCCAAATAAATGTATTCTGCTTCGCTGTTTTTACACACGCCCTTTTTTCTTTAAGGCTTGCTTCGTTCCCTTTTATCTTCTCCTTTTGGCTGCTTTTTTCCCCCTTTTTTCTTATGCCCTTTTCCTTGCCCTACGTTTTTTTGACTTCGTATCGTCAACCCAGTGCCTCGGGTCCCGTGAACCCCCCTAGGCTCCTTCTCGCCGTGAACAAACCCTACTTGACATTTCGCCTCTCCTTTTGGTTTCGTTTCGGAACCGGCGTTGGGCCACCCCGTGGTCCCCCTTCTCCGATTCAAATTAAAAGACCCAAAGCCGCCCCCCTCCCTCCTCCTTTTGCGCACATTTTTTAACACTATGTGCTTTCTTCTCTTACATTTATTGGCTTGTTTGACAGTTCTTTTTACCCCCCCTGTCCTTTTCTGTTTTGCGTTTCTTTATTTCCATGCCATGTTTTTAACCCTAACTCCCCACCTCAGGCCCAAGATTCTTTTTTTTCGAAGGTTTCCCCCAGTTAGAAGAAACGGGTCAAATCTGAACGTGCTGTTGCGGCGGGCTTCCCCGGTTGTTGCCCCTGTCCCAAAACCTCTGTACGCTTGTTGTTTTTCCCCTGAAAACCAGGGCGTGGGCCGGCACTCTTTTTTTGCTCGTGGTTTTCCAGGTGCTTGACTTACGACAGCGCCTTGTTCCCGGTGTCCATCTGGGGCCCTTTGTCAGCTTCAATTCTTCGTTTGATAGTGCCGTCCCCGTTTGACCCGGCCACCTCCTTTTTTCACTTCGGTCTGAGGAAACCTTTCCTTTCCCTTTTAAGAGATTAAGTGTTTTTTGAGGAGCGATGGGCCCTCTTTTTTCCCCGTTGCCGTTCACCCCCCACTGGCGGAAGGATCGGCGTGTTGCCTATTGGTTGACTTACTTGGGACAACAGTCAGAAATTCTGCTTCTCGGCCTTCCCCCCCCTCTTTCGGCCGCACCCCTGAACTTCCTCACGTTGATGTCGGGGAACTTTCCCTCCCTCACCCCCCCCCCTTTGACAAGCCCTTTTTTTTTTTTTTCCTCCCGAAACCCCCCACTTGATAACGGTTCCGACTAATTTTTTCTTGTGGGGTGTTATGTCTTTTGTTTCCCAAAAGTACTTTTTTTCCTTGTTTTTTTCAATTTGGTTCGCCCCTTTGGGTTTTGAGAGGACTACCTTCACTCCCTCTTCCGGACGACGTTTTTCCTATCCACCTGTCACTTGATCTTCCATTTCACGAGGGTTTTGCTCTTTTTTTGATGAACAGTGACTCCTTTCTGTTAAGGTCCGAGTTATTCTTTCTCTTTCCTTTTTTTTTTCCTCATGCTCGTTGTGTTTGCTAGGAGTCCCATATAGCTCGATACTTCACACCGTAGCTCCAGACGTTTCTCTACCTTCCTCCACCCTTCGTTCGTAAAGGGCCCGCACCTGGAACTCGGGAAGTAATAGATTTTTTGTTTTCTTTTGCGTTGCACGCCCCCCCCCCCCCCCTATGCTGTCCCCCCAAAACTTTAAACCCTCCCACTCTTTTCGCCACCATCCCACGTCCATCAATGTTCGTATAGAGGAGACCGGGGATTCAGGATTTTCCACATCGCGGTCCCCCCCCTTTTTTTGGTCTTGGTCCGGACCTCACCATTCGCTGTTTTTTTCCGGTTCGCCGGAGCCTCTTCTGCGTGTCGAAACCCCCTTTTCAATTCAACCATCACCCCCTTCCCTTGCGCCTATGGATTTATTTTCACAGCTGCTTCCCCATGTTTTTTGCACCTCGCTCTTCCCCCACGATCCTACGTACCACTATTAAGAAGAGGGTGCTTTTCCCCTTCCCCCCCTTCCCAGGTGGTCGTAGCCCCGCTCACCGTAAGTACCGCCACCAGGCGGTTTTTTTCTCATGTTAAAGCCTCGAGTCATCGGTGAAGTTTGGTGAGAATCCCTTTCTTTTCACCCTCCTCATCTTTGGACCTCCCCCCCCCTCTGGTCCCGGCCCGCCGCACTTTTTCCCCGTTTTACCGTTGGCCAGCCTGTTTTACCGGGTGCACGGAGATGCAAACGGGTGAATTCTTTCCTGCCCCTTTTTTTGTTCCTTTTTTTTTTTCTTTTCCTCCAACCAACAGACAAACGCTGAATAAGTACGTTGTCCACTCTGCGCCCCACCCCGAGCCTACCCATTTACGGAATTTTTGGATTAACGAAAAATTGTAACCTTTTTTCGACAATTTGCTTTTTGCCTTTGTTCGTTTCGATGGTTTCCTTCTTGCATGAAAGTTTTTTCCATGCCTTTGGGGCTTTGTTCCGGTGATCGACAACCAAAGGTGGAACTTGTTTCTTTCTTTTCCTGTTTTCCGTGAAGACATTAAATATTGACTCCCTATTTTGAACTTTGTTGCCGATCTGAGTCCTTTTTCAGGCTTCTTGCCAGCCACCTACACGAATGTGTACCCCCACCCTTCTTTTCCCTTCCAAAGTCCCGATCTTTTTCTCTTCGGTAAGATCCTTCCGTTTCGTCGTCTTTCAGTTCGCGAAAGTCTGTTATTTGTTGCTGGAAACCACCCCATGCCGCTTCATCCTACAATTTCCCTTCAGTTGGCGCCATTACTTTTGGCCATAAGTCGGGGGTCAAACCTAAAAGACAGGCACACCTCGTTTTTTGGGCTTGATAAGCTCGCGTTACCCCCAATTTAGTCGCCCCTTCCATTCAAATGTTTGGAAACCTTTTTTTGCCTAAAATTTCTGCCTCCCCCCGCTTTTTGGCCGATTTCTTTTTTGACCCCTTTCCTCTCACCTTTTCCCGTTTGGGTTTAGTGGTTGTGGAAGTTTGCACTGGTCATGGGCTCCTCCTTTCCTTCACACCGAGGTATGGACGTCCCTTTTTCCTCTTTTCCTCCCCTCACGCTGAACTCTTCGGCTTTCTTCGTCAACCTCACCCAATCTGCCGGGCATGGTGACGTTGGAATTTGGAGTTTAAACTATTTGGCTTTTCATTCACGGTTACAAAGTTTGGCCAGTTTTATTTCCTTTTTTTTTTACTAAAAAACAACGCGGTTGGAGTGAAGCACTGGTGAGCGTGTCTCTTTTAGCTTCACCTTTCCAAGTGATCACTTCTTTTTTGGCCCCGTGGCTTCTAATTTTCCCGTTTTCGCGGACGAAGCTGCTCATCCTGTATGCTTTTTTTTGTCTTCAATTTCCAAGTTTGAGTACCCTTTTTTTTCTTTATCTCTATTGATCCCCGTCAGTTTTTTTTTTCTTCCCTTGGTACTTTCACATAACGTATTTTTTGCACTATACGCTTTTTTTGGTCAGGGATCCACGCCCCAGATCCCGCTCTTTTCTCACGTTCCCCCTATTGGAGACCCAGTTGGGCCTGGAAGGTCACAGCAGGTTCTTTTTTTCTGTTTGTTGACCCAGTTGTTTTCCTCAGGAAGTTTTACCTTTTTTTCCAACAGCGTGGATTAACTTACACCGGGTGTATTTCGGTTCTCCGCCCCCCCCTCCACCTGGTTCCCTCTTTTATTCTTCGTCTCGAGGTCTGCTACCTCCAGTTCCCCATGCTTTTTCCTGTAAGTGGGACACTCTTACCTTCAGACTGCTTACGCTACAAGTCACCCTTTTTTTTGTCCCCCCCCTTTCTTTTTGACCTTTTGAATTTTGTATCCCTCCCCCCCCCATTTGGGTCCCCTTACTGAGGCCGTACCCCCTGCCCGCGGGACCCCCATGACTAGAAACCCCTTTTTACCCTCTTCGTCCCCCTTTTCCCCGTGCTCCCCAGGCGCCACTTCTTGATTTCCCCAACTGCGAGAAATTTTACCCTTTCTGGGATGAGTTGATTTATCGGCTGGGGGGTGAGGTTTTGGTTTTTTTTTTTTCGGCTTACTCTTTCTTTTCTTTTTTTTCCCCCCTCCGTTGTTTTTTTTTGAGGTCCCGACGCAGGATGCTCCGCTACCAGGTTTCTGATCCCCCCCCCAGCGATTAAATTCTCCTTATTCCCTACGTTTTTTCAATAATGTCGTCCTTGTTTAGGTGCAAGTGCCTTGAGTTCTGCAATGTTGCCCTCTGAGCTCCCCCGGCCAGTTCGACTTTTTCTGGCTGCCAGATTCTTCTCTGGCGTCGCTTTCCGTTTTTTTTCCGCAATTGGGTCGTTCCCTCAAGAATTCCCAGAACCGTTGTCGTGGCTCGTTTTATCCTTCTCCCTCGTCCGTCGAGTGCCCCTATCTAACACTTCTTGCAATTATTTTCGCCGCCTCGCTGTTCCACGCGCCGACATAAGTGGTGTTTTTTTAGTTTTGCCAGAACCCCCCCCCCCCAGTTTAAGTTTCTATCTCCCGTTGGATAAAATTAGGACGTGCCGTTTTTTCAGAGGAGTTCCCCAAACGTCCCCCTTATCACACAAATCTGACCTGTTTTCCCCCTTCGCCGTTCATTCCATCCCGGTCCACTTATTAGGTTTGCCCCTCGCGGTTTTTCCCCCCTTTCCTGTCCGTCTTTTTTTCCTTTGATTTTCCCTGGCCCCACGGCTGGATCTTTCATCTTGACATTTTGAACACTGTGGCATGGGACGTTCCCCCATCCTTTCTTCTTAGTTTGAGGGCGAATAACACCCCAAATGTGCTTATTCCTTCCCTGGTTTTCCCCGTGACCTTCCCCTTCATGCGGCCCTTTGCTGTGTGCGCACGCAGGTTTTAGGTTTAACGCTCAACGTCCCGGTTACATTTTTTTATTCCCCCCCTTTCAGTTCCTTCCCTTGGTACATTTTTTAATTTCGAATGATACACCCCACGTTGCTTCTTCTGAAAACCACAAAACCCGGGCCTTTTTCGTGTCTTTCCCTATTTTGGACAGACTCTGTGCCCTGCCTTCTTTTGGGCTTCACCAGTTAAGTTGTTTTAACACATCGGTTTCCCCACTCCCCTTCCACTTTTAAACCTGCGCAGTCTTTGAGCCCAAGTGGACTTTTCTGGACTTCTCTTCCAGATGCCCCGGACCGGTTACTCGGTGCGTTGCAATCCGTCTTCTCGGGTACCCGGTACCAGACCTTTCGTCTGCCCCAAACAATTGCAAATTTTTTCCCTTTCCATGCCCCTTTGGATTTTCGGTTGATCGTCCATCTTGCGGGCCCCCATTGGCTTTCCAGATTTTCGTTCCAACCATTACTTTGGATTTTTTTAGTCCTGTCGTTGGACACTTTGAAGCTCCCATCGCGGCCAGGCCGCGTACCCAACTTTAAAGCTGAGTGTCACCACAACCGTCGTCTTCCTTATTCCATGCAGACCCACAATTATAGATTTACACTGCTGGCAGCCCAATTTTTCTTTGAGTAGAGGAGGCAACAGCGGTTTTTTTTTTGGTTGGAGTTTCCCTCGGGTATCCCTTTTGAGCTTTTTTTTTTTAACCCACGGTTTCTTCTCCTTTTGCACTTTGAGTTCCAGGAGAGGGTACACCCCCCTTTCCCTTGTCTCAGGGACACGGACCTGCCTTTCTTCCGTGGCAAGCCCTCGCAAGTCCTCATGCTTTTTTTTTTACCTGTTTTTCAGGACCCCTGTCCCCCCCGTTCGGTATCATCGGCGGAGTGCCGTTGGTGCACCCCCAGCGTTCATGACTTCCCTCCCTCGCCGACCGAACCCACGCCGGATGGTTGCGCAAAATTTTACCTCCTTGTCTTTTACTCACTTTGTATGTTTATTTTTTTCCTGAGGGCCCGTTCGTTAGGGGCTGCGTGATTTGATGCATGAACACGTTGAAACCTCCCAGTCCCCTTCCCTCATTTTCTCCGTTTTTTATCTTTTCCCCCCTTTTAAGACCCCCCACACTTTCCCCCTGGTCCAATTTGCGGCTGCGCTTGCCCCCCCTAAATTTTGTGGTTTTGGACAGTCCCCCACATATTACCCTAGTGTTAGCCAAAGGGTGCGTAACCTCCTTCCTAGGGGTTTTAGGCTTTTTTTTTAAAGATTTCGTCACCGCTCCTTTGTAGTTGTTTTACCCTTGGACCCGGGCGGCAATCACATTTCTCGGTCATGAGTCCGTTGCCTTGCTTCCCTGCCAGAATTCCTTTTTTGCTTCTTTTTTCTCTGCACCTTTTTATTTGACGAGCGATTTTTGCGTTTTGCCACACCGGGTGTTATACCGTCCCCTTCCCAGGATTACCTTATCGGCTCTTTTTTGATTTTTTTTTTTTATTTATTGATGTTCACGACAGTGAAATGTGATGGGTGCCGGGGAACCCACTTTTTTCTTCGTCCCAACCCGCTTTTTTCTTCTCCCCTCCCCAAAATTTGGGACCCCTTCTTTTTTTCATCCCGGGAACCCCCGCTTGCTCCGCTATCCCCCCCAATTGAACTTGTTTCCGTTTTTCTTCTTTGTTGCCGCCCAAATTTAAGTCAGGTTTTTCACGCTTTCTTGAATTTTTGTTTTCGCGCACGCCACCGAAGGGTCCAGCAGACCTTTTTCCCCCCCCGGTGCGGGAATTTTCTCGGTTGCGGTTTCTTCGTTCTGTTTTGGAGAAGGTGCCACGGCTGAATGTTATGGGCTCTTTTTTACGTGAGTCGAGCCGTTGATATTTT
>Ga0179593_1395166_pt1 | contig 11138 bp, 21 predicted proteins | sample CZODoug2_1_08_16_FD_185931 | JGI IMG/M metagenome (GOLD analysis project Ga0179593, IMG submission 185931) | Vadose zone soil fungal communities from Angelo Coast Range Reserve, California, USA - CZODoug2_1_08_16fungal (PacBio error correction) | ecosystem: Environmental > Terrestrial > Soil >... | reverse complement strand
CCTAACCCGTCGTTTTTGGTTTCTTTTCTTGTTTTTTATGTAGATGCTCCCCCGAAGATTAGTCCCTGTGGCCATGGATTTTTTTCTTCCTCCACGGATTCCCGAGCTATAGAACGTGGCTCTCGTCTTCACGCAAACCACGATCCTTTCTTTCTCTATTGACTTCCTTCTTTTGAGTGCCTGTTTTTTTCCTTTCCGGTTCAGATATTGTTTTTTTACCCTTTTTGCTTGTCATTTATCTTTCCTGTCGTTATCTATGTACTTGTTTTTGTTTTTTGAGATTCCCTTTCCCCCTTTTACCTTCTTTTTTTCTCTGTTTATACTAGGATTAGTTTTCCCCCGCTACCCTTTTCCTTACCTGAACGGTTTTTCTTCTATAAAAGGCATGCCCTTTAGTAAATTTTTTCTTTTCACGTTGATTGTTTCCTTTATTACTTCCCTTGTTTCTTGCGTTCTTTGTGTCCCTGTCTTCTCTTCTTTTATCTCCTCCTGTTTTCTTTTTATTTGTTATTTTCAATTTTTCCTTCTTTTTTGGGACCTTTACTGCGTTCCCCCCTTCCCTTTTTCGCTGGCTTGAAGGATAGTGGCCCCCTCTGCGAATTATTTCAATTGTTTCCTAGCGGCTTTTCGACTTTATAGGGACTATGCGGCTGCGCTTTTCCTTTTCACCCTCCTCCCTCTTTGTCCATTAACTGCCCCCCCTTTTTTGGCGTTTTCCACTCGTCCTCCCTCTCCTTTTTTATGTTTTTTCAGTTCTTTTAGTCCTTTTCCAACCGGAAATGCCAGTCGAGTTTTCCCTTTGTTTTTTCTTGCCGTTTAAGTAACTTCCCTCCCTCCCCTCTATTTTGTAGTTAGTACCCCGCTGTTTTCCACGCCCCTCCTCTGGTCGTTCCTTTTTTATTTGCTGCCGGTCCTGCGCCTCCTCTTTTGACGTGTCTTCCTCCTCAGAACTCCTTTTTTTCTTTCGTCTTTACGAGGTTCCCACTAGTTGCTCTATTTCACATAGGGTTTTTTCTGCTGAACTTTTTGCTCCCCCCGCCAGAGATCGTCGCCATTGTCTTTTCCTCCCCTTTAGCAGTGTCGGATTAAATCCCCCCGCCCCCCTACACCGGGACTGGTTTTATCTTCTTTCCGCTCGCTCTTGATTTTTTGACTTTTGGAATCCGGCCTCTTTTCGTTTGTTGTCCTCTATTCCCCTCTTCTAAGACGTCTTTCGTTTTTCCTAGTTTCTATCTAGGAAGGTCCGTTTCTCTTTTATCTTCGGTTATCGTCGCCTTCTGTACCTTTGCGAAGGAGCCCCTCCTGAGATCCTTCCCCATCCCTGGACCTTTTCCTCCCCCCCGGCTCATCTCTTCCACCACCCCAGTCCTGCCGGTTATACCCTTGCACCCATTTGCCCCCCCGGTGCCGGTGTGGTGCCTTTTGCCTTTCTCTGCTCCTATCGCCCCTCTAGACCGTTTTCGGAAGTCTGCGCTTCGCACTTGGGAATCTGCGTTTTCTTCCTTTTTTGCCTCTTTCTATTGTGGGTCTTTTTTTCTCTTTTTGAAGGGCTTTTTCGGCTAATTTAATTTCTTTCCGCCGGCTGCATTCTCCGATGAATGGCTTGCCTTTCTCTGCTTTTCTTTTCGCTGTTTTTGCGGGCTTTTTTCTTCCATGCGCCCTTTAAAAGCTTTTTCGTAAGATTACTCCTTTTTTTTTTTCTCGGCTGTCCCCGTTCCCCTTCTGCTCCCTTTTTTTCTCTTTTTCGGCAGTCCCCTTTCTTGTCTGACCAACTGTTTTGTCCCCCTCTCCCAACTCTTCCTCTTCCGACTTCTTTTTTCCTCGGCCTTCTCCTTTGGCCTGATGGATTTTCATGCGGCTTTTTTCCTGATCGTGGTCCTTGGCCATTCTTCTTTCCTCTTTTCCTTTCCCGGGTTCCCCCAAGCCGGTTCCCCTTTACAGTGTCGGTCTTTCGAATGCCTTCAGCGTCTGGCTCGCGTGCTTTTTTCCCCCCTCTTTTTTTCCCATTTCTTTTTTTTTTCCGGTTCCCTTTCCCCACCCCCCTCCTCTCGATATGATTATTTCTGAAAGCGCCCTGCTCAATGAACCCCGTCCTTTTCGATCCTCTCAAAAGCTGGGCTGTTTTCCCCTCTCTTTGCCTTTTTTTTCTTTGCAAAGCCCTTTCCCTGATACCAATCCTCTTCCACCTCTGACGTCAGTTCCGGTTGATTCGTCTCATCGTCTTATGAAGTTAGAATCTCTTGGGGTCTCGCCGTACGATCCCAGCAATTGCATTTCCAGTTGCTGCGTGTTATCTTTCCAGTTTTTGCTCCCGTTCGCTTGTTGTTTTTCTTTTTTTCCCTTGATTCTTTCCCCTCTTCTTCTTCGCGTTCTCTTGCTGACCCACCCCCTCTGTTTCCCTCCACTTTCAACACGAGGCGACACGGAGACGCCGGGCTTCCTTTTCCGTTTGCGTTCCCTTAGACCACCTTTTCCTCTTTTTCCTGAGAAAGCGTCTTCCCTTTTCTCCCCCTCGATCAGCACTTCCCTTCCCTTGCAGCTCGATCTTTTCTTTTCACCTGGCCCCACTTCACAAACGACAATTTCTCCTTTTCTCCCTTTTTTATTCTTGATTTGGGGCTCTTGCGTTGCTATGTTTTTACTCTGCCCGAACCCTCCTCTCTTCCCTCTCGCCACTAAGTTTGCTCAGCATCTTTTATTCCCACCATTGGGATTTCCCCGGGCAACCCCGAGAGTTTCTTTCCCACAAACTTTATCATCTCTTGTGTGATGGAGAGAGTTTCCCCTTTTCCCCCCCCTTAATGGCTTCCTTTTCCTCTTCTTTTGCCTTGTTCTTGTCCCCTTCGTATACCAGATCAGGACGAATCGCCGCCATCATCGAGGAAAGCAAGATCAGGGATCATTACTTGTGGACGAGTTTTTTTTTTTTTTGTGCTCTTTGTGCTCTTCTTGAGATCGCGTCTCTCTTCCCGCTTCGCATTTTTTACTCGTGACAAAAATTGTCTTCCCCGGTTTCGCGGGGTGGTCTCCCCTGAATTTACCTTGGCGTCTTCTTTGTTCCTTTTTCTCCTCCTGCTTTTTCCTCTCCTCTTTCGACCCTTTTCCCTGTTACTTTCCCCGTGACAGACCCTCCTCCCGCTGCGCTGTCTTCCACCCAATTTTTTTTTTTTTGAGTAGCAGTCCTTCCTTCTTTATTCTTCCTTTTTTCTTTTCGGTTCCCCCCTTCCCCATTCCTCATTCTATCCATCCATACCGGGAAAATCTTTTTCCCAGATGTTCCTCTTCTCGGGATCCTGTCCATTTTTTGCAACATCGACAAGGCACGATACTGCTGCCCCTTCACCTAACGTCCTTCTTTTTCTTTTTGCAATGACGGTTTTTAAATTTTTTCCTTATTTTATATTAAGGCTTCCTTGTTTTGTCCCATTTCCGGAAGGAAACAAATAGACCAATCTCACCGCTACTCACCTAGCCGTGCTGAGCAAGAACTTTCCCTTCCCCTTCCGTCTTGTTGCCTCTTGCTATAATACTTCTCCTTACCTCTCTTTCCCCTCGGGCTCCACTTAAAGCTATTGTACCTTTTCCCTCCCTTCCAGCGCAGCAGCATATTCTTGATGCGAGGTCCCCCCTTTGTACTTCCCGTCAAGGGTTCCCTCCTTTCCCTGCATCCAAGCCGTGGGCCTTGTGACGCGTCTCTTACTTCCCTTTTCTCCGGCCCCGTTCTACTCATTCCCTTTTTTTCTTCTGTCTTGATATTCTCATCCTCTACAAAATTTCTTCGCGACCTTTCCCTTAAAGGTTTTTCTTCATTTAATGAGTCGGAGACTTTCCTTTTTTCCTTTACCGTCTCTCCCTAGAAGAGCTTTCACCGTTCCCCCCTGTTTCTGCAATCCAAGCAGATTCCCTCCTCTTTTAGAGTTCGTTCTAGAATCCACTTTCATTTTCATTTCATTATCCCGTTCCCCCCCTTTGGAGTCCCCCATCTTTTTTTTTCTGTTTCTCACCCGTGCGCGACTGTTGTTCTCTTATCGCCTCGTCTTTGATTTTTTATTTTTCGTTCTTGTCTCCCTTTTTGGACTTCTTTTCCCCGCTTTTTCCCACCTCCTCCCGACGAGAACCCCGGAATCTCCTTTTCCTATCTCCGCTTTTTTTTCTTTCTATCACCCTTTCGCCTTTTTCCCTTTCTTTACCCCTTCTCGGAGACTCTCATCCTTCCCCTCTTCTCTTTTGCTAATCTGTGCAGTCTTATCCGGCACATCATGTTTTCCTTTGCTTATCTGGCTCTTTTCTGGCTTTTTCGCGACTTTTCTTCCCTGTGCTTCCTCCTCCCCTTCCTTTCCAACTTCTTGTCATTTTTTTTTCACGATTACCTGAGATGCCTGCTGTCCTTTGGTTGAGAAGTTATACCCCTTCTCTTTGGCGCATTCTTTCCTCTATCTTTCATTTTTCCCTTTTTTTGCCCCGCGCTTCTTGGTTTTCTCCACATTCAGGTTTTTTCTTTCTAGTTCCTTTAACGCGTGCAGCGCTTGTCCCTTCCGCCCATTTAGTGTTCGACCTTTCTCTCTCCTCCTCCCCCCCCTTTTTTGATTTCACTTGACGCAAACCGGTCTTGTAACTTTCTCCTCTGACCGTTGGGGTTTTCACGTCAAACTCATCGTCGTATATTCCTCTTGTTCTGTCAACTCTTTCTTTCTTTTCTTCCCTTTTTCTTTCTTTTCTGTCCTTTTCTCACCCGTTTCCTTTTTTCCTAGATCAGAGGGCTGGAAAACGCCGCGAGTTTTTTTGTGAATATCAAACCAATCCCCCCCAGGTCGCGGGCTTCCCCCCCCTTCCTCTCCGCAGCCAATACACCCAACTCCCTCCCTCCCCCCCTTTTCTCTAAGTTCTTCCCCTCCGGTTGCCTTACAAAGTTTCAGGGTCATTCGTCCCCCGGCGTCTCCTCTCCCGTTCTTCCCCCTTAGCGATAAGGCCATCATACTCCTTCTCTTCAGTTCCTACTTGCTCTGGCAGGGCCATCTTTCCCCCACCCTCCTGATAGCACGAAAGGAAATAAAATTCGAGCTGCAGAGTGAAGACTCACTATCTTCCAAGAGATTGTTTTTCAATCTCTTCCCCCTTTTTATTAACGTTCTTTCTCCCTCTTTTCCGTTTTTGATGATCGGCGTTCTCCAGCCAGGTCACTTCTTTTCTCGTCACTTCCGTCTGACATGATCCTTTCCTTGTAGTCGTGTCCGTTCCCTTTCCCTTCATCATTCTGTGTGGCTAGTCCGGGACGCGTCCCCTTCGTTCAGGCGTACTTTTTCTTCCCTCCCTGACGTTTTTCTCTCCCCTTTCAGCTATGACATCTTTCACTTCCCCGTCCCCTTAGTTCTGGACCGACAGCGAACCAGGTCCTTCCCCTATTTTCCCCTACTCCTGTTTTTGTTTTTGTTTTCTAGAGATGGACGTCGACGTTTTTCTATGACGAGAATCCTTCCCTTTTGTGGAGAAGTTCTCACTTCTCTCTTATTATCCCCCCTTCTCCTTCCGCTTATTTCTGATTTGTTGGAATCCTTGTTTTCCGTTCCACTGCCCTTCCTTCGATTCCCCCTCCCAGCTTATTTCCCTTTTTTATTAGAAAAGGGGATTCTTCCCGAGGAAGTCCTCCCTTCTCCCCCTTTCTACCCCTTCTTCCTTCCTGTTCTCTCTGCCGCCCAACTCGCCCCTGATGAGGAAATGTCCCTTTTTCCCTTGCTCTTGGAGTTTTTTTTTGCCTTAGGCTAGTCGCTCTTCCTTTTTTTTCCCTTCCCCTTTTCTTTGCCGATTCCTTTCTTTCCTTTCCCCCTGTTTTTTTCCCTCTAGTCTTCTTTCATGCAATTCGTGCAAGAGTTTTTCTTTGGCTTCTTGTTTTCTTTCACTTTTTGGCAGGCTTTCTTCCCCCCCCCTTACTTCCTTGACCCCTTTTTCTTCGAGTCATCCTTCAGGACAGAGTTGAACTTGGATTTCTTTTAATTGGGCAAACTTTTTTTTTCTCTTCTACGTTTTTTTTCTTTTTTCGTTTGGTAGTCCCCCCCCTTTCTCTGCTGCTTTAATTTTTTTCTTTTTTAGACGATTCTCCATGACTCGCGGTCTGCCGTTCACTTGTGTCCTCCCTTTTCCCCCTTTGAGCAGTTTCCCTTTTCAGGGAAGGATACAGTTCTATTCCCCTCTGGAACAGGGTTTTCCATATAGGCGACTTTCCTTTCCCCCGTGGTCTTGTTTTTATTGTCTTGTTGCCGTTTTCCCCCCCCCGATTCTTCCATTTCCCTCTCCTGCAGTTACAAATCCCTTTTTTCCGTCTCTGTCCTCTATAATTGGTTGATGTGAGGGCGTCTTTAGGACTCTGGCACCTGAGTTCTTTTTTGGAATCGTCTTGGATTTTTCGCCTCTTTTTCCATCCTCCCCACCCGGACCTCCCTCCACTGATGGTATTGCAGGGGGACAAAGATTTTTTTTCTTTCCCAACTGACCGCTTTTTTCTTTTCAGGACTTTAGGCTGATTTTCTTTTTCCATTTTTTCCAGGATTTTCTTTTCTCCCCTGCCTCTCTATTCCGTTTTTTGGCGAGTTCCTTTATCTGGGCTAAAAAGCGAGGTTTTTGATCTTGTTGCTTGAACTTTAGCGCCCCTCCATTCCTTGTTCCTTCCTTTTTCAGAGGATCCTCTCCGTCCCGGTGTTTTCTTCCTCCAAGCCCTTGACTTTATTAACTTTAACTTTTCCTGCTTCTCCACCTACTTTCTTCCATTCTGCATTTCTCCCCCCCCCTTTTTTGCTCTCCCCTTCTTTCTCCCTTCTGTACTTTTTCTTCTCCCTTCGATTCTTCTCTCATTTTTCCTCTTACGGGTTCTTTCGTCCGGATGTCGTTTTCCCAGCTTCCCTCTTAGCCCTGGCCCGATCTCTACTTTACCCATATCGGACTTCGGAATAGTTTCTCCCTCCCCCCCTTAGCGTTGCAGTTTAAACCAAATCCTCGCCGATCTTGTTGTTTACTATAGTATGGACTCTTCTCGATGTTTTTTACCTTCTGGGTCTCGACTGCTTTTACAATCTTCTCTTTGAGTCTTTCAACCGCTTCTTTTCCACGATTTTTATTTTCTTCATTTCTTTCTTCTTTTCATACTCTCCCCTTCACTTCGCCGCGCTCTTCCTCTTGTCCTTTCTAGGGATCTTCCCCGGTTCGTCGAGTTGGATCATTTTTGTATGGTTTGCTTTCTTGCCTTTTACCTTCCTCCTGCTCCCCCCTTTTATTTTTTTGATTACTTTTTTATGGTGAGGTCTTCTCTGTCCCTTCCACCCCCTCCCGTTTGGATTTTTGTCCCCCTTGCGTAAACATGTCATTATGGAAAACCTTTTGTTGCTCTTTTTTTCTTCCTTCTTCTTCATTCTTTTTGTAGTGTTGCTCTCGTGTTTTATTTCCCTTGCTTTTTTTTCGATAGTTGTCCTTTTATGAGTTTCTCTTCTTCCCCTCTTGAAGGCGCCTTTTTTCTCTTGGAAAAGTAGGGCCTTTTATGGCGCCTTCCCTTTCTTGTTTTCCGTTCTGGATATTTCGTCCCTTTTTCCATTTTTACTTGAACCCAACCTTCCCTCCTTGCAGATTTCTTCTTCTCCCTTCTACTTCTGGAAACCCCCTTCCCTCTCGTTACGCTACCCAGCGTCGTGCTCTTTTTGTAAGGATATGTGTTTTTCCTTGCCCCGCGGGTCACCGTTATCCATGTCCTCTCCCTCTCTTTCCCCCTTTCTGAGTTCGTCTCTACTCTTCACCCACATATTTACTCGTTTAAGCATTTTTTTGTCTTTTTTTAAGAGAATCACTTTATGACCCTCCCTTCTTCCTTCGTCCCTTGACCCAAACCTTTTTCCCCCTCACCGCTTTTCTTTTCTGTAGGTTTTTTATTTCCAGCGTATCTATTACATTGGCTTATTTCTTTTCGTGAAGAATATAAACTGGCATTTTTCTCCCATTTCCCCTACTCTTTGAGATTTTCCTATTTTTCCCCAAGAACCCTTTCCTTGTTGATTTCCCCATTGGGTCCCCTCCTTTTTGAAATGCTCCCGAGCCAGTTCCTCACCCCCATATGCAAGCAGTAAACCTTCGCAGACTTCTCCCTATCCAGATGGCCCACGATCCCTCAGGCTTACTGCATACCTGCTATTCTGGCTTTTTTTTTCTCTTCTGATCTCCCTTTTTTTTTTTTTCCCTCTTTCCTCTCCGGTCAGTTTTTCCTTTGAGACTCTTTTTAGGGCCTCTCCTTTTCTGTTGTTTTTTCCCACCATTCCCCCCTCGGGCTCCCTCCCTTCTTTCCTCCTCTTTTTTTCTCTTATAACGTTGGGACAGTTTTGGTTTCTCCAACCATGGCGACTCGGACCTCTTTTTCCCCTTCGTTTCTCTGCTTTCAGAGCTTATTGTTTTCACTTCTTTTTACGTCTGCCTCCTTCTTCTTTCCTGATCTTTCTCTCCCTTTTTTTTGACGAGTTCGGCCGGTGTCTCTTTCTTTCGACCTTTTTTAACTTCCCCGATTCGAGTTCTCTTTTTTTCGTCCCCACCCTGTGACCCAGGTGGTCTCGTTGGAGACGAAGGCCCCCGGAAAAGGTTTGGAATCCGCGTCCTTTCTCTTTCTTTTCTTCGTCAGTTTTTTCTCCTTTTTTTATTCTTCCACTACGCATCTTCCCATTTTCCCCGAAGTCTCCTCCCCCTCTTTAATCACTCCAGCTGCGATTGCGTGTCGACCTTTTTTTCATCCGTTATCGATCACGTTTCTTTTCCCCCTAATTCTTTTCCTTCCTCCACGATTCGCGCTTTCCCCGTTTTCTTTTGGTTTGTTGACGCTTCGCTGGTTCTCGTTGCACATCGAAAATGCACAGTCCGTCTTGAAACCTCTTTTTCTCCTTTTTTTTTCTTCGTCTCTGACGTTTCTTGGCTTTTGCCCTTTTCAGTTGACGGTTTTTTCACTTTTTCCTTTAAAAAATAGACGTCCTCAATCGCCCCACGCTAGCCCCCCTGCGACCCTTCTTGCGCCAGCCTTACTGTTCCATTCCGGTTTTTCTGCCCTCGAATCCTCTCTCCCGTTGGGTCCCTTTGCCCCCCTTTTCCAAGTTCCCTCTCTCTGGCCTTCTTTCCTTCCTCAGCCTTCGTGTCCTTTTCACCAAAGGTGTCCCCCATTCACGCTGGTTTCTTTCCACCGGAATCCCCCAGTTTTTTTTTTTTTGGCCTTTTCGTTGCAGCGACAAGGCAGGCCATCCGGCCCCCTTTTTCCTCCATCTTTTTTTTCTCCTTTTCCCCGGTCGCATGCCTCCTCACCCCGCTGCGTTTTCTGACCCTCTTTTTTCAGGATCATCTGTAGACTCTCTCGGTTTTTATTCTTGTTCCTAGTAGTGTTCCCCATCTGAAGCTTTCTTCTCCGTGTCCCCTCTCCTTTTCCCCAGAACGCCGATTCCCCCTCCTGACTCTTGTTACTTCTTCACCAGCAGCAAAAGGCCTCTTCCCCTCCTTTCATCTTTACCCAGGCGTCTCGTCCGTGGTGGCCGTTTTCCCGGTTTTTTTTGGGCTTTGTTTTTTTTTTTTTTTTTTTTTTTTTTTTTTTTTTTTTTTTTTTTTTCTTTTTTTTTTTTTTTTTTTTTTTTTTTTTTTTTTTTTTTTTTTTTTTTTTTTTTTTTTTTTTTCTTCGATCTCACCGCTCTACCTGCGGCTCTTGTTTGCCTTATATCTAGCGTTGTGTTTTTCGTCTCCTATTTACCGTTCGAAATCCCACCAGAGATCTGTCATCTCCCTTCTTCCTGCCCCTTTTCGTTCTTTTGTCATCTCGTCAACTTCTTATTCTCCCGTCTGTCTTCGTGCGTCTATTGGAAGATTCGCATGGCCTTTTTCTCGGTAATAAATTCCAATGTCTTTCTCTTATTCTCCCTTTATCAGTGGCTCGCCTCCTTTTTTCTCCCCTTTTTGACTCCCTTTTCTCACACTTTTCTTCCTGATTTCTCCTCTTTTTTCTTAAAAGGCCTCTTCCGACGTATCAGCTTTTTCTCATTTGTCACACTTCCTATCCGTTTTTTTTTGACTCCTGTTTTGCCCGGATCTTCTTTCCTTCCCTTGTGCGGTTTCGCCCCCCCTCTAAAGCTTTGTCCGGCATATCTTTTCTGCGTCCGTTTCTTGAAACCGGCGGTCCCAACCCATATTTTTTCCATTACTCGATCTCTTCCTTTCTGACTTTTCTCAACCTACTCTCCCACCCCCCCCCCTCTTCTTGAGGGACCGAGTGAGGTCAAACCCGGACTCTGTGAATTCCCGAGTGTATTGCCGTGGGTGGGAAATTACGAACAGCACTCAGCACGCATCTTCCCCTCCCCGCATGACGCCGGCATTTCGCTCTTGTCAAATGGTGAAAGAGGGTACCTCAAAACCCTGACCATTTGCGTTTTGTCTGCCTCCTTTTCTTTGCTTCTTCCCAGTGTGATTTTTTTATGCCCTGCTTTAAGAAGGTACTCTGGTTTCCCCCCCGCCTAGTTCCTTCTTCGATCACACCTCCCCCACCCCTTTCGGTCCCCTGGCACTTTCTACTTTACTCACCCCCTCCCTGCCAAGCCAGGTCTCATACCCCGCTAATTTTTTTTTTCCCAAGCCCTTTTTTTTCTCCCCATTCAGGGCCGGTTCTTCGTCCGTTGCTTTGCAACCCCTTTTTTCATGAAATGAATGTAGCGCTAATCGCGGAGACCTCAGCTTTTTTTGTTACTTCCTTGCCCTACTGATCGCCCACAAATGTTCCCCTTCTCTCCTTCCCCTTCCCGGTCTCCTCCTTTTTCCTCAGAATTTCCTTCGTCGTTCTCACGCCGCGAGTCCTCATCGTCAGGAAAAAGTCCATTCTCGAGAATGAGGCCCCTTTTCGTTTTTCTGCGTTACAGGCCGGTACTTATCTTGTTCTTTTTTAAGTTTTTCTTCCTTTTTTCTTTTTTCTTTCTTTCCATTCTCCGTAGGGCGGGCAGCGGACGTTTCCGCGGCCTTCCCCCACGACGGTCGTCTTCTTTTCAGTCCTCCCCAATACCTCCTTCCTTCCTTTCCTTTGAAGACTATCCTCTTTTTCACCTTAGCAAAATCCGAATTGCATTTTTTGTCACCCTTTTTTTCTAAGC
>Ga0179593_1348344_pt1 | contig 11138 bp, 4 predicted proteins | sample CZODoug2_1_08_16_FD_185931 | JGI IMG/M metagenome (GOLD analysis project Ga0179593, IMG submission 185931) | Vadose zone soil fungal communities from Angelo Coast Range Reserve, California, USA - CZODoug2_1_08_16fungal (PacBio error correction) | ecosystem: Environmental > Terrestrial > Soil >... | reverse complement strand
AGGCTGAGGCCTTGGGTTTTACAGGTCGTGACACGCACGGCACGCCCCGCAGGGATGTGATTCACCTAGGACTGCTATGCCTATATGCCGTTGGTCACTAGATTTCCGAAGGTGGGATAAATGGATAGATCACGCTTACTTCGTCCTTTTTAAAAGGAGAGATCTAGCTAGTTGACGTTTCTGTGTCTGACCTTGTTTCGATGCGGCTCGTCTACGTTTTTTTAACTCTGGGGTTCAAGTGGGAGTGTGTGTGCCTTTGCTTCGGTGTTATCGGTGAAGGGCAACTGCTTTGGCAGCACTTTTTTTTTTTTTTCCTGGCGACTTGTATCCTTCTGTATTCGGCGCTTGGGAGGCCTCCAAGTTGATCGGCGAGAGATTCTTAAACGGTGAATGCATTTCTTTTGTCATGTACGGTGCTCCGCTCGAGACCTCTTGGCGTTTCCTCCCATGATGGCGCGTTTTGTTTTACTAATTCCCACCTCTCTTGGTTCTCCCTGAGTCCACCGCCCTTTGTTCCTCTTCCCTTCGAGAGAGCTTTTGGAATCCCGTCCACCTTCCCCTACCTGACTTCTAGTTGACTCTCGGGCGACTTCCTTTCATTGTGTCACTGCGACAGGCCTTCTCTTTAAACACCTGTCAAGCATCAATTGGTGGAGAAGCAAATACCCTCTGGTCTTTTTCTTTAGGGCGCACATGGGAGAAGTTTAGTTTTACCCCTTGCGCGAGTGCACGCTATAAGTCCGAGATCCTTACCTCTCCCTCCTCCCCTGTCAGTATCTAGACTTAAAGGCAAGAGCGAAATCTCCCCTCCGTGGTCAAGTTTTTTGCGTTTTCCCCCTGCCGTTTCAGCCCTGGACTACGATGGGCGGAACTCCATCTGCCCGCAGGTCTTCCTGAGCTGCGAAGCCCCGGTGAAAAGTGGTGTTCTGGCTTTGTATGCCCAGCAAAATGTTCGCCTCCGCTGTTGGGAGGGAATGGAAGAGGTCCCCCCTCACGACAGCGTCGGCTATGACTGATATTTCATGTTCTGGCTTCCCCTTTCCCTTCCGAGTAGTCTTTTTAAGTACAGAAGAACCCCCCCCTTGACTCCCCCCCCCTCCCTCCCGAGCACCAACCCTGGAACCCCGCAGTACTGGATCCTTTCCTTTATTATACGTAGTGGTATAGCCGGGCCTCAGCTTTATTCTGGAAATGTTCCCCTGTAGATAAGATGGATTTATCTATCTTCCCCCGGCGAAAGTCCCATCCCTGGTGGCCCACGTTACGGTCCTACGTTGAGCCTTGGCTCGACTCTACCCCCCAACGGGTCTGTAGGCTTTGATCCTACTCTCCTTTCCCATAGTCTTTAAAGGACGTCCCCCATTCCGGCTGACGGTTCCCTGGCATCTGAGGCCCTTTTTCCCGATCCACGAAGCAGATTTCCCTTCAAACTTCATTCAGCAAGAGGTGGACCGTCTCTCCCCCTACGCTCTTTTTTTCCCGTGAATTTTTCTTAACCCTCCGAGCGATTAATCACCTTCACCCAACGACCCTCTGAATCGGTCCGCCAACCGGCCTTTGCAGAGTCCCCCCTTTCTTCCAGCGGCAATTCGACAATGCTGGAAAAGGCCACCCTGGGCGGCTAGGTGGGAAGAGCCGGTTCCATGTAGATTTTGCTGGATCTCGTTTTCGCCAAGTCCCGCAGGTGGTCTACCCCCGGCCCCTTTAGGGGAAGGGTCTGTCAGGGCGGAATACTTTGTCCAATTTACTCATCCTATCTTCCCTGTGTGTTTTGAGCTTCTCTTCAGGAACTGTTGGGGATACCCCCCCCCCCCCCCCGTTGGGGGAAGTGAATCAGTGGGTAGGTGGTTTCTCTGTATAACCCCGGCGCGAGCGATAGAGAAGGTTACTTGTCCTCCCTTCCCCCTACACATTAGATTATTTTCCCTCTTAAGCGGTTCTTTTGCAGCCCCCCAAACGGCCCTAAAAAACGTAGGGGGGTTACATAGAGCCAGCACCTTATCTTCGACTGAATGGTTTGAGTGGAGTCCCCCTGCACGTCGTGCCAGTCGGTCAAGTTTACTTCCCGGGCCTCCCGGAGGCCTATCGTCTTTGGATAGGTCCCTGGCTCCCTTCAGAAGATAGTTTCACCTCATTTCCAAGCGAGGTCACGAGTCCTCCTTCACCCCTTTCTTCTTCAGAGTATTAGTCCTCTGAGTGTCTGAAGCACGCCTTCTTTCCTCAGAAGGTAGCGACGGAGGACGGTCAAATGTTTGTTTCACTCTTGGGATGGCAAGCAGCGGTCTCTGCAGCTCGTAGTTGGGTGGCTCTCCGCGCCCGGATTTTCGTAGGAGTCCTTGTCCAGTGTAATGGAGGCCGTCATCAGCTCTCCCTTTTTGAGCGCAGGTTCCCCTCATTGTTGGCAATCGCTTCTTCCAATGTTTTTTTTTTGTCCACGTCCTGGCTTAGGTGTTTTTGACTAGACGGGTTAGGGGGCACGCCCGAAGTTTGCCGTTTTCCTTCCTCTCTTCACCTTCGGCTTTGGTTCGGTGGGCTTGCCCGACTCAGAATCTTAGGAGTCCTGCCCCGGTATGTTGGCGCTCGTTCCTGGTGATACTCGTACAGTCCGATTCTGTTCGGGCTTTTTGGCATGACCTCGTGAGCGCTACACTCCCCAGGTTCTTATACATGTGAAATATTTCTCTATATTGTCCAAATACTTTTGTGGATTCTCTTCCTTCACCCTCGCGTGTGTGGTGACCCTGACGGTCTGGAGAAGTTTCCTTCATGTTCTTCCTATCAAAATAGTCCTAAATATTGGTCTAGAGAGACTGCGTTGCTGACAGTAGACCAAAGTATATGAGGCGGGCCGAGGATATTGGCGGTAGTACCCCCCTCTCCCCCCGCCTTTGGATCGGGGCCTAACGGATGACTCTTCCCTTTTCAAAGAGTGTTCCTCACCCATTTCTTGTGCGGGTGATCCTTCTCCAAAACCCTCGCTTGCTCGCCCTGCATGCGACGGATCTTAAAAACGGTCCGGTCCCTTCCTCTCTCCTAGAGGATGATGGGCTACCTCTGGGAGGCTCTCGCGCCCCACCAGGATCATGTTCTTTTCCCGATTTCCCACCTCCACCCCTCACACCTTCATTAGATTTTTTACAGACATTATTGCTATAACCCCTCTTGTGCCCACCACATTAGTCTTCGGGAAGGCCTCTCTCCTCAAGGCCTAGTAGAAAAGGCCCCCTCTGCTTACGATCTGAAAGAGATGTCCAGGCTTCTTTCTTTTCATTGGCGACGGTCTCCTTCCAACCTGACCGATTTCATATGTGAACGGCCCCTGATGCGAGATGAGGGAAGTGTAAAGAATGGTGAGACTTGTTCTCTCCCCTAGTCATCAGGATGAGAGTTTCTGTAATCCAACGGTGCTCCGTCCCGTCGATGGAACAATATACCTTGGGTTTCGGGCATGGGGATCCAGTGCTCAGCGGTAAAAGTCTTCATGTCTCTCGTCTTACAGGGTGGCTTCCTTCTGGCTGGGCAGTTTACCATTTAGGCGATCCTTCTTAGACTGTGAAGTGCTCTTTTCCGTCAGAGACCCACCTTTTGAATTAACTGCAAAGTTTAACCCATTCCCCAATTTCGGCCGCACCTCTAATCCCAAAACCGACGCTTGTTCGGGAGGCTGTACTTGGGTCATGAGCCACGCGATCCGAATCTCGATCCCTCTTCTACGTTAACCCCCCGACCAGGGCCCCCCTTTGGAGAAATGAGCCGCTGACATTGCTGCCTTTGCCTTTGAGCGCGGTTCATAGAGCGTCGACATGGTTAGAGATGCACCCTATGCCCCTCCTGGTCCGGCGTCCAGAATGAGGCATCCGCTTGTGGAAGGAATCACCTTTTTTCAGTGTCCCTTGTCTGGTGACTCCCGTTTGCGGACTTGTCTTTGATTCAGTATCGGCTTTCATAATTCGACTCATTTGCTCGGGAGAGAACGTCGGTCGATTCGCTTCAGAGGTTCACCTGTTCTTCTTTTCGTGGCTCCCTCGGTTAGACTGCCTTAAAAAACGGTCCCCGTTCCCTCCCCAATCCGCCTCCTGGTGTGTCCCGTGTCCTTAACAGGGATCGGCCCCCTTCGCTTCCTTCTGAACGAACCTTCGATGTCTGTCCCCCGTCGGCCAGTGCCGTAGGCCCGGCCGTTTTGGGCCTTTTTGCGACCTCCCCTTACCTTCTGAGATTTTTAGACGTTTAGGCAGGGAGAGTTCTAATTTCTAGAACAAAGTAGGTAATGTGGTCATTCCCCAACTCTCGTCCTCTGTTTCCCGGGGAGAGGAATCCCGTAGTCCTGTCCGGGTTCAGAGGGTCGATGGTTTCTCCCTCTCATTATTGTTGTTTTTTGAAAGGTTGGTTTTCGTGCTCTTTCCTCCGCTGCAAACTGGAACCTCCCTGGTCCGTTTGTAGAATCCTTTCGATGATGTCGGTTTGGGTCGAATACCCGTTCCCGCCGGAAATTCCCCAGAGGATGCGCGACCACCTAGATCTCTTGCTGCTCCATTTGATTTCTAGCAGTTGTCCCCCCCTTGGAAGGAAAACCTCTGCTTACCGCTGCGATTTTCCAGGGCGTTGGGAACTAGTGATTCCTTCCTTAGTTTTTTTTTCCCCAAAGGCTCCCTGGGTCTGAAGAATTGTTCTTTTGGTCTTCCTCTTTTTCCTTGCTTTTCCTTACTGTGGCTGCATTTCTCCTTTTAGACTCTTGCGATGTCGGCGATCGTAAACTGCTGCTGGCACAGCGCCATGTAAGGAAAGGTTGAGAGCCTTCCTTTCCCGGTCCACTACCGTGGTAGTATGATAGGCCTTTCCTGTGAGAGCCGGTGCAGGAGAGGCGACCCTCCCTGGACCCCTTTCTCTCTGGCACGTGCCTTCGACCTGGCCGTAGGTCGAGAGTGACGGCCTAACCTCCCCATTCCGGCGGGCGTCTGCCTCTTTAATTGCTCGTCCGGTGCCCTTTTTTTAACCGCTCGCGCAGCGTCCCATTTGGACGAGGATGCTAGAGCGATTACGTTTCCATCTCGGACGCGCGGTCGGGTAGTTTCAGAGGAGGGGCGTCTCTTTCAGGCGCCCTTTTTACGGAAGCGGACTTCTCAGCTTGAGGGGGCTCCACCCTTCCAACATACCTTTTCGGAAACAGCTTTTCTACCAGTAGTCGAGACACCTCCGGTCCCCTTCAACTCTTCCCCCCACTGCCGGACTAGGGTTAAAGGAGGACCTGCAGTCACTCCGAATTCCGACAGAGGACAGCTTCTATTTGTCGCCGGGCAGGACTACGTTCTGTGATCGCAAGGTCTGGAAGTCCCAAACTTTCTTTCTACAACCCGTCCGTCCATGACTCAGACCTGGGCAGTTTGAGTTCTAACCTCCCCCCAGATTACTTTTGACTGTAAGAGTCCTCAGGCGGAGAAAGATATCTTTCCCCTCCCATCCTTCCTTTTTGTAGCGAGACTCGTTCGGGCCACGGTCGTTTCCATTTCTGTTCTTTTTTTCTCCCGACCTCGGCCGGTGCCTGTGACCTTCCCGGGCTGTTTATTTGGCCGGCTTTTTTTCGGAGTGGCATTCGGTTCCCCTTGGCGATCAGGAGGACTTTCCACATTTTTCGCCCCGATTCTCCCTTTGCGGCGGGCTTGAGTTTCTTGTTGGCTTGCCGTCCCCCTTCCCAGCTGCTTCGGCCGTCGTTGGTCCCTTTTCCTTGTTGCTGTGCTCGATTTCCCCATCACGCTGTGGGAATCCCCGTTGGTTGTTTAATGTGCTCTGCCTTCTCCGACCGAGGACCGCCGTTCTCTTCTCCTTCGCTTTTGCGTGCCAGCAGCCGGCTTGGGCTTTCTTTTTTTTTTCCTCGCTCATAGTTCCCCCCTCCCCCTTCGTCCCGTTTCCTTTTTTTTGCTTGACACTTTTTGAAATTTTCAATACGATAATTCACGGCTGACTAGCCTTCCTCCCTCCCCCCTTACCGCCGTAGGCTTTTTTGTGCTTTTTAGTTGTTTCCGGAAGTAAACGGCTACGGTACGGTCCTTTCTCTGTCCGCGGCCGAGCTTACGTTTGTCCGGGCAACCTTCAGTCTCAACCATGTCCCCCCGGCTGCGAATGTCTGGAGTCAGCCTCCCTCGGGGTCGTCCGGTTCCTTGCAGAACTTTCCGCGAGGTACCTGGCTTGCGAGAGTGCCACAAGTCCTCCCTCCCCTGCGGCGTCTCCTACATCTGAACTCTGAAGCCTTTACCTGTTCTCCGTCTGTCGGTGACTATAGCCAGCCCGTCCCGTTTCCCGTGTCTCCCCTTTCTTCTTTTTTTTTTAAAAAGAGGTCCCCTCTACGACTTTTGCCTTTCCCCAAGTTTTCTCCGCTTCGCCAGCTTGAGGAGACGGCCCCTTCCACGTGAGTCTCTATTTGTCGACCGAAGACGAGTGCTCTTTCAGCGCACGCTGGTGGTTGAAGGACTTGATGCCTTTAGGGTACGTGTATCCGACGATAGAAGATAGCCGTTTATGAATTTTCTTGTCTGACTCCTTTTCTGCGGTGAGAAGTCACCCTCACACTTCTAACCCCTCACCCGGCTAACCTCTGGACCCCCGGCCCTTTTCGAACCCCCATCGTTCCTATTTTTTTTCTTTTGATCCTAAAGGGCCAGCTTATAGAGGGATGCCCTTGCCACCTGATCAGGGTGCGCGCTTTTTTCTGATCTAGTCCCACATCCATAGTTCGTCGGCGGTTCGATTTAACGGCCTTCAATCCTTTCAGGGCGGTTTTTCTGAGAAAATCTAACCAAGGGCTTCTGCTGTGAGGACCTACGGTGTCCGGAAAGGCTTTTCATGCTATGAAACGGGTTTTCTCCCGGGGGTTTTGCCCCTTAGGCGCCCCCATGATGTTCTTTACCACATCAACCGAAGACGTGGGTTAAGGGAATAAGACGCGTCCCTTCCCCCCCTGGTTTCACGGGAGCTAATCTCCTTTCCCTCTTCGTAGACATTTACCCACTGTCTTCAACATCAACCTGGCGAACTAGAACCCTTCGCACCCGCCCTCAAGATATGTTCAGTTCTCTCTCCAAGGGATTAGAAGCACTTTTTCGACCTTTCACCTTTTGCTAGGGGGGGCAGCTACGTCTTGATAACCCAGGTAGTCTGATAGATTAGTCTGTCCACGTCCTCCCGGCCTCCGGTAACAACCACGCTTTGGTCCCCTTATTAGATTGCTTTTGCTTTTTTTACCACGTTACTTCCCCTTTAATTAAGAATCCCTTTTGCAACCTATTTTATTCTCCGTAACTGTGTGGGGAATGACTCCTGGGCTCTACTGTTTTTCCCTGACCGTTTCCCGGGTTCAGACCGGTGCGTGGTTATATTTCCTAGAGACACTCAAGTTTCCAGAAGCTTATTCGGCGACTTTCCCCTTCCCGCGGCCCAAAGTCAGCCTAGATAATCCCCCCCGCCGTGACCTCTTTTTTACCTGCTTTTAGAAACCCCCGGCTACCCCCCGGTGCTTCCCGACGCTATTTCGCACCGTTATTTATCTGCCCCCATGTCGTAGCCTTATAGGGGCCTTTGCGGCCGTAGCAGGCGTTTCGTGGGGTCCTCCTCGCCCTCCTCGGCCACGTTTCCGCGCCAGTGCTCGTCCGTTGACCCATGCCTCCCCGAGTCCCCCCCAGCGGGGGCTAGCATATCAGGCGGTTCCCCTTCATTTTTTTTTCGTCAAAGCGTTAGGGATCTCAATCTTAGTAGCAGCACGGCGGACTACGGAGGGACGTGGCAAATTTTTTTGCATAGTGGGACTTAGCCGATAGTAGCCCCTTTTTTGACTGGTTTGATCTGGTTGACACTCCTCTTAGATGGGTCCCGGTCTGAAGCGAAGGACCAGCCTCCCTGGCCTCATCCCCCCTAGCCTTAAGAAGGCTCTAACGCGTCTCTAATGGGTTCTCCGACCCGGGTGGACTATGAAATTACTCACCGTTTCTGATCCCACGGCGGGTTGCTTTAGGTGGTTTACGAGCAAGAAGGTGTCTCCCACGGGGCAGTATGCCTTCGTTTTTTCCTTTAATCCTCATACAGTTAGGGGGTAGAGTTTTCTTGCGATGTCCGCCTCATCTCCTAGGAGTCACCGCTCAGACGGTTTTTCGCCATCGGATAGACGAAGTTCACCCTTCCGAGGATTTCTACAGCCTGACGCCCTCTGTCTGTTCTTACGCGGTCCACCGCATTCGGGATACATTTACATATTCAGGTATAATTAATTTCCCCTCCGTGTTTTTTTGAGTACCGGCAGTATTGTTTTCAGCGAACTTCCGCTCCTTTTTCCCCATGCCCCCTAAGTTTTCACGGACGCCAAGCCATACCCTCTTCCGCGTGAACGATTTAGTATAGCTATCCTGCTGGTTGACCTACGCCCTCTCCTGAGCGGTCCCGCTAGGAGAGTTCGAGGCTCGCGCCCCGTTCAGTTTTTTATCGTCGAGGACCCCTACAGTCTGTTCTCTCCCACGAGGTTCCAACCCGATGATGTTGTCCCAAACCCCGCCAGCAGGGATAATAAGGCCCTTCCTCCGAGCCTTTTTGTAAAAAACAAACCCTTTTCTACTATTGGCATGCCTGGAGTCATTTAAGACGTTTTTTAGTTCGTTCTGAACCCTTCCGCTTTTCCCGACACGGGCGCTTTCGCGGATTGTCCCACCCATCAAAATCACCCTGCAAGGATTCTGGCCGTCCTCCCCTCCCCCCCCCCGGGTCTCAACCCGTACACGACTGTTTCCCAACAAAAAAAATTCTTCCTCCCCCGGTTCGGTCTGGACTTCCCGCTTCTGCCATTAAGCGCTACCCCGCTTAGGTCACGTCTGATGTACGCATGATCCCCGGCGAGTAACGTTCCGCCGGACTTCGGTCCAACCGAGTTTCGCGTTTTTCCTGTCTCGCTGGGATCTTTCTTCAGCTCGTACCCATGTTCGACGGCCCCTGAGAGCCTTGCGACGCCTTCCCCTTGCTGCGGGACCTTCACGGTTGCTGTATTTTTCCGCTATCTGGAAACCTTCACAGGTTGGGGCCGGGTTTGATCCGTCCAGCGCGCCCGTTTTCCTTCAGTAAGGGAGATTCCTTTTCTTTTTTTTACATTGTGTTAAGGGATTTTTGCCGGTACAGGCGGCTTCCCTTCGCGTGAAGCTCTTCAGAAGATTTCCCCCCACCTTTTTTTCTTCACGGCCCGGGAAAGCGTCCCCACAGTTGCCGCCCTTTCTCGAAGTCAGTTCCAGGGCTCCTCTCCCGGTGCCGGACGCGGTTCCAGTCGTCCGCTCCGCGAGAGCAAGATCGAGAAATCCTAAGGTTCCCCTCCCCCCGCCAGTCGTTCGTGTTCCTGCCTGGCTTTAAGGCGGACTCTCTCCGCGACCGGTGTTATCGGCGGCATTTAGAGATGAAACCCACCCTCTCCTCCCAGGTTCGCGTCCTCGGTAGAAGGTGTTCTCCCTGACTTTCCCCTCTCTGGATTTTCCGTCGTTCAATTCTCAGCCTTCCCTGTTCCCTTCATTTGAGGGATTTAAATTCATTTTGGGTGAAGAACCCGAGTTTTTGCGTCTGCTGCAGAGTAGGTCTCGCCGTTTCCACCTTTCGCTAGGGCGGCCGTTCCCCTCGTCGGCGTTGGGAGGTCCGCCCGGTCGCCGCCCTTGCATGCACCACGTACCCAGCCCATCCGCCTTTTTGCACGTAGCATGGAAGTCCGTCGTTTCTTTCCTTGTCGGCCCTCACAGAACCTGGTTTTAGTTGTTTAGAATGCCCAGTCCCTCGTCCTCCCGTTTTGACGCGTAGGTCCCGGCGTTTCCATCACGACGGACGGGCTGCTTCTCTTGAAGGTGGATTACCCTCTCTGGGGTGCCTCCAGGACCCGTCGCCGGTCAGTAGTACCCCGCTCGTAGCGCAACTTTTATCCCCGCCCCACGACTCTTCCAAAGCATTTTTGGGTTCTCTCTCGAGCTTCAGTCCTTTTTGATTCGTGCTTCCAAAGAAGAGCCAAAGTTTTCCCGTCAGAAGGCAGAACGTATCCGGCGTCTAGCGTAGACGTTAGTGAAGGTTTCGCCCTCTTTCTTCAAGTTCCACTTCCCCCCCCACAGCTTTCAGCAACCCTCTCGAAGTCTTGAGGACAGGAAGGATTCCCTCCTGACGCCACGTGTCCGGAAGGAGATCGCTGGCGCCCTCTTTTTTATAGCGTTGTCTTGGCTTTGACAATTCCGTAGTAGAGTTGGCTTGGCCCCCTCCGTTATAGGTCTCATTGCTCCCCTGTGTCTCCTGGAGAGGCTTCATGAGATCGTTAATAGGGAGAGGGATTCGGTCCTTTCTTGACCTTTATTGGCCCCGGCCGCGTCTATTTGATTTGAGGTGGCACCCGTCGCAAACCTACGAGTACATTTTCTCCTTAACGGCCTGCCAAGGCAAAGACCGTGTGTCTTGCTGCGCCATCCCCAGAGGAAGGTTTGTTTCGTAGAAGGCCGTCTCCTTCCCCAACGACCCCCTGTCGGCTCGGCTTCCGGCCATTCGTTCTCATTTTTCGCCGGACGTGGACTTGGAACAGTTCCACCAGTCTTTTGGATTGTCGCTTCCGTCGGATTTGCTGCCGTGACCTGCCCTTCTTCCTGCTTTTGTCCGGCGTCCCCCAAAAGAGTTTCCTTTTGACGGGACGCCGGCTGCTTCCCCAGACGCCTCTCTGACGAAGAAGATGAGGAAGAACCCTTTTTTCTGACTCAGCGGCTTTAAAGACCCCGCTCCTTTCCGTAGCCTTGACTTGGTCAGAACTCCTCTCTCAGCTTCCGGGAGCCACCCACACACCTCTGGGCCGGCCCAAGGAGGGTGACGTCTTTCCCCTGCCCCCTCCGTCCCAAACGAAAAAGTCCTCCCCCCGGTTTCCCGCTGAGCAGGTGTTCGGCCCATGGCAGCATCATGACCGACTCGAAAAGGCCTGAGCCCTTCTTCGTATGCCTTTTGTCCAACGTACCCATTTAGTCGACCGACGATGGTCCTCCATATCGACCCGCTCCCTTCCCCAAGTTAAGACTGGAGGGTCATGTATCCCCGCATCTGTCGAGTAAAGAAGACGACTGTCCGTTTCTAGTTGTTGTGCCCCTAAAGGAGTTTCTCCAGCC
>Ga0179593_1647703_pt1 | contig 11139 bp, 9 predicted proteins | sample CZODoug2_1_08_16_FD_185931 | JGI IMG/M metagenome (GOLD analysis project Ga0179593, IMG submission 185931) | Vadose zone soil fungal communities from Angelo Coast Range Reserve, California, USA - CZODoug2_1_08_16fungal (PacBio error correction) | ecosystem: Environmental > Terrestrial > Soil >... | reverse complement strand
CCGGCGCTGGTTTCTTTTTCTTCCCCCCCCCTTGATCACGTTGCTGCTTTTCCTCTTCCCCGGCTGGTAGGATCTGTCCCCCTATTGATTCAGTTACGTTGCCTCCTTCCCCCCTCCTGCCCGCGCCGGTTTCCCTTTGTGGCATTCTGATGCTTGCTTTGGCCTGTCATTTTTTTGCTGAAACAGATCAAGACGACTTCCTCCCCCTCGGGCTCTCGATTTTCAGCCTTTTGGACCCGTTATTGAAGCCACCCGACTGACTTTGCCCACGTTTCTGGAGCCGTTTTAGACCCATAAAGCCAGTCTACCTTGTAACAGTTTCGTGGTTTCGCATCCCCCACCTTTCCTGCAGTCGCCCCTTCCACATCCTGCCCCCCGGTGCCCCCCACGTCCCCCTTTCCCGGTGACCGTGCTTCCCACCTTTCTGAGCATTCAGACGGGGTTCGCCCATCTGCCTCCAAATGCAGTCTCCTTTCAGATTAGACGTGTTCTCTTTCCATTTAATCATGCTGCTTTCCTTTTAGATCTCCCTGCTGGGGTGTTTTCACCTTTTTTTGTGGGCTTGCCTGCCGTGATCTCTTTTTCTTGTGTGCCTTCTAAGAAGTGATCCGGTCCCCCCGCGCTCAGGCGGCCTTTTATTCGCTGACAAGAGAGTCCGGTCTCCCGGCAGTGTGACTCACCAGGGCCCCATTTCTGACTGTTCTAGTGTTGCGTCTTCCCAACGCCCCAGGCCAGCTTTGTTTTCAGCTCAGCCGCCCCGAGCCCGCTAACCCCCGTTTTCCGTTGTATTTTTCAACACGGCTCTCTCCCCCCGATGACACAATGCCCAGACGTCGCCATTGACGGCTAGGCTTTGCAGATTCATGGTCTATTTTGAGTACTGTCTAATGCACCTTGCCCCCTTCCTTTTTTATGTTTTTTTCAACCCTTTTTTGTTTGCTGACAAGCCCTCCCTTCTTTTTACGATCCAGGCTTTCGGCGGGCCGATTTCCCGCCCGTTGTTCCGACAGGCTTTCCCGAGGTGTTTTGCCATTTTTCCATGGAGAGTTGTCCCCTGCTAGTCTACGCTGACCAGCTTCTGCATGTCCCTGTGACTCGTCACCTGTTCCGTCTACTTTTGATGGCAGACGAAATTGCCGCTGCTTGTCGAGTCAGTAATTTCCCCTGGGAGCCTCGTTCTTCAGGCAGTGTTTCAAGTGACCAATGGTAATCTGTTTCGGAGATTTTGTATTGGGCATGTGTCGCGTCTCTGGCGCGTGCACACCATGCCCTCGGTTTGCCTGTGATCCTGTCCTCCTTTGTTTTCTGCCGCTGTCGGTTCTTGTCCTTTGTTTGCCGAGGACATGGTTTGCCTTTTCCCCACAGTTTACAAGTCGGACCTTGTTGTCAAGTCTTCGTTTTTCGCGTACCTACCAGTTTACGAGTCGTCCCCGTACTTTTAAGTGTAGTGACCCTGGCTGTGTACCCCCTGGGCGATTAAAAAAATGTCTTCCCCCTGGATTCCCCCCTGCAGTCCTTGTTGTTTTTCGGAACGAGGTCCGTCGTTTCCTTTCCTGCCCGCCGGTCTTTTTCTGGAAAAATATACCGAAATTTCCCTAAACTTCTTATGGGTAGTCTAGTTTGCATATTGGGATTGCTCGAGATCCAGTCGGGCTTTCCTTGCATAACGCGTTCCTTTGTCCCTTGGTGCTGTTTCGGGACTTTACCGCTCTTGGACAGTTTTGGAACCATTTTCTAAGAAGGTGTAACCCTGAGATCCCCAGTCAACCTGAGGCCATGTCCTCCTCCTTTTTGTAGATCTTTTCCTTTTGGAGCCCAGGCGCAGCCCCCTTGCGCTCCTGTGCCCCCCACTGGAGCCGGTGTTCCTTCTCGCCCCCCCATTTTTTCTCGCCGAAAATAACGTACCAATTTTGTCTTACTTTTTTTAGCACGTATCCTGGCAGATCTCGTTTACGTTCCAAAGGGCCCCCACTTGTCCCTTTCCTGACAACGCTTTGGTTGTATTTCTGTTTCAGATCTTTTTACTAGTCTTCTTCTTCAAGGCGGGCCGGTTATTTTCGTCAACCCTTTTCTCGATGACCGTTATAGACCAGTTCATTTTGGGTTTGCCAATGCAAGGGTTTGTCCCCACGTTCCAGCCCTTTCCCCTTTCCTACCCTTCCCTCTTTTGCTCGACCGGGACTCTCGTTTTTGTCAGTTGTTCTTTTTCCCGCTTGAACCACTCCATGTCGCTGGGCCCTCTTTCCCCCGTGAGAACAGTCTCCCCTTGCTGGCGCCGCAGCCAGGTACAGACCTCCAGTCTGCGGCCCCCCTAAAGGAAGGAGGGACTTGTCCGACTACACCGCCTTGTGTTAACGTGCCCAGAAATTTTAGAGCTCCTACTGACGATTTGCCGGCCAGCTACGGGGGCATATCCCCAGGGGGGAGTACCAACTCCATGAATGTCGTCGCTCTTACGTCCCTGGTGAAGAAAGACCTTGCTTTAATTTTAACATTTCCCTTTTTCCGCCTCGTTTTTCGTCCTCATGTAATTTTTTACCCCTTCCCGAGTATTTATCCGGACCTGTCCGCTTTAGTAAAGCGATCTTTCAGTCTGCCTTCTCCCATCCCACTTCTTTCTCGGAAAAAGTTCTTTGCCGCTGGGAGGACCTCCCTGTTCGGCCAATCGTCCTTTTCTTTGGACGCTCCCCTATATGGGGGTGGCTAAACAGCCCCTTAAGGGCCCGCTCTTTTGCGATGAATTCAATACGGCGGGCCATATGACCAGATCTGGCTCCTACCGTCATGGCGACTTCTGTTCATGTTTCCTGCCTTACGGGTAGGGCCCTGATCTCCCTTTGGATGTCCTTTTTTTTTACTTGAACATGTTCCCTCTTTTCTGGTTTTTTCCCTTTCCCGTGGCGAGGTTCATCAAGACCTCTGGCATTTTTTTTAGCTTTCCGACAGTCATCAGGTAGATTTAATTGATTTTAGCATTTAAGGATTGGACAGCATCCCTGTTGCCTCCTGCGCCAGGCCCGTTTCTCCTGAGAGTGAATGTTTTTTTTAGCTTTTAACCGTTTTTGCGGACCAGTACTTTTTTCTAGCAAGACGGACACTTGTTTCCCCCGTGGCCCCACCGTACCAGGCTTTTCCGGGAAGTCTTCTCCTTGAAGCGGATTTCTCAGTCGACAATGCTCTCACTTCCTTCCGTGAGGATAATGACTGCCTCACCTTTCCCTGCATTAGTTTTTTTGTTGGATTTTCGCACGGTCACTTTTTGCTGGTTGACCCGGGAAATGGAAAAGTTTTTTTCTTATGGCCCCCTTGATTCCTATGATCCCCCGATCGTCCTGACTCCCCTTGTTTCTAGTCCATGTGCGCCACCTTCCAGCTTGGACAAGCTCAGTGCTTTTTGTGGTTTGAGCCGCGGGCCGTGGATCCCCGGCTGCCCTGTCCCTTTATCCCTGGTGGAGGTAGTGGATTTAGCTGTCGTGTTAAGACTTCCAATTTAGGTGGCCCCCCCAGCTCCCCGCAGGCACGTGATTTTTTTTTCCCCACCCAGGAGATGGCGATGATCGTTCTTCTGCTTGATCCTTTTGGGTGCCGAGCGATCCCCGGTCAGTTCTGATGATGGCGTTGATCAGTCCTTCTTTCCACAAAAGAGGCGGCTGATCATCTCTCTCTCTTTTACCCATAAGTTTTTCGAGAGAGGCTTTTTTTTTATGATTGATCAACCGTGTTTTTGCTTCCTCTTTTCTCTTTCGCTGGGGCGCGTAACCAAATGTTCAGTATTCCGTTTAAGCGAGCTCTTTTTGTTTTTTAGCTCCGGTGGGCATTGATGCTCTGGTGTCTTCCCCTTTGCATTGGCTATCTCGCCCTCCCAGAATCGCTCCTACGGTCCAAGTTTGTTCGGGACGCTTTTTTCGTCAAGAAAGGCTGGCAGACTTTTTCCGCCTTTTTCTGGGCACGTTTGAGCAGGGCTACCGCCAGTAATATCGAACTTCCGGTGGTCGCCAGCGCCCGTGCACCTTCCCCTCCTGACCCCCAGCCAGTGCTTCCTAACCAGATGCTTTTCCCCCAGTCCTGCCAGTCCATATTTTTTCCCAAGGAAGTGTTCTCAGGAACACGGACTTTCTGATTCGAATGTTTTCATCGACTCCTTTGATTTTCCCTCGCCTTCTCGTCTGGGAGAAACGTTTTGGGCGACCTTTTTGTTTTGTTGGCGTCCTCCATTTTTTTAAGCCGAGCGCCCTTTCCCCTTGCCGTCCTTGACCTTTTTGTTTGCGCGGACAAAGGAGGGTCCCCTTCTAATGGGTTCATTATTTCCCCCTATACTTTCCGTTTTGTGAGCGTGGCGGCCTTCCACCGTCAGCTTTGGTTCCCCCATAGCAAGCTTCCCTCCGAGTTTTCTTGGCCATTTTCCCCCGTTGACTTGCTAAACCCCAACGCGCTCTCGATTAACCTCCCCCTGCGGAAAAAAAGTACAGCAATGAGGTGTAGCGCGGAGATCTGGGTCCCGCTGGTCCGTTTTTGATGATCGTGCCTCATTTTAACACCGAGTGTTTTTCGTCGCCAGACGTAGAATTTCAGTCGTCCCTCTTCTGGCGCCCGGTTTGATCTTCCCATTTTGTTCCCGCCAGCTGCCCCCCCCCTTTTTACCCAGAGGGAGGTGAATATCAATTTCGGGCAGAAGTAGTCTTCTTGCCCCTTTTACGGTCAGGTCTCGTCCCGAGGTGCTCGTCCCCCCTTCTCTGCCCGCGAAGGACGTTGAACCTGCCAGACCATCTACCCCGTTAGTTCTATTAGATCTTCCAGTAGACAGCTTCAGCCGACGAGGAGATGCCGCCTTAACTTTTTGAGTGTTTGAACCAATTCCGCACTACCAAGTTGTACGGGCTGTCCCCCCCTGATTGCTGTCTTTGACATGGCGCGACGTATTATGTAAGTTTGCTTTGTCCCCTTCTGAGAGTCCCTAGAAGGTTTTTTTCATGGAAGTTCTTTTTCCTCCCTCCGGCGATTTTTTGCGTTATTGCTTTTGGGAGATGTTACTCCTCGTGTAACTTTTTTTTTCCATTGACTCTCTTACTAGCGCATGCCCTTGAAAAGCTTCTTAGTCGGCCGCGCTGGTGTAAAATGCTTTTCTTCTATTTTTTCAGGCGTGACCCACCCGACTCCCCCAACTTCTCCTCCCTCGCCCCCCGTGGCGAGACTCGCGCATCAGAGGTTGCCTACCACACCCCCTTTACGCCGCATGCCATTTCTTCAACCCCTTTTTCCTCATTGGCCTCAACGCCCTTCCTTTATTTTTCGAGTTTTTTGAAGAGTCTTGGTACTTTTCCTCGATAGTGCAAGGCGGCCCTTTCCCTGGCTGAGTTTTTCTCTCTTTTGGCGAGCTGGGCGACTTCCGTAGTTCGTTCCCTTGGAGGTTCCACAACTGTTACCTCCCTCCCAGTCAGCATCTAGGATCGTCTCCTCTGAGATATTTTCACCATCTGAGTTTAAACCGTTTTTTTGGTGAGAGCCCGGGGCGGGGCGGCGGCCGTCGCTTTAGTGGGGTCGTTTGAATTGACTCAATCCCCTCCGGTTGCGCGTTACCCCCCTGACGAATTTTCCCCCATTAAGACCCAATTCCCTTCAGTTGACAGGGCATCCCCAGCCCCGCCCCCCCTGCAGTTGAACGTTTATTCGGGCCGGCCTCCCACGGCTCCCCATGATTTTCCCATTCGAGGGTTTGATTTTTTCCCCACTGGTCCGTGGGCGCGCCAGGAGAGTTACCCTTCAGGGTTGAAGTCCTGAGCTAGTGAAACCGTTCCTTCGTACTGTCACTTCTCGCCCCCTTCCCTGCGTGTTTTTGAGACTGAAAGGTGTGACTTTCAGTTCAAACTCTTCGTTCAGTCTGGGGTTTTTTAACCTACACGGGCTCAGGCTCGGGCGACATTTTTTCGTTGTACATGCGATTTAATGGCGCTGACAATGCCTTTCATATACCGTTAGCACCCCTTCACCCAGGCAGTTTCGGCCTTAGGAAAAGACCCGACCCCTTTTTCTTGAAACTGCTTTTTTTGGATTCCCATGCCTATTCCCTCCCGGCTGGGGCATACCCCGCCGCGTTCTCCGGCGACTTTCCATGAAACCCAGTCTTTCTCCGCCAGTTTAACACGGGTTTGTGGGCCAGTTTTGACCGTAGACCTCCCCCTTCCCTCTAAGCCAGGACCGCTTTTTGTTTTTCCGCTGTTGATGCCAGAAGAAGAGAGCTTCTGTAGGTGGAGGTTATCCCCCCGTCCCCCCCCGTCCTCCGTGAACCCTTGTTCTGAACTTTCTCGTAAGATAACTTTTTCCTCGTCAGTGTGACGATCACAGTATGCCAGACTCCCCCCTTGGACCGAGACCTTATTTGCATACCTTTGTTCCCTTGGCAAGAAACCATGCTGGTCCCGATCCTTTAGGCGCACCTTCTCCTTCTCCTTTGGAGTCTCTCTTTAAGCTGGGCGTAGTTACCCTCCCCCCCTGCACTTTCCCTTTGCTAGAGATGCAGGGTTGTCCTGAACTTATCTTGTTCCAATTATTTTGTTCTTTTTTTTAGTCACCGGCAGGCCGTCCACTATGGGTCGAGACACCTGGGTCGATCAGTCGCCCCCCGTGGCGTTTTTAGCGCGTCCCCTTTCCCTAGTTTTTTGCGGGCCACTTTCGTTACTCCGGAGAGGCTGTGACCTTTACCCGCTGTCACTTGGCGTCTTTTTGCAAAAGAGATTCTCTCCCCTGTGAAGACTTTTCCCGACTGGATGGGGGACCCCCAGCCCTTTTTTTCCATCCGGCCGGCCTGCTCCTTTTGCCCCTGGTAGCTTATTGTTCTCGGGCGGGTTCCCTCCCTTTCCTTCTTGCCTGCAGGAGCAATGAACTTCCTCTAAAACCGTGGCTCACCGTCCCCTAGGTGTCTCCTTTGAGTCGACTTCAGGCGTTTAGTGCCAATTCCCCGACCTGACAGTCCTGCATTGTGCAGGAATCTGTCCTGCGACACTTTTTTTCGATCGTTGGACTTGCCGCGCACGGTCATTACGCTGATGGAGCAAGGACCCTTAGGAGGCGTTGCTTTGTTCATCTCCTTTTACCATCTTCCTGGACGAGTCTGAAATGGGGTTTTTCCATTTTCCTCTCAGTCGGGGGTGGCCAGTTTCTTCTCCTTGGCCTTTTCCATGGCTGCCTTCTCCTTCCTCCACTGGAGGAGAGATGGACCCTTCTCCGGGTATCCCACTCCCACTCTTCTCCCCACCTTTTCCCCCCGTTCCCCACCCGCAGAGACGGCCCAACGTAGGGCTGACCCCCCCCCTGCTTGGAAGCGCGATACTTCCCGTTTATAACGTCTTGTTGAGATTTTTTCCCCTCTGGAATGTCTCCATTTCACTCATTTGTGATCAGCGGCGAATAAGAACCACCCTATTCCCTCCATCTATTTCTCTACTAATTGTTGTCCTTCTGGCGGTGTCTGTTTTTTTGTCTTTTTTTGAGACACTTTTTGACCCCCTTTTTCTTTTCGACGCTTTCACCCCACCCTTGTCTCTTCGTTACGGTGCCTGACTCCCGTCCTTCCAGTTTGCATGGGGAGTTTCCCTACGGTGGGCTATTGATTTTTTTGTTTTTTTACACAGTTCCTTGATATTACCTGACAACCTTTTGCCTCCCCAGATTCCTCCCCCCTGGCTCTTTTGATCCTGGACTTCCCTTACTTCGGCCCCCTAAGTCACAAACCCCCCGACTCCTTCCCCAAGTGGTATCTTTTCCCCTCCTCCACCCTTCCTTCGGTCCAGGGACCAGATATGTTTAGTAATGTGAATTTCTCCCCTTCCCAAGTTCGTGACAGAAGTTTACCCATCCCTTTTTAGTTCCCCGTTCTGTAATTCCACCCTTCTCTGCGCCCCTCACTTTTTTTCCGGATTTCTCCAGGACCAGTACCCTTTCCTCTGCCTGGTACGTGATGGAGATATCCCCTCCTTTTATATCAACTTTATACGTTGACCCCGTTTATGACCTTTTCCTCAGCCTTATTTTCCTCCAGGTCTTTTATACCCTCCACTGAGAAAGAGAACCTTACTCCATCTCTATTCCTGCGACGACGTCAAATTTGACCTCATCCCTTTTGTACTCGGTTATACCCTCTTTCTTCTATCGTTGATGCACTTCACGGGCACATCCTCATATGAGTACGCCCTTCTCAGCCTTAGTCGACCTTCTCTAAATTAGTGTGTTCTTTGTTTACCGACAAGTTTTCCACTCGCCCTACGCGTCTAAGTCAAAATAACGTTCCATCCTTTTAGCTAGGCTCTAATGGTAACTGATGGCCCTCTCTCTTCTGACTCTTCATTTCTTTTTCATAGTGTCACTTGGATGGTGTCTGAACTAACCCTCTTTTTCGGGTCTCGGGTCATCTCTTCTAGCTTCTCACTCCAGCAGTCTTCCGAACTGACTCCTGCCAGTGCGTTCCCCTCCCTCTAGTTTATGCGATTGACTTTGCCCCCGCTAGATTTCCTTTGACGGCGTTCCTGTACTTTTCTTTTCTCCCGCTAGTTTCAACCCACCCCCTTGACTTCGACTACCGGTTATTTTCTAACCTTTAAGTCACTGCTCGTCTCTTCCCCCACCAGATACGAAAGGGAGCCTCTATTGTTTAGCTTAGGAATTCTTCGGATTTCCCAATCTGGCTTTTCCCATTGCTGGAGGCCCCCCGTGAGTATTGTAGGACTGAAGTCCTATTCCTTGAGCGCGTGATTATTTTCTTGAGTGGTCTCGCTGAAAAGTGATAATTTCTGTTTCAGGTCTCTTTCTTTGTGTCATGGCCCTCCTCCTTTTTTTAGATTTCCACTTCTGCGGTCAACCATTTCCTTGTCATTTAAGCTCTCTTTGGACACCGCACTTTTTTTATCCTCCCGCGCTCCGCTAATTCGTTCAACTTTAAGATTAATCTCGGATGTCGTACCCCCTGGCAAAATTTGTCTAATTACTAAGTACCTTGAAGTTCTTGCGAGGGTTCTCTTACATCCTCACTCATACTTTTCGATCACCCCCCTCTTCCCTAATTCCAGACCCGCAGTCTGTCTTCCATGGCTAAACGACCTTGTTTGAAGTAATTGACTAAACTTTCCTTCTTTGATGTCATTATTAAGGATTGTCTCCCTTTTGTATTCTGGATTTTTCGATGGCGATCCCCCCTCTTTTCCTTTGTTACTCTTCTCCTCCCCTTCCTGCAGTTACAAGACCCTAGCTTCCTTCTTACAAACCTTCTTTTCTCCTTCCTTTTTTTTTTTTCTTTTATTCCGAATAGGGGCTGGGTGCTCCCTGATTGTTGTCCTTCCCCTACACACTTTTGACCAACTTTATTCCCTTCCCTGGGTGCTTTGTTCGAAGTCCCACCCAACGGGCGCTCCTTGAGGGCCCCCTCCACTGAAGGGTCCACTGATCAAGGGATGATCTTTTCCCAGCAGAGGTCCCCCCCGTCCTAACCCTTAGTTATATTCAAAAGATTCTTCCCCTTTTCGCAGTTTGGCAATAGTCTGTGTCATCTGTCGAACCCCCGATTACCCCCTTTTATAGCGCTTAGTCCCGTAAGCTAGTGAGCAGCTGCCTCCAGGTTTGGTCACTCTCACAGAAAGTTCCGCAACGTCCGGGCAGCCCCTGACATACCCCCCCCCCCGTCTCGACTCACTTGCTAACGATGTTGTTTCCAATGTCGTCACCTACTAGATGACCCCTTTCATTTTCCTGTTTACAGTCTCAAACCATCCCGACAAGGCTTCTTCACAGTCAGGACCCAATCACTCATAGGACAAACAGACCCTCAGTGAATTTGATACTACTTCATCTACTTGATTGTTTTACATTAATCCGCCCAAGGATTTTTTTTCTTCCTGCCCCTTCCAGAAAAATCCTCGCCAGGACTGCATTCCAGGAAATTTAATCCTAAGAGATCCTGTGGAGTGTAGTCACCGCTTTTGCCTTTTCACTACTCAGTAGCCTGAGATGTCTGTGTCGGCAAGTTCACCCCCTTATCTTTCACGTACCCTCTCCCCCCCCTGACAGGAAAGTCCGTTTCAGTCAGTTTCGCTCCCACACTCGACGACACCAGAACCCACCTCTTTCTCTCATGGGGCCCTCTCTTTTCATTTACTAGGTCTCCTTGACTCCTGGTTCACGAGTGGTTATCTTTCCCCATACCCCCAAGTCCCACGTCAAAGGAAGGGGAAGATGGTGGCACGCGTAGTGCAGGAAAGACGTTCCCTCAACCTTATTCCTCCACAGCTAAACCTTATTTCTAAGGCTTGTTAATTTTTTATGTGGTATGATTTCATCTTGTTGGGCTCCTACACGTCCCACTTTGCCAGCTCTCTGAGAGATTTCCATGGTGCTCAGCTTTATCATGTAGGTGATCGACCTCCCCACAGATTTCTTCACACTTTCATAGTTTAAAATAAGTTCAGTAAGGACCTTGACCCATAATCACTTATAGCCGACCCTTTGTCAGCCACTTTCGCTGCTTTCGATCTAGGCGGACGTAGTTTCTCATGCTCGTCAGAATGTCCTCCGGAACCTCCCCCCCACGGTTGGCTCACCGCAGCGATTAGTCAGACACTTCCTCTGCTTTTAAAGGAGGCGGATGATGCCCTCGATGGCTCTCGGGATTCCATGTTTGTCCTTCTGACCCGACCCCTGATGAGGTCGATTTTGTGGATGGCTCCCATCACGTTTTTCTGCCTTAGGTCCCCCTTTAACTGCACCGGCTGCCGTTTGCGACGGCATGCGCATGGGACAAACTTCCCTCCCTGAGGTCTGATCATGCTGGGGAGCCCTGGCGCCCCTTGTCCCCCTGATCGAGACTTTTGTGGAGTTTTACGACGGGCTTGTTCCGGCTTTTTCTGCCTCGCCACGTCTCTCGATGGGTTTTTAGTTGTAGTGCCTTAGACGCCACCCTTCTGTGTCCCGCCTTTTTCACGGCCCAGGCCACGTTTGGTGACCCCCCCCCCATGCTCGGCTTTGCCGATCGGTTCTACTGTGTGAGCATCCCAATCCCCCGCTCTGCGAGGGAAGATTCTTCTTCCCTTGATGCCTACGTAATCCGGCTGAGAATCACCAAGAATTTACCGAGAACACAAGTCCACTCACCCCTCA
>Ga0179593_1608202_pt1 | contig 11139 bp, 12 predicted proteins | sample CZODoug2_1_08_16_FD_185931 | JGI IMG/M metagenome (GOLD analysis project Ga0179593, IMG submission 185931) | Vadose zone soil fungal communities from Angelo Coast Range Reserve, California, USA - CZODoug2_1_08_16fungal (PacBio error correction) | ecosystem: Environmental > Terrestrial > Soil >... | reverse complement strand
ACCTGTTTGCTTTGTTGTTGTTGCTGACGTTCGTGATAGGACCCCTTTTGGTCTTTTTTTCTGGCAGACAGCGTGCGGCTCCCCCCCTTCCCTATGCTGGGGATTAGGGTGAAGGCCCTCCGAGCATTGACGGCCACCCAAGTCAATGGTGGCTTCTTTCGTTTTGAATACACGCCGCTCACCCCTTTTTCCTGGAAAAAAGAGGAGAATGGCCCCTCTACGTTTCCATACTCTGAGTCCTCCTCAAGGGGCTCGGTCTGCTCATTTCCCCCGTCTGAGGCCGGTGTGGGAACTTCTTTCCCCCGAGGAAGAATGGTTTTCCGGTTTCCTCATAGGCTCCCCCCTTTCCTGCTGTGTTAAAGGAAAGTTCAGGTCGGACACGCTTATCTCGTAAGTAGAGGAAATGGTCCTTTTCTCATCTCCCCGCTACTCCTTTTGCCTCTTTTAGGAAGAGAGCCGCCCTTTCCCCCCCAATGGCACGTTGCGGACTCCCCTTTTGGCAGAGGGACGGGCGCGTCGGTCTGTCTGTGTCCTTCCTTTTCTTCCCCCGCTCCCGCGCGCTTCGAAGCTGCGTTTTTCCTTGTACGAGAAGGACCCCGTGGACAGTCGCCCTTTTGATTATGGCTTTCTTTTCCTCCCTGCAGTCGGTTGCACCTACTGCAGGAAAAAAAACAACCATCTCATCGTTCTTCGCGAAGTTGTCTCCTTCCCGGAAACCCCCCCTTCCAGGTGTGGACTAACCCCCGGGTCTTCTTCTCCCCTGAGGGCATAGTCTGCAGCGGCTTTTCCCGTAAATTGGACCGTTTCTCCTTTCGGGAAGCGGCTCCACTGGTCCCCTTTCAATTTCCCCCACGTGAGATCGCCGCCCCTCGGAAGGCTTTGTCGCGTCCCCCTCTCCAAAGGTGAGAATGTCTGGTGCTTTTTTCCCCCGTCACTCACAGGTTTTCCTCCTTCACATGCGGTTGGCCCGACGGGTCCCCCCCCCCCCAGGGACGTGGCTGAAGGTGACCCCCCCCCCTCCCCCCCGAAATTCTCCCCGGGCCCTTTTTCCCCCGGAATCGTGGCGTTCCTTTCGATTGATTTATCCTTTTTCCTAAATAAATGAAAGACCGTCCTATCGCCCTTCGAGCCTTCTTCTTTGGGGAATTAAGGGCGGTTTCCTTTTTCCCAATGGGTAAGTAGAGGCTCCCATGAATGGTTCCTCAGGCCACTTTCCTTGATAGAAGTAGCAGGGGCCTCCCCCTTTTTCCTTCCCAAGTCCGGAAGGTTTTTGGGAACCGCCCTGACGTCTCCTTCTCCTGCAGTGGGCCTTTCTTCGACGACGATGAAGTTGCCCATTAAAGACGAACCTTTTTCCCTTTTTGGCTTCTCCGATCCCTCCCTCTTCCCACATCAAGAATGCCCCACCTTTTCTGAGAGGTTAGGACTTTTTAGCACACCCCTTTCCTGACTGGGACAACATCTTTTCCCTTCTTTAGTTAGGGTGTTCCAGTTTAGTTTTTCTTTCTTCTTCCCCCCATGGGGATTTCTTCCCTGTGTAATACCGTTCTCGAAGTATTACGCCCCCCTTTTCAACGAGAGTGATATGGACTACCCCTTTTTCGGTGCTTTTTTTTTCATCCTTCCCCTTTTTACCCCCCCCCTTTCCTTCTGTGAGCGGACGCGTTTTTTTTCCCCAATCCTCCTACTTCTGATGTAAAGATGCGTTTCCCTGCTCCCTCTTTTTGCCCGTCCCCCCTTCCTCTTTTCTCTTGCTATCGAGATCTTCTCTTTTCACATCTCTTTTTAGATACGCTACCCCCCCCTGTCAAGGGAATAAGTCACCCCCCCTCGTTCTCTTTCTATTCAACCATCCCTTCGCAGCGTGGGACTTCTAAGTTCGAAGAAACAAATCTCTTCGATTAATCTTTTAGACAAAGCCTTTTCCAGGACTGGTTTACTTCTTTTCCCCCAAAAAGGAGAAGAAGGGACCCGTTTCCTATCCCGTCTCCCCCCATGCCAACGGGTCAATCTCATGAAAAAGGAAAGACGGAACTTCCTTCCTTTTTACCCCCCTCGACTCTAAATTGGGTCCCTCCCCGAAACTTTGTTGGCCAAAGGTCCCCCAGTTTTGCCGACCCCCCCGCAACCGCCTTCAGATCGGGACGATTTCATAAGGTCCTCCTTTGGATTTTTTCCCTTTTTTCCGTAATGCGCGTTTACACTCCCCTCTCCTCACGGAGGAGTTTCGTCTTGTCATTTTTCTTCCTTTCGAGAAATGAAGACATTAATTTTTCAGACTTTTCCCCCCCTCCCCCCCTTTCCTTTGTCCCTTCACCCTCCCGGTGATGGGAGCCTACTTCTCTCATGAGGGATTTTCCTTTCCCCTTTTCCATTCCAATTTTTACCCTCCCCGCGGGACGTGTGACCCCCTGGCAAGAGAGGTCCTGTCCCCCGTCAAGCAGAGGAGGAACTTGCTCTTTTCGGATTTCCTTTTCTCAAGGCCAACCCTCCTCCCCCAAATAATCAGATTTTCCCATGAGAATTGAGACAGCTTCAGATAAGCCTTGCCCTCGCTCCAATTTTCTGTTTCGGCGTAATTCCGGAGTTCCCTCTTGGAGTGAGAAGGCTGGCCGTCTTTTTTCTTTCTTTCGGCAGGAAGCCTTTTCATTCCATTCTCCGCAAACAGCCAGACATTTTTTCTTCCGCAGCCTCGGGCGCTTCTCTGAGTGATTGCGTTCCTCCCATTTCACTATCCAAGTTTCTAGAGGGGATAAGTAAGACTTCCCCTTTTCGACCTTTGTAGGGGTGACCCCCCTCCAAAGAGAGGTTTTCCCCTGTGATAAAAGTTTTCATAACCCTTCCTGGTTTTTTTCTTTTTCAGTTTCCCCCCCTTAGAGTATGCTTTATGGAGTTTTAGATAAGCAGCCCGTTGGGGGGAATGACAACTTTTCAGAAAAAACATTCCTTAGCTCTCTTTCGCTTTTTCCAAAGCAGATAAAACCTTCGAGACTGACCCGGGAACCTTCTTCAGATTCTTCTCGTCTTCTCTTTTCATATTACCAGTTTAGAGACTGCAAGAGGCGACTTTCCCCCCATTCCGTCCTATTGGGAAGAGACCCCCCCGGCTAGTAGACGATAGAGTCAAGAAACCTTCCCCGTTTTCTTCAGGCCCTAGCCCTCACCGGTTGGAAAAAACCTTTAAAGAAGAGTATAGGAGACGGTCCCCTCCGTCGGTCCTCCTCTCGAGTAAGGTCTTTTTTTCCGACAAGGAAAAACGAGGAAGGATTGTCCTCTTATTCTTGACTGTTTTCCAGGAAATAGAACCTGTCCCCCATAGGAACTTGTCCTTTCTTTAACCCCCCCTCCCGCGCCCCGTAGGATAACAATGCCCTTTTCCCCCTTGAGAGAAACGCCTTTTTCCTTTCTCATAAAGGTTGGCCCCTTTTGGCATGAACCCCCTCTATGTTGTGAGCGGCTTTTCCCGCCCCGTCCGCGATAGCCCCCTTTTCCGCGATTCCCCCTTCCCCTCCTAGGGTGGCTTTCCGGGGCGGCGTAAAACATAAGCCCCCCCCCCTCCTTTCTTTCCGGATTTTGAAGGTTTCCCCTTCCCCCACGATTGTCCCCCTCCATACCCCCCCTAGTTCCTTGGGGAACGTTTTCTCCCCGGCAAGCACACCCCGGGTTAGGCGTCTCCTTTTCCCCTTCTGCATTTCCTCCCTCTATAAAGACGGCAGCCTGAACTTCTGGCTGAGGATGATGGCGCCCCCCCCGACTTCCTCCCCCCATTCCCCCCCCCAAGAGAAAGTTCGCCGACTCTCTCCCCCTTTTGATGAAGGAGAATTAAGGGATTTTTTTTCATATGGATGAAGGGACAACCGACTCTTTGTGTGTTTCACAGCGTTTACAGGGACGTTCGCTTTCTAAACGAAGAAATTTTCCCCTTCCCTTTTTTTAAAAACAGTTTTTTCTCTTTGCGGGGCCAAACCGCGACCGGTCCTCCCTTCCAGGCGTTGAAGAGAACGATTTTTTGAAAAAGTGGAGGTACAACGGCCCCTTTTTTCCCCCCCCTCCCCACTTCCGAGTTAATGGGACAGACCCAGCCTCCTTCCGGTATTTCAGAAGGTGAGCTTCTGATTTTACGGAAGAATTGAAGACAGTCTCTTTTTTAGCCCCTTCTGCCACTGAGCTCTCTTTTTCAGCGACGTTCGAGCCTTGCTTTTCCCCCCGGTCCGGGAGGATCGGTGTGGGAATACCCAATCGCTCTCTTTTTCTCATTCATCGGCAAAGAAGAGTACATCGTGGAAGAAAGAGAGTAGAGTCAGGAGAATTCGCCTTGTCTTTTTGTTGTTTTCTTACACGACCTCCTTCGGCCCATTTCTTTTCCCTCCCCTTCGGGGTGAGGTTTGCCCCCCTGCCCCTCACGCTTCAACGAGCCACTTTCCTTTTCCTTGGGCAGCCACCATTCGCGTCCAACAGAGACCCCCTCGCGCATGCCCGTCATTCGAAGGATACTTCAACCTTATCTTTTGTTTGTGGTTGAGAAGAGCGGGTGTTTTAGCCGGAGAACTCATGGGCTTCGCGATGTCTTCTTTCTATTGGTGTTCGCGTTTTTAGACCGCATGCGATTGTGTCTTTTCCCCGCCTTGGGCTTTTACCGGTGGCCGAACCCAGAGAAAGCCTTCCCCCCCTCAATTAGCCGAGATGATCAAGTCCCACTCTCCCACCTAATTTCCCCCGGGGTGGTGTGGTTTTTCTGTGATCAGCCTCTCACCACCCCCTCCCCCCACCGGTAATCCACAGCGCGCTTTTTCCCCCATTTTTTTTTTCTCTTGTGTGTCCTGTTTCCCTACGGCAGTCGTCCGTCAAAACCAGGTTTGTTTCCACGGAACCCCCCCAGAACACGCTCCCCCCCTCTTTTTTCTTTCACGACCCCTTCGCACACAGCGCCCCACCTCCCCCACGAGTGCAAGTAACTCCCGACTCCCTCTTTACGCCGGCGGCTTGTGGGTGTATCCCAAGGGCGTTAAGTGCCGAGAGACGTCCCCCCTCCCTTTTTTTTTTTTTAATCTCCCTTCCCTTTTCCCGCAAACAATCGGGACTGGCCCCACCCCCTTTGATCGGCTATTCGGCGTGCACTCACCCCTTTCCCTGTAAGACAACACACCCTCCTGCTTTTCCATCAATCCCCCTATTGAGGCGGACACTCCACCAAATCGTTAATCCTTCCGCAGCGGAAGCAGTATCTTTCCACTGAGCTAGACGATTAAGGGGCGTCAACTCGCGAGCGCCCCTCCCATCAATTCCCGCCCTTTCGCAGAGGCTTCACTTCTCCCCAAATTAAAGGGAGATGAAACTCTCGACCCCCTCTCAGACCCTTTTCCACAGGGTTGTTGTGCCTCTTTGTAAAAGTTAAAGAACTTCTTTTTGACCGAAAAAGAGGCGGCAATTCTTTGCCACTTTACACCAAACCCCTATTCTCCGCGAACCCCCCCCCCCCTTTTCGGAAGACTTGCCACTCCCCTCTCCGGTGAAAGTTCATAGGGTGGAGATTCCCTTTTCAGGTTTGAAATAAACCCCCCCTAAAATAGGAGGGGTTTTCCCCAAAAGTCCCCACCGTTCTTTCTTGTGGGGAAAGGACGGCTTCCTGGTACGGATATGATGGAGGGTTCCTTCCTCTGTGTGACCCTTTCACGTTCCCTGTTGACTATCATGTATATCGCATGCCGGTCTCCCGTAAGGGCAGTGCGCTGTGCCCTTTTTTGAAGGTCGACCTTGTTTTCCCCGCAGTTTGAACCCCCGCAGCCAGCATCGTTCTTTTTGCTAGCAGTTGCCCCTGGAAGCACGACACCCTTCTCCCATGTGTCCCTCGAGAGAGCCTCTTAGCGTAGCCATGCCTTAGAACCTCGTTTTTCCCCTCGCGGTCTCCTCGCCTGGGAAAGACGAATCTTCTCTTTCCGAGAAGGACATCATAGCTCTCCGTTTTGGAATGGGCGAACCCCAAAGTTCTGTGAACCCTTTCACGCAGAGCCTTTTCGAAAGTCTTTTTTATTTACTTTTTGTTACCCCCCCCCGCGCCCCCCCCACCACTCAGGCGGTGATCTTTTTTGCCCCAGCCCCCCATAACGTTTTTTTAATACCCTCTTTTTACTCCGCAGTGTTCCAACGGATCAGTTTTTGTGTGGCCCCCTCCCTTTTAAAAACGGAGTAGCAAGGCGGCGACGCCCGTTGCCTCCTGAGTCATGGACTTTTTTTTCGGCAGCGGATCCCCAAAGGGGCACGGTCCCCAGTCTTCTTTCCTCTCAATAAGGGAGTTTCCCGAGGGCGCGTCTTCCGAATGTCTGGCTTGTTGCTTCTCCTTCCACGGGCGTCGGCGCGATTTTTTCCGACGCAGATTCTACGTGGCTGAGGGAACCATTCACATTCTATTCTAGAGCGTGGCCCTCTTTTTCGGGAGCAGCGAGCGGCGAAGTTCGAAGTAGGGAAGGAAGTCCCCCCCCGTCCCCCCCCTTCCACCCCCGTTTCCGCACGAGGCTGGGCTTCTTTTCTCTTTCCAGGAACCATCTCCGGTAGAGGATTACTTCTCTCTGGCTTTATTTTATTTGACTTTCCCCGCCAAACCGGAGGCGGCCCTGTTGACGGTCCCCGAAAGGAGGTGACTTTCCTGTGGGTGGAAGGGAGAGACGCTTTTGCTCAAAATTAAAGACGACCCTCCTCAGGAGTGAAAAGACGCATTTCCCCCCTCCTGTTCTCCGTTTGCTAGTAGAGCGTCTTTTTCGGTCGCACTGGTCTCTTTTTTTGGCAACCGATACCGGGGGCGGTTCGGGTCAAGTTTAGTCCGTTTTTTTCGGCCGGCACCATTGCTTTTTTCACCCTCTGTTCTTACGAAACCTTGTTTATGAAGAACCTTCTCCCTTCGAGCTGTTTTTCCATCCATTGTTCCCCTTCCGGCTTGGGAGCGACTTTTTTTTTTTCCATCAAGATGGTGTATGCGATGCTGAGGGCTTAGCTTTCTTTTTCATCTGATTTAGTTGCTATCGCGTATCCCCCCTCTACCGTTGTTGTTGTTGAGCTCTCCCAAGCCAAACTCGTCCGGTCACCTTTTCTGTCCCCACGACTCGCAGAGTGCCCCCTCGCAAGACCACATCGGGATGGCCAGTTCGCGCCACAAGGCCGGAGCGTCTTCTCCCCCCCCCCGCCGCCCGGACTCTCCCCTGTCATATCCACGTCGCTCAACAGGGTGTTTACTTTTCAGGATTCCGGGATTCCGGCAACGCTCGCAGGAGTTTTTTCTTAACATTCCTCTAAAGGGCGGGACACCCTCAACCCCTTTTGGGCAAAATTTTCCGGTTGTGCCCCCCGCAAAGCCGCCCCACCAGATAGAAGCGGCCCTTTGGCAGGCGGGATCCGTGCGTGACCGTTAATTGCGGCTTTCTCCGAACGCAGGAAGTTCGGTCTTTCGAACTTGCCACTGCAGGTCCCCCGAAGGTCTTTCCAAAAAGTTCCTTTTCTCTTTGTGCAGTAATGCGAATTCCCTCGAACGTAAGTAAATAGTACCCCCGCGGACTTTTTTCTTCCTGTTCCCCAGTCAGCAGCGGCGATTTTTCGGCGGATGTCCTTCCCCCTTTTCACTCCCCCGCGCTCGCGCTCCTACGATCCGGCCCAAACGCGCCTCCCCTTTTTTTCTTCGTTAATTCCGATTGGATTGAGAAAGCTGCCCCCCAGCATTGGGACCCTTCCTTTGGGGAATGCCCCAGGCGCTTCCCCCTTAAACATTGAAGGCGCAGTGCCCCCTCTTACTGATTATCTCTTTCCCCTTTTTAGCCTCCTCATCCGTTCGACGTCAATGTCCCCCCCTGGCGCTGCAGACTATGCGCGCTTTCCAAAAATGATTTTGAGCCACCCTTCGACCCCCCTTATGCCACTTTTTCTTTCTCAGCAGCCGATGTTCTTCAATAAGAGGTAGGTTACGCCCCTGAGAGATACGGCAACTCTGCTTTCCTCCCGAGAAATGAATAGAACCATCTTCTCGAAGATTATCTCTCTCGATAGAGCGTGCATTTTGATTTTCCGATTCAAGTTTTTTAAGAGACCTTTTTTTCGTAGCGAGGTCCCCTTGTCGTTCGAGTGGCTTTCTGCCCAATGAGGCAAGGCTCCCCTTTCTTCCGATGACCTAGACAGCGCTCCCCCCCCCTTTTAGACAGGCAAATCTCCTTTCCCCCTTTCCGTGATCACGAATGCAATGACAGGATAGCACCCCTTTTTGTAGGCTTCACCAAACCCCGCGAACCCCCCTTGCGGCACGCCGGCTTCCTACGGTTGATGTTCTTTCCCCTTGCCATGCCCTCCTACCAGCCGATGCGAACCCGTGAGCGGCGTGGCTTTTAGCTTTTTTTCGCCACCTTTGTACTTTTCTCCCCAGGCCGGCTTTCCTTCTGGCGGCTTCTTTTCACTTTTATTTTTGCCCCATCCGCACGCTGTCGTTGGACCACCTCGTGCGTTTTTTGCCTGCACTTTTCCCCCGGACTTTTCGCGTGCGCTTTGCCAGATCCGAATTCTCTACAGACGCGCCTGAACTTTTTTTATGATTGCCGCTTTCCGCGGAGCCCCTTCAAGCGCAGTTTCGCTTTTCCCTCAGGGAGACTTTTCTTTGAGTTACGCCTCATTCCAAAACCAGAAGATTTTTCACGAGGGTAGTACAGACCTTCTTTCCCGCCCCCTCAAAGTTCGAGCACTGTCCACGAGTGGGGCGTAAGAGACGAGTCCTAGACGGGAATGGAAAACCCTTTTCCGAGACCTCCCCCTATTTCTGTGGCCCTTTTTTCTTTTAACAAGCCGCCCCCCTTTGACTTAACAGTCTAGCACGCGTTAATGGGGCCCTTTTCACGATCCCTCCCGGAGCCTTCCTTGATGGCCGCGTTGACGCGAACGTATTAGGACCTAGGAAGTTTATCCCCTATTTTTCAGAGAATTTCTTCCTAACGACCCCCTTTATGGGTCCTTCAGTTCCTTTTGCTAATTTGAGCTTTTTTTCGGTCGACCGATCTTCACGCAGGCCCCTGGGGGCGAGCGCTTCCCCTTTTGTCTCTTCCCCACTTACCTTCCTCAAGGGCAAAGTGAGTCCCCTTCCAGTGTAGACCCTGCCCCCCCCCTTCCGTAGCACCTTTCGCTTTAAAAATGCTCCCCTCAGCTTGGCGGCTCTGGGGGGGAGCCCCCTTTTTGAGAGAGCCCCCCCTTTTCTTCTACTCGAACGTGGTGAGAACGGTTCTGCGAGGCAAAAGAAGATAGCGTTGTGGTTTCCAAAACATCCGGTGGCCGTCCCCCAGCGATGCTTTGTCGACAGAGCCTTTTTCCCGCAGATCCCTCTTATATGATGATAAGGCTTCCCTACTTATTGGGTCGTTTAGAAAGTTAGCTGCTCCCGAAGGGAGACACCCCCCTCCGTGTTAAGTAGTCCTTCCAGAATCAGTTTTCCCTGCAAGACAGGCTGGTTGCATTGGTTTTCCCGCGGAAAGTAATCCGGTTAAGTAAAGACGACCCTCAAAAAAGAATCTCTCTACTGAAAGGCACGTCCTGTAATGTTTCCCGGAGAAGGTGGTTTAACCGTTTTGAACTTTCTCCTTCGAAAGGGGAAGAGCAACTCTGAGGGAGAAAGTGTTCCGGTTTTCCCGAAACCCCTTTGAGGGGTGGAAGGCATTAGGAAAATAAAAAAATATTCGGAAGAGGAAGAACTTTTTCTCTTCATGAGGGGGCTCTCTCTTGGTTCCTCTTTGAAATCCCTGATTCGGAAGGTAAGGGCTTTTTTTCTTAGAAAAACTTCCCCAGAAGACAAGCGTCCATGCGAGGCCTTCCGGTCTGGGTGCTCTCCTCGGTGGTTCTTCCTTTTGAGGATTTGTAATATCACTTCAAACCTCGTTTTTTACGAAAGGACAGAAGAAAGCATCTTTCCGAGGCCGGCTTTTTTTTTTTCAAGGTTAGAGGAATGGGTCTTTACCCTGGTTGACATCTATCCCTTCCTTTTTGCAAGCACCCCGGAGAGGTTTTCGCGAAGGCTCGATCTGCCCGGTCGCATGAGCTTTCCCTTGTGACTATAATGTCTATTGCTTATGCAGCAAGGCAGGTTTCCCTTCCAGCCGCCATAGAGCCTCCTGGCGCACCTTTCCCCCCCCCTTTTCATCCTGGTTCCCCACCGCACCCCCTATCGAACCAGCACATGTTTCCCCCCCCTCGGCGATTTCGCTCCTTTTGCGGGAGCCAATATGGACTCTGCTTTCTTTCCCTCTGCGCGCTGGGAAGTTGACGAGCAGGAAAATGCCTCACCATACGTTCCTCCTCTCAGAATTTCGAGAACTACCCCAACCAAATAGGAGGATCTTTTTTTCGCCAGCGTTGCTCCCCTTTGAGCACAAGGTAAGGTGTGGCTTCCCAAACGGGAGAAGCGATCGCCCTGCCCTACCGCGAGTACGGCAGCGATCAACGTCTGGTTGAAAATGGACAAGTCTCGCTTTTGCCTTGCTGCGCCTCAAAGGTTTTTTTTTGCGGACGCGCTTTCACCGTCAAGATCAAAGGCGTCGTCCCCCTGGCGACCCACGGGGGGGGGGGGGGGGGGGGGGGCTCCTCCTGCAAACCGTATTCGATTATCTCCTTCTTCACCGGAGCGGGCTCCTCCTCAAGTTCCCATTGACATCGCCGAACCAGCGGGACCTCCCTTTTTTCTTTGGGGCATTCGTGCCATTGACATGGTCCGTCCGTCCGGGCCACTGAATGTTTTCCTGATCTGATCCGACGTCGCCTGTTTGCAATCCGATTTTCGGTGACGTCAGGCGCCTTCCTTTGTTCTGGAGGCAGGCGCAGAAGATGCCCCCCGGAAGACGTCGACCTATGAAAGGCTTCCAAGCAGCTGACGGTCTTGCCTAAGCGGTTGTCCCGGTCGCAGAGCAAACTGGGTCTTCTATACCGGCGGTTCGGTTAGGGTCTTGCAAGTTTAGTCGGAGTGTCTTGCTCTTTCGGTTTTCTTTTCTTACTACGACACCGTTGTTCCTGAAGACCCTGAGCCTCGTCTTTTCCCTTGCAGATGTCGTACCATCCGGACTTTTTTCAATTCGATGTTTCCTGAGGCGTTGGGAATTACGACTTCTTTAGTCCCGGAAGAGTGGTTTT
>Ga0179593_1530697_pt1 | contig 11139 bp, 17 predicted proteins | sample CZODoug2_1_08_16_FD_185931 | JGI IMG/M metagenome (GOLD analysis project Ga0179593, IMG submission 185931) | Vadose zone soil fungal communities from Angelo Coast Range Reserve, California, USA - CZODoug2_1_08_16fungal (PacBio error correction) | ecosystem: Environmental > Terrestrial > Soil >... | reverse complement strand
TGTCCAACTACGACCGCATTTCTTTGAAGTCTTTTTTGGCGGATGCTTTACAACTTCCCTGGGCTGGAAGCCCGCTGCACTCGAAATGAGAATTTCCTCGGTGGACGCTCCCACGAGTTTGAAACACGTGGCTGGAATGTTTCCCCCCCCAAAAGGTTGGTGTTTTTTTCCCCTTCCCCTTACCGAAGACCCCCCCTTCCCCAGGAGGTTGCTAGACTTTGATCCCTGAGCTGGTACTTTCCGTGCGCCCCCCCTTTTTGCGGGTTTTGAGGTTTTTCATCCCTGACCCAATGTCCCCCTTTCGTTGCCGGGGTTGTGGGTTCTTGACTTTGCCCCCCCATGTCGCCTTTTTTCTTGCCATGTAATGATGTTTTCTCGGCTGGGATTGTTCACTCCTTTTTCTTTCGGGGAGCGTGTTCCCGGTTGAGCAGACTTCACCCCCCTTGGACTCGCCGTTTGAAATTGGGGTGGGGGCTACCCCCCCCTTGCGTGACGGCTCAAAACACGTCTATTTTTTTTCGTGGCAGCCCCCTTTTTTCCAAAACAAGGCCCGACCCCACTAAAACCATTTAGTTTCGCCGCTGCTTCACTTCTTGACAACAAAGCATTTTTCTTTGGCGGCGCGTGTCTTTCCCCAAAAACGTCCCTACGCCCTGAGTATTTCTGGGCCTGGGTTTTTTTTCCTGCGCTTTGTCCCCCTTGTCATAGCCCTTCTCCGGGACGTGCCCTTTTTTCTGGGTTGACTCGTGGGGGCGGAACAACCCCTTTCATCCCCGTTGGGACTTACCACTTCCCCTGAGTACCAAGTTTCCCTCTCCGTGTGCTCTGCTCTTGGTCCTCCCCAGGTTGCTTTCGGTCTGCCTACCTCAGCGACGCCCACTCCCCCTTTCTCTCTCGTGAGAGTCCGGCCAGGCATTTTTTTTTTAATGTTTTCTGTTTTTTTGGTTTAGCCCCACACTGACCGTCAACGCTTTTTACCTCCCTCCCCCGGTTAAAGTTTCCCTTTTGACGGTTTCTTGTTTTTCTGCACCCTCCGCTTCTTTTCACCCCCGCGCGACCCCCCCCACCCTCTACGTGTCGACAAAGGGCTATCCAATCCCCTTGCCTCTCCCTTCTTCAACCGAAGTTTATTTGTCCCTCCCCACGAAAGAAATCCCATTTTCAACCGTTTCGCATTTCTGAGATTAGGCATCTTCTCGTCCCTTCTGTCTCTGCTTTTGAGAATTGTTCCTCCCCCCCAATCACGAGGAATTTTTGGGCTAGCAGCCGTGTTTATTTTAGGTTTTTTTTTCTTTTTCTCGTCACCGTTTGCTTTGACGCTGTAAACCCTCCCTGCAACGTTCTCCTTTTGATTCGCCTGGGGTGCTTGTCCCCTTTTCAGGCCCACGTTCGTTTTTTTTTCCCAGCGTAACTTTGGCGTTGTTGTCCGGGTTTGTTCGAGGTCAACCAAACCTCCCGCCGGCCACCCCCTTTTCCTTTCGATCTGATTTTTTCCTTTGCCGGTCTTTTTCTTCCTTCATTTTAAATTTTTGTTTCTCCCGTGGTCCTCCCGTCTTACTCTTGGAAGCGGCCTGATCCTCCTTTGTTTTTTCTCACCCTTGCTTCGAAGTTTTCCCTGCTTTCTCTTTTTCGTCCCTGCACGCCGTTTTCCTGATTCAGGGTCCTTAGCGACCCCTTTTCTTCCTGGTTTGGGCTGGTGGTTACCCACGAGGGTGCTTCCCTTCTTTTTCGGGCTGCTTGGGCTTTTTAGTTTTCTCTTCGCCAATTTTTTGAAACCTCTCTTCTATCCACGAACGTTTTCTTTCGGTTCAACCACCCCCTGTATTTCATCCTGTTTTGGGGCGGAACCTCCTCGAGACCAGTCTGCTGCTCGCGCCATGCTGGTTCTGGCTCACAACCGCAGTTTCTGAATTCACCTTTCGTAGCAGTTCACTCCCCTTTGCTTGCGTTTCTCTGACCACTTGTCGTCTCTTGGCTTCTGCCACTTTCGGTCGGTTATAGGCTCCGGAAACCTTTTCCATCCCCAAAACCTTGTTCTTTTTTTATCCGTTTTACCTTTTTTTCTGGATTTTTCTTTGTTTTTTCAGCCACAGGCGCGCGGCATGTCCATGCTGATTTCCGGTCTTTTTCCCCCCACACCCGTTCTTTTTTTTCTAGTCGGTCTTCGGTTTTTTTTTGCATGGGCTGGTTTTCCCCTCAGTTGAAATTTTAAAGGCCATTTTTTTTTGCCCTGTGGTTTGTGGGTTTTTTACCCTCGCCCCCCCCCCTGGCCAGCTGACCCTACTTTTAGCCTTATCTGTTTCGTCCGTTCTGCCCCTTCTTTTCTTGCCGCGTCTTTCCCTTATTGGGGGGGATCTCTTTTTTTCAGTCTTGCAACCCCCGTCCCCACCGTGCTGAGTAATTCGATGGCCCGTTCCCTGTCTCTGGTGGCTGGGCTTTTTGGGAGATTTTGACCTTTCACAACTTTTTTTTTGTGCTGGTCGGTGGCGGCCGTTTCATATCTTTCTTGCCAACATTTACGTCGTCGGGTCCTCCACCCAGCTGTTCCTTTTGGCTTTTGGTTTCGTCTTTTCTTCTCTCGTTTCCTCCTTTTTTTTTGTTTTTCAGCCTTATCCTTTTCAAAGTCCACGGCGAGTGGGATTTTTGATGACCATATTTTTTTCCTTTTCGGCCGTCTATCCCGTGTTCTGTCACCAAGAGTTTTCCCCTTTCTTTGCGCGTTCCTTGAGATTTTTTCCGGGAACTACGGCCTCTGTCCAACTCCTCCCTTTCGCGGTCCTTTTTCAGGGGTTTTTTTCTTTTTTTTTTTTCGTTTTTTCAAGGGGTGTTTTTTTTCTCTGCCAAATGTGTAAACTTTTGCTTGCCTCGACCCGCTGCATTTTGATCTTCGTTCCCAAGCTCCCGTTGCCCCCCAAAAAAAAAAAAAACACTGGGACGCGCTGTGTTGTTGAAAACACCTGGTTTTTTTTTTTTTGTCATGGCTTAGTTTGGACGTGTAATCGATTCCTCCCCCCGGCTGGTCGGGCCCCCTTTTGTCCCTAGTTTTTTCCTCCTTCCTTCCCCATCATTGGCAACCAACCCGCAAACGCTTTTTTTTGCCTGAAGTCCTTCTCACTTTTAAACTTTTTTGATGGTGGCAGTATGGACTCCCGCCTGTTTTTCCGGGCTTTCACTTTTGCTTTTTCCATTTCCAAACCCGCCCCGATACGTCTTACACACCTGGTCCCTCGATTTCAAAAGCCCTTTTTTCGCGCGGACCTCCTTGTTGTCTTGGGCCACCATCGATGGTAGTCTCTCTTTCCCTCCCCTTTCAAAAACGTTTTTCGATTCTTTTTTCCCCGCCCCGCGCGGCTTTTCTTGGGTTTTTGTTACCCTAATTGGCCTTTCCCGGTCCCCTTCTTTAGGTTTCCCCGCCGTCATTGTCAAAACGGGTCTTTGTTTCTACTTTGGCCCCTTTGGACTTTTCCCCCGCGTTTCGTGGTACGTTTTTTCCCCTTCCCTACGTGTGCCACTTTGGTTCGCTTGACCCTTTTTTTTCTCAAAGACCCAGGGCTTGCGACATTTTTTTCCTTGGACGGGCTTTATTTATGTTCTGTGCACAATGTGTCCCCCCCGCTTCCCCCCTTTTACTGTTGCGGCTCGTTCCTTTTTTCTGCCCCAACGGGTGGGCATTGGTTCAACAAATTTTGCCATCTTTCTAAGGCATTTTTTTTTTCCCCCCCCCAGCTGCTTTTTTATTCAGGGGTGCCTTTGTTTCTCCAACGCGCCCCCCGGTATTTTGCTTTGTATGGTTTTTGTTATCCCACGAGTCCCACCCCTGACGCTTTTCGGTCCCCCGGCCCCGCACCCTCTCTCATCTAGTGGTTCCCCTTTTGGCCCTTTTTTTTTCTCTTTGTGAATTTTTTTTTCGTTTTTAAACCGTCCTGTGACGGTTCCTCCGCCACCGAGGGTCCTTTTTTTCTGGCAATGTGATGTAGCTTTCCCCCCTGCTGCATCGCCTTTTTTTTGCTAGGGTGGTTTCTTGGTCTCGGCTTTCTCTCACTTTTTTGGTTCTTTTATTGCTGTTTTTAACCTCTCAAGTGGATGATTTTGCGGCCCCCCCTCCTGCATTTCCTCTCCTTTTTCTTTATAATCCTTTTTTCTTACTCCCCGTCTTTTCCTTCTTTCCCCCCCTTGTGCGTTCTTTCCCGTTTGCTTGAAATTTTACTTAGTTTTTTCTAAGGACTTTTTACCCCCCCCCCTCGATTGAATTAAGATTTCTTTTTGGTCTCTTTGAACAGTCACGTCCTCCGGGGTTGTGAATGGTCTTTTTTTTTTTTTGCGGGGTTTTCTTTGACCGCTTGTTGTCCCCCGTCAAGGCCACTCCTTTTCCTTCCATTTTTATGACTTGTCGGTGCGTTTTTTCGGGTTTTTGTGGCCTACCTCAGGACAAAGGTTTCCCCGGTTTTCCCCTCCCCCCTCCCCTGTTTTGACTTTTTTTTTGCATTCACTCTCCCCTTTTTCTTTCTTCCTGCGTATGGTGCTTTTCTCCAAGGTTTGGTTTCGCTTCCGACCGCACGATCCTTTGGAGGGCCGGCGAGGTTTTTCGTTCCGGCCACGTTATCTTTTTTCTCTTTGGTACGCGGTGAGTTTTTCTTGGTTGTGTCCAACTCTGACTCCTCCTTGTTTTTTTTCCGCTGCTTCCTTGGTTTTCCTCGGGTTTTGCCCCTTTTCAGAGTCCGTTTGGTATGCGTTTCTTTTCTTGATTTGGGCTTGGGTTTTTCCTTGGCGCCGCGAATTTTTAATGACCCAGGGCAAGCCCCCCCTTTCGGTCTTTCGCTTTTCCAGCGGAGCGACCAATAACTGTTTTGTTCCGGGAAAATTCTTTTTAATTGAGTAACTATGTCGGGCTTTTTTTTTCTGTGGTGAATCCACGTAAGTTTGTGGTTTTTTCTTTCCCGCTTTTCCCCCCCCCCCCCCCCCCATCTTCGGTCCGCCCCTTTTGTTTTTTTTTTGGATTTCCCCTCTCCTCTTTGGAACTATTTGACAACCCACCAAAATCCCTCCCCCGATAGCACCGAGCTTTTAATTAATTGGCCGCAAGCCCTTTATTCCCCGCTTTCTCCCCATTGCGATCCGTTGTGTTAATTTCTCCAGTCCCCTTCCAATCCCCCGCACGGCTTTTCCCCCGGCTCGCTTGTACTTTTTTCCGGCCGGATGGATTTGTCTCTTTCCTCTCCAAACCAAAACCTTTTTTTGTCCCCCTTTCCCCTCCGTTGTTTCTTTTTTCCCTTCGTGGGGTGTCCTTTGAACTATTTCATGCCGCCTTTCCTTCTTTCTCCCGCCCCCCAACGCGTTTTGTGTTTTGGTGGGTTGTTTTTGTGTTTTTGTTCAGGCCTTCTTTTTCCCTTCCGTCCCTGCTTTTTTTTTTTTTTTTTTTTGCTGAATTCCATTACTGTCTTCATTTTCCGTCTCTTCTTTCCCCCTCCCTCCGTGTTGTGTTTAATTTAGCTCTTTTTTTTTGTCACTTCCCCTGACCGCTTATGTTTTTTCCGGGGGGGTTCGTTTCCGGCTCCCACCGCGTTTGGGTTGTTTCCCACAAGCTGTCCACATTTTCCAGCGTTCGATTTTTTCCCGGAGCCAACACACGAAGGTGCTACTTTTTTTTGCAACTTCTTTTCCCCCCCAAAAAGTTTTGGGCAGATTTACCCGTTGAAGACTCTGTTCCGGCCCGCCCGGCTAGCAGGTTGGGCTGGTTCATCGCCTCCCCTCTTTTTTTCAGAGGTGTGCGGTGAGTGTTTGATTTGTCCTTCCGTTCCCCCCCTCCTTTTGTCGCCTTTGGGAGAGCCCCCCTCCAAAAACAGTTTCGCTTTTGCCATTCATGTCTTCCTGTGCTATCCGGTGGTTTTCCTTTTTTTTGTCCCTGCTTCCCCCCTCTTCGAGTGCCTTGTTTTCTTCCACTGAGGACTCCGGTCGGGCTCACCTGTTGGTTGGGGGCTAAATGCGTCTTTTTCCAAAACCTAGCACTGGGCTTTCCTTGAGGCACCACCCTTTTTCCCCCCCGCCGACTCCCCCCCCCTTTTAGTGTTTTTTCTTTTTTTTTCATGACTTGGCCGGACACTCATTTTTTTCGGTCTCCTTTTTTTAAGCGGTAAAGACTGTAGCTCTTTTTCCTGCGGGTACCGTTCTCGGAGGCGTTTTTTTCCCCTGTCCAACCACCAATCATAGGCACCGCCAATACCGGACCACCTTGGGGCCTTCCCAATCCTCCTTCCGGTACTTCCCCCAACAAACACCGATTTTTTCCCCGACTTACACCCGTTGCCCCCCGCGTACCACTTTTTTTTTATTCCTCTCCGGTGAGCGTACTGATTTTTGCCCGGGTCTTTCCCAGGCGTGCTACGCTTTCTGGTTTTTTTTCCAGCAATACTTTTCGCTCTTCCTCTTTCCACTGTTTTTTTTTTTTTTCTTTATCTGTGGCTTGGGCATTACCGGCTGTCCATTTCTCTGCACCTCTTTTTTGCGTTAAAACCACATCCGACGCGGCTCATTTTACGCAGTAAGGTCCCCTACAGTTTTTTGGCTTGAGGGACGGACATTCCTTGCCCACCCCCCCCCGCTCACCCCTTCTTCCCGCTTAGTGGCCTGACAGGACTCCGAGACCAAACGCAGATTATTCCCCCCTTCTTTAGGTCCATCGACAACTTTTGCCCCCCCTTCCACGCCTCTAAAACGCAACGCTTTTCGAGTGTAGGCGAGATACGTTTTTCTTCTCGGGTAGGGATTTTTTTTTTGACTTAGGAATGAACCCAATCGACCCCGGCGGCGCTTTCCGGGGGGCTAATTTGATTCTCAGTGTGCACCGTGAGTTTTTTGCGGTGTTTTTTTCCGTGGGTTTTTTGAAACGTTTTGCCTTGTCCGTCCTTCCTTTTTTGTGGAATCTATTGAAAAATTTTCCTATCCCCCCCCCCCCCCCCCCCCCCCCCCCCCCCCCCCCCCCCCCCCCCCCCCCCCCCCTCCCCCCCCCCCTGCGTTTTTTTTGGCGTTCTTTCTTTTAAAGAAGGAGATGCCAGGAGTTTCTCCTGTTTTTTCCAACAGTTTTTTTTTCACCGGTTTTCTCGCTTTTTTCCCGCGCCAGCGGCCGGTTTTCTCGTTTTTCCGTTCTTTGAAATGCGTGGGTCCGTTTGAGAGTTTTTTTGAACCCCCCTCCCCTTTTTCTCCGTTTTTGTTGCCCTCACATTAGTGCAGATTTTCTTTTCTTTTTTTTTTGCGCTGTTTCGTACATCCCAATTTTCACCTTTGAGGATGTTCTTCGCCGCAACGCCAGTTTTTATTCTGGTGGGGCTTGGTTTTGCCTTTTTGGACTCCTTCGTTTAATGTTTGCTGTTGGGAGTTGAGCCTTTTTTCTCAGCGACTTTCCCCCCCCTCGCGCTTTTTCTTTTTTTTCTTGCCGTGGTCCAGAACCATCTTTCACGTGCCAGTTCTTTGGGCTTGGTTACAGACTTTTTTTTTTTTGAGGCAACACCGATTTGCTCGTTTAGGGGTCGTTTTCCCAGTTCAACTCTTGGTTAGGTTCCCCTTGATCGGGTGCCTCCTTTTTTTCCCCCAAGCCGATTTTTGCATTTCGGTCTTCGACCCGGCGGATTTTGGTTTTTTGCTCGACCGGGGTCGCGGTCCCCTTCTCCCTTTTCGGTCCCCCCCCCCTCGGCCAATTTTCTGCCGTCGTGGGTGGTTCCTGTCCTTTCTTCCTCCGATACCCTCCAGCTTTCTGTTTTTTCCTGTTCACTGGGCCACTTCTGGTTGATTTTTGGTCCGTGTGTGCGGTTGGGTTCCCATGGTGGCTAAGTCACCTTTTTTAAAAACGATTTTTTTTTTGGGTTTCTCCTCCTTTGGCGCCCGTTGTGCACTTACGTTTCCACGCTACTAGTTCCTGCCTTGGGTCGCGGCCCCATGTTTTCCCCCGCAGCGCGGATTTTCGGCCCTGGCCTTTCCCTACTGTTCGTCTTCTTTGCTGATCCTGATTCCATTTCGTATCCCTTGCCCCTTTTTCTCCCCTCCTCTTTTTTTCCCCTTTAGCGTCGGTTTTCCAGTCTTCCCAGTTGGCAGAGGCCTCTTTGCCCTTTTCTTTTCCAGGAATGCGACAATCTTTTTTTTTTTTGTCTTCCTATAGGATTCGTTTCCCTGTTACCGAGGCAGGTAATAGATCCCCCGTCTCTGCGTTTGGTTTTCAGGTCTTTCGGATCTTTTCTTTTAACTAATCTGTTTGTTTTTTTGAGATGCGTTTCGTCCCGGTCCAAATTCCCCCGCTTTGCGAAAGTTTTTTTTTTTACCGATTGTGTGCCTTTTTCTGGGCCGCACTCTCACTTTTTTCTCACGCACCAGGTTCGCCTTGCTTTTGGCGCTTTTTCGATACTCCCAGGTCCACTTGTCCCGTCTCGCCCCACTTGGGGCTTTTTCCTTAGCGTTTTTTCGTGGGGCAGGACCCGCCTTTTTGTTTGGTCCCAACGGTTAAATGTCCCCCAGTGTAAGAACCTTTGATTCTTTTATCTGTCAAGCTACTTTTGCAATGGCGCGTGACTGCGTTTTTCTTGGTCTTCCCTTCAGGCTCCTTTGGGGTCCCCAAAAGGGGAGTTCTTCACCCGTGGTTAATTTCCCATGACCCCACACACCTTTTCCCATCTTTCCCAAAAATGTCTTCTCGAAATACTTTTTCCCTTTCTTTTACTGCCCTCCCCCCCACCCACCCAAACCTTTTCTTTTTGCCGCCGACCTTCCTCTTTCCTGAAGCTGGTGTCACGGTTCCCCCCTTTGAACCCCCAGATGCTTGAATGGCAGTTTCGAGTTACAACCCGACTTTCCCTCTTGCTCAGGTTTTCAGTGTATTTTTCGGAATGCTTCTTCCGCTTGCTTCCTTCCGTGAGGTCGTTGCCCATCTCCGTTTTTCCCCTGATGCGCGTCACTTGAAAGTTGTTTCCCCCCCAACCTTTTTTTTGCCCCTTTTTTGAAACCTAGCCCCCTCCTCCCTTTCGGTTTAGTTCCCCTTTCTTGTTTCCCACTTTGTGAAGATTCGGGGGTGTGTCCCTTTGTTGCCCGCAGGCCAACACCCCCCCTCCACTCTTTTCACAATCATTTGTCTCTGCCTTTTTAACTTCCAGTTCAGTGATAGAAAGTTTTTAGTGTTCCTTTTCTTTTCTTGTCTTACTAACTTTTTTTTACCCAGAAGGCCCCTTTTTTTTTTGAGGGGCCAGCTTGTTGCTCCTTACCCCCGTACTTCGTGGCTTTCACCTTATTTCCACTTTTGGAATTGGTCTTCCCCACACCCCCGGGGTTCCCGAAATTTTTCTGTGGACAACCGCCGTTTCCCCAACGCCTTTTTGATCAGCCTTTTTTTCCCCACAAAACGAATACACAGATTGGAGTTTTTTTGTTCCCCCGGGGGCGGAGGATCCCTTTCTTTGAAAAAAGTTTTTTTGCGCCGTTCGGTCCCTCCTTTCCCCGCCCAATCCCCTCGAATTTCGTGCCGGCTCTTTCCCCCCCCTTGAAAGGAAACTTTTAGACCCCTGTGCTTAGGTTGAAATTTTGTCCCCCACCCTTAGGGGTTGCCTCCGGCCACTTTTTTCAAAAATGGAGCCACTTGTTTTACCCTCGCGTGTTTTGCAACTGGTTTTTTTGCATTGATTTTGTTCTTTTCCCACAGTCAAATGGTTTTTTTGCCGGTTACGCTTTTCCAAGTCCCCCAGGCTGCGAAGTCCTGTTGATGGAAATTCCACGGCTGTCCTTATTTCTTTCCTTCCTTCCTTTTCCCCCCTCCTATTTATTCCTTTCTCCTCCGTCTCCCCTCTCTGTGCGTTCGTTTGATACTCTGTGTTACTTTCTTCGTTGTCCCCTACGTTGGCTATAAACTCATTTAAATAAACTTTTTTTTTTTTTTGTACTGCGTTTGCCTTTTTCCCGTAAGCGGTTGTGTCCTGTCGGAGCGGACGGTTGGGTTTATGACCGCGTTTTCTCCTCTTTCCCCTCCAAAGAACCCTTCGTCCTTAATGTTTTCAACCGTGAGTTGGTTCCCCGCTTTATTTTTTGCTTTTTTACCTCCAGTGCCCAACGTGCATGAGGAACGCTGTCAGGGGATGTCCCCCCCCCCTGACTCCCCCCGCTTTGCAAGTCTTCTTGTGTTCTGTTTTCTTCGCTGCCCCGTCATTCCCTTCCCCCCTCCACGACCCCCCCCCCCCCCAAAGACCTATAGGGTGCTTCTGCGAAGCTACAGACACCCCTGCGAGAGGATTTTTTTTTCCTTTTTTTCGTTTGTATTTTTTTTTCTTTTTTTTTTTTCCTTTCCGGGTTTTTCCTTTTGGTATCTAATGTTTTTTTTTTTCCGCTGCTTCCCCTTGCGAGCTTCTGGACCTGAGTACCGATACTTTTTGTCCTTTGGTTGGCCGCCGCGTTTTTTTTTCCGTGAACTGAACCCTTTTCCCCGCGTCTTTTTTTTCCTCCGTGTTTCCCTGCGGACTCCTCCGCACATTTCAATTCCGGACACTGTCGTTGAAAATTCCAGCGTTTACACCTCAACTTTTTTTTTTTCTTCCCTTTTTCTTGTTTTTTTTTTTCGGTCTCCCCTCCCCCGGTCTTTTTTTTCGCGCGCACCCCCCATTCTCCCCCACCCCCCCCCGGCATTTTGTCGCCGGTTGGATTTTGCACCCCCCCTCCTCGTTTTTCCATTGTGTTTCAAACAAATCCACATTGGCCCACCCCGCTAGCCAGCCCCCTTTTTTGTTTTTTTTTGTTTTGTGGAATTCTGGGACAACCGGGCCCTCCGCTGGTTGGACTTTCTTTTTCCTACTGGCAACGGGTTGGTGCTTCCCTCCACGCGTTCATTTCACCCCTAAAACCGCAACTGCTCCTTTTTGTTACGCTTTCTGTTGGTATTTTTTCCTTTTTTTCTCAGGCTTTTTTGTGCATAATCTTTTCCCTTACAACAACTTTTTTTGTTTGTTATTTCCTGTGTTTCTGCGATTTTAGTTGACCTTTTTTCCCCCCCCCCTGGCTCTGTTTCCCCCTTCTTTTTTCGTCTGCTTGGCTTCCCCCTTCCCACCTTCCCGGTTGTATGCCCTGCGCGCGCTTCCCGTGCAAGACTTTCCTTTCTTTTTTTCTTAAGTTGGCCCC
>Ga0179593_1507670_pt1 | contig 11139 bp, 12 predicted proteins | sample CZODoug2_1_08_16_FD_185931 | JGI IMG/M metagenome (GOLD analysis project Ga0179593, IMG submission 185931) | Vadose zone soil fungal communities from Angelo Coast Range Reserve, California, USA - CZODoug2_1_08_16fungal (PacBio error correction) | ecosystem: Environmental > Terrestrial > Soil >... | reverse complement strand
TATACGTAAAGCAGCATGTGCCGGAAGCTTATCGCCTCGGAAGCCGTTTAGACGACAAAGTCACTTCCTTTTCGTCCCACACCCGCACTTGGCGTGCATTGTTTTGGTCAGGATTCTACTCGCCGATTTTTCTTTATGTTAGACTGTGATCAGAAGTCATATACACCCAATTCGACACGAAATGACCGACATCTTCTCCCTCACATTTAGTATGGTCTCAAACTGGCATGGCTGATCTCTCCAGTGAGTTTTGAAAGCCAGAGAGAAGCTTCATCCCCCAGTGCGTTAGGGGAGGTTCTGATATCCTGGAATTTTTTTGAATCCCAGCGGCGCATGTTGCAACCCCCACCCCTCCCCAATTAGTGGTCTTGTGCGGCTTAACTCCCGACTTGCCTGTACCTCATCCTTGTTGAGCTGCTATCCCGTACGCATTTCTTGCTCGGACGACGTATCTCTGGCCTTTTCCGACGTGAGCAATTTCTTTAATTTTGTTCGATCGGACGCTTATCTTGCTATCTTCCTCGGGCTTTCCTCCCGACTTGCGTGGGCAGAGATTTTTTTTAGTAATAGGCTTACGCTCGGCTCCTGGCGGTTGTTATCTGAAATCTCGTAGGGCCCCTCTCCGCTCTGGTTCTATCTCTTCCACAAAATACGGAGCTCCGCTTTTCGCCTTTCCCTGAGAAAAATCATGTCTTCTGCTTGCATGCTTCCGTCCAGTGGCTCCTGTCAAACAGGCGGCTTTACTTTCCGGCGTAACCCCCCCAGTTTCAGTGGTCGGCTTTAAGCATGTTATCGAGACTCTTGTCCTCCGGTCGTGTTTCTTCCGACCGAAGGTGAATTTTCCCTCAGGACTGTCTACGTCGCTTTGTGCTTGGTGAGACTAAACTGATCTGTCCGGAGATGTTCGGAATGGTGGATTTACGGGGCCAGACCTCACTTTTAGAAGTTGGGTGTCTTCCTTTTCTTGTTTAGGGTTAGCGGCTCTGAGACTCTACGGAGATGTGGTGTTCGTAATGTAGATTCACGAGTCTTATTTGAATTCTTCCCTTCCTCTCTGGGTGGGTCCCCGCTTGGACTTTTTTGGATAGATTCGACCTTCGATAGTTGCTCGCGACTCTCTTTCTCCAGTCTCCTTCTCGCCTCCCCTTCTAGGGAGCCTCAGTGAAGGAGATCCTGTTTTAAGCTATCTGTGAGGCAGTCCTCTTGCGGCTCTTCTCTACCCAATAGGACCAAAGCTACGTCTCTCTGAGGACGTAGCCCCTTTTTTTTTAGGGCTGCTCGCTTTGAAACTCTTTACCCCTTTCTCCTGGGAAGTTATTCGATTCCTCTCCTTCCAGGGAGTCTTTCGCTTTGTAAGTAAGTGATTTGCTGATAACGTTTTCGATGTTTCTCAGTTCAGTGGTCTTCTCCTAAATCTTACAGGTTGACGTTCTCCTAATCGTGCTTCTCCAGGCGTCGGGTTAATTTTCTTCCTCAGACTGGCCTCCCTTGTCTTTTTCTTTTAGATCCTGGCGCCATGTTGCCTCCGGTGCGCCCCCCCCTCTCTCTCTTCAGAAGAACTGACTTTGCTGCCGAAAACAGGTAAATCTGGCCAAAGTAATTCCCCCCCATAGTAGGAAACGCTCCCTTGATCGATCGCATCACTTCTCTTCGGCATTTGACGAGCTCCTTCCTCACCGTTCTTAGAATTTGCGCTCCACATGGCACTCTGATCCCCGGACGGCCTCCGACATAAGGTCTACTCGCCGCTTTTTCTATCGTGGTGCATGTGTAAGATAGGCCCCCGATGAGTTTTCGCTTTCCCCTCTCTTTGAGGCGCTCTTGCCCATCCTCCGAGAAATCGCGATCTGAGCCCCCCCGCTCCCCATTCGATCGCTAGCGTCCCTCATCCTCCCTTGTCGCCGAAAGATCAGACCGCAGTTCGATCTTAAGCAGGTCTTCCCCCTGATATCTGTTTCTCCCGGCGCTCAGTCCTCTTTCCCCTGCGCACAATGAACTCATTATCTACAGCGTCATCTCTGGCGGCGGCAGCGACCCCTCTCATGGCGTGACCGTCAAAGGAGCCCATTTTTTTAGTTTAGGGCGCCTTCTTCGACGGTCCCTTCTCAGAAACCCACTGCGCAAGCGTTCACCGCAGCCAAGTACTGTTCAGGTTAGAGGATACGTGCGGAAGCCCGTCCTTCCATTTCGCCTAACAACCCCAGAGAATTTGCAGCCGGCCTATCACGCTGTTCTCCGTCCCACACAATACTCGCTTCCAGCTTTTGCCTCTCTTCCTCGCTTTTCCGGCCAGCTTCTCTTCCTTTCCTCCCAACTCTCCTGATTCGCGTCGTCAAGGAAATTCCCGTACTTGCAGCGCCGATTTTTCAAGGATCGACTCATCACTGAGGGGCACTCGCGACGTTCAATGGAACCAACGACATGAAGCGACGTCCCCCCCGACCCCTCCTTAGAGCCCAGCGGCCCCTCTTTTCTTCGAGGGGCACCGTTCCGAGTTAGGCCGTGTTCTTCAGAGCCCCCTTCCCGTTAAGACTTGCTCGACGTTAGCCGCGCCGTTCTCCCCATTCGTGCCCTTTTGTTCTCCGCGCGCCCCCTATTCCTCCCCCTCCCTCCCAAATTAGAGGGACTTCGCCCTCGAATCCACGCGTAGAACCAACCAACAGGGCGGGCTGGTTTTCTTTTTTAACTTCGCCGGCGCTTGCTGCTCCCCCTTCCTATCTATCCCTTCCGATTGGAGGATGATCCTCCCTCTCTGCTTCTCCGTGCGCTGTATCGCGACGGCGCACTTCCACTTTTTTTTTTTTCCCCCTTGACGACCGCGGCTTTTTATGGTTTCTTTTCGAAATTGTTTCGATGACGGCTTCCCCTCTGCCCCCTTTCCCCCTTTCCCTTTCACGACCCCCCCCTCTTTCTATTTGACATCCCTCCTTTCCTTCCAGTTCCGACGGCTCGCAGCTGCCAGCTTTTAGTTAAGCTCGGCCTGCTCCATTTCTTGCTATGCTGCGTATCTCTTATCCTTTCTCTAAGTGTTGTTTGGATCGCGCCTAAACGTAATCTGCCGGCCGCTGTGTTGGCCATCGTTCGCCCCCCTCTATTTCTTTAAAGACTGGCCTTGATTAGGTCGGCTTTCCCCGCAGTCTTTTTGGTTTTTTAGTTCCGGGCGCGACCGTGGCGAAAGCGTATGAACCAAAACCTCCCCCCCCTCCTTTACACAAGCAGTTAGTAGAGACCTTTCTGATCCCCCCTTGGAAAATCGGTTTCTCGTCGAGTTCGATTAAGGAGTAAAATCGCCTATCCTCTAGATCTCGGGCTTTATATAGTTTTGGAATGAAAGCTCGGCTGACCTGTTCAACCCCAACCCCCATACCATCCCCCGATGGGGATGTAGTTCTTTTGTTGTTAGATCGGCATCGACTGAGACTCCCTCTATTTCCAGATGATGCTATCTCCCCGCTTCGGGATTATAGGAAAGTGCCGTATAGTACCCGAGCCTTCGATGTCGTGACCGTCTTGTCTTACTCTTTTCTTTCAGATTATTCGTCTTATACCCCCATAGTAACTCCATCTTTTGGGACCGCCGCTTTATTTTTTCCCCCCCCTGGTGCCTGACGCCGGCGTTCTTTTTTGCGTACCCCCTTTCACGTTCCTTCGGGAACCTTAGTCTCTAGATTTCCCCCCAAAATGCTTTTGGGCCTTGCTTCTGGCTCGGGCTTCGGCGTCCTTCCTTTCTAACCTCCTGTATCATTTACTAGTATGACTGCTGCCTACTACTCGTAGAATTAAGTGGCGGCGGCCGACCTTATGAGATGTGGTCGCTTGAACTTGGAGAACATTAGCGTTTTGCCCTTGTTTTTCTGCGAGACGCTTCTGCCTATTTGATAGACTGCTCAGTCAGGAGATAAGATTCATACTTGTCTGAGGGTGCCGAAATTTTTCCTCGTCAGATGTTTTAGGATACTTCATGTCTCTGTCTACCGTCTAACTCTCCAAGAGGATGCTTTCTAAATTGCCTCGGGTCGCGGTCCCCTGCCTAAGATCTAATTCTTGATGCTGCCATGTTCCTCGTTGGCTGCCCTCTTCGTCTGAAGACCGTATTAGATTCTTCCTTCTGAGACAAGACGTTACAGTCGGCCCAGTCTGGAGTGACTATTTGTGCTCCATTTTCTGAGGATCGAGATCTGGAAATTTTTGCGAGGGTTTCCCTCGTCTTTATGATTCGCCTTCGCTCCCTGCTTTCCCCTAGACTTCTGATCCCCTCCAGATCTGGGCGCATCTGAAAAGTCCAAATCTCCGCGATCCACCTTTTATGAGGGAGCGCCTGTCCCCCTGTGGACCCATGTCAGAACGCTAGCGACGGTTATTACGATCTATAGGTCCTGTTTACGAAAGATCCCTAATTATGTCGATCTCCTCCCTGTGGCTTGTTTATACGATGTGGATAATTTCCCATGGTTTTTTTTCCCCCGCGCCCATATCCATTGGTTTTTTGGTTCGGATGAAGATAGAAGGATTATCTGGCCGCCTGTTAGTCTTTTTTTTTTTTTTTTTTTCATGGGCGCCTCATCTTTCTCCTCTCCTTCTTGAGTCTTTCTTTTTTCCCCTTTGAGACTCCCCATTCTCTCCTGAGATTAGACGGACACTCAGGCCCAGGGTCCATTCTAAGACCCCACCCATGGAAATTTCGCCACCCTAGTCTCCCCCCTTGAGACCACGGACTTCCTCTCGTCAGCCTTCTTCTTCGGCATCACGGTAAGCTCCTGAGCTTCTAGGACATTTTCAGTTAGCTCGGTTGGGCGAAATGCTTGCCAACAAGCCTCTGACTATCCCCGGTCCCTAATCAAGGAATTTCGCGATCGCGATTTTTTCCTTGGGCCGTACTTGAGTAAGATTAGACCCAAATGCCCTCGTTTTGATACCCCTGCTTCCGATGCTCCAGAGCTGAGCGAAGGACCTTGACGTAGGACGCGCCTCCCTGCTGAGAACCTCCCAGCGCCGGCCTCCAATATCGAGATCTGACCCCTTCCTTAACAGCCCCTCCGTCACCTTGACTCTGTGAAAGCCACGCTTCGGGCCCGATTCTTTTGAGACGTTCATCTATTTTCCTCCCCCGCATCCGCAGCACTCTTCCCCCCCCCTTTAGGAGGGTCCGTAACCCTATAATTTTCGACCTCCTCCCCCACGGTCACATTTCTTCCTCGGGCGTCGGCCCCCGAAATACGGTATCCTAACCGCCCCCCCTGCTCCCCCATGTAGGCTATCCCCTCCCTCCCCATAAGGATCTCCCCAGTAGACCGTGGACTCCCCCTTGATAAGCCTTGGGAATCTGTCTCCTTCCAGAAAATACCCGGCATGCGCTTTTGGATCTCTCCCCCTTCTTTCCCTACCGACCACCCCATCTGACGGTCCTCTTCGATCGTCGACGTTTTAGGCGAAGAGCGTGGGTGCAGCCCCTCGCCTTTGAGATTGACCGTACCTCTAGAGACAGCCGCCCCCGGTCCCTCATTGCCTCCATTTGTTCTTTGCGCCCAGCTCGCCTTGCCCGAGGGGTTGCTTTGGGTCCCCCCACGCATGAAGTCCCCGAAGCTTTTCGCAACATGAAGACCGCTTCCCAGCCTGTCCCCGTTCTGGGAGCAGTCGTTGAGTTCCCTCCTTTTTCTGCTCGACCCAGGTTTTTCCTCCCTGCTCAGAGGCTTCTGTTGCTCCCCCTCTCGCAATGTCCCCGGCTAACTTTCCCCCGAGTGTCAATCCGTCTCTTCCACTTTGGACTTACATGCGACGTCTGCCATGTCGCAAAAACATCCCCCCCTCCCCCAACCGGTTTTCGGTTGGTTACATTCCTCTTTAGGATCCACTCAGATAGCGCTCGGTTTTGAGTTGATGCTATGATGCGCTCTTGTCTTCCCCTTCGCCTGTATTCTCCTCCTCCCTTTAAAGTTATCTCCCCTTACCGCCAAAGGCTTTTTGGAGGTGATGTCGGTTCCTTTTTTCTCCTGTCGCACTTGGTGTCTTGCTTCTTTTCAAGCGGCCTTTCACGCCTTAAGAACACGATTGCTTGGTAGACCCTCCGGCATGACCCCGTTATCCCCTACAGGTTATGGGCAGAGCTCTTCCCATCTGCTCCTCAGCTCGGACCGGGTTCAGGAGGAGGTCATGCTCGTATCTATATATTTTTCCCCTAGATCATTGTTGTGAGGAGCATCCTCGCCCTCCGCAACCCCGCCTGATGCATTTCCCGATCTCTCCATTTGGCTCCCTCCTCTCCCCCAAGAAAGTCATCAAGCATAAGGTAAGTCGGACTTTCCTTATCGTTCGGTCTTTATTCTCTTCTCGACCCGTTCCTTTCCAGCCCGTTTAATCAGTTCGGACCCATTTAACCCGCCCCCCTGAATCACTGCGCGCCCATCCCTGTTCCCCCTTCCCCTCTCCTTTCGCAGAATTTGTCACCCCTGGTGTAGTGGCTATTCAAGGCGTCATGAGACAAAATATGCCGCCCCGTCTTTTCATCCCACCTTCGCCTCGGTAGCCTCGATTTTAGTCTTTGTATGAAGCCGCGCCTCACCCACCCCCCCCCACCCCCTTCCCCCTCCCCCTCTTTTTTATTTGTTGGGCGTGGTTCATTAGTCGTGATTGCAGTCCTCCCTCCCTTTCTTTTCCGTCTGCTTTTCATCGCATGTTTGGGCATATGGCCATGTTTCTAGTCGATGGCCTTTCCGCTATGAGCCCGGTGTAAAAAGTTAGATGGAGAGACGGCGATCCCATAGTTCAAAGGCCTAATCTCCCTCCATGAGCCCCTTCGGCAGTAGCTAGAGTCTATAATTAGTACGCTCTGAGTTCTCCTTGTGTGGTGGTAGTACTTTTCCATTACCCCCAGTGTTAATTTGTTCTCACGTACAAAACTGCATTAATTTGACCTTTGCTTTTGGAATCTTCGACCCCCCTTCCTTTCTGAACTTTCTTTTTCTGAGAATGCCCCCCAGCGGTAATATTTTCCAACGGAGCAGACGGCCTCCTATTACTTGGTGTGGTAGGAGGCATGTCGAGCCGAGAGACCTTCCTTCTGTCCTGCTTATCGAGAGAGCTTGTCCCGACGCTTATTCTCGGATTACGAAAGCAGTACCTACTAGTTGATGTATTGTCTACTATGTCGCCGTTGCTATTCGTTTCTGCTACAGGAGGAAGCACCAACCGACCCTCAAGTTGTCTACGTGGTTATATTTAGCCGCTCTTGTTTCTCCTGTCTAGTTACATGAGGGTGTGCTGCGGTCTCTCTCGCCTTGCGAGACGTAACTACCTGCGTCCTTCGAGGTTCCCCTTTCCGTTTTTCCCTGCGGTGGACCGACGTTAGCTCCAGTTTCCTTGAGCGCTCTGTTTTGGAAGTTGCCTCGGGCTGTCACGCCGTTCATCTTCCTTCTATAACCTCCCTTTTTTCTCCCGCTCTGAGGAGGACCGTTATCCCTTTTGCCCATCTCTTGACCAGCTTCACCCCCCTTGGATCGCCCTGTTTTTTCTGGCCAGATTTCTCTAGATAGTTTGTGAGCGCCACCCCCCTACTAGCCCTGCCTTTTTATTCCTCCTGCTTTTCTTTTCTGTCCGAATTTTACCCTCTTTTAAGATTTCGCCGAGCGTGGGTCCTTTTAATTGGGCACTTTTTTTTTTCCCTACCCCAATCCATTCCCCCTGTTTTTCCCTTCTGCCCTATGAAGTCCCTCCCTGCTTAGTCCGATGCCCTAGATTGTCGGAGCTAACATGCCTCTTTCTTCCTCCTCTCCCCCCCTTTTTTGTGGTTCTCTAGATGGCTCCCCTTTTTGCTCCTCCCCCAGTTCGCTCCGCTCCCCCCGATCCGATGCGGGCGTCGCATGAATTATGTTCCGCCCCTGGTATTTTCGGCCCCCCCCCTTTCTTAGAAACCCAGCCACCTTATCCGCGATCGGCCGAATAAAGATCTTCGGTTTAAAGACTATCTCCCCGGATGTGCGTCTCCCTTTTTTCTCCGACATGGCCCCCATCCTTTCGCTCTCCCTCCCCTTCCCTCCTCAATAAGGAATCGGACGATAGCGCTGAGTAGGCGGTCTTCACGATATTGTCTCTGACTATTACGCACCGATATTGTAACATTTGAACAGTTAGATGACGTCCGCCTTTTTTTTACAGGTCCATCGATATCAAGGATTTTACAGCGAGTCTGCAACCTCTCCCTTGCGCAAAAGCGCCCTCCCCTACCCCTGCGCAGCGGCCCTCAACAAGATAGGGGAGGAGTAAGTTCATGCTTTTCTCCCTTTTCGCGCCCCCCCCCTTACTAACTCTCCTCATTCAGCTCCTTCTCGTGAGATACGGCGCAGCCCCTACACGTCATAACCCGGATCCCAGGCCTTCTTACTGGCCTCCCTCCAAAGCTACCTAGGAGCCCCTCAACCCCGCCTCCGCGACACCGATAATAGGACTAACCCCCCCTAAGCGCTTGTTTTAGCCGAGACCTGAGTGGAAGAAGTGCAGATAATCCCCTTTAATAATCCGTTCTTCCGACACACAAATAGACTTCATAACTCCTGCCTTCCTGCCACCCCTATTAGTCAGCGCGTTGATTCCCCGACTTCCCGGCTCATGCCGCCGTTTTTTTCCCCTATCCGGGACTTTTTCTGTCGGCCACCCTTAACTCCACGTCCTGCTGCCCTCAGCTTTTTTCAATTGACCAGTCCCCGAAGCAGGGGCCACTACCTCTTTCCCAGTTCCCCTCCCACACTCCATGAAGACTCCTTCGCTTCTCCACCGATGCTCTTCAGAGAGATCAAGAAAGTTTTTGATCTGTTTTTAGAGAGAGAGTAAATTCCAGTTTTCCCGATGAGAACTTAGCCATCTTGCAAAAAACTTCTTTTTCCAGAATTCTAGGCCCTTCCCCTGATCCCCAAGAGATGATCCATCTGTCGTGCAGATACCCGGACGCAGTCATCCTACGAGGCCAATTCCGTTCTTATGTACCTGAGACGCCACCGTACCTATTTGAAAAACAGCCACCATCTTTTCGTTGAGGGGGTGGTTTTTATCCATGTCCATCTCTTGTCGGGCATTTCCCCCCCAACCTACTATTACCCCCCCCCCCAATAGTATGTGTTTCTTGAGAATGGATTTTGATTCTTCTGATCCTTGATATTTACTTCCCCCCTTGCCCCATATCAGCGAACATTCCAGTCTTTGCCGCGTTTTCTTTTCTTTTGTGATTCTGTGTCGATTTCCAGTCTTCACCTGCCCCTTCGAGAGTACTACCCCTGAACCCCCGCCTACTTCTGAGGTCTCAAGACTCATGACCCATTAGTGCAGACTTTTTGAAGCCAAGGCTTGCAGCCCTGCCTCTGACTGTACATTCATTCTTTCCGTGGTTTAGCTATGAAGCATCTCCATCTTCAGTTCGTTGTTTTCTGAGTGAGAAGTACTCTCAGACTCATACTTTTCAGGTCAGGTTTTCGCATTACAGCTTCTCCCAAGACCGTTTTTTCCTCAAAAGTCCGGACGTGAAGGATTCCCCTGAATAGAGCTGCTATTTTTTGTCTGCGATATAAGGCCCCGCTGACCTCCTTTTCCACAAGTTACTCTACTCCCCCCCCCAACATAATGCGTTAAAAGATACGTCTCCGTCCTAAAGACTTTATACTGTTGTGTGCCCCCCCCTGATTTCCGATGGCGAAAAGTTTTAGTACACGCCACCTCTTCTGCCCTACCTCCCATGAGAGTGGTTATTTCGGACTTTGTGAATGATAACGATCTGCTACCCACCACCTCACCCTTCACTCTGTTCGGGAGGTATCGTTTTTTTTTTGTGTCTCCCCTTGTTCCAATTAGCTTCGTTTCCGCCCTTCAGAGCTTGTTCTTCTTTTTACTCCTATCTCCCTTGAGGGCTCGTAACCTTCGCCCCTTTTATTAGTGTTGAAGACTAAAGATGGTTGAGCAAGTGTCTTTCACCGCCTTTGGTGCCCTTACTCTTTCACAGAGAGGCCCAATCTATCACAGGCACCCTTTCTATCTTTACAGTGCCGGGCGGGTTCGCTCTCTCTCCGTAATAGGTGAGGAATTACCCCCTATTCCGTATAGTTTGTGTGTCCTGCCACCGTTTCAATTAGGGCCCCCCCCCTATGTATTGAGATGTCCTCCACATACTGCGCTCTTTTTTCCAGTAGATATGTCTCTTCTCGTCCTCCTTCTGGTGTTTTTTTTTTTCCTTGTTTTTTTTTCTTTCTTCTTTTGTTCACCTAATGAATGTTAAGAGATTCATGGTATCTCTGTTAATTCACAAGAGCCTCACTGCACTCTACCTTCTATTTGGGTTTTGGAGAGATGGGAAGTGTGTACCATATGCTGATTTGGGCGTTATGATCCCTCCCCCCCTATGAAAGAGATGATCTAACTTTCTTCCCTTAATGGAATCAGAGATCCTTTAGTGTGCTATCCCCCCTCCTTTTTGGTCCCTTCCTTGTCGGGCTTCCATGATGCGTCTTTTTTCTGGTCGAAGTGATACATAACTCCTAAATGGTACGCAGCTTTGAGTCGACTTTGCTTTTTTTCTCTTATAAAGCGCCCTTTTTCGATTTGATTACGAGAAGGTTTTTATTATATTGGTTGCCTCTCTCTGACCGAATCTCCCTTCTCACGCATTCTCCCTTATCAGATTAGGGATAGCTTTTAAAGTCGGGAGTATGTTTCCCCTGTTCCTCTTCCCGTCTTTTTCCCGTCGCGATTGACTTTCAGCATTTTCTTTTCCCCTTCTTTTTCTCGTTTTGTTTCCTTCCTTTCCCTGGCTCTTAACTTGCTTCTCCGGTATTTTATCCCGTATCCTTCTGCGGGCGATACGCAAGGAACAGACTTCCAGCCCCTATAGCTGTCTTTCTTCCCCCCCTCCCTCCTTATGGATCCCCCGCGCTCGGCTTTCCTTTCCTGCCCCTCCCACCTTACTAGAAATGGTTTCCTCTCTAGGATTTTCTTGATAGATTCCCTTTCTCTCCGATACTGTGGACTTTAGTTTTGCTGAATCTTTCCCCTTTTTTTTTGTCTTCCCCGACGCAATCCCTTTTTGTCCTTTCTTACCCTCTGCCCAGGCTCGCCGGTTTTCTCCAGAAGATCCTGTAGTTCGCGCAACATGTGGTCTTCCCT
>Ga0179593_1450350_pt1 | contig 11139 bp, 8 predicted proteins | sample CZODoug2_1_08_16_FD_185931 | JGI IMG/M metagenome (GOLD analysis project Ga0179593, IMG submission 185931) | Vadose zone soil fungal communities from Angelo Coast Range Reserve, California, USA - CZODoug2_1_08_16fungal (PacBio error correction) | ecosystem: Environmental > Terrestrial > Soil >... | reverse complement strand
AGTGTTTTTCCAGTCTGCTGTATTCCTTCACTCCAGCGACTCAAATCTTTATTAATAATTTTCCTTGGAACTGGTCTCACCTTCCACAGTGCGTCCGTATAAGACGAAGTTCCCTTTTCGTGTTCTACTTTCCAGCCGTGCACCACACCCTCCGTCGCCTTTTTTATTTTCCACTTGGGATGCCAGGCTTGAATTACTCTTGTGCCCTAGGCCTTGCAAATGTTTTCCTTTTATGCAGATTTCCTCCTCTTCCTTTTGTAACTCTCGCGCGAGTCAAATCATTTATTCTTTTCTTCTTAGCTTGGTCTGTTGTACCGTCACCCTCCGTATATGCTTTAAAGGGTCGAACTTTCCTTCGATTCCTTAGATGCGTTGGCCTTGCCCCCCATACTTACGTTATTGGGGGTTTGTTTCATTGGTTCCGCGTTCCACAACCACTCCCAGCCCGTGTTTTTCTTTTTGTTTCCGCCTCCCAACGAATTCCCTCCTGTCTTAGGGTACAAAAATTATTTTACCGTTTTTTTTTTATTCGGCTTTCCTAGGAATGCGAAACTTCAACTGCCCTTTCCTCCCGGTTGAACTGCCGCACTTCCATACCCCTTGCCCACCTACCCCTCGCTACAGCCAGGACCTTCTGCCGGCCCCCCTCACGAGGCTTTTCTTTCTCGAGCTGCGTTTTTCTTCCATACGTTTTCTTCTATGGTAGCCCCTTTTCTTCAACCTCCTTTTTTTTTTGTTGTTGGATTAGAGATTATTCCAGGCGACCCCGCTTTAAAACGCGCCAGCTCGATACTCCACCTTTTTCCCCCCCTGCCTACTTTAGGGGACTTTTTGTGGAAGACGCATTTCTTTGTGTCGCTGTAGGCGCCCTTCACCCCTTTATCCAGGCGTCGTGCGCCCCCTATTGTCGCGAAACATCCTTTAATTACCCCTTCCATCCCGTTTCCCTCCTTCAAGAGTGCGTTCTATTCGTCGCTCTACAACACAAAAACTGCTTTTGTCTTATGTTGTTACCCCGTTAATAACCACGTAGTCCCAACGCCTCCTGTCTTGCCCTTCGGCTCTTTTTTCCGCCCCCCCCCAGTACTGGCATGGTCCGAACCCCCCATCTTACGGATGTGGCGGCGTACTCCCCACTCCACGCTCATTCGAATCTTACTCTCTAAGCGGTGACCTAACAGTCCCAAAGCGCTACACTCTGCATACCTCTTCCATGTTTCCCGGTTCCTTTTAAGAGCGAAGTAAGCTTCTCCCAACGCCAAAATTGATGGCCATCTCTCGTTTTTTTTTCCTCTTTTGCGATTTCCCCCGGTACTCGTCGGGTCCGCCCCTTCCGCACTTCGACGTTTTTGCTCCCCCCCATTCTCCGGATGACATATTTCCCCTTCTTTTTGTTTTCGGATGATTATTCCATACACATTTTTATGCCCCCCAATGCTCGCCGGTGCCTCCACCTGACATAGTCCCCGACTGCTATCCCATTCTGAACGGTGATGTGCAGCCTTTCCACCTCGGGTGCCCAAATTTCACAGGATGGTACTGATCTACTTCTGCCTTCCTCCCCCTTGTTTCCCCTGTCTCCGTACTCGGCTCTCCTGGCCCAGGCTCAACGTGTTGTACCCTCCTCTTCCTCGATCCGCTCTTCCCCGTTTAACAGCACTCCCTCATCTTTATCTGCCCTGCCCCATTTTTGTGTACCGGGACACGTATCGAATGCGCTTAGTTCCTGACTTTCCGAGCCGATGTTTTTAGATTATCTGCGCCTTCGCCCAGGTGCCTTTAGTTCCTCATGTGTGGTCCGAGCATGAAGTTTACTAATTTTTTTATTGTTGACTCATTTCTTGTTTACTGAAGCTCCCCCGTTAGTTTTGCATTTTCCTATTCAGTGAAATTTTAGTCAGAAATATTTGTTCCAACCGCCTATAAGGCATCTTCTCGCATGCCCGTTTTTTCTGCTTATGTCCTTTTTTCCTATTCGACCAAGCCCACACACCGGAGACCATCCTTAACTTTGTTGACGGATTTTTTGTCTTCCCCCGACACCCTTTTCCTCCCCCTCCTTATTGTCGTCATGTTACGACACAACCTTTTTTGGTTTTTCCTTAGCGAGGCCTGTTGTTTGTCCTCGGCGGCTCATCTTGTCCCCCATTTTTTGCAATTAACCCTATCCTTCCTGCTTTGCCTCCTAGGCGTAATTAAAGACTTTTTCCCGGAAAGTTGTGACGCTGAATTGTTTTTCCCAGTTTACTTAATTCAGACCTGTTTTTTTTCCGATGTTTTTGCGGCTCCGACGATTCCCATCGTTTCTGAATAACCACTCTGCACCCAATGAGTTCGGAGTGGGTCTTTCACCACTGTTTTGAACCCACATTGAATGATGCCTTTCGTTTGAAACCAATAAGTCGAGGACGTTAACGGTGGCCACGAGACTGACTACTAGATTGTGAACCCAATTTGTGGTGAGACACCTCTTTAACCCTGATTGCTTCTTCCCCGGGTCGCATACTGCTCAATTCCTTTCTCACCCACTCCGTCCGAAAAGCCCTACCCCTGAAATCAACCCTCTTTCTCAGCCCCACTTTCCATTCCCTTCCTCGTGCCATGCTCTCTTCGTTTCGCCACCGTGCATATGCTTCTCTCTGTTTTACCCCCTACTGGCGTCGAAATGCAAAACTCTTTCCCTGTCTGCTTGATCGCTTCTGCTCGTTCAAAGATCTCACAGTCCACCATCTGGGCCATTCCGGTCAACCTCCCGTAATTTTTCCCTCCGCCGCTCCAAGTAAACCCACGGTTGTCATTTTCAATTCCCAGTTAGCTTGGTGTGCCTCTCACAGACTTGTTCCTTATTCCCAACACATTGCAGAGTCTTCGCTCCCGCCGTGCTCTTATTCCTTCAATAGTATTTCTTTAGCCCAAGTTTTTTCTTATATTCTACTTGTCATTGCTTTCAGTACGAGTTACCCCTGCTCCACTGCTTTTTTTACCGAACGTTAGCTTATTCAGCACAAATTCCCTCCCCCTTTTTCCAAAATGGATTCCCCGGCGCCCTGTTGTTTCCGCCCGATGTCTCTCCTGTCGACTCTTAGTTTTGGTTACGGTACCAGTATATTTAAAGGACTTCGATCCCTAAATGGACGGTTACCCCGAATGCTTCCCGGTTCAAGGATCCTGATTTTCTTCATTGGTGAGACCCATCTCCCTGAGTACAGTTGCCCCACCAGACAGGTTTAACGGCGTCTTTTCCCCCCACCATCATAGAGTACGAATTGTCCTCCTTGTAGGAATTGTCTCTTCCGCCCCCCCATAATCTCCCTTTTTCCTATTTCAGGAAACCGGATCCCCACAAAACTTCTAGTTTTTTCTGTCCCCCGCCCTCCTTCCGCAGTCGCCCTCCCCTTAGTTTCCAATCGGAACAACACCGCCGGCGATTTCGTTCCCTTGTCGATTCCCTTCAGAATCTGCGGGTAGATCAAGTCTTAACTCTTGAACCGGACCCTTTAAGTATCAGAAATTGACCCCAACTACCCCCCTCGCTTAAGATCATTACTCACTTTTCCACGCGATTTTTTCTTTCAACGCACCTTCTCGCATCTTCCAGTTCCACTATTTATCCTCTTAGTTAGATAGTTTGAGCGTGCTCCCCCTGCATGCCACCTCCCTTCTTTTGACAACGGAGGCCCCCCCACTGAAGAGTGCCCATTCCCCCCTTCATCTCTCTTTTCCCTACAATCTCAACTTAGTTGTTTAATACCGGTAGCGACTTTCTCGTAGGATCGTCGTGGCACGATTCCGGTCACACGCCCCGTGCAGTCCCCGGAGCCCTCTCTTCCTGTTGAGGCTCGTCAATTTTCGTGAACCTCATTCACTTGACGGCACCGGCGGACCGGTGGCGTCCCGACCCCCTAAGCGACCCCGCTTTTACCCCTCTTTTATTTGCCGACGATCAATGATTCGCTCTTCGCACTTGCTCCCTTTTTTACTACTCTTTCAACGTTCTGCGACACCCTGGGCGAAGGCATTTCTTTCTCGTGCTATTTTCCCTTTCCAATCCCAACACACCACCCCCCCCCTTGGGTTCCTTTTTATATTTTTTCATCCTAATCCCCGTTGTTGTTTGATTGATATTCATTGTTTTCTTTTACCGGTGAGACTAACCGACCCCGCCGTTTGAGCTGAACTTTGGAATTTGGTCGCCTATTGGCTGATCTTTGAACTCTGTAATCTCTTGTCCACTTCTGATTCCGATAGCCTGGACATTATGCGTCAAAATCACGCCACTTTTTTTTTCAGATGAATGTTTTCTTCGGGAGTGGCGACCTCTTACGCCCGTTCTGGATCTTAGTGGCCGTTTTGGCCTATATTTGTCGTCCCAGGACCGAGTCCGTCGATGGGGCTCTTTCTCGTTTTCTAGCAATTTTACTTCTCCGAGCCTCGCCCCTGTGGAAGAGCGACTTCTAACAGATGCATCCGCAACCCTACTTTGATTCCTTGTTGTCTTGACCCCTGAGAGGCCGGGGGGTTGCCGGTGCCCTTCCTAAGAAGTTTGCCCCTCCTGTTCCCACGCATGGCGGTCAGGCGTTTTCTCCATTGCAAGTGCTATTCCGCTCAAGAGCCGCCTTGGGCCGTGGAAACTTCCCAGTTTAGTCATCTTTGAGAATTCGGCGTGGAAACGTGAATCCGTCGTTCCTGCCTTAGTGAGTGCAGTTCCACAGGTTCTGATCCGTCAAGCGAGGCCGGCGAACTGTTCTCCCTATCTCTCCCCTTTCTGATCGGATACCCCAAGGCCCCCAACACCTTTTTTTTCAACATTGCTTTTTCTTTGTCAGAAGCACCCCTCTAGGACTTTCGCGCCTTTGGCTCATTTGGATTTTTTTTTTAGACAATGATGTAGGATGGGGTGTGGACCCTTTTGTTAGTGTTTGGTGCGCCGGTTGCTCGCCTTTGGTTCCCGTCCCCCCCATCCGCCGCCCCTCCCCGGGACCATTTGGGGGACTCCTCTGCCAGTTTGTGGTCGAACACAAAAGTTCCCGTGCTCCCTCCCGTTCAAAAAGGGACGAGTGTTCTTTGGCGAGGGCGAAGCCCGCGTGTGTATATTGCATCACGTCAATGGGCCTTCCAGTCACCCCCCAGAAGTGAAGTACCTTCAGTATCAACCCCTGGCATACAGCTGCATGAGCATTTTTCGGCGCGGCCCCCCGATTTTCACATCCGGATGGTGAGGAGCTTTATAGGGATCGTTTCCCTTCTGTCAAGACTTGAAGAACGATTGGATTAACCCCCTTTTGTGATGGTCGCAGCGAGAATCTTTTATAGTTGCATAGGGTCCGGGACGTTCCGAGATCCACCGGCTCTTACTGTCGAAACATTTTTAGTGTAAGGGCACTGTCTTGGTGTCTAATTAAGGCTGACGGGTGGACGTTTTTGTTAAATCCCCTTTTTGCGCGACATTTTTTACGGACAGGCCAATGAAGACCGAACTCGATTCACTGTTTTAAAGAAAGCCCTTAGGTGTGAGGAGCTTCTACCCGGGTCAGGCGTGTTCCTCGAAAGTCTTCTGAAATTTTGTTTTTTTTGCCTAAGCGAAACCAAGGATGCGAGACCCCAGCGATATGTGCATATGAGAAATTACCGTGGTCTGCTTGCGGATGCCAGGATACGCTTTCAGGTTGAAGTTTCAATGAGTGAGGTGGCCCCGGGTGCTAGCATTTAGTGGACTACAAGCCGCTAATATTTGAAATTTTTTTTTTTCGTATTTTCGGCGAGCTGAGATAGTTGTCTGTCCCAGCCGATAAACACCGAATCATTCATTTCTAGAACAAGACCCAATATCCGGATTCGACGTTTAGCTTCCTTGTAAGAGCGGAGATGAGGTGCTCCCGGCATTTCCCCTCGCGCTTTCTCCTCATGTTGTGATAAGTATGAGAATTCGATAGTAAAATGCTCTATGAAATCCATATTCTGGTAACAAGATGGTCCTACCCTGGCACCCAGGAGCGAAGATGAGTGGTGAGGCTTCAACAGCTACCTTCCTCGCTGGTCCGTGTGAAAAAAGATGAGACCTGAAGGGAGATTTCAGACGAACAGAAAAGACATTGTCCAGAGCGATATTAGTCCCTTCCACCGAGCGTTGCACCACTATTTCATCCTTGCAGCCTCTTGAATGAAGAGGAGTTACCCCAGAGGGAAAACTTTACGAAGGATTGACTTTGAAGCACCTTGGACATCCTTCCCTCCACAGCTATGAAGGCAGAACCGTGGTTGGGGTTACTAGGGGTAATCAACCTTCGGATGGAGACCAATTTCAGATTCATAAATCAATCCGAGATGAAGGAGCCCCCGGGGTAGTCCACAACCAGGTCAAGAACGCCCAAAGGATTTGCGTCGACGGCCCACTGTTGGTACTCTAAGAACCATACACGAACGAAGGGTCCAGCCCTTGGAGCCGATGGGGTGGGGCCCGTTCAGACCTTCACCCGCGCACGGAAAAACGCTCCCGCATCCCACCAGACCTATGTCCGGCGATACCTTTCACCCCCCACGTCGAGCACTTAGTTTTTCTGCTCACTCCAGTATTTCAATGCAGCCTACTGCCACAAATAACTCTTGCTCCCAACCCGGATCGGCATGTTTGACGACCCACAAAAGGGGCTTTTGTCGGTTTTGTCAGCCTTTATGCGTCGGTCGAGCAATCTCAACATCGGATTAGTTTTCACCGTTTTTCGTTATAAGACATGATGGACCAGATATTGTTAAACTGGTCCCCCAACCGGGAGAGTGCGTCCCCTTCTATGGATTACTTGGTGAGTCTTTCCATTTGATCTAGTCATAGTCTTCTGAAAGATATCTGGTCGCACCCGTTGCCCTCGGATTTATGCTTACCTCCTAACAGTACGGTAGAGCAATTGACCTGTTCTTCTTCCCATATCGAAATGGCCCACATTTCTCCTCGAGTATTCGCCTCCGGTTTTTCATTTGTTTCTGCCTTGTACCTTTTCACTTTTCGACATTGCCCTTTCTTGTTTTTTTTACTGATCCCTTTTGGCAATTTTCTCTTTCCAGTTCGGTCCCGCAGGCCCCTCGCAGTTTTCTTTTTGTGAAAGGCCCTGCCCCCCGTGTGGCGCACCCCCCTCTCGACACGCCGATCCAGTTATGGTCCCCTTGTCCTCCTGATGATTTTCCCCGTTTGTACTTTGTAGACCAGCGACCCCGTCTTTTGACCCCTCTTTGACACCCACCGATTTTTGGCAATTCCAATTGGAGTGTCCTTCTCAGGATTACGCGCGGTTGAAGCGTTCATCATGCCAAGGGCAGGGTAGGTCCAGATGTCCATTCGTTCGGGAGTCTCGACTCTCCCGACGAGTGCTCCCGGTGTTTAGTCGAGGGCGTTTGATTCCATACTAAACCCCCAGACCTGAACATGGATATACACACTGCTCTGAGGAGATCTTCTCTTTCGCCTGGCCCCCATCTTTTTCCAAGTCTGGGTTTTCCTTTGTAAAGTTCCCCACTACGGCACCATCTGCTTTTTTTTTTTGCAGTCATTTTTTCGCTATAATCTTAGAGGTAGTTGAAAGTTTTAGGTCCGGGATTTTCCTTCTTCCAGATGAAAGTAGTCTTCATAATTAACATTTTAACCCGGTTGTTTCCAGTGGTACCTAAATAGAATGTACAACAATACTTATGATCCCTTGCAAAGTCCCTCGCTGTTATCCGTAGGACCGAGGTTGATCTCGAGAGCTGCGCTTTGGTCTCAATATCTGTAAGGTTTCTAATACTATATCTACCTCACCGTGGTTTTTTGTGGAGCTTTCTATATTCTTCCCTTTGATGGATAACCTATCTCTTCCCAAAGAGCAGATTTTCTATATCACCCTCTTGCTCCTTAGATAGGGGAATTTTCCAGTTTCCTCCGTTGTTTTTTGCTAGTCGTGAGCCCGTTTTACACAACGGGACTGTTACTTTTTCCTGAGGCTAAAGAGAACCTATTACTAACAATTCACTGCAACGGGTGACTTCCATATACGAGCGCGTGAGTCGTAGGATAGCCCACAAGCTTTTTATTTCTTAAACGGTAAGAAAACCTTATTCCCGCTTCTTGCCGTTGAAGAGCATGGACCTCCCCCCTCAATCTGTTTTTTCTTTTTTTGTTCCTCGTTCCTGCCTGTTTCGAACATTCATATTTACTTCTTTGAGTGATGATCAGTTCCCGCTATAATTCCTCGCAAGTCTTTTTTGTCTCGCCCTTGACCGCGTATTAACCAGCTGCTTACCTGCGTGAATGCGGGGAAAGCATTTTGTTTAAGACTCCTGGGCTGCCAGTTAACGCGAGTGACTCGAGACGTAGATGCCTAACTTAAAACCCCAATGCTGAACACCGTCCTCGTATAGAGGGGGATGCACCAGACGATGCTGACAAGTCCATAAGGCATTTTCTTTTTTTTCTTGACACCCGTATAACATACTTTTCTTTAATTCTCCAATACTCCTAAAGGCTTTACATATCACTCATCAGGCAATTTTTTAGGCTTGTCAGATGCCGTCTTCATGCTGCCACCAACTTGCCTTTGCACACCCTGCATGGGTGTAGCCCCCACCTCTGATGATCCTGCCCCCCCCCCCTACGCTTTTCCTAGAAAAACCGCGACCCGTGGGAACAGTGTTCTGCCCTGTGCATTAAGCCCCGTACCCCTTATTCAACAACATTAAAATGTGCGTACACTTGCGGAAAGACTCTAGTGTCCGAAGCATCGCCCTTATTTCCACCGTCCGTAACTTACATTATGTTGTCTACTCTTATTCAGTCGATAACGTTGTGTTTCGGAAAAGACTTCTTATATTCTCTTCTCCACTGTTTTATTTCCCCTAAATAGCGTGTACCCTCCCCATCCTCTTCCCCCTCGTCCCCATGAAACGTGCCCCCGATCTTTTCAGATGAGTTTCTACTGAATTTGATCAGACTGATCTTGGAGCTCTGAGACTTGCGCCCAATTTTGACCTCCTCCTGTGGTCCAGGCCCGCCTAGCACTGTTTCTGTTGGTTTAAGAGTTTGTTTTGATTCTTCCCCGTGAAACTAACGCTCTGTTTCTAGCCACTTCCTTTTCCCCCAGAGTTCTTGTTTAAACAAATCTCTCAAGAATGCACAGTTCTTAGGGATGTCGGACCCTTTCTGGAATTGTGTTGGCGGTTTAGACACGTCCCCACCTCTAACGGAGAAAAAGTACCCTTGCATCTGCTTTCTTGATTTTTCCTGCCCACCCCCTTTACCGCCCCACCCCTATTGGCTGTTCTTCGAGTTCAGTTTTTCTTGTGCCACCAACTGATGCAGCAGATTCCAGCAGTAGAGTGCATGAGTCTGCTTGATGGATGCCCCACGTTTGGCTTTTCCCAATATGTACACCCTGCTACTACTAGGGGGTACCGTTCCTGTGCACTGCATTCATGTCGTGACCGGGTTGACTCGTAATGGTTTCCCCGCCGGTCTTCCTGCAGGGCTGTATGGCTCCTATTTTTGCTTTCGCCCTAGCGCTTTCCCCCCATAGTTCTAACATAGAGACCCTTAGGGAACCAATGCTTGAGGTTCGTTTTTGTAACCTGAACATTACCTTCACTCACGTGTATTACCACCTGAGGCAATTTCTATACCGCAACTCGACCTTTTCTGAAGTCCTGGACCGGGGTTGTCCAATCAAATTCTGCGATCGGACAGCTTTGGTCAGCCCTCTTTTTTCAGATTTTTGCTCCATGTGTCCGGCAGGGCCCTTGCTTCCTCATCTCCCCCCCGTTATTCACCCTCTGAGACCATCCACATACCGTAAACAACCCCCTATTCCATCTCCAGGACTTTTGAGCGTTTTTGCCCGCCGGTCTGATCGTGCAAAGCATAGGTCGGTCTTTATTAGCCCGACCACCTTTTTCATACGCTAAATCTACCTCCCACACCTCTTTTTTGATTGCTCTCCGATTGATCGTATGCAAAGCGTTCTTGCCCTTTCTAGTCGGGCACATCCGGTCGGAAATTTACTGCCTTTTCGTCCAGCCTCGCACACCCCACGAGGTTCCCGCGTTATTTGCCCCCTTCGATCCCGTGCTGACCTCATTGTTCCGGAGGCAACCCTTGTAGCGTTTTTTCTCGCTTCGTACCAGTTTGATGTGTCCAATCCGAACCCCCAGCGTCTTCTTTCCCCTAGTGAAGAATTTCCTTGTACGTATTTCACTTTTCTGGCTCCAGGGCTGTGCCCCCGTGTCCCCGCAGTTCACATTTCTCGTATGGTCCCATTAGTTTGACGCGCACACACCGGCAAAGGGGACACAGGGACCCTGACTGGAATTAGCACATGTCGGTGAAACGACGGAAGTTTTTATCTTCCACTCAGAAGTGTCGAGTTATCTCTTTCAAGTACGAAGATCCCTCCCCAAACACAGGCCAGATCAGTTTACAAAGGACATGATTCCCGCAGTCGAGTTACCACACCTTCGTTCTTGGCCAGCCGCTTTCTATCTGTCAGATCCACCGACTCGTTTTTTCTTTTTAGCCGAAGACAGAGAATCCCCGTCGCCTACCTGGCTTCCTCTTTTTGGTTCCCAGCTTACTTCCCCCCAATTGTTTTCCAATCCATTCTTGAGTACAAGCGCCCCGCAAACAGCGTCCAATTTGTTTTTTTCTCTCCCCCCCCCCCCACCGACATCGATCCCTCAATTTCACTCTTGTACGGCTGCCGCTTTTTTTCCCGTTGAACACCCCCGCTTCCCCCTCAGAAGCCCTCCCACGCCTTTTTCTCCCACCCTTCGCGTCCTTCGTTCTTGCTCCTTCACCCCTGCTTTTTGAACTGTCCATTTCATCCTATATGTGCATCTTGAAAGTCCAAAGGTTGCCCGATTACTTTTTTTTATTGGACCAACTTTCACAGTCCGGAGTGTTTTGGCGTAGTGGAGGAGCACCCTGTCCCACCCCCCTACTTTTTTTTATATTTTTTTTTGAACTCCTGAGTCTTTTTTTTTCGCAGGAATGGTCCTTGATCACTCCCCTCCTCTTTTGCTGGACTAAAACTGCCTCCATTCACGAGTTCCCCAAGCTCCCTTAGAAGACCCTAGGCTCTGCTCGACTTCTCATCGGACTTGCCCGGTATTTTTTGCCCACTG